>Ga0326597_10007261_pt1 | contig 15087 bp, 17 predicted proteins | sample RVTome_12_FD_203789 | JGI IMG/M metagenome (GOLD analysis project Ga0326597, IMG submission 203789) | Soil microbial communities from uranium-contaminated site in the Upper Colorado River Basin, Wyoming, United States - RVT100D185 | ecosystem: Environmental > Terrestrial > Soil > Contaminated >... | reverse complement strand
CAAAACCAGGTGTGCCATCGCCCATTCAAACAGATCCAATCATCGGAATAGGAGTCATAATATAATGGATTTGTAGGGCTATAGTCGGTCGACATCGCCACGACATTGGGGTTGTTATCCAAATGGGCCAACATGACTGGGATAAATTTCGCATCCAGAATCTCAAAATCGGCATCTACTGTCGCATAATAGGGTGTGTCGATTCTTCTCAGTTCTCGGTCCCAAATCGTATCATAGAGTTCAAATGGGCCGTCCAATCGAGGGTCGGTAGGTTTATTGTCGTCAGTCTGCCATTCATTTTCTACAATTTCTGCAAAGCCAAACTTCCGCCAAGCCGGAAAGTATCTTTGTTTCAGAGCAGAACTGACCCAATTAGAATACACGCGTAGCTTAAATGGGATATCCTTAATCTTGGCATAGTTTCTTACTGCATAATCTGCAATAATAATGTCGGGGTCGGTCACAATCATAAAGAATGTAACTTTGATCCCGTTCATGAACCCACCCACCCAAGCGCAAACCGCAGCCAGGCCCTTGTCCTGCGGCAGCCTTCTGCGAATGTTACTTGGGGAACATAGCCAAGCAGCTTCCGTGCCTTCTCAATTGGAAGTACATAGCGCCAATCCTGGAGACTTGCAAGTTCCCGGTCGATGATGGGCAATCGTTGCATACTGTTTCCTGCTTTATTCGATCCAAAGCCTGATGCTCGAGGCGCCTCCCACCGCCGCCTAACAGCTTTGGTGACTCTTGAATGCAAAATCCTGCGGGCGATACTGATAATACCTGATGGCAGACCTTCGCGCGCGGCCCATGTCACCCGATTAACGGTGCTTTTCAGTTGTGCATAGCGTTGTTCGCGGTATGTCCTCGCCAATGCTCCGCTCTCATACAGGCGACAGCGGCGATCTCAACTCCAACCGCGTCAGCCACTGCACTGTATAGATCCCGCCAAGTGACCCGCTCACCGTCGGTAACGATGAAATCCTGGTTGCGCGCTCCTTCCAGGATTGCTGCCTGCCACATTGCGTGCACCAAGTTATCCACATACACCGTGTTGCAGATTCCTCCACCCCCGTCGATTAGATAGGCCGTTCCGCTCAACAAGTCAGTGGCGATCTGAGCGGTCCACCAAGTCGATCGTGGGCCAAAGACAATAAGAGGGCGAAGTACAACAACCTCAACCGCCCCATTGGCCCGGAGTCGGCGAAAAAGCTGCTCTGCCATAACCCTGCTGACGTTGTATTCAAACGGCTGCCGGACTACCGACTTGCTGTCATCATGTGTTCCGGGTGCAGGATCATGGCCGTGCACCACCGCGCTGCTGAGATAGACTAACCTGCGCACTCCCGCTCCTGCGGCAGCCCAGTAGGCCACCTCCGCGCTCCTGAGAATAGTAGTACGCCCTCCTGCAATACAATGGAACAAGACTTCGCACCCCTTGAGTTGCGTTTCCAGGCTGACTCGATTCGTTGCATCTGCCACTCGGCCATCGAGATCGAAACGGGCGAGTCGGGCCATGCCCTTGAATGAACGGACAATTGGACGGACCTTTGCCAGGTCATGCAAGACAAGCCACTGAATCAGGCGCGTGCCGATGAACCCGCTGGACCCTACAACTCCAACTATAGGCTGATCAGCCATTGGCCAATTCCTTTGCGCGACGTAGTTCCGCTTCGTCAAGCGAAGGCATCTCAAGCAATGTTCGCTTCTGATAACACTTCTCAATCAAGGCAACAGACTTTCGAGCGTCCACACCAGAAACTTGCAGAGACTCTGCCCCAAGGATTGCCCCAACGACATTTCGCAGTTGGGCCAAGAAACAATCCATGAACCCGGGCACGGCCGGCCCTAGGTCGCGCATTCCAGGACGGGGGTTGGCTGCCATCATCCGGATCTCAGCGTTGAGGCCATAGTCCGAGTCGTGGAGGCCCCATTCGACACGGTCCACGACATCGCACACATATGCGATCCAGCCTTTTTCACATTCAATGCCATACCGGTTGGGAAGGGGCCAGTCGCGGCTAAGCTGCACGACGCCTTTAGCGCCGCTAGTCATCGTCAGGCGCAAGCGGCAGTTGGTTTCTATCCCCCCCATGGCATCGTCTTCGTACTGGACGTCCGCCACCTCCCCCAGCCACCACAGCAGCAGATCTATCGTGTGCGCGCCGACGTCTATAAGCATGCCGCCGCCAGCTTCGGAGCGCTTGAAGAACGACATGGATTGGGCTGGCCAGCCCTAGACCTCGCCTTCCAGAAACCGGAACGACTTCACTGGCCCCAGCAAGCGGGCGTCCAAGACGTTTTTGGTGAGCTGGCAGGATGGGAAAAACCGCCGGAAATGCCCAACTGCCAGCAAGCGTCCTGCCTTTTCTGCGGTTGCGATCATGCGGTCACAATCAGCAGCCGTTGTAGCCATGGGTTTCTCGCAAAGCGTGTGAATGCCCTGCTCGAGACAGGCTACGGTCAGGTCAATGTGAAGCTGGTGGGGCACCGCGATGATCGCTAAATCCGAAGTGACCTCAGCCAGCATCTGATCCAGGCTGCGATATTGCCGCGCGGTCCCAAGCGTCTGGCCAATCTTTGCTGTTTGGGCCGGGTTGGGATCTACTAGCGCCAAGGTTTCAATCACTCCCTCGCCTGCCAACATATCTAGTGCCTTCGCATAAAGGAGCTCAGAGACAGCCCCGCAGCCCACCAACGCCACGGTCACCGGTTTGCTCACGCTCGCCCGGAGAGGGGCCGGTTTCCGGAGTACCGCGTGCACGTTGGATCCACCGAGGTTGCAATACTCAAATCCACACCGCTTCAGAATTCCCTTGACGTCCTTCCATTTCACCGTAGGGCCGTGGACTTCAACGATAATTTGCTGAATAAACCCTGCCGCAAGCGAGTCCGCCGCCCCCGCCAGTACATCCAGTTCGGCCGCTATCCACGTCAATTTTCATCAAGGCGACCTTTTTGATATCCTGTTCGCGCAGAAAATCGTCCACCGTGATGAGAGGGACTGGGCGGGCGGTGGTGTGGCCCAAAGTTGTTCCATGGTGTAGAACATCCGCCCACGTAACGCGGGTGCTGGCCCACATGGTATCGACGTCGCTGACCAGCAATTCAATGATTCCGGCTTTTCTGCCCACTGCCGCCCGGACAGCTACCAGCCAATCTATCTGATTGAGTCTTGCATTCTGCTCCAGCAGGTTGGCATTGTCAGAAACCGGCTCAAACGCGAATACCCGCCCGCTTGGGCCGACCGCCCGAGCGGCGATCAGGGAGAACCCTCCGATATGAGCGCCGATGTCAAGCACAATGCCTCCGCGAGGGAGCGCATTCAAAATCGGAGGGATGTTTTTTTCTCCCTGCCGGCCAAAGGCAGCAACGATATCTCCGAAGCTATCGAGACGAACACGCAGTTTTTGCCCCTGGCTGTTCTGCACTACAGTTTGACGACCTTTTACTCCGGGGAGGAGCTTCCAGACGAATTCGTCTTCATTACCCAATAATCTTCTCAAGCGAATGGGTAGTCTCAAGAAACTGTAATAGAGCAACCGAAGCAAAAACGGTGGCAGGAGTCTATGATGCTTGTCCCAGTCCATTGTTTACAGCCTATTTGCGACTGGCACAGCCCCTTATTGCGTCACGCGGCTCCGCCCACGCACCCCACGCGCTCTCAAGACGGCGCGGGCGTGCCGGAAGAAGCATGTCAACAAAGGGTTTGCAACCTCCGTCCCCCCCAGACGCTCATCCCACTGTGCCTGGTCAAGCATAACGGGTAGGTGCGCTGGCGGCTCAAGATCACGTGCGAAGCCGTTTGCCCGGTATATGGTTTTGCCTGCAACCCAGACCTTTCGTTCGGTTAAGGCCAGTGCAAGCCCGATCTTCGAGGTATACACACCACATCCCTTCCACGAGATCAGCCAGTAAGTAAATAGTACGCATTATCCTGAGGTGGGATCACCCAAATGCAAATTTACCCCCGGATGAGAGCGGTGTTGAGCCTGAATAGGTTATCTGCCGCGCGCTCGGCTGAACGTCCATCGTTAAGATGTGTGCCATATGCTCTGAGAAACTCGTCGTTCACCGGTTCTGGCAAAGTCCAGTCTGAATCACTTAGGGTCATCTCAGTTTCCCGCAGGAACTGTTCCTTAGTTTCAGAAAGAACTGCCCGTTTTTTCAATAATTCCGCCGCGTGTTGATCGAATCGGATCGTGCTGCGATCGGCGAGGACAATGATCTTCTTGTTGGTTGTCAATGCCTGCAGTAGCGTAGTAGACGGCACGTCAATAATGATTAGATCGACCTGGGCCAGCGTCTGTATGAATGGAACATCCCGGATAATCTCGCAATTACGAAAATTCTGGCGTTTGAGCCAGTCATCTATCGGCTCTCGAACGAAATTGTAGTCACTCCGTCGAGGATATAATTTGAGATAAAAGTGAATCTGTGGAAATTGACTAAATAAGTGAATTAACTCTCTCTGTAATCGCCAATACCATATTTCAGGATATTGTAAATGGCTGAAATCCCGAACGTCACCGAGAAATGCCTGGCCGACATATACAACTCTTCTCGGTGCCGTGGCTGACGCGCTCTTGTCTTTTGTTCGCACGTTGTGCCTTGCCAGACGGTCTAGGGCAGAAGAACCTATGGATACCGGTATTGTCCGGCGGCCTCGACTGTGCGGAGTGAAGCGGGACTGGGCAACGTGCTCTGCTACCCCATCGCCGTAGCAAAAGTAGTAATCTGCGTATTGCAAGTCGACCCATTCGAGGTTAGGATCAGCACAATACCCAATGGCACCGCCATGCTGCAGAACCACTGTCGGTATGCCTGAACGTCGCGCCTCCACAAAGCAGGCTTTTGTGTCGACAGACAGCGGGCAGATTCCCACCAGAACGGCCTTGTTCGTGTTTGACAAGAGACGTCTAATAATTAATGTAGTTTTTAGATATCTAGGTATCATATCCATCACGAAATGGGACAGGCGGCGCCGAGCGACCGGGAAAGCGTTGATGCCTTCCATCTCGAACAAGTCCCAAAACTTCTGATTCTGGCATAGTTCATCCCAAAACCGGGCTAATGCGCATTTTAGTGCGCCCTGGCGTGTATCAGTTTCGCCTAGCAGGTGAGACATTTGGTCGAGTAACTCACGCGTGTAAATTACACGCCCTCCTCGCGCAATCCACTCCTTTACGATATCTGCTTCAGCGTACGGGTTCACGACAATCAAGGTTGGCATAGGGGAAGGCGTGAAGTTTCCCGATAGCTGAGTTCCCCGACGCGCAGTATTTTGCACGCTCGCCCTTAAGGTTCGGATAGCCTGGATAGCCCAATTCCCCCCCGGCAAGCGGGATACGAACGCGCGAAACTGGCCACGCGCCCCTTCTGGTCTTACCAACATAGCTGAGTGACGATCATCCCCTGTCACTGCTGGCAGTCGAACAACACTATATCCGCAATGGGAGGCAATGAGGGGCAACACATGTCCAGCAACCGATTCTCGCCTGAACCAGAGGTCATCTAGGATTTGTTCCTCAAACGGTTCGAAAGATATGATCTCCTTCGGCTTTAGGACTGACAGCGCGGAGTTTAAAGTGAAGGTCCGGTGGAGGAGGGCATCCATGAGTATCTTCAGATCATAGGCGAAATACTGCGCCGAGAACGATTCTCCCTCCGGGAAATCCGCTAAGGCAGTGTGGAACCGTCGGTCAAACTCCTCACAGAACCGCGCTACGCGATCAAAGTTCTGAACCCCTTTCTCAACCAGTTGCGCTTCACTGTATAGGTCTTCGATCGTCTGATACCGCACCCCAGCACATTCGGCCGCATAGTCTGCTTCAGGAGTGACAGCTACAATGTCTAGCGGCGCTTGTTTCTCCTTTTGCCATCGCAGTAGAGCCCGAAACTGGGCCTCGGTCTCGACGAACCCCTTCCTGGCCTTCACGAACAGATCCTCCGAGCGTTAAGCAGTGGATTATCTCCAGTCATTAACGATACCGCACTCAACCCAAGGAACTGACCACTGTGCTTTGGGTTGGTCGTGCCGGGCTATGCGTCCAAGCGGCTCTGCATTGCGCAGGCGTGGATCACCCTAAGGATTGCCTCCTTGGAAATGCCTGATTGTCTTCCTGAGGGCTTCGGTCTTCTGTTTGGCGAGTTCCAAATCGCTGCAGTTCGTCTTAAACTGCATAAGCTTTGGTTGAAGTTCCTCGGCTCTCGGACACAGCCCCTTTTCATATCCCAGTTTGACGAAGGGTGGAGCACCGCAAACGCACCCGGACCACGAACCTCCTGGAGCGGACCTTCGAGGAGAGTCGCCGCCGGACGAAGGTCATTCCGCGGTTCCCCGGGGAACGGGCGTGTCTCACACTCCTCTTCGCCACGCTTATCACCGCCGCCGAGCAGTGGCGCGGCGTCCGGATGACGCCGAAGATCCTACGGGCGCTCGATGCGTTGCGCACCGACGAACCCCAGGGACAAGAGCAGTCTGCGGCCTAAGATGACACCCTACACCCGGACACTTTTACACCGATATTGGGAGTTGACCTCACCATGCGGTTCGCCCCCCATCAATGCTTAAGCTTACCCCGGTCATATAGCTGGATGCATCTGAAACCAAGAAGACAATCGCCGCTTTATATTCGTCAGGGTGAGCCATGCGCCCCAGCGGAATTAGATTGGAAAGACGCTGAACAAAGCCGGCCTCCTGACCTGTGTATACACCGCCCGGTAGGATCGCATTGACGCGCACACCCCTCTCCGCCCAATATGTGGCAAGGTAGCGGGTCAGGCCAAGCACCCCTGCCTTGACTACAGAGTAGCTCACCGGCTTTACCGGCTGCTGCTCCTCTGACAGGCTGTACTGGCGGTAGATCCGCTGATCCGGCGCGATAACACTGAGATCCGAGGCGACATTCAAGATGACCCCGTGCCGCCGCCGGGCCAACTCCCCCCCGATGATCTGGCTGCACAGGAACGCACCAGTCAAACCCACTGCCAGGTCTTTGTGCCAGAGGTCGAGCGGGAAGTTCTCCAGCCTCGACCAATGCGCGCCCGAGAGACCTGTCCCCTCAACCTTCCGGTTGTTCACAGCATTGTTGATAAGGATATCCACTCGTCCAAACGCCGTTAGCGTTTTGGAAAGCGCGTTCACGATTGCCTCAGGCTGGGTGATGTCTGTGGTGAGGCCGAGTGCCTGCACCCCGAAAGTCGCAGAGATTTCTCTTGCGCATGCCTCAGCCTTCTCACCATCCAAATCGAGCAGCGCCGGGATGCCCCCCATCTCAGCAATAGCCTCAGCGTGCTTCACGCCCAGCAACCCGGCACCACCGGTGATGATAGTCACCTGTCCGGTTAAATCGAAAGCGTCTTTTACGGATTTCGTGCGTCTTTCACTCATACGTCAGTTGTCCACGTTTCATCAACAAATCGTCGACCAGTTCCATAATCGCGTGGCCTACAGCAATGTGGGTCTCCTGGACATGCCTCGTGACTGTTGACGGCACAACCAATGCCAGGTCACATTCGGCCGGGGTAGGGCCGCCATCCCCACCCAACAAGCCAATCGTGACCATCCCCTTCTCACGGGCCGCCCGGAGAGCCCGGACCGCATTTGGCGATCTGCCCGAAGTGGTGATCCCAATCAGCACGTCGGCTGGCCTACCCAGCGCGCGGGTCATGCGCTCGTAGTAGACTTCGAACTTGATGGATCACCTCTGCCATGCGCACAATGGTGTCTGCCTGAGTCTCCATAACTTGCTGCTTCAGAGCGACTGACGCCTGAAGAAGCGAGCGAGCCTTCGCCGCCAGCTCAGCCCGCTTCTCGCTTAAGAGACTCTCATTAGAACGAACGAGTCTGTCCACCGTCTATTACCAAGCAGGCGCCCGTGATGAATGAGGCTCGCTCCGAGGCCAGGAAGACGACCGCATCGGCGATCTCCTCCGGCCGGCCGAACCGCTGCAGGGGAACCTCAGCCTGAATATATTGCTCAAAGAACTCTCGGTGCTCAGCCAACTTACGCTCCCACAACCCACCCGGAAACAGCACGTTGCCCGGTGCAACAGCATTCACACGTACACCGTGTGGCCCGACCAGGCGCGACAGGCTCTTCATAGCACTCTGGATGGCGGCCTTCGCTGCACTGTAGGTCACAGGCGCGTCGATGGCCTCACATCCAGCGATAGAGGAAATGAATGTGAGACTTCCGCCGCCGTGCGCAATGAGGTGCGGCAATGCCGCACTGGCAAGAGCCATGCCCCCCAGCAGATTTAAGTTTAGGGCTGACTGCCAGTCATTCAGCTTCAAATTCCATCCACTAGGTGCGGTTCCATTGCCTACATTAGCAACAACGGCATCAATGACACCGAAAGCGGATATGGCCTCATCAAGCGCATATTGAATATCTGCCGGATTTGTCATATCGCCTCGAACAGAAAGCATACACTTTGCCTCGGCCTTTGCCGCAAGCAAAGCACTTGCCTCCTCTAGCGATTCAACGTGACGGCCTGTGACGACTACCTTCACCCCTTCACGCCGGAATGCCCGCGCAATTGCTAAGCCGATACCTCGACTCGATCCGGCGATGAAAGCCACCTTGTCATGCAACCCGAGATCCATCTCTCCCGCCTACGATCACCAGCGCTGCAAGTTGGTCTTCAACAAATCGCCGGTTACGGATGGCCAGCTCAACCTCGCTCATGCCTTCTTCGCGTGCCGCCTGCAAGACGAACGGGCCACGGAAGCCAGCATCGCAGATTAGACGGAAACAGGTCGGAAAATCGGCCGCGCCTGTACCAATAGGTACCGTGTCACCGCCACGCACTCGATCCTTCACGTGCACGCTACCCAGGCATGGGCCAAGTAGCGTCAGTTCTTCCACTGGATCATGTCCAAGTGCAGCACTGTTACCAATGTCATAATTGGCGCGCACCAACGGATGCGATAAACGTTCTAGTACTGCGACGAAGTCAGCAGGCTTCAGGTCGGTTTCCAGGTGAAGCTCCACCCCGGCTCTCTCCGCCGCCGAAGTAACGCCACCAAGAACAGCCGGCAAGCCCTCAACTTCCTGAAGAGAGTGAAGTGACGATGCATCCACGAATGGTAGGACGATGTGGTGAGCGCCAAGGGTGCCGACCCGCCCCACCAGCCACGTCAGATGCTCGACAGCGTCCCACCGCGGCGCTCCGTCCAGCGTGACCAGTCTTTCCTCGATGTAAAAGTCTGCGCATACGGACCTCACTGCGACTCCTGAGTCCTCTGCCAGCCGACGGATGTTGGCGACCCCCGCATCCGTCCGCAGCGGATTGGCCTCTTCCGTGCCGACTTCGTATATCCACTCGATACAATCCAGCCCGGCGTCCCGTGCACGGACGAACTCTTCGCGCCATGTATCCACAGGGAACGACTGAATCCGGCCTCCAAGGGGCGAGGACAGGCGGCCTTGCATGATGCCAATAGAGTGGAAAAGTGCTTGATTGTGCATCAAACCACGAGTCCTGCTAACTCCCATTGGATTGCTTTCTCGCACACACGACGTAAAAGGTTCTCACGACGCCATCTACGAGCTGCGGCATCCCGTCTGTATATTCGTCACGGTAGACCCTCGTCTTGAATCCTCTCCCCTCGATATAGCCAAGCACATCCCTGAAGGAATACTGGTTGTTATACTTCTTATGTGTCTCCCTATGGTGGGGCACCGGAGAAGAGATGGTGTAAATGTGTTCAACATTTCCAAGGAATGTTCTCAGCACAATAGTCCGCAAAGCCCCATCTACCAAATTCTGAAGGGAAGGCATCAAGGATGCACAGTGTTCCAGCATCGCGCTACAAATCACGATCTCTGCAGTCACAGGTGGGGGAAAAGTCGTGATATCATGTTGAAAAAACTTAATATCAGCAACGCCGGCAAACCACTGTTCAGCAACCCTCAGATATTGCGATTCTAGATCCAATCCAGTATAGAGTACGCCGAATTCCCTGAAGGTATTATAGGCATATCCAGTCCCGCAGCCGATGTCCAACAGGGTGACTCCCGGACTTAAGTCTGGCCGAAGAATGTTGCGAATCTGTTTTAGCCATGTGAGCTCTGGGACTTCTCCTCGCAATCTCTTCAACAATAGTTCCGTATATCCAGGACCGGTGATTTCGATGAACCCCATCAGTTCTCTGCCCCCAGAACCTCAACAAGTTCGACAGGCGTACCATCTGGGTCTTGACAAAACGTCACTTTGGCATGGCCATCTGGAGATAGCTGCGGCGGGGCGGTGAAACAGACGCCAGCCTGCGACAACCGGCGATAAACTGCATCCAGGTCGTCCACAGCAAAGGCAACATGGGACGGACCGACAGAGCAGATCTCACGGTCTCCGCAGGGTTGGCGCGGATGAGACCTGAACTCAAGCAATTCGACCAGTGTTGAGCCGCTGTCGGCCGACATCTTAACGGTGGTCACCCGCACATTCTGTAACGAAAGCATGTTGTCGATGTACTCTCCGGACTCATCCATCACCTTGACGACCTTCAGGCCTAAGAGGTCTCGATAGAAACGAAGCGATCTCTCCAAATCGCTGACAACGATCCCGAAATGTCTAACGCCCCTCACTGCAATTAAGCCCCTTTTGATGTCACTATTTCTTCAATGCACTCAGCCAAGACGTCCAACCCCTCCAACATTGCCGCATCGGGTATGGTCAAAGGGGGCCCAAGCTTGATAGATTCTCTTCCGGTATGAACAACCAGCAGGCCTTTCTGCATGGCTCTCTCGCAGATCTTACTGGCCATTTCTGCATCCGGCTGGCCAGTGGCAGGGTCAACCAGGATCAAGGCTGCCAACAGTCCCTTTCCCAACACGTAGGAGATCCGTTCACGAAATTGCCTTTGCACCTCACCTAACCTGGAAAAAAGGATCTCGCCCTTTCGCTCAGATTCTGAGACGAGATTCTGCAGCTCAATAACCTCAATATTTGCCAGACCCGCCGCGCAAGACAAAGGATTAGCTGAATGAGTGCTGCTCATTGAACCCACATCAGGGAGGTTCATGATTGACGCCCTTCCCAAGACGGCTGACAACGGCAGACTGGAACTCATTCCCTTCCCACAGCAGATCAGATCAGGTTCGACTTCATAGTGCTGATACGCAAACAGCTTACCAGTTCTTCCGAAGCCGCCCTGGATTTCGTCAAATGCGACCAGGATATCGTTTGCCCTGGCAAATTCCGCAAGCGCCTGGATATAATCCTTCGGATAGAAAACCGCACCCCAGCCTATATAGGATTCCATAAAAAACCCACATATATCTCGCTCGAAATCAACACCCTGTGAGCGCAATTCTTCAACATCCCTTTGAAACTTTTGCTGGCCCGCTAGGAACTGCCCGTTTCCGTTATGTAGTACCCACGGATAAGGAAACGGAATTCTGTGGATGTTGGGATCCTCGTAACCGAGCCATTCTCTCTGAGCCGCAGTTCCGCCAAGCATCTGAGCGCCCATGGTGCGACCGTGCATGCTATCCTCGAAAGAGATGATCCCGCCCTTCTGTTTTTCTGCAGCATGACCGTACAGCCTCATCAGCTTGATGGCGCATTCCGTCGCTTCTGTCCCTGACGACAACAGAAAAGCCTTCTCGAACTGCGCCGGGGTGAATTCGATAAGTTTCCTCAAGTACTTCGCCCTGATCTCTGTGGCGAATGTATAACTGTGCAATAGGTTCTTGTCTAACATTTGCTGGATTGCCTTCCTCACAGAGGGATTTGCATGGCCAGCGTTTGCTACAAAGATCGTTGATGTGAAGTCTATCCAACAGTTCCCAAACCTGTCCCATACCTGGAAATCCTCTGCCCTGTCCCAAACGACCGGCAATTGGCCGTGCATGGCTCTGGGTTCATACCTAACTAGATCTTCTAGGATAGGCAAGGATTCCGGGACAGGAAACGGAGTATTGATCTGACGGAACTTTGTCCATGCCTTGGGCACCTCTACAGCTTGGTGCGAAAACTGATAGCCTGACATGACTTCTTTTTTCCCTCGGCCCGGCTTCGCCGTCTGTTCTTGGCGGCCAGCGCGATAGGCTGGAAAGTTCGCCTTCAAATGTTTGTGAAGTAAATGGCCCCACTTCTCAATGAGATACCTGAGGTACTCAAAGTCCTCCGGGCGATCCACCTCCACTGCAACAGGGGTAATGAAGGCAAGGATACGGGGGCCGTGTAAACTGTTTCCACCCCTTACGAGGCTCGTCTTGACGATGTCCACATAGCCGTTCGGATGATAGGCGGGCGGAAATGCCTGGCGAGGCAGGTTGTAGTACTCAGGCCTCATATCATCAGGGAATAGTCCAACCAAGAATCCATCACGAATTCCCATCATCTTCTGAGGTGGTTCCGGAAGTCCATGGACGGAGCGCAGTGACGTCGCCGCATCGTGCGAACTCATAGACCGGATTGCAGTATTGATTAGTCCAGGATCTCGAAGCGGTGTGGTAGGCCGAAGCTGAACCAGAAAGTCAGGTTGGCCTCCCTCGTGGCTTTCGAGCCAACCAAGGGCATGCTGGATGAAATCAATGTCCATAGAAGTGTCCTGCGCCAGCTCCGGCGGTCGCAGGAAAGGGACCTCTGCCCCATAATATCCGGCTATCTCAGCAATCTCCGAAGAATCGGTTGATACAATCACACGCTCGATCTCAGAACAAAGTTTTGCCGCGACAATAGAGAAGGCAATCAAAGGATAGCCTCCAAGAAGCTCGATGTTCTTCTTGGGCACTCCCTTCGAGCCACTTCTTGCAGGTATGATGGCGAAAACTTTTTGTAGGCCCATTCTGTCACCCGATTGGGCAGCTAGGTTTGAGATAATCCACCAATGAATGTTATGTTTTCGGTGACTCCATATTTTGCCAAGATTGCCTTATATTGATTGTCAGCTGTCTCTACCCATGCCTGCAGCTCCTTTCGTAGTTCTGGCTCCACCTCGTAGGCGATTGGAAGCTTTGGACTACTGAGGCCATCATGGCACGTAGGTTGGGGCCTGCCGACCAGGATCCAATGAAGATGATTCAAGAAGTTGTAATCCTGCGTAAAGTACACCTCCCCCGTAAAACCCGCTCTGTTCATCACAGTCATTAACGAGCGTGGCGTGAAATAGAAAAGATGTGCTCCATGAAAATAGAAATTGCGATAACTGAAGTTGTCGTAGACTGATAATAACGGGTCAAGGAGGCTGGGGACTTCGATATAAGCTATTCCCTTCGGCTTCAGATATTTGCCCAACATAACAGCAAAACTGATAGGGTCTTCAATGTGCTCCATAGTTTGTATAGCGCAAATAACGTCAAATGAGGCCGGTGCGAGCCCAGCCTCATCCAAACCACAGTCAAAACTGGCGCACTGGCAGGTTCTGCCCGCAAACTCAGCGGCCCCGGAGTCATAATCGACACCTACCACTTCACCAACTAAACCTTTAATGTTGTAAAGGAAGTGACCAGTAGAACAACCTACTTCCAATAAACGCATGCTTGGATTAAGCCACGGCCTCAGTAGCCGGACGCGTTGCGTTTGGTAGTGCACATAGGACTCAAATATCTCCGCATAACTTGAAGGCAGGTTAAGCTTAGGCCCATGGCATTTCCGATATTCCCCCTCATAATACTCCTTGAGGTTGTCACTCGCTTTATCCTGCAGCATGCCAATATCGCAAGCATCACAATGCAAGACGACACCGGGTCCATTGCGAAGCTGGGTGGTCAACCTACTAGGATCCCGTAGCCCGCAAAGATAGCACTTTATTCTTGAATGTTCTTCTTGATTATCCACTGGCGCGAGTTGATCGCCTTATCGTCAACGTAAACGTCAGCATATGGCTTCCCGAACCTGAGTTCATGATAACGCACCCCCCAGGTTTGTAACTGCTGTTCTGTCAACGTACACCAGTCAATCCCTGTTGTCGATCCACGTGCAGTGTGCAGAATGATCCGGTGACCCCCGTCATACAGGGCGTTGACCTGTGCAATGACATTCGGATATGGCTCAGCCTTTTCATACTCCCCATCCGTATTGGTGCAGAGTGTGCCATCAACATCGAAGCAATAAATCATCTTGATTTAGGCTCACCAGATACTGCTTCTGGTCCGTGGAACGGTCCCCAGTAACGGAGTTTCTGCGCATTGACCAGTTCACCAGGGGTGATCCGCTTGACCCCATCGCCCATCACAATTGGGATTGTGCGGATGTAACTTACCATGAGCTCCAGGCCACGCTTCTCTAGGGAGGCGGCTTGATCGCTCCCATACATGGCTCGGTCAAGAGTAATATGGCGCTCAATTGCTACAGCTCCCATCATCACGGCAAGCACACTGGGAATCATCGTCACTTCGTGGCCACTGTAGCCCCCCGGACAGCCGTAGCGGGCACGCAGCTCGTTGATGCAACGCAGGTTCAATCCGCTCTCCGCCGCCGGGTATTCCGAGACGGCATGCATCAAGACAAACGGGCAGTCATGGCGGCGGAAGATCTCAACCGCCTTGTCAATTTCCTGATACGTGCTCATGCCCGTCGAGATGAATGTCGGCCTCCTTTCCTCGGCGACCACCTCCAGAAGATCCCAGTGGGGAAGCATCGCTGACGCTACCTTGTTGTACTTAAGGTCGTATTGGCGCAAGAAAAGCTGGCTAGGCACATCCCACGCTGACGCAAACCAGTCAATGCCCACCTGATAGCAATAGGCGTCAACCTCGTCATACTCTTCCTTGCCGAATTCGAGCGCTTCTTTCTGTTCGCGCTGCGTGGTACCCCACGGACTCTCACGCGGAGAGTCGAGGAATTCTTTAGTATGGACGATGTCGATCGTTCGCTTCTGAAACTTCACCGCGTCGCACCCGGCGTTCTTTGCCATGTCAATAAGCTTCTTGGCGATGCCAACATCGCCATTGTGGTTGATGCCAATCTCAGCAATTACCAGCACATGCCGCGCAATAGGCCATGGATTTTCCTGGATCAGGTCGGTCGCAAAACCAAAGTTCTCAACCATCTTTTTTCCTCCGGCAGAGGAATGGCGGCTCTCATTTCTGCCTGATTTGCCATTGGGCTTTCACTAGAAGGATCGCAGTG
>Ga0326597_10007260_pt1 | contig 15087 bp, 23 predicted proteins | sample RVTome_12_FD_203789 | JGI IMG/M metagenome (GOLD analysis project Ga0326597, IMG submission 203789) | Soil microbial communities from uranium-contaminated site in the Upper Colorado River Basin, Wyoming, United States - RVT100D185 | ecosystem: Environmental > Terrestrial > Soil > Contaminated >... | reverse complement strand
CGTCTTCGGCATTCCCGGGGACTCGATCACCGCGATCGTCATCGGCGTGCTCTACATCAAGGGCCTGAACCCGGGCCCGACCGTGTTCATGCAGAAGGCGCCGGAGATGTACGCCATCTTCGTCGTCTTCATCCTCGCCAACCTGCTGATGATTCCGCTCGGCTACGCCGCGATCAAGGGCGCCAAGCAGCTGCTGCGCGCGCCGCGCGAGCTGCTGATGCCGGTGATCCTGGTGTTCTGCATCGTCGGCGCCTTCGCCATCAACAACTCGCTGTTCGGGGTGGTGCTGATGCTCGCGTTCGGCCTGATCGCCTACGTCATGGAGGAGAACGGCTTTCCGGTGGCGCCCGCGATCCTCGGCATGGTGCTGGGCGCGATGCTGGAGGAGAATTTCATCAGCTCGATGATCAAGTCCGACGGGCGCCTCCTCGCCTTCTTCGAGCGGCCGATCGCCGGCGCACTCGGCGCGTTGACGATACTGATCGTTGCCTGGCCGCTCGCGCGCGCCTGGGTGCAGCGCAACCGGAACCGCGAGGCCCTTCTATAGCGGGCTGAGGACCCCAAGATTGGGGTAGGCAGGCGCCGAGGTAGAATGGCCGCACTATGAAGCAGACCTACACCGCCGTTATTAAGCACAAGGATCCTTGGTGGATCGGCTGGATTGAGGAGGTCCCCGGGATCAACTGTCAGGAATCAACGCGCAAAGAGCTCGTTGAAACGCTTCGTGTCACGTTGGCCGAGGCGCTCGAAATGAACCGCAAAGATGCTCGCCGTGCGGCGGGTAAGGGCTATGAAGAGCTGCCTATTGCGGTATGAAGCGCCGCGACCTGCTGCGGCATCTTTCGCAACACGGCTGCTCCCTGCTTCGCGAGGGTGGCCGCCATTCCTGGTGGCACAACCCCAGCCTCAATCGTAGGAGCGCGGTTCCGCGCCACAATGAAGTCCATGATCATTTGGCTCGGAAGATCTGCAAAGACCTCGGGGTTCCACCTCTTTAAGCGCTTGTGGTCCTGGTGGTGTCGCAGTGGCAGGCCGCTTCGAAGACGTCAGCCCACGGGGCTCGTGGGGCTGCGCGAGACCGGCCTGATGTGGGCGAACATGCTGCGGGCGTTCCAGGTCGGGAAGGCTCTTACGAGCGACGGCGAGCCGTCGAGCCGGATGCGGTCCTCGCGGGTGGCCTGGGCCCAGGTGAGCTGGCCGGCGTGCCATTTGACGAAGGCTTCGGCTTCGGCCGTGATGTAGAGGTCCTCGTCGAGGCCGGGGTACGTCTTGCAGATCTCGGTGTCGCCGCGCTCGATGAGCAGCCAATAGCGCTCGCGGCGCGCTCGGCCGGTGAAGTCGAAGCGGACGACGACGCGCCGATCCGGGAGCCGGTCCCGGCGCAGCGCGTTGCACATCGACCACAGGGCCACGAAGGGGTCGAGGTTCTCGGGAGCGATCTCGAGCCAGCGCGCACCCCACTCGCCGAGCGACTGGCAGACCTTGAAGAGGTCGTGGCCCGCGGACGTGAGCTCGTAGTGGTGCCCGCGCCCGTCGGGCTTGGGTGCCGACTCGACGACACCGAGCCGCTCGAGCTGCCTGAGCCGCTGTGAGAGCAGGGTGCGGGAGAGTCCGGGCGCGCCCGCCAGGATCTCGCTGAAGCTGCCGCAGCCAAGGTACAGGTTGCGGACGATCAGCGGCGTCCAGCGCTCGGCGAAGATCTCGGCGCCACGGGCGATGGGGCAGTACTGGCCGTACGTCCTCACGACGCAAGTGTTGCGCACCCGCCTTCGGTTGTGAAGTCCAGATTCTTGACTAGACCAGCCGCGGTCCGCGGTGGTCCGATGTGGCCATCGAGACAGGAGGACATGATGACGACATTGACGACCGCGAAGATCGACGGGTTCCGGGGCCGGCTGATCAGCGCCGGCCACGCCGACTACGACATCGCCCGCGCAGTGTGGAACGGCGCCATCGACCGCCGCCCGCGCCTGATCGCCCGATGCATCGGCACCGCCGACGTGGTCGCGGCCGTGCGTTTCGCCCGCGAGCACGATCTGGAGATCGCCATACGGGGCGGAGGCCACAACGTGGCGGGCACCGCCGTTTGCGAAGACGGGATCGTCGTCGACCTCTCGGCGATGCGGGCCGTGCGAGTCGATCCCGCCGACCGCAGGGCCTGGGTGCAGGGGGGGGCGCTGTGGGGCGACGTCGACCACGAGACGCAGGCGCACGGCCTGGCCACCACCGGCGGAATCGTGAGCCACACCGGAGTCGCCGGGCTCACCCTCGGCGGTGGCGTCGGCTGGCTGATGCGCAAGCACGGCCTCACGGTCGACAACCTCCTCGCCGTCAACGTCGTGACGTCCGACGGCAGGCCGCTGCGCGCATCCGGGGACGAGCACCCCGACCTGTTCTGGGCGCTGCGAGGCGGCGGCGGCAACTTCGGCGTGGTCACCTCGTTCGAGTTCCGCCTGCACTGCGTCGGGCCCACCGTCCTGGCCGGGCCCATCCTCTGGGACGCGAGCGACGCCGGGGAGGTCCTGCGCTTCTACCGCGACTTCGTCCGCGACGCTCCCGACGAGCTCGGCACGGTCGTGAGGTTCGGCGCCGCGCCGCCGCTACCGGTCATCCCCGAGCATCTGCACTGGCGCCCGGTGGTGATGGTCGGTACCTGCTACGCCGGGCCAATCGAGGACGGTGAGCAGGTGCTCCGCCCGCTCCGCGCATCCCGGACTCCCCTCCTCGACCTGGTCGGGCCCACGCCGTACGTGGGATTCCAGAGCGCGCTCGACTCGACCGTCGTCCACGGTTGGAACTACTACTGGAAGTCCACCCACCTCCCGGAGCTGCGCGACGATCTCATCGACGTGATCGCCGAGCACGCGTTCTCCTGCTCGTCGCCACGGTCGTACGCGGCGATGTTCCATCTGCAGGGAGCGGTGAGCCGAGTGGCCGAGGGCGGGACGGCGTTCGGCAACCGGCAGGCGTCGCACGCGATCACGCTCGATGCTGTGTGGCGGCCCGGCGAGGACTTCGGCGACCGGGACACCGCTTGGACGAGGAAGTTTTTCGCCGCCCTCGGCCGCTTCCGCAAAGGCGTCTACGTCAACTTCCTCGGCGGCGACGAACACCCCGACCGGGTCCGCGAGGCGTACGGCGCCTGCGTCTACGACCGGCTGGTGGACGTGAAGACCACGTACGACCCCGACAACGTCTTCCACCACAACCAGAACATCCGCCCGAGGGTCCGCTAGCACTTTCTCCCCGCTATCGCGCGCGGCGTGGTGGTCATGGAGATGGCGATATGATGCGCGCATGGGCGCGCAGCGCGAATCCGCCACTGCATGAAGACCTTTCTCCTCATGCTCGCCTCCGCCTTCCTTGGCGCGCTGCTGTTCGTGGTCGCGGTGTACGGCTACTTCCAATGGCAGTACTCGCGCGTCGATTCCCGCAGCTCGGTACGCTTCCCGCCGCGCAGCGAGAAGACCGTGGACACCGCGCCGCCGATCGTCGAGGAACAGCGCTTCTACGGCACGCACGCCAGCACGATGGGCCGCTTCCCGGATAATGCGCGCCAGACGGTGCTCGCCGCCGGCCCTGGCAAGCTGCTCGGCAGCGTCACTTCGGGCGGCAAGCCGTTGCAGGGCCTGCGGCTGCGCCTCGCGCTCAACGGCGCCGTGATGAGCCAATGGGCGACGACCGGCGCCGACGGCAACTACGCGGTCTCGCTTCCCTACGGCAAGTATCGGGTCGACGGCTACGAAATCGATTCATCGACCGCGGATTCCGTACTCGCGGGCAAGACCGACGGGCCCCGCCAGCCTCCCATCCATCGCGACGTCATCGTGGTCGAAGCCGGCAAGCCGGGAAATGGGCTCGACCTCGGCTACGTGGATCCAGTGAAAAAACTCGGCCCGAGCGGCGATGTCTCGCTTGCCCAGCCGGTGATCCTCAGCTGGGAGCCGTATCCCGGCGCCGTCGCCTACCGCCTGCAGCTCATCGAGCGGCGCGAGCGGGGCGACTACGAGAGCGAGCGCCGCGTGTTCGAGTGGCGCGACCAGCCGATCGTGCCGGGCACGAGCGCCAACCTGGCCGAGCACAAGGTCGCCCTGAAGAAGGGCCACTACTACATGTTCGAAGTCGAGGCGCTCGGTGAACTGAAGCGCCCGCTATCGCGATCGCCGCGGGATTTCGACCGGATGGACTTTCACGTCGTGGAGTGAACCATGAAATTCCGCATGCTGATCCTCGCCCTGGCGCTCGCGCTCGGCGCCTGCTCGAAAGTTTCGGAAGAAAATTTCGCCAAGGTGCAGGTGGGGATGAGCGAGCAGGAAGTGGCGGGCATTCTCGGCTCGCCCACGGAATCCGACAGCGTCACCCTCCTCGGGGTATCCGGCACCGCCTGGCAGTGGAAAAGCGGGAATGCCGTTGCCTCGGTGCAGTTCGTGAACGGAAAGGTTGCGTCGAAAATCTGGGAAAAACCCTCGGGGGCACAGGGCGGCGGCACCGGTTACTAGTTCAGCGTCGCCGCGATCTTCCGTATCTCCTGCGCGCTCCGCTCCCCCGCGAGCGCCGTCCCCGGCATCAAGTGTTTCCCCATCGCCAGCCCGCCGATCAGGACCGGCTCATAGCCGAGGTCGCGTATCAACCGCGAAGCCACCGCGACGGCCTGAGCGTCATCCCCGGCAATCGGCATGCCGACGCGCCCGGGCTCCTGATACGCCGAACCCATCCGCGCAGCGCCGATGGCATTGAAGGCGCGCACCAGGCGCGCGCCGGGCAATAGCTCCGCCGACGCGAGGCCGGCGCCTTTCTTCCGCGCCCAGTCGGCGATCTCGCCGTCGCGCCCGGGAAACGGGTTGCACGTGTCGATCACCACCTTGCCCTTGAGCAACGCACCCACGTCCTTCCCCACATCGGGCAGGGCGCGGTAGGGAACCGAGACCATCACCACTTCGCCGAACGCCGCGGCCTCGCGCGGCGTCCCGGCACGAGCTCCCCCGCCAAGCCGCGCAGCGAGCGCCTTGTCGTTCTCGATGTTGCGCGAGGAGAACATGACTTCGTGCCCGGCCGTCACCCAGACGGCGCCGATCGCGCTGCCGACCCGGCCCGAGCCGATGATGCCGATTTTCGTTTTCTCCGCCGCGCGCAAGGGCAGGGCACCGACGACAGTGGCAGCCCCGGCAACCAGAAGGAAATTACGACGTCTCATGGCAATTCCTCCACCAGTTGGATCATGCGCTTTCTCGTCGCCGCATCGGGCAGCCGGCCCACGGCGGCGCCCATGTTGTCCGCCATGTTCGCCGGCCGGCTGGTGGCGGGCGTGATGGCCGTCACCGCGGGATGGCTCGCCACGTATTTGAGGAAGAACTGGGCCCAGGAGTTCGCGTCGATTTCGCGCGCCCAATCGGGCACCTTGCGCCCGCGCACGCGCTCCCAGAGCCGCGTGCGGCCGAAAGGCGCATACACCAGCACGGCGATGCCCTTGTCCCGCGCGAGCGGCAGGATGGTGTCCTCGGCGTGGCGCTCGTCGATGGCGTAATCGGTGCCGATGAAGTCCAGAGGCTCCTTGCGCATGAGCTGCACCAGCGCGTCGTAGTGGCCCTCGAAGGTGGTCGTCACCCCGATGTAGCGAACGCGGCGCTTCTCCTTGTATTCCCTGAGGATCGGGAGCTGGGTGCGCAGGTCCGCCATGTTGTGCACCTGGACGAGGTCGATCGCCGGCTTGCCGATCCGCCGCAAGGACGTCTCGAGCTGCCGGCGCGCGGCAGCAGGGTCCGCGGAACCGCCGCCCCAGCCCGCGACATTCAACTTGGTCGCCCAGAAGAGCTTGTTCGCGATTCCCAGCTCCTGCACGATCCGGCCGGCCACTTCCTCGGAGGCGCCGTAGGCCGGCGCGGTGTCGAACACCGCGCCGCCGCGCTCCACCATCGTCTCGAGCACCGCGCGCAGCGCCGACACGTCTTCGCCGCGCGCGACCCGGGAAAAGGTGGCCGAGCTGCCGAGGCCCACGATCGGCAGGCGCTCTCCCGAAGAGGGGATGGCCCGGGTGATGAGCGTGGCCGGGCTCGCGAGCAGCGGATCGAGCGCGAGAAGGCCGCCGGCGCCCGCCATGCGCTGCAACCATTCACGGCGAGAAATCATGCAGGAGCTCCTTCCGGTTGTTCGACGCCACGCGCGCGCTGCGCATACCCCAGCCAGATCCCGAGCGCCATCCACGCCGCCGCGAGCGGCACCGCTACAGTCGCGAGCGCAGCTAATCCCATTCCCAACTGCTTCAGCAGGCCCTCGGTCTGCGCACCTACCACGTCCCCGGCGCGATACACGAAAGTATCGATGAACGCCTTCGCCTTGTAGCGCTCGGTGCGCGCCACCACGGTGAACAGCGTCTCGCGCGCGGGCCGCATGATGCCGCGCTGCACCGCGCGGAACGCCGCCTCGAACGCGACGAGCGCCGCGATCGAGCCGGCGAGCGCCAACCCCACGAACCCCAGCATGGCGGTGACCGGCAGGAGCGCCAAAGTCACCGACACCCCGAGCCGCTTCATCAGATGCCCGGTGACCAAAGCCTGCAGCACGAGCGTCGCCACCTGCGTGATCATGTCGATGCGCGCGAACGTGGCCGTGCGCATGTCGATATCGGTGCCGAGCGCCGCCACCATCTGCAGGCGCGTGAAGTAGAGGAAAGTGACCGTCACCGCGAGGATCAGCACGTAGGCGCAGATGGCGAGCAGATAGGGCGAGCGCACGACCGCCTGCAATCCCTCCCATGCACTACCGCCGATCACCGCGTCCGCGGCCGGCGCATGCCCTGTTTCGGGGCGCAGGCGCGTGAGCCACCAGGCCGCGCCCAGCGCGAGGACCAGGAACCCGGCGGCGATCAGGAGCAGGGCGGGCGTGCCGAGCGGCCGCGCGAGCTCGCTCGCGAGCCACGGCCCGAAGATCGCCCCCAGCGTCCCGCCCACGGCGATGGCGCCGAACAGGCGCTTCGCCTGCTCCAGCGAAAAGCGGTCCGCCATCAGCGCCCAGAACAGCATCGTGGCAAAGAGATTGAACACGCTGAACCACACGTAGAACACCTGCCCGGTGCGCTCGCCGATGCTCGCCGGCGCGAGCGCGAGCAGCAGGTAGAACGCCGCCAGGCCGAAGGCGAAAAAGAGATAGGTCGCGTTGATGAAGACGAGGCGCCGAAACCGGCTCACCAGCCAGCCGAACACCGGGTTGACGAGCAGCGTCACGAGCACGGTGCCCATGAAGAGCCAGCGCAGCGCCTCGATGCCGCGCTGCATGCCGAGCGCCTCGCGCGCCGGGCGCGCCACCATCAGCGCGGTGAGCACGCAGAAAAAGAACACGCCCGCTACAAGGGCGGGCAGGACCTCCTCGCGGCGGATGTTGGTGAAGCGCTGCAGGAAAGCGGCGGGCATTGCCGCTTCTATCCTAAGCCATATGTAGAATGTTCATCCATGGGCGATGCAGCGATGCGTGCACGCGCGAGCGGCAAGGAACCGAAGCTATCCCGCGAGTGGGTGCGGGAGATCGAGCGGCGCGTGCGCGACTCTGACAATCCGGTGCGCTACATGCTGGTGTCGGAGTACAGCCGCAGCTTCATTCTCTATTACAACGTCTCCGACGATATGTTCGCGATGAACGCACCCGAGAGGGGTACGTTGTTCAAGCGCCGTAAAGCCGCGGAGAACGTCAGCAGCTTGCTCAGCCGTGGGATCCGCATCGTGAAGTTCACGACCAAGGGTGGCAGGCTCAAGCGGATTTCTCCATTCAAGGGGCCTGCCTGGGCGAAAAAGAAACTCAGTTCGCGGTCACGCAGAGCATGAAGCTCAACTACTACCCGGAAACCGACTCGCTCTACATCGACCTGTCCGAGCAGACGAGCGTCGAAACCCGGGAAATCTCCGCGGGCGTGCAACTCGATTACGACGCCAGCGGCAACCTCGTCGGCATCGACATCGACAACGCCAGCGCCAAGGTCCAGCTCAAGGAACTCATCCTCAGCAAGCTCCCCGGCAAAGTCCGTACCGTTGCCGCCTAGCCTGGGCCCGGCGGCAGCGCGCAGACCTGCTCGTAGCGGTAGCGCTGCTTCAGCTGGCCGTTATACTCGAAGATATCCAGCGTCTTCTCGTAGGCCGCCGGCGTGATCTCCGCGTGCGGCGTCCAGCAGCCGAGCTTCTGGTAGGTGGCGATGCAATCGGCGAGCACTTTCTCGTCGATCTTCGGGAACCAGGGCTTCTCCGCCTTCGCGATCTCGGCGGCCGGCGCCTCGTTCATGTAGACGCGCGTCTTGCGGTAGGCGCGCATGAACGCATTCGCCATGTCGCTCTTCAGCCACGCGGGCGTCGCGGCCAAACTGGAGAACCCGCAAGGCCCGATCACCGGCCCGACCTGCGCGACCACGTGGCCTATGCCGTCGGCCTGCAGCTGCTGGGGAAAGGGACCCTGCTGGTGCACGTACTGCCCCTGGCCCTCGCGAAACGCCTTGTCGATGTCCGCCGGGCCGCCGGGCGTGACGAGCCTGATCTTCGAATAGTCGATGCCCGCCTTGTGGCAGGCGTACTTGAACATGGCGTGCGGCTGCCCGCCCTTGAAGGTGACGAGCCCCGCGCCTTCCAGCTTCCTCCAGGAAAAACCGGGATCGGCCTTGCGCGCGGTGAGGAAGAACCCGTCCATCTCGTTGACCTGCGCGAAATGGACGACGCCGGGCGTCTCGCCCTTGTCGAGGGCGACGAGGCCCTGCGAGAGCGCCGACTGCACGACGTGCGCCGTGCCGTCCTTCAGCGCTGCGAGCGCCGAGACACCGGGCGGCGACACCGACCACTCGGGGTCGAGCTCCTCGGCCTTGAGGAAGCCGCCCGACATCGCCGAGATGAGCGGCGAGTAGAACGCTGAGAACAGGGTGAACTGGATGCGGATCTTTTCCATGGCTGCGGAGAGTATCCTACACGGGGTAAGATGTTCCACGGCCGTTCAATCGGCAGCCGAAAAAGGACGTGCACCATGGGCAGGCAAACCGGCCAGAATCTCCGCAACCGCCGGCGCAAGCAGCAGATCAAGAAGAAGCTGCACCAGCAGAGCAAGCAGAAAAAGCGGGAAGGCGCCGCGGCCTAGCGGACGCGGGCAAACCGAGGGAGGCAACGCATGAAGCTGATCAAGAATTTCGGGCTGCTGCTGCTCGCCGCCTGGCTCATCCTGACCGGGCTGATCCCGCTGCTCAATCTGAGTTTTTCCGGGCTGGGCACGATCATGTCGGTCCTCGCCGTCGCAGCCGGGGTGCTGATCGTCGTCGGCCGCTAAGTCGGGCCCGCGCTCAAGCAGGGGGGCGGCGCATGGCCTGCATCTGCACGATCTGGCGCTGCTGCGGGAGTTGCTCGCCGGGGCGCTGCACGCCGCGATCTCTGTTCATCGAAAAGCGCGGCGCCGACCCGCTGCGCGCGCCGGCGAACGCGATCATGGTGGAGGCGAGGGCAACCGGATAGCCCAAGTGCAGATTGACTGCAGCGACGAAGGCTCCGGCGACGCGCTCGTCCTGATCCATGGCGGCGCAAGCAACAACCGCCAATGGAAATCCCTGATCGACGACTTGAAGCCCCGGTTCCGCGTCATCGCGCCGAACATGCACGGCGCCGGCGAGACGCCGTCCTGGCAGGGACCGAATCCCTACCGCCTTGCGGATGCGGCGGTGCTGATCGAGCGCTTGTGCGAGTCCATCGCCGGCGGCGTAAGCCTCGTCGGGCACTCGGTCGGCGGGGCGTTCGCGATGCAGGCGGCCGCGCGGCTCGGCCCGCGCGTGGACAAGCTGGTCCTTCTCGAGGCGGCACCGTACGATCTGCTGCGCCAGGCCGGCGCCGATGGCGCGTACCGCGAGGCGCTCGCCCTCTACGAGTTCGTGCGCGACGGGTCGGAGCGCGGCGAGTGGGCCGCAATCGCCGAGAGATTCCTGAATGCTTTCGTAGGGACGGGCGCCTGGGAGAAGATGAGCGATGAAAAGCGAGGGCGTGCCGCGCAGCTCATGCGTCAGAACCGTGCACAATGGGACTCCCTGATGAACGACAGGACGACGCTGCAGGAATGGAGCGGCCGCTTGCCGCATCGAACCTTGTTCGTCAGCGCGGCCGATACGTGGCCGCCGCTTCGCGAATTAGCAAGTCTATTCGCGAAAGGTTGTCCCCACTGGACCTTCGCCGAAGTGCCGGAAGGCGGCCACATGGCGCCGCTCTATCGACCCGATCTCGTGAACCCGATCGTTGCCGAGTTTCTAAAGCGATGAATGCGACGCCTGGATCGAGCGCCTTGCTTCTGAACGATCTCCAGGCAGCGATCATCTCGGGCTCGCCGCTCGCGCCCTCCGACCCGGATGCGCTTGGCCGGGTGAATGCAGCGGTCGAGCGGTGCGCGGAGGCTTTGCACGCCGCAAGGCGCGCGGGTGTCCTCGTAGTCCATGTGCGCGTAGCGTTTTCGCCGGGACACCCCGAAGCGAATCCGCACTCGCCGATGATGCGCTTCATGCGCGACAAGGGTCTGCTGGTCGAAGGCGCCCCGGGCACCGCGTTCGACCCGAGAGTAGCCCCGGGACCCGGCGAGCTTGTGGTCACCAAGCACGCCGTGAGCGCGTTCGCGGGCACCCCACTCGATCAGATTCTCCGCGCTCGAGGCGTCGGTACGGTTGTTCTTGGCGGGCTGGTTACCCACTACGCCGTAGAGGGCACCGCGCGCGATGCGCACGATCGCGGTTACCGGGTCATCGTGCTCAGAGACGCGTGCGCCAGTGCCGCACCCTCCCGCCACGAGGCGAGCCTCGCCAATCTCGCGTTTCTGGCCGAAACGGTTACGACGGAGGCTTTTGCTTCGAGAATCGGGGCTCCTTGCGGGGCTGCATGAATCCGATAGAGTGCACCTTCAGCTCTGGTATGATAAACGATCATACCCCGGAGGCATGCCATGAGCAGCATCAAGGTGGCGATCACCCTCGACAGCGGAACGCTGGAGCGCGTGGACGGCCTGGTAGCGAAAAAGGTCTTTCCCAACCGCAGCCGGGCGATCCAGTCCGCCGTGGCGGAGAAGCTCGCGCGCATGGAGCGTGGACGCTTGGCGTCTGAATGCGCAAAGCTCGACTCCAAGTTTGAGAAAGCACTCGCTGAAGAAGGTCTGGGGCAGGAGCTGGACGGTTGGCCCGAATACTGAGAGGTGAGATTCGGTGGGCCGACCTCAATCCGGTCCGCGGCCGCGAACAGGCGGGCTCGCGCCCGGTGTTGATTCTCAGCCACGACGTGTTCAACGAACGCTCAGGAACCGTCATTGCGGCGGCGTTGACGAGCCAGCCGCAGCGAGCTGGTTTTCCGCTGACTTTCGAGCTTCAGGCGGCGAAATTGCCGAAGCGCTCGTGGGTCAAGATCAGCCAGGTTCGCACGCTCGCGGTTGAGCGTATCGGGGCGCGGCTCGGCCGCGCCTCGCCCGAGGAGATTGCACAGGTGGTCGAAGGACTCAATGAGATCATCGGAATCTGACGCCATTGAGAAGGCGGCCGCGGACACGAAGGCGGCGTGAACGTAAGACCAGCCGCGGCTGCTCAAGGCATTCGAGCTTTTCGAGCAGGGGCGAAGCGTGACCCGCGTGGCGCTGGAAGTGGGCTACTCCCGTCCGAGCGCCTTCTCCAAGATGTTCCGGCGGGCGATGGGCAGGGCGCCGATGGCGATGCTGGGGGATGACGCGGTTTCATAGAGCGCCGCGCGAGCGTCGCACTTACAGCGAAGCGGCCAACGCCGCGCTGACGAGCAGACCGGCGCCGCTGATCCAGCGGCCGCCGCGCGTCCCCGGGAAGGTGGTTTTCTCGAGCAGCACGAAGGCCGCGATGACCGCGACCCATAGCAGGTTCATCACCCCGCCGACGAAAAGAAGCGCCATCAAGGCGCCGCAGCAGCCGATACAGTAGCCGCCGTGCCACAAACCCATGCGCAGCGCGCCCGTGCCGCCCTCGCGCCAGTGCTCGGCAACGAACTGCAGCGGCATGCGGCACCGACGCAGGCACGCTTCCTTCATCGGCGTGAGCTGCCAGGCGCCGGCGACGGCGAGGAGCGCGGCGCCGAAAAGCGGGCTTTCCGGGCGCATGTCCTGCGCAAGCAGCGCGAGGTTGCCGAGCCAGAGCTGGAGCGCCGCCGCGCCGAGGGCGAAGGCGGACCAAGCCGCCCCGTAGCCGGCGACGAAGGCGGCGTTGCGCGCGGCGGCGGAGGCCGGCCCGAGACGGCGCGACACCTCGGCATGGACCAGGACCGTCGGCACGACGCTCGGCAGCATCATCGCCGCCATCATGACCACCCACATGAGAGCGAGCATCGCGAAATCCGCGCCGTCGTACATCATCGGCATCGAGGCGTGGTGCGCGAGATAAGTCCACGCGAGGAGCGCTACGACGGCGAGCGCGCCGACCAGCAGCGCCCGCTCGCCCAAGTGCGGTCGCGCCGTTTCCGCAGCCAAGGGCAGCTAGCGGACGGGTCCCGCGGAGGTGATGCGGTTCGTCACGATATGCGCGTGGCTCTTGGCAAACTCTAGCTCGATGGCGCCGCTTTTTGCGCGGGTCGTGCCGCTCGCCACTTCGGCCAGATGGAATTCCTTGCCGAGCGGCAGGTCGATGCGCGCGCGGTGCTCGGCGCCGGTCACCGGGTTCTTGATCGGCTCGAGCGTCGTCTCCACGACACCGGGGACGCTGACCGTGGCGCGACGGCCTTCCATGTCGACCTCCAGCCGGATCGGCTTGAACAGCGGCGGTTGCACGGTCGTGCACATCGCGCGGTAGATCGCGAGCATCACCGTGCCCGGCGCGGCGCCTTCGCCCTGCAGCACGGCGGCGAGCGCCTTGCGTTGCGCCTCGTTCGCGCGCTCGTCGATGATCGACTGCATCGTGCCGCCGCCCTTGTGGATGGGGCCCGGCCAGGAATAGAGGTTGACCGCACGCAGGCCGTCGAGCCTGACGTCCCCGAAATGGCCTTCGTCGATGCGCCACGCGACGGCGGCGCGGCAATAACCGTCCTTGGGCAGCGCATTGAACTGGCAGGGACAGCCGTAATCGCAGTTGCAATTGACAAAATGCGGACCCTCGATGCTCCAGGCAACGTTCGCCATCGTGTTTGTCCCCCTAGATGCCGGCGGTCATGGTGCGGCGCGTCGCCTCCACCCTTGAGCGGCGTGCCTTTGCGTCGCTATCTTTTCTTCACGGCTCGGCGCGGAATGCTATGCCGATACCAGGGACTTATCAACGGTCGCCGCCTTCAACCCGCGCGAGGGCGGCCGCGGCGCAGCAGGCCGCCGAAAGAAGCGGCGTCTTGCCGGCCGTAACCGCCTAGGTTACGGTGCGGCTTGTGCTCCGCGGATTCCGGCACAAGGAACTGCAACGATTCTTCGAAACTGGCAGCAAGTCCTTTGCACCCGCTCAAGGGCAACCGGAAAGGTACGTGGTCGGTTCGAGTGAGCGGAAACTGGCGAATCACTTCTGAATGGTCGCGCGGGCGTGAGCCCCGAGATGGCAGTGCGTCTGTCGATCGCGTTTGGAACCACGGCCGAGAGCTGGCTGAATCAACAGACGCAGTACGACCTCTGGCACGCCGAGCAGCGGCGCAAGCGCTTGCGCGTGATGAAACTGGCGGCGTGAGGTGCCGGTGACGTCCTTTTCCGCAAGACTTGAGGAGATCAACCATGATGGTCGCCCGTTGGAGCATCGACGCGAAGTTCGGCTACAAGCAGAACGTGATCGACCTGATGCAGCGTTGGCTGAGAGAGATTGCGCCGCAGGTGGGATTCAGCGCCGACAAGACGCGGTTGCTGACCGGCTCGATCGGCGCACTGGAGGCAACCATTCAGTCGGAACATCTTGTCAAGGACCTCGGCGAGCTCAACCAGGCTTGGGACAAACTGGCGACGATCGCAGCGCATAAGCAATGGAGCAAGGATCTTGAGCCGCACGTGGTTTCGGGGACGAGCCGCTGGGAGATCTACCGCGTCTTGTAGGCGCGCTGCGGAATAGAGCCGTCCCCATGCCGATCAGCGATCTTCCGGACCGGAAATATGTGACCGATGCACGCGCGCTGGGCGAGCGGCTGGGCGCGGTGACCCTGATCGACCTGCGTCCGGCGGAGGATTTCTCGCTCGGCCATATCGAGGGCAGCAGGCATCTCGACATTTACGGCGTCAGCCTGAACGACTCCTCGGAGGCTCCGTTGATCGCCTTCCTGGCGATATTTCGAACGCTGTTCGGGGCCCGGGGCGTATCCCGGGACAGGCCGGTAGTGATCTACGACCACGAGACCGGCGAGCGGGCGGCGCGAGCGGTCTGGCTGCTCGCGCTATTGGGTCACCCGGACGTCAGGATCCTCGACGGTGGGACGCAGGCCTGGACCGCGTCGGGCAATCGGCTCGTGCAGGTGACGAAAGCACCGGCGCCCGCCGACCCGGCGCAAGCGCCGCCGACACCGCCCCCGTACAAAGGGACGCCGAATCTCGAACTGCTGGCAACCCGGTTCGACGTCCATCGCGCCATCGATGATGAACAGGCGGTGATCGTCGATGTCAGGCGCGAGTCCGAGTATCGGGGAACGGAAAAGCGGGCCCGGCGCGCCGGAACCATTCCGGGCGCCGTGCACATCTTCTGGCGCGATCACCTGGACGACAGGGGCGCGTTTCGGCCGGCGGCCGAAATCCGCGATCTCTACGTCTCGAGAGGCGTAACGCCGGACAAGACCGTCATCCCCGTCTGTCACGGCGGCTACCGCTCGGCCAACACGTTCCTCGCCCTCAAGTCCCTGGGCTATCCACGCGTCCGAAACTACGTGGCATCCTGGGGAGAATGGGGGAACAGAGACGATTCGAGGATCATCGTCCCGGATCCGAACGGTAGCGGTCCGCGATGACCGCCGTTCGTGCGGTGAGAAACAGCCTTTGCTAGGTCGATCCCCACGGGAGTAGCCTTTTCCCACACCTTAACCGAAGGAGGATGGCATGGAGACGCTATCGCAAGTCTCGCTCTGGGTCGGATTGCTTTCGATCCCGCTGTCGTGGCTGGTGTGGTTTTTCGGGCCGCGACTGGAGATCGGGCGGCATGTCCTC
>Ga0326597_10007259_pt1 | contig 15087 bp, 17 predicted proteins | sample RVTome_12_FD_203789 | JGI IMG/M metagenome (GOLD analysis project Ga0326597, IMG submission 203789) | Soil microbial communities from uranium-contaminated site in the Upper Colorado River Basin, Wyoming, United States - RVT100D185 | ecosystem: Environmental > Terrestrial > Soil > Contaminated >... | reverse complement strand
CGGTGAGCGTGGCCTACGGGTCGGACGTCGAGCTGGTGACCAGGACGCTCGTCGAGGTCGCGGTCGCGGACGAGGACGCGCTCGAGCAGCCCGAACCCGACGTGTTCTTCAAGGAGTTCGGGGAGTCCTCGCTGAACTTCGAGCTGCTGGCCTGGATCGACAAGCCGGCCCAGCACTTCAAGATCCGCAGCCGGCTCAACTACGCGATCGACGCGGCGTTCCGCCGCAACGGGATCACGATCCCGTTCCCGCAGCGCGACCTGCACGTCAAGACGGTGCCGCCCGGGGGCATGAGGCCGGAGGTCTGAGGTTCGGGGCCCACCCGGGTCTTTCAGACCCGGGCCTGGAGTTTCTACATTTCGTCACGCCGCAGAGCCCAGGTCTGAAGACCTGGGCCACAGCTGTTGCCTGTGGCACAGGCCTTCAGGCCTGTGCTACCCGGGTCTTTCAGACCCGGGCGGCCAGGGCGATCAGCGCCCGGCGCAGGCGCCGGTGCGCGTCGAAGCGCCGCACGAAGTCGGACTCGCGGCGCCCGCCCTTCGCCCGGACGACGGCGGCGAGCGCCCGCCGATCGGTGAGCGACCATCGCGCGACGCCGGGCAGCCGCACCACCAGCGGCGCCAGCCGCGTCCAGGCCTGGCGCTCACCGGGTGGAAACCTTCTCCAGTCGCCGGCCCGCAGCAGGTCGGCCGCCTCGTCCGCGCACGCGCCCACGGCGCGCCCGCGGTCGGGCCCGAACCGCGCGGCCAGCCGGTCGGTGATTGCCAGGCCGATCCGGTCGGTCGGCAGCACCCCGATCACGTCGTCGCGCGCCCGTCCGAGATCCAGGAAGACGTTGCGCCGCGCCAGCCGCCGCAGCGTGGCCGCGCTCGACCGGTAGCCCGGCCGCGCCTGCATCCGGGCCCGCTCGCGCCACGCCAGGCGGCGCACCTCGGCGTCGCGCGGCCGGAAGCCGAGCTTGTGGTAGAACCACCACGCGCCCGACTCGATGCCCTCCTCGTTCCCGTGCCCGAGCTGGTAGGGGAAGATCGTGAACGTGTCCACGCCGAACATGGCGCAGACGCTGCCGAGGAAGCAGCCGAAGGCGTGCGCCGCCTCCGCGCCGCGATACGTGTCGAAGATGTTGAAGGCGATCTCGGACGAGCCGGCGAGCGCGCTGGCGAGCGCGTAGCCGATGGGCACGCCGTTCTGCAGCGCCAGGTATCCGTAGACGGCCTCGAGCAGCAGCCGCCGCTCGGGCGCGACGCCGATGCAGGCGAACTGGAGGCCGTCGCCGACGTCGATCAGCCTGACGTCGAGCGGCGTCGCGCCGGCGAACGCGTCGAGGTCCCGGCTCCGGGTGACCATCGCCTCTCGCGCCAGGTCGATCAGGCGCGCCCCCTCGCGTGGGCCGACGCCGTGGATCGCGCGCGGCGGCGTGCGCGCGGCCGCCCGCAGGTCGGGCCGGCCGCGCCGGAGGGGACCTGTCTGGAGCGCGAGCCGTGCGCGCGGCCAGCGCGCGCGCGTGCGGCTCGGCGTGGCCGGCCCCGGCGACAACCGCAGCATCAGCCCCATCTCGTCGTAGAAGTGATCCCGCACGGGCGGGGCGGCGTCGAGCGCGGCGAGGCGCGTCACGAGAAACCCGGCATCCGTGTCGCCGCCCCGCAGGCGGTCGAGCCAGGCGCGCCCTTCGAGCGGAGGCTCGTCCTGCCCGGGGCTCTCCGCGTAGGCCGCCAGCAGCGTCAGGTGTCGCGAGAGCTTGGCCGCGTCCACCTCGTCCCAGTCGACGCGCAGGTGCTCTCGCCACCGCGCGGCGATCCATCGCGCCGTCGGCGCCCCGAAGCGGTAATAGATGTCCGTGCCGGCGATGCCGCTGTCGGTGAGGCTCGCGCGGTGCCGCCGCAGATCTGAACGCCGATCGAACCGCGCGAGCATGCGCGCGACCTGATCGAACACCGCGCGGTCGTCGGGATAGGCGTGGAGGAAGCAGAGCGCCTCGTGCAGCCCGCGCACCTGGGCGGCGGTCGCAAGCCGCGCGCGATCGAGCGTCCGAAGCAGCGCCAGACGCTCGGCCGCCAGACCCGGGCCGTAGATTCCCTTCAGCTCGACGAGGCGACGGAGAGCGGCAGCGGTGCGGCGTGGTCTCCTCATGGCACGCCGGGCAACCAGGGCCGCCCCACCGGCATGAACGGCCACGGGGTCCCCAGCAGCACGAGCAGCAGCGCGAACCCGAGGAAGAGCGCCGCCGTGCGGTGGCGAGCGCGGTCGTCGGTCGCCCGCCGCAGCCGCGCGCGGCCGATGTGCGCGAGCGCCAGGCCGAGGAGCATGGCCGTGATGTGCTCGACGACCCAGAAGCGCACGGCGCTGTTCTGCATGGCGCCCCCCATGTTCTGGAAGGCGCCGGTCGTGATCGGGCTGAGGACGAAATAGAGGAGCAGGCCGAGAAGCACCTGGACGTCGAACGCGATGACGAAGAGCCGGCCGGCCAGGTCGTCGCCCTGCCTCCAGGGACGCCGGCCGAACCAGCCCAGCTTGGCGCGGGACAGGGCCCAGACCCCCAGGAGAATCACGGCCCAGCGTACGAGCGAGTGCAGTGTCAGCGTGAGCGGCAGCACGCCGCCATTCTATCGCCGAAGGGTGCCCGCCGCGGCGGAGGTCTGCGGCGGCACGGCGCGAGGTCGCCGGGGGCGCAGCCAGGCGGCATGTCCTTCCAGCCGGATCCCTTCCCTACTTCGAGACCGCGAACCCGTCCACCAGGACCTCGAGGCGATGGTTGATCCGGATGCCAGAGATTCCGTCCGTCTTCGCCGTCAGCCCGGTCTTGGGCGTCGTGTGCACGACCGTGCCGTTGACGACGTACGCGATCGTGTCGGCCATCACGCGCACTTCGAGCGCGTTGGTGGACGTGCCCCCGGCGTCCGGCTTCTTCACGGCGTCGCTGGGCGTCTTCGCCGACACGTTCTCCGTGGTCGCGTCGCCGACCCGGCGTTTGATGAGCCACGTCCCATCCTGGGCCACCATGAAGTAGAGGTAGTTCTGCTCCGGACCCTCGAGCGCGCTCCCTCCGAATACGAGACCGTAGTAGTTGACGTGGCCGCTCGGCTTCATCAGCGTGAACGTGCCTTTGAGCACGTAGTTTCCGGTCACGCTGTGTGCCGGGTTCCAGAAAACGGCCGCCTGGGGGTTGGTCGCCTGAAAGCCGGACTTGGTCGCGACGAACTTGACGTCGCCCACGGCGTCGGGATCCGACGCGCTGGTGCTGCGATCCACGCGTACCCTCCAGCCTTCCGGGGCCTGTGCGACGAGCGACACGACGCCGAGCAGCACGAGCACCGCGACCGCCATGTGGCGCTTCATATGTACTCCCTCCTGGGAAAACGGATCGCCAGGATCATACCCTGTCTGCTGGTGGAGCGTCTCATTCGGGGACCCGCCAAGACCAGCGGGCCGCAGGGCGCCCCGATGAGGCCGCCCCACCCGCGGTGCTCCAGCGTGACCCTCGTGCCGTTCCCGAGCGGCTCAACGCGCAGGTCGACCGTGGTGATCTCCTCCGGCTTCCAGTCCGCCTGCTGCCACTCGAGGCCCGGCACCAGCTCGTGCCAGGGCACGCCTCGCAGGAACACGAGCAGGGCCGCCGCTGTCAGGGACCAGTACGCTGATATTCCATCGCCGCCGCCGTGGTCACGACAGCCCAACGCTTCCTCAAGGACAGCCCCACGAGCGACGCGAGCATTCGAGGGATATAGATGACGGTGTCGCCGGCTCCGAATGCCCGATTCACCTCGACGCCAAACGCGGTGACGTCCTCGAGGGGTTCCTGAAGGCCAAGCCACACGGCGAAGTCGTACGCCAAGAGAGCCACACCGTCACGACCATCCCTCGCGCGTCCGCAAGGATGTGATGTGTGCGACGTGGTGCCGTCCGTGCCACGCGTACATGGCGAGCACTTCCTCGAGCGTCAGCGACCGCCCCTGCTCGGGGTGGTGAAACGTCCGGCGAAACTCTTTCGGCGTCATGGACTGCAGCAGCGCGACCCAGCGCTCATGGAGCGACTCGAGCAGCGTGAGCGAGACGTCCGGGGACACGGTCCGCGTGTCGGCAAGTTCCGCCCACCGGGCCTCGTCGTACGGCTTGATGGTCGGCTCGTCCTCCGTCAGGGCGAGCTTGAACCGTACATACGCGTTGAGGTGACTGTCCGGCAGATGGTGGACGACCTGACGCACCGTCCAGCCATTGGGTCTGTATGGCGTGTCCATCTGATCGGGGGTCAGCCCCGCGACGCCCGCGCGAAGAGCGGCAGGGGCCTTGTCGATCTCTTCGATCCAGCGGCGGCGTTGGGCGTCCGTGGCCTCGCCCTCGAAGCTGAATGTGCCAATCGGGTACCGGAGGTCCATCGTTCGTGCTCCTTTCTTCAGCATCCGCCCTCGCACGGATCCGGCGAAAGACGACCTCTCACCGAGTCGAACTCCACCAGCCCCGGCCATCTCGAGAGGTCGGTGGTCGATGATCTCATGCCCACATTTGTTGCCTATGTCTCCGGTTGCTCACACCCCATCTCGGTGTTCTCTCAGCGCAGCGGCAACCACACTTCGTATCCCAGTTGAATCGCGGTACGGGTCACCCTCAACTGCCCGTACGTTGCGGTTGAAATCCGCGCCTGCAGGTCCAGCGCAAACAGCCTCCAGTGCACGATCTCGATGCCGGTCGCCGCGTTGAGTGCGAGGCCGCGCCTGAGACGAAGAGCCTGGCTCTGCGAGGCGGGTTGGTACCGGAGCGAGCCCACGCCACCTCCGAGCCAGATTCTCGAAGCCAACCGGTAGCGGGCGGCCGTCTGACAACTGGAATGTCCTGCGCGTCCCTGGTGTTAGCTCTCACGTAATTCCACAATCCCTCTGATCGATCTTCTCGGATTCTCCCGGTGAGGAAATCGCTGATCCCTGGGCGCAGTGTGAGACGAGCCAGGGTCACGTCTTTGTCTGGTGATCTTCTTCTTCGGTCCAAAAAAGTAGGGGCGTGGGCGGTGTGGGAAACCCGCGTGCTGTGCGGGTTTTCCAAGCGACTTGTGGACGCGTTCTGTGCGTCCACAGGTGCGGCACCGTCCACGCCCTCAGCGTGTGCGGCGATACCGTCGATCGCATGGTGAGCCGCGCGCGTGTGGTAAGAACCTTCCCCGCCGTCGGTGTGATCGAGCGACGGGGAAGGAGAGGGAGCGCGCCACGGTGGCTGCCGTGCGCCTCCCGGCCGGTGCAGCTGCGCGATCCGAGTTCGCTGACCAGCGAGGCCTATGTTGCCCAATCCGCATGGCAGCGCGCAAGCCTCGCGGGCTGTCCGCGGCATCCGACCGGGGGCTGTGGATTCGCCCGCCACGGCACCTACGTGCGACAGACGCCTCCGGGGATGCGGATCGCGCGCTCCTACTGTCCCACCGCCCATGAGACCTTCAGCCTCCTGCCCGATTGTCTCGCCAGTCGCTTCCCGGGCCAGCTCGATGACCTCGAACGCGTGGTCGCCACGGTCGAGGCGGCCCCCAGTATCGAAGCGGCCGCGGATGGGCTCCGCCCGGACAGCGTGCTGCCGTCGGCCGTACGGTGGGTGCGGCGGCGATTGGCCGTGGTCCGCACGGCGCTGCTCGCGGTCGTCACTCTGCTGCCCGATCTGTTTGACGGGCAGGCGCAGCTCGGCGCCGTCCGTGCCGCGCTGAACACCGATCAGGCGCTGGTCACCTTGCGCACGCGCGCCGCGGCGTTGCTGCCGACCCTTCCACGCCCGCTCGGATTCGCACCTCACGTCCGCCCCTCGCGCCGCCGCCCGACGCGGGCCCAACACCGGATGGGGGCTGACCCCATCGGGCCGTCCGGTTGAAGATCCCGCCTGCCCGCCAGATCGCGGGCAAGGAGGGACCATGCCTGATACCCGTCAGCTCCCGTTGCCGGTCGGCTCACACGACGAGACCGTCGCCTTGTTTCGGTACGGCCTCATCGCCGATCTCCTGCATCTGCGGCCGGGGGACCGCACGTTGCACGCCCGCCTGCGCGAGAAAGCCGATCGCGAGTACGAGGAGATCATCAGCCCTCCTCGGAAAACTCCGATGGGCTGACGGTAGCAAAACCGGTCAGGTCAATTCACGCAGGCGTGCCGAAAGGACACATTGATTTAATGTGCGAGCCACACAAAGAGACAAGAGCCACCGACCAGAACCAAATAGAATAACGCCCCACTGAATTCACCCACAACAAACAAGAGATGGCTAGGAACGATCTTCATGGAGGCCCACGTCTCACGTATCTTATGCCTGAATGTCTTGTCGCTTTCCGAAAGAATCAAGAGCTCTTGCGGGACCTTGATCTTGCCAGCATGAGCAGCCGACCGCTGCAGAATCAGGTACATTGCGAACGCCGAGATCACCGTCGAGAGCACCTTGAACGTTAGACTCGGCGCTCCTGGCTTTGAAATCGCGGAAGCGACGAGTGCATTGACCGTTACGGTCGTTGCTGTAAACCAAAAGTGTTCGTCCACGATCCGGTCAGAGCCAGCCATAATGTTCATCCCTCGATTGCTCACCGAGTGGCTTGGGGGATCTGGGGACACTTTCCACGGCACGTATTCACGTTGCCGCTCCGAATAGCGGACGAGAAGCGGGACAAGAACGCCAGCTAATACGACGTCGCACAATGCAACGAGTACCTTCGGGCGACTCCAATCGAACCGATTCAGCAGCGCAACACCGAGCACAATCAGGGGAAGAGTGACGAACGTCCCGTACGCGAGCATTGTGCCGGACAGCCAAGACGCCACCGGTCTCGAAACCGGCGACCGCAAGTGGTTCTCCCACCCTGAACCCGCCCACTTGTCTTCGATCTCCTCTCGAATATAGCGGCCGATCTGAAAGATCCGATTGTTATTGAAGGACCAGTCGAGTGCCATGAACATCGAAAGAACAGGATAGATAAGCAGTAACCAGGATGGAGCGTTGAACTGAAAGAAGAGCGTCAACAATGTCCCCGCACTGATTACGGAAAGGCCTGCAAGCTGCTGCTGAAACTGAGCCCTTTTTAGGATCTCATCTCGCAGGGCATTGAACTCTGATTCGCCAAGCACTGGGATCTGTGGCTGGCTTGCCATGACGCTACGTTGTCACCTCAGTCCTTGCGGCCTAACGGCTGCAACTGAGCCGCGGCGCGTTCCCGTCTTGGATCAGTCGCGCCGTCGGCTCCAGTTGCTGTTAGACCGCCACCGTCAAGTGGGGCCCTTGTTCCCGGCGAGATGAAGTGCATGCGCGGATCCGCAAATCTCCCCTATTTCACAGGCCCCAAATAGCGGTCCAACCAGTCGAGGACTTCTCTCATGACGAGCTGCATGTCGCTCGGCACATGACCGCCCTCCAGTAACGCATGCCGCTTGTGCTGGCCGGGCGCCCCGAGCAGGCGAAATAGCTCCTCCTGCGACGGGTTGGGCGGGTAGATGAAATCATCGCGACCGTTCACCATGAGGACCGGGGCCGTCGCCGCGGGGGCGAAGTTGGCGGGCTCGATCTCCGCCGCGAATTCCTGCCAGAAGAGACCGCCGCCAAACAGGATACTGGCCTTGAAGCGGGGTTCGTTGGCCGTGAAGACCGGGCCAAAGACAGCTCCGGCGCTGAAGCCGTAGTAACCGACCCTCGTCGCATCGAGGTCATCCCGTGTTTCCACGTAATCGATCGAACGCCGGATATCCATCGTCCAGTGGATCATCCGTTCCCTGATTAGCTCGCTTGCAGGCCGCCGCTCGTACATCCCCTCGTAGATGGGGTGAATCACTGCCCGCCCGGTCCGTACGAGGAAATCGAACACCCATGTCTGCAAGTCGTTGCTCGATTCCAGCGTAAAGGCCTCTGAACCCGGGTAGTACACCACCACCTGGAACGGCGGCCTGCCCGTCCGAGGGAGGAATACGTTGGCAACGATCCGCTCGCGGCTGTACGGTGAATCGAAACTGACCGTCTGGCGTCGCCAGTGCGGCGAGCCGTCGTCCATCGACTCAATCCGCGCGTTCAGCGGTGTCGGGTCATAGGAGTACAAGCCCTTGTAGAGGCGGAACGCGTCGTGGATCGGCTTGCGCGAGAACCCGCGAGGGAGCGCGTCCAGTTCAGTGGCGAGGACGGCTGTCGACTCCGGTTCGTAGACGGCGCAGCGGAACCCGTTTGTCGGCGACCGGTCGCCCGGGAGAGCCGCGTCTGGATGAAACAGCATGTACCCGGGATCGCTCCACGCCTCTCCGAGGATGTACCGGCGGTCTCCAATGGGGTTCAACACCCATTCGCGTACGTTCCCCGCCAGGTCGTAATGGCCGTGGGCACCGATGCCGCGATATTGACCGACCGGCGCGGGCTCACGCCCGCTCATGTTGCTGAGCGGGAGAATCTCAGCGAACAGGTTCATGCCGACGGCGTTGTACCAGTGATACAAGCTTGGCAGTTGCTTGCCGGCGTACGCGCAGTACGCGGAGGCCTCGTGCAAGCTCACACCGCTGACCGGATAATCGCCCCTTCCCTCAGGAAACATGCCGAGTGCCCAGGTTGAGGGCCCGAGGCGCCCGGTCCGATCCACGAACCCCGTGATCCCCTCTTCCCACCGAAGGGCGTCGCCGCGCACGATGATTGGATCACGCCAGTACTGCCGCTCGCGATAGCCACCGCGCTGAACGAATTCGTGGAACTCCCGGTTCGTCACCTCGTACCGATCGAGCCAATACGGCGTGAGCTGGGCCTGTGGTACCGAGATTAACGTCGGCGGGCGCACCTCACCCGGGAAAGGTCCGCCTGGGACGCGAATCATGCCCGGCCGGTGGTCTTCGGCGTCCAAGGTGAACTCAATCACGCGGGTCAGCAGACCGGGGAACTGTGTGCCCTCGCGCGTCTGGAAACCAGCCTTTTCGACCCTGAAGCGAACGCTTTTCAGCGGCAATCTCGTTCCTTCGATGGGCGACACGCCCAGAGAATCCCAGGGACCGTCGGGAGTGCGATAGTCGGTGAGATAGACCTGGGCACCGGGCGGTGTCGTGCGAATGACGAAGGGGGCAGTGAAGCCGTGCCAGAGCCGCTGGAATTGCGGGTTGGCGGCGAGTTGCCGCTCCACCCGCCGGCCCAGCCGATACGCGGCGACGAACTCCTTCTCTTCGACGAGGCGCTCGATTTCGGGCAGGGCCTGTTCCAGGGCCTGGCGCGCTCTCGCCGACTGCACGAGCACCCAAGCGGTCACGCCGAGGACGCCCAGCACCAGCGCAGTCAGCCATGCACCGAGCCGGGAACGAATGAAGAGCCGCCAGACCGCGACCGACGTCGTTGCTTGCACGACCGCTTCCGAGTAGGCGCGTCTCAACGCGCTCGCCATCTCCGCCGCGCTGGTGTACCGGTCGGCCGGGGCCGTCGCCAGGGCCCGCATGATCACGCGCTCCACCCTGTCGGGCACGGTACTTCGCCGCGACCGGAGACTCGGGACCGGCTCCACGCACTTGCGCGCCAGGATCGCCTGCGGGGTAGGGCCAATGAACGGGGACGCGCCCGCCAGCATCTCATACGCCACACACGCAAGCGAGTAGACGTCGGTCCGCGCGTCGAGTTGCCACGCTCCGTTCACCTGCTCCGGGCTCATGTAGGCCGGCGTTCCCACTGCCACCCCGGTCGCTGTCTGAGTCTCCGCGGTTGGGCTCGTCAGGACTCGTGCGATCCCGAAGTCCGCCACGCGGGCGTGGCCTCTTGCGAGCAGGATGTTCTCGGGCTTGATGTCGCGATGGATGATGTCGTGGCTGTGCGCGTAGCTCAACGCATCGGCCACCTCCGCGGTAATGGCGAGTGCGTCTTCGAGCGGAAGCTGCTTCTCCCGGTTGAGACGGTCCCGCAGCGACTCGCCTTCCACATACGGCATGACCTAGTAGAGGAGTCCGTCGGCCTCGCCCGAGTCGAGCAGCGGGAGAATGTGCGGGTGATCGAGCCGCGCCGTGAGGGTGATCTCACGAAGGAACCGCTCGGCGCCAACGGTGGCGGCGAGTTCAGGCCTGAGCACCTTCAGGCCGACGGAGCGATCGTGCTTCAGATCATGGCCGAGGTAGACCGTACCCATCCCGCCGCGTCCGAGCTCGCGGTCCACGCGGTACCGGCCGGCGAGGGCGCGACGCAAGCGGTCGAGTTCCTTGCCCATCTGCTGTCTCCGTCGCGTGGCATTTGCACTACACCGGATTCCGCATTCGCGGACCACCGCGTCTGGCGATTGATTGATTACTGGTGAAGCGAATTGCCGATCGCGGTCTAACGTTTCGCGCTCACCCGCGGCGGCCACCAAATGATGTCGCAACCCAGCCCTTGCTATCGCGGCCGCCGTCGGGTGCAGCCGCTTGTTGGGCCGCGCGCGGCCTCACTATTCGATCCAGGCGGCGAACTCTGCGACCGCCGCTTCCTCCGAGAGGCTTCGGGCAGCTGCTCGGACGCTCGATGGAACCCAGTCGGGGAAAAGGACTTCTTGGGTCACGTGGCGTCCCGAACTCGTGTGAACTTCGCGCACCTGCGAAAGGTGAGCTGATGGAAGCCGGCCCGCCGCTCGGACAACAGCAGGCCACAATCGCCGATGGACGAATGTGACCTTGCCCTTGATCAAGCGACACACGAGGACATCCTCGCTGTCGCGGACAGCCCGCGTCACCGCGAAGATCTCCTGACTTTTCGGATGAGACCACCAGCTACCCCGAATTGGCTCTCCAGCTATCACCTCAGCAAGCGACGGGACCGGCCCCCGTGCGGCCTCGAGTACGACACCGTGCTTACGAATGAAAGCGAGCGCTTGGCGTGAAGTCATCGCAACGCGTTATCTCCGTCGGCCCAACGACCCGCGCTGAGCCGCGACCGGCGCGTCTCAACACTCTTCTGAACAATGCCACGCGCCGGTCGTCGGTTCCAGCGCGTGGTTAGGCCGATTGTTCCTCATCGCGTTCGACGAGATGAACGTCATTGTCCCGGCACCACTCCTTGAGTGCCTGCTCGGTCGCCTCAGCTTCGAACGCGTGCCATTGCTCAAGACAACCTTCTACAGCCAGCAGTTCCTTGAGGCGTCGGTACGCTCCCCGATGGCGGAAGATGTCTTCGACCCGGTCGTATCGATGAGGCAGCCGTTCTTCCACGAAACGAAGGACAAGCCGGCGACCCAGATCCAGGTCGTTCTTATGCGGGATCTCCAGGTAGCGATCCGATGTCTCCAGATCATCCGGGATCTCCTCTTCCTCATCCGGGTGCAGTTCCGATACCCAGTAGATTCTGCCCGTGTCCAGAGAAACGTACGCCCGGTGCTCCATCGGAGCGCCGGAGCTGACGAACTCGAATGCAAGCGACAGATCGTCGTACTTGATCGTCACCATTTCCGGGTTCATTCGGCCTAACGATCCGCCTGAGCCGCGCGCCGCGACGACAGGATCGCACGGAACAGTAGGCGCGTCGGCTCCAGGCGGAGGTTAGCTGGCCCGTCGAATGCACGTCGCGTTGGACCAACGGCCCACGCGTGTGACGACCATTCGATGAACCCCCAGAGCGGCGCGACACCGACCGACTGTCTCACTTCTGAGCGAGTCAAACCAGCCTCTTCGGCCGCCCGTGCGCCGGCCCTATGGCTACCCGACCGGCTCGAGCGCGCCGGGGGGTGAACCCCCTCGTGTGACGTGCCCCTCGATGCGCCGCCGCTCGCGCGTGCCCGAGCGCCGGGATTGACCCGCTGACCTGCTCCAACCGACCCCGCCGAACGCAGCAGCCAGGTGCCATGCGTGTTGGTACGTTGCCTCGCACGGGCCCGACCGTGTCGACCTTGCCCGCCTGCCCGAAGAATTCCGATTTGATTCCAGTTTCTGATCTTCTTTGTCCAGCTAACGGTTCCGGCTCACCTGCGGCGCCGCGCGTCCGCTCAGCCCGCGATGAACACCAACGAGTCAGCCCGCATGCGCGCGGCAACACGGCCCCGCGCGTGGCCCGGGACTTGGCCCGCGTTCACCGCGGGCTGAACCTGAACGCTCGCGCGGCGCCGACAGGTGCAGCCGGGTGTTATACGGCCCGCCGAATCGAGCACCACACCGGCGCCTGTCCGAGATGGCCAGCACGCCCGCGACCGCCCGAGCGCGGGAGAGCGCCACGCCGATTCGAAGCACGCAGCGACCTGCCGCAAGAAGCCCGCACGCTCGCAGCAACCAGATCCGAAGGCCCTTCGTCCGTTGCCGCGCCCGAGATCGCAACGCTCGAACCCGCCCCGCCGCCGAACATCGGCCGGAACGCTCGCCGAGGCCGTCTGCTTCGATGAGCACGCCAGCCTCACGACTTGCCCCGAGAACAAAGAAGACCTGTTGGTTCTCGCTCGCCCGTATAACGTGCGCGCTCACCCGCCGGCGCTCTCTGGCTCACTGGCGCCGGCCGGGTGCAGCGCGGTGTTGGGCAGCGCACGGCCCGGTCACCGCCCCTTCAAGCCGACACATTTCCCAATCTGAATGTACGCCCGCGGTGGCGCAACGGACACATTCGACGAGACGAATGACCGCTCGCCCAAGACGATTGTCTCAGTAGCACCCGTTCCAATTTGTCCGATCGCCTGAATGGCGTATTCGAACATCGCCGGAATGCTCTGAGTCGGTTGGATGCGATACACCTGTCCGGAGTCGTCAGTGACCGTTCCCGCTTGCCTATCAACCGCAAACGTGACGGTATAGGCGCGGTCGTCCTTGCAGCCGCCGATCAACTCCGAGCAAACAACAGCTTTAGCCGCGGTGCACGTCACACGCTCCGCAGGCTGTGGCCGCGGTGGAGGAGCAGCAAGCGCAGCGAGCGAAACGGCGACTATGATGCGAGCAACCATTGTCCCTTGCCTCCGGCGCCCGGGCGATTCTGTCGGCGGGCAATCCCGTCCTTGCTCGCGCCCAGATTAGACAAGCCCTTCTCGTCTGCCCAACGGCCAGGCTTCAGCCGCGGCGGCTCATGATGGCATCGGCCGCCGTCGGCTGCAAGCCGTGTTAGGCACCGTTGTCGTCTGTCTCACAAGATCTCATGGATTCTCAGGTAGATGTTGCCCGTTTGCGAACCCTCGCGCCGCTTTCGAAGTAAGAGCTGCACGAGGTCTATACGTCCCTCGAGAACGGCCATCAAGTCACTGCCATCCATGAGGATCATCAAGCGACGACCGGAAGAATGCGCCTTGACTCCATCCTCCGAGAACCCATTCACGGAGAGAAAGAGGCCGAGCGTGTTGTCCAGCTTTCTCGATAACTTCCCGGCCAAGACGTCAAGGTCCGCGGCCGGGACCAACTCCTGCTGCCACTTTCCCTCGAACAGGTAGTCGGTTCCCTCGAAAGTAAATGCGCCGTCTATTTGCTCGCCGACGATCTTGAAGGACGCGCGCGGATCAAGATCGCAGAGCTCAAAGAGCGTGCGGAGCAACCTCTCGAGCCGATACCCACGTTGCTGCGGATTTGGCTCAGACAGCAGCTTCAGGTACTCGCCGTTGAGCTTTTCGAGGCCGTCGCGCACTGCCGACTTGCGCAGCAAGGATGCGTGAACTTGACGACGGCGTTCTTCGATCTTCCGCTGCTCGTCGAGAAGAGTGTCGTGTCCAGCCGTATGTTTGCGCAGGGCCGCAACCGCCTTGCGAGCTGCGTCAGCCTTCTCCTTTCCACCCTCGAGCCTGGCCAAGTGGGAGAAGTCATCGATGCGCGAAACCTCGGCCATGAGTCGGATCAACTCCCCTTGGTACTGATCCTGCCGCTTGGCCATGTAGTCGACGAGCTGTGTCACGATGTTTCGCTTGTAGTCGCCCCAATTCAGCGGTGCGAGGAGGGCTGGGTTCGAGATTGTGGTCGTGAGGAAGCTCCGAAGGTCACTCTTGTACCAGTAGACGCTCGTCAACGCCTCCTTCAAGGCCACGCAGGCTGCCGAAGCGATCACCTTCGCCATGGCGTTCTGATCCCGTGCCGTCCCAAAATTAATGTGCCTAACGTTTCAAATGAGCCGCGCGCCGCAGCGACATGATGGCACAGACGGTCGGGCGCGTCGGCTCCATTTGAAGGTTAGGCCGTTGATACGAGCCGTGTCACCGCACGTCGACTTTTTGAGTCGTGAGGACCGCACCATGGCCCTGAAAGTAGCCATCGATCATCTCTTGAGTAATTTCCCATTCGTGCGTATCGACCGCTTTCCCTTTGCCGTCGGATGAGGTGGTAACCCAAAGCTCGAAAACGTACTTTCCTGGACGCCATTCTTTGAACGGAAACCGTTCGTTCTTCTCTTCCTGGGACAACAAAATGAACCGCTTCGAAGCCTCCCTGGAACCCAGCACGAACGGCGCGAAGGGGCCCCGAATATTGTCGGCGTGGAGTAGCCGCCGCCCTTGAATGTACTTTTCGTAGTCAACCTCGGCGACAGGCGTGTACAGGCGAACACCGTCGGCTCCCTGAATCTTGAGAGCTACCGCTTGGACGACACCGTGTCCATACCCTTGGTTGATGAAAGACACCGCATAGATGATGGCTAAGCTGCGATGTGAAGGGCTGGTCGGAAGTGCCAGTGTCAACTCGCCGGGGATCGCCCTGAGGTTGAAGTCGAACAGTTCGTTCTTGAAGGCGGAGACGAGCGAGACGGCAAGTGCAATGACCGACAAGATCAGAGGAAAGACGAACTCGGCCTTCGGTGCGTACCGCCTAAGAAGGAGTGCCATACCAAGAAGGCACGCAGCCACTACGACGGTTGCTACCGTGAGTTTTGCTGTGAACGACATCCTTCTCTCCTCGTCGGCCTAATCTAACGATTCCGGCTCACCTGCGGCGCCGCGCGTCCGCTCAGCCCGCGGTGAACGCCACCGAGTCAGCCCCCACGCGCGCTACAGCACCGCCCCGTGCGTTTCCCCGGACTTGGCCCGCGTTCACCGCGGGCTGAACCAGAACGATGCGCGCGCGGCGCCGTCAGGTGCAGCCGGGTGTTAGTCACCCAAGGGGTACAAACCGGGTACATAGGTAACAGAATAAACCGGGAACATGGGTGACACCAGTACGCTGGGGATCAACTGGAGGTTGGTCGATGCCCTGGCTGGAGACATCACCCGTGGAGCAACGAGAACG
>Ga0326597_10007257_pt1 | contig 15090 bp, 13 predicted proteins | sample RVTome_12_FD_203789 | JGI IMG/M metagenome (GOLD analysis project Ga0326597, IMG submission 203789) | Soil microbial communities from uranium-contaminated site in the Upper Colorado River Basin, Wyoming, United States - RVT100D185 | ecosystem: Environmental > Terrestrial > Soil > Contaminated >... | reverse complement strand
CTGCTGCGGCTCGTCTTGGCTTATTGCCTGGGACAGGGCGGCCTCAGATCGACCGCCGCCTGGGCCAGCGCGATCGGGCTGGCCGATTTGTCCAACGTGGGAGTGCTCTACCGGCTGCGGCGAGTGGGCGGCCATCGGATCGCCGACAACACGCTGGCGGCGGCCGACTGGGTGATTCTGGTCACCTCGCTGCCGGCCGCCGATTTCCCCAGCGCCGATGTCCTGGCCCTCTACCGGCTGCGTTGGCGCATCGAACTCGCCTTCAAGCGGCCGCAGAGCGAGCCTGGTCGGCCTGAAGGGGCCGCCGGGCCTCGACGAACGCTCGGCCAGACCCTTTGTCCTGGCTCACCTCTTGATGATCCTCGCACTCGAGCCGCTGATCGACGAGCTCGGGGACTCTCCCCGCCGGCCGCCGCCTGACGCGCCCCGACGGCTGGCGCCTGCTGCGCCAGCTCGCCCGCACGCTGTGGCAGGCAATCGCGCCGCAACCGAGCTTGGCCGCCATCCGACGAGCTCGCTCCGCCCTCGCGCGACATCTGCGCGAGCCCTCCAGAAAGAAACGAGTGTATCAGAGCATGCCATGCTTAACTTAGCGCCCATGGGCGAAGGCTGGGATGACGTTCTCTGGCAAGGCGGGGTCTGGCAAGGCGGCGCCGCGGGTTTCCCGATCGGCGGTGTCTCGCGAATGATGCCCACGGTTCCGCTCGGCAGCCCGCTGGTCCTGCTCGACGACGTCTGCCTGAGCCTTGCGAGCGCGGCGGGTGCGGTCGAGATCCTGCGCGGCATCTCGCTCGCCATCGCACCCGGCGAGACGGTCGCGCTGGTCGGTCCGTCGGGGTCCGGCAAGTCGAGCCTGATGATGGTCGTCGCGGGGCTCGAGCGGCCGAGCGCCGGACGCGTCATCGTCGCCGGGCAGGACCTCGCGGCGCTCGACGAGAACGCGCTGGCGCGGCTGCGGCGGCGCCATGTCGGCATCGTCTTTCAAAACTTCCACCTGCTGCCGACGATGACCGCGCGCGAAAATGTCGCGATCCCGCTGGAGCTGGCCGGTCATCACGACGCCGGCGCATTGGCCGAGGCGGCGCTGGCGCGGGTCGGGCTCGGCCATCGGCTCGGCCACTATCCCGGGCAATTGTCGGGTGGCGAGCAGCAGCGGGTGGCGATCGCCCGCGCATTCGTCGCCGGCCCGGCCCTGCTGCTGGCGGACGAGCCGACCGGCAACCTCGACGGCGCGACCGGGCGGGTCGTGATCGACTGCCTGTTCGAGGAACATGCCAGGCTCGGCTCGGCGCTGCTGCTGATCACGCACGATGCGAGGCTCGCCGAGCGCTGCGCGCGCCGGCTGGACATGGCGGATGGCCGCATCGTCGGCGAGCGCCGGGCCGCCGATGACATAGCCGCGGCGCGCGCTCTCCATGCCCGCGGCTGAGGGTGACGCGCCGCCGCGGCGGGTTTACGGCCGGCGGCGCGGCCGGCCGTTGCGGCACGGCCAGCAGCAGCTCAAGGAAACGCTGCTGCCGCGGCTCGCGATAGCCCTGCCCGAGTCGGGGCCGCTCGACCCGGCGACCTTGTTCCCCTTCCCGCCCGCGGCGGTCTGGCTCGAGATCGGGTTCGGCGCCGGCGAGCACCTCGCCGCGCAGGCCGAGCGCCATCCCGAGATCGGCTTTCTCGGCAGCGAGGTATTCGAGAACGGGATCGCGCGGCTGGTCGCCGAGATCGCGCGCCGCGACCTGCGCAATGTCCGCATCTTTCCCGACGACGCACGGCTGCTGCTGGACAGGCTGACCCCGACCTCGCTCGATCGCGTGTTCATCCTGTTTCCCGATCCCTGGCCGAAGCAGCGGCATCACAAGCGCCGGCTGGTCGCGCCCGCGACCTTGGCCCGCCTCGCGATTCTGCTGCGGCCGGGGGCGGAGCTGCGCCTCGCCACCGACGACCGCGATTATCTCGCATGGATGCTGGAGCACGCGACGGCGCATCCGGCGTTTCAGTGGCTGGCGCGCCGGCCGGCCGACTGGCGCGAGCGCCCGCCCGACTGGCCGCCGACGCGCTACGAGGAAAAGGCCCGCGCCGCCGGGCGCATGCCGGCGTTCCTGCGGTTTGTTCGGCGGGGTTAGTGCCCCCACCCCAACCCTCCCCCGCATGCGGGGGAGGGAGTCCGGCGCGTGCGGGAGGGGGGTCGGGCGCATGGGCGGGCGGGGGTTTCACCCGCACGATCAACAGCGCCGTTTGCCGAAGCCCTCGCTGGACCACTTGGTTATCGCTTTCGCCTTGCCGGGCTCGTCGGGTTGACTATATTTCGAGAAACGTCCCATAGGGTCCGCATGAGCGGTCACGCTCTTGCCGGACCGGTTGTTGGAGTGGGCCCGGCGGCCCACTTTTTGTTTGCGGATTGCCCCCACCCCGCCCTCCCCGCATGCGGGGGGAGGGCAGGGTGGGGGCGGGAAAGGCAGGCGGTTGGCGGTCGACCCGAACGAGATTGCCCGGATCATCGAGCCCTCGCTCGACGCGATGGGGTATCGCCTGGTGCGGGTCGCGCTGACGAGCACGCGGCGGCCGGCGCTGCAGGTCATGGCCGAGCGCCGCGACGAGGCGGCGATGACGGTCGAGGACTGCGCCGACATCAGCCGCGCGATCTCGGCGTTGCTCGACGTGGCCGACCCAATCGCCGGTGCCTACACGCTCGAAGTCAGCTCGCCGGGCATCGACCGGCCGCTGGTTCGCCCGGAGGATTACGACCGCTTCGCCGGCTTCGAGGCGCGCATCGACCTTGTCGAGCCGTTGGACGGGCGCAAGCGGTTCCGCGGAAGAATTCTCGGGCGCGACCAGGACCATGTCCGCCTCGCGGTCGAAGCCGGCGAGGTTCGCCTGCCGCTCGCCGGAATCGCCAGGGCAAAGCTCGTGCTGACCGACGATCTCCTCGCGGCGGCGCAGCGCAACCCGGCCCAGACGCACTGAAGCTGGAATCTTTGATGTACGCACCGACGCAGGCCCATTGACGCACGGAAGCACCATGGAGAGCACCACCACCTACGCCCGCCCCGAACTGCTGCAGGTTGCCGATACGGTGGCCCGCGACAAGGGCATCGACAAGGACGAAGTGCTGGAGGCCATGGAGCAGGCCATCCAGAAAGCCGGGCGCTCGAAATACGGCCAGGATTACGACATCCGCGCCGAAATCGACCGGCGCACCGGCGAGATCCGGCTGTTGCGCTTCCGCGAGGTCGTCGACACGGTCGAGAACGAGCCGACGCAGATCCCGCTGTCCGCGGCGAAGCGGCTCAATGCCGAGGCCGAGATCGGCGATTTCATCACCGATCCGCTGCCGCCGATCGATTTCGGCCGCATCGCGGCGCAGACCGCCAAGCAGGTGATCGTGCAGAAGGTGCGCGACGCCGAGCGGCAGCGGCAGTACGCCGAGTTCAAGGACCGGGTCGGCGAGATCGTGAACGGTCTGGTCAAGCGGGTCGAGTTCGGCAACATCGTCGTCGACCTTGGCCGCGCCGAGGCGATGCTGCGCCGCGACGAATTGCTGCCGCGCGAGAGCTTCCGGCAGGGCGAGCGGGTGCGCGCCTACATCTACGATGTGCGTCCGGAGGCGCGCGGGCCGCAGATCTTCCTGTCGCGCACGCATCCGCAGTTCATGGCCAAACTGTTCGCGCAGGAGGTGCCGGAGATCTACGACGGCATCATCGAGATCAAGTCGGTGGCGCGCGACCCCGGCAGCCGGGCCAAGATCGCGGTCGTCTCGCGCGACAGCGGCATCGATCCGGTCGGCGCCTGCGTCGGCATGCGCGGCAGCCGGGTGCAAGCCGTCGTCGGCGAGTTGCAGGGCGAGAAGATCGACATCATCCCGTGGTCGTCGGATCCGGCGACGTTTGTCGTCAATGCGCTGGCCCCCGCCGAGGTCAGCAAGGTGGTAATGGACGAAGAGCAGCGGCGCATCGAGGTCGTCGTGCCCGACGACCAACTCAGCCTCGCGATCGGTCGGCGCGGGCAGAATGTGCGGCTGGCCTCGCAGCTGTCCGGCTGGGACATCGACATCCTGACCGAGGCCGAGGAGTCGGAGCGGCGCACCGAGGAGTTCCGCACCCGCAGCCAGATGTTCATCGACGCGCTCGACATCGACGACGTCATTGCCCATCTGCTGGTCACCGAAGGGTTCGGCTCGCTCGAGGAAGTCGCTTACGTGGCGATCGAGGATTTGGCCGGGATCGAAGGGTTCGACGAGGAGATCGCCGCCGAGCTGCAGGAGCGGGCGCGCCACGCGCTGGAGCGCCGCGACCGCGAGTACGAGGAGCGCTACAAGCAATTGGGCGTCGAGGAGGACCTCGCGGCGCTCGATGGCCTGACCCCCGGCATGCTGGTGACGCTTGGCGAGAATGGCATCAAGACGCTCGACGACTTCGCGGGGCTGGCCGGTGACGAGCTGGTCGAGATGCTCGGCGGCTCGGACAAGGGCGGCACGCAGATCGAACTCGACGACGCGAACGCGCTGATCATGGCGGCCCGCGCCCAAGCACACTGGTTCGATGAGGCGGACGCGGCCGCCGCGGCGCCCGCTGAGGCCACGAAGGAGTAGGAGCAACGGCGATCATCGCGCATCGAGAAAAGCCGGCCGAGGCGGTGCCGCAGACCGCGCCCGCGTCGCAGCGCCGCTGCATCGTTACCGGCGAGGTGCGCGACCGCGCCGCGCTGCTGCGCTTTGTCGTGGCCCCGGATGGGGCGATCGTGCCCGACATCGACGCGCGGCTTCCCGGACGGGGTTTGTGGTTGACGCCGCGCCGGGATATAGTCGAGAGGGCGGTGGCGAAGCGGATTTTCGCGCGGGCGGCAAGACGGGCGGTATCGGCGTCGCCTGAGCTCGCGCAGCGCGTCGAGACCCTGTTGGCGCGGCGCTGTGTCGATTCGCTCGGCCTTGCCAGGCGGGCGGGGCTCGCCGTAGCCGGGTTCGACCGGGTCAGCGAGGCGGTGCGGCACCGCAGGGCGGCGCTGCTGCTATGCGCCCTCGACGGCGCTGAGGGCGGGCGGCGAAAGCTTGCCGCACTGGGGCGCGACCTGCGCTGCGCCAGCGTGCTGACGGCGGCCGAACTGGGCGCGGCGTTTGGCCGCGAGCGGATCGTGCACGCGGCGGTGGGCGGCGGGACGCTGTGCCGGCGGCTGCTTATCGACCTGGAGCGGCTGGCCGGGCTGCGCGCGGGCGCGGCAGCGGATCCGGGCGTGGATCATGGGACAGGTTTAAGGCCGGATACTCCGGCGTCAGAGAAGGACGGTACCGAAGCGCATGACTGAAGCGAACGAACAAGAAGCCAACGAGCATGAACAGAAGCGTCTGACGCTGCGTTCCGGCGGAACGCTGGGTCTGCGCCGCCCGGTCGAGACCGGGCAGGTGCGCCAGAGCTTCTCGCACGGCCGCTCGAAGGCGGTGACCGTCGAAGTTCGCAAAAAGCGCGTCGTCGCGCTCGGCACGACGGAGCCCGGCCGCGGCGAGCCGACGGCCCCGGCCGTCGCCCGCGCGCAGCCCGCGGCGCCATTGGTCCCCGCCGAGAGGCCGGCGCCCCGGCCGGCCGCAGCCCCGCGCACGCTGACCGCCGAGGAGCACGCGACCCGGGTGCGCGTGTTGCAGGATGCGCGCAAGGCCGATGAGGAGCACCGCCGGCGCGCCGCGCTCGCCGAAGCCGATCGCCGCCGCCAGGAAGAAGAGCGCGCCGCCCAGGACGCCCGCCTTCGGGCCGAGGAAGAGGCGCGCCGCCGCGCCGAAGAGGATGAGGCGAAAAAGCGCACCGAACAGGAGGCGAAGAAGCGCGCCGAGGAAGAGGAGACCCGCCGCAAGGAGGAGGAATCCCGCCGCGAGGTCGCCGAGCGTGCCGGTAAGGCGGCCGCGGCCAAGGTCGCCGCGCTCACCGCCGCCGGCAAGATGGCGGTGCCGGTCGAGGAGGAAGAGGAGGCGCCCGCCGCGGCGCGCCCCGGCCGCCGCCCCGAGGTGAAGCGCCCGGCGGCCCCGGTGCGCCGCGAGGATCAGCGCCGCCGCGGCAAGCTGACCGTGACCCGCGCCCTCGACGACGAGGCCGGGGAGCGGATGCGCAGCCTCGCTTCGGTCCGCCGCGCCCGCGAGCGCGAGCGCCAGCGCATGCAGCGCCACGAGCAGGTGAAGATCGTGCGCGACGTCGTCATCCCCGAGACGATCACGATCCAGGAACTGGCCAACCGCATGGCCGAGCGCGGCGCCGACGTCATCAAGGCGCTGATGCGCATGGGCGTCATGGCGACGATCAACCAGGTCATCGACGCCGATACGGCCGAGCTGATCGTGACCGAATTCGGCCACCGGCTGCGCCGGGTTGCCGAGTCCGACGTCGAGATCGGCTTGCGCGGCGAGGCCGACGAGCCCGAGATGCTGCAGCCGCGCGCCCCGGTTGTCACGATCATGGGGCATGTCGACCACGGCAAGACCTCGCTGCTCGACGCGCTACGCGAGACCGATGTCGCGGGCGGCGAGGCGGGCGGCATCACGCAGCATATCGGCGCCTATCGGGTCACGCTAAAAGACGGCAAGCAGATCACGTTTATCGACACGCCCGGCCATCAGGCCTTCACCGCGATGCGGGCCCGCGGCGCCAATGTCACCGATATCGTCGTGCTCGTCGTCGCGGCGGATGACGGCATCATGGAGCAGACCGTCGAGGCGATTCGGCACGCGAAGGCCGCCAAGGTGCCGATCATCGTCGCCATCAACAAGATGGACCGGCCTGACGCCCGGCCCGAGCGGGTGCGCCAGGAACTGCTGCAGCACGAGCTCGTCGTCGAGGAACTCGGCGGCGAGGTGCTTGATGTCGAGGTGTCGGCGCTGAAGAAGACCAATCTCGACAAATTGCAGGAGGCAATCCTGCTGCAGGCCGAGCTGCTCGACCTGCAGGCCAACCCGAGCCGCCCGGCCGAGGGCGTCGTGCTCGAGGCCAAGCTCGAGCGCGGCCGCGGCCCGGTGGCGACCGTGCTGGTGCAGCGCGGCACGCTGCATGTCGGCGACATCTTCGTGGCCGGCGGCGAATGGGGCCGGGTGCGCGCCCTGGTCGACGAACGCGGCCAGAGCCAGCGCGAGGCCGGCCCGTCCACCCCGATCGAGGTGTTGGGGTTGAACGGGCTGCCGCTCGCCGGCGACGATCTCGTCGTCGTCGACAACGAGGGCCGCGCCCGCGAGGTCGCCGACTTCCGGCAGCGCCGCAGGCGCGAGGCCGCCGTGGCGGCCGGCAGTCGCGGCACGCTCGAGCAGATGTTCTCGAAAATCGCGGCGGGCACCGCGAAGGAGCTGGCGGTCGTCATCAAATCCGACGTGCAGGGCTCGCTCGAGGCGATCGTCGGCTCGCTCGAGAAACTGTCGACCGACGAGGTCGCGGTGCGCGTGTTGCACTCCGGGGTCGGCGGCATCACCGAAAGCGACGTGATCCTCGCCAAGGCGACCGGCGCGCTGATCATCGGGTTCAACGTGCGAGCCAACCAGCAGGCGCGCGAGCTGGCGCAGCGCGATGGCGTCGAGATCCGCTATTACGCGATCATCTACGACCTGATCGACGATGCGCGCAACGCGCTGTCGGGCATGCTGTCGCCGACCCTGCGCGAGCGCTTCCTCGGCAACGCGGCGATCCGCGAGGTCTTCAACATCACCCGCGTCGGCAAGGTGGCCGGCTGCATGGTGACCGAGGGCGTCGTGCGGCGCGGCGCCAAGGTGCGCCTCTTGCGGGACAACGTCGTGATCCATGAAGGGGCGCTGAAGACGCTGAAGCGCTTCAAGGACGAGGTCCGCGAGGTGCGCGAAGGCTACGAATGCGGCATGGCGTTCGAGAACTACGAGAACATCCAGCAGGGCGACGTCATCGAATGCTTCGAGATGGAAGAGGTCGCCCGCGCGCTGTAGCCCGGCCGGACCATCGGAATCGCATTCCCGGCGAAAGCCGGGACCCATTTTCCGCGTGCGAGTTCGCTGAACCGTGGCTCCCGGCTTCCGCCGGGACTGCGGTCTTTGATTGCGCAGGACTACGCCAAGAGCTGGGAAGTGCGGCGCTGACATGCCCAGACGACGCGGCCACGATCATTCTCCCGGACCGCGCCCCGCCAGCCAGCGGCAGTTGCGGGTCGGCGAGGAGCTGCGCCATGCGCTGGCGCAACTGCTGCGGCCCGGCGAGCTGCGCGACCCCGCCTTGCGCGACGCGAACATCACCGTGACCGAGGTCCGGGTTAGCCCCGATCTGCGCAATGCGACCGCGTTCTTCATGCCGCTGGCCGGCACCAACTCGGGCGAGATCATGAGCGGCCTCAAGCGCAGCGCACCATTCCTGAAAGCGAGGCTCGCGCGCATGGTCGAATTGCGTCGGGTGCCGAACATCTCGTTCGCGTTCGATACCGCTTTCGACAGGGCCGCGCGCATTGCGGCACTGCTGCACACCCCCGAGGTCGAGCGCGATCTCCAGCCGCAGCCGGAGCATGACGACAAGACCGAGTGACCCCCTTCCTAACCCTCCTCCGCCTGCCGGAGAGGGCAGGGTGGGGGCAGGCGGGTTGCATGGCTGGCTGCACGGCTGGCTGGTCGTCGACAAGCCCGCCGGCATGACATCGGCGCGGGTCGTCGCGGCCGTGAAACGCAGCACCGGCGTCAAGGTCGGGCATGCCGGCACGCTCGATCCGCTCGCCACCGGCGTCTTGCCGCTGGCGCTCGGCGAGGCGACCAAGTCCGCGCGGTTCGCCACCGCCGGGCAGAAGCGCTACCGCTTCCGCATTCGCTGGGGCGGCGCCACCGACACCGACGACCGCGAGGGCGAGATTGTCGCCGAAAGCGCGGCGCGGCCGGACACTGCGGCGATCATGGCGGCGCTGCCGGCGTTCACCGGCACGATCCTGCAGCGGCCGCCGTCTTATTCGGCGATCAAAATCGCCGGTCGGCGTTCCTATGCCTTGGCGCGCGCCGGCAGGCCGCCCGAATTGCCCGCCCGCCCAGTCCAGATCGCCGAAATTGCACTGCTCGGGATGCCCGATCCGGACAGCGCCGATTTCGCGGCGCGGGTCGGCGAAGGCACCTATATCCGCTCGCTCGCCCGCGATCTCGCCCTGGCGCTCGGCACCTTGGGGCACATCGCCGAATTGCGTCGGCTCAGCGTCGGCCGCTTCACCGAAGCGCAGGCGATTTCGCTGGATTCGGCCGTGGCGCTTGGGCATAGTCTCGCCGCTTCCGAGCATCTGCTGCCGATCGAGACGGCGCTGGACGACATCCCGGCGCTCGCCGTGACGGCAGCCGAAGCGACTCGATTGCGCCACGGTCAGCGGATCCCGTTGCCCGATTTGCGCGAGCGGACGTCGGTCGATCATATCGACGACGGCATGCTCGTTGGTGCGCGACACGACCGGCTGGTCGTTGCGTTGGCGCGGTTCGAGGATGGCGGGCTTCGGCCGGTCCGTATCATCAATCGTTGAGGGGTACACCCGATGTCGATTACACCCGAGCGCAAGCAGGCGCTCATCGGCGAATATGCGGTCAAGCCGGGCGATACCGGTTCGCCCGAGGTGCAGGTCGCGATACTGTCGGAGCGCATCCGCAACCTGACCGACCACCTCGGCTCACACAAGAAGGACTTCCATTCGCGGCGCGGTTTGCTGGTCATGGTCGGGCAGCGGCGGCGCCTGCTCGATTACCTGAAAAGCGCCGACTCCGGGCGATACGCGAGCCTGATCGGCCGTCTCGGCCTGCGCCGCTGAGCCGCTCACTCTGCGTATGCTGCATAGACACGGTCTTAGCAGATAGGGTTCGCGGCTCCGCAGCGCCCCGGAATGACAGCGCGCATTGCGGGCGGCGCGATAGTTGCCATATGCGGTGAATATCGCGCGAAGGCGGTATCTGTGCGGTGGGACGGCCCGCCGCGGACAGTGCGCGGGAAAATGCCTGCTGCGCTGTCGGTCTGTTCGGAAGGAAGATGACGGATGTTCCAGGTTTTTCGCAAGGAGTTGATGTGGGGCGGCCGCCGCCTCGTGCTCGAGACCGGCAAGATAGCCCGACAGGCGGACGGCGCGGTGCTGGCGACCTACGGTGAAACGACCGTTTTGTGCAGTGCCGTTGCGGTGAAAACCGCGAAACCGGGGCAGGACTTCTTTCCGCTGACGGTGAATTACCAAGAAAAGACGTTTGCCGCCGGCAAGATTCCCGGCGGCTTTTTCAAGCGCGAGGGCCGGCCGTCCGAAAAGGAAACGCTGACCTCGCGACTGATCGACCGGCCGATCCGGCCGCTTTTCGTGCCCGGGTTCCTGAACGAGACGCAGATCATCTGCACGGTGCTGAGCCACGATCTGGAGAACGATCCGGATATCGTTTCGATGGTCGGCGCTTCGGCGGCGCTGACGCTTTCCGGCATTCCGTTCATGGGTCCGATCGCCGGCTGCCGGGTCGGCTACATCAACGGCGAGTACGTGCTGAACCCGACCCTCGACCAGTTGCCGCTGTCGCAACTCGACCTCCTGGTGGCCGGCACTGGCGAGGGCGTGCTGATGGTCGAGTCGGAGGCCAAGGAGCTGTCCGAGGATGTCATGCTCGGCGCGGTCACGTTCGGGCACAAAAGCTTTCAGCCGGTGATCGAGGCGATCATCGAGCTGGCCGAGACCTGCGCCAAGGAGCCGTGGACCTTGGCCGAGCCGTCCGCCAACAAGAGCGACATCGAGGCGCGGCTGCGCGAGGCGGTCGGGCCGCAGATCGAGGCCGCCTATCGCGAGCGCGGCAAGCAGGAGCGCAGCGACCGACTCGACGCCGCCAAGCGGAGCGTCGCGGCTTTGTTCGACAATGACGACGAGCGCGCCCTCGCGCTCAAGCTGTTCAAGGACATCGAGAAGGAGATCGTGCGCGGCGCGATCCTGCGTGACGGCCAGCGCATCGACGGTCGCGATACCAAAACGGTGCGGCCGATCGACTGCCAAGTCGGGCTATTGCCGAGGGCGCATGGATCGGTGCTGTTCACCCGCGGCGAAACCCAGGCGCTGGTCGTCGCCACGCTCGGCACCGGCCAGGACGAGCAGATCATCGACGCGCTCGAGGGCGAGTACCGCGAGAATTTCATGCTGCACTACAATTTTCCGCCCTACTCGACCGGCGAGGCCGGCCGCATGGGCTCGCCGGGCCGGCGCGAGATCGGCCACGGCAAGCTCGCTTGGCGCGCGGTGCGGCCGCTGCTGCCGCCGAAGGAGAGCTTTCCGTACACCGTCCGGGTCGTCTCCGAGATCACCGAATCGAACGGCTCGTCGTCGATGGCCTCGGTCTGCGGCGCCTCGCTGGCGCTGATGGACGCCGGGGTGCCGCTGTCGCGCCCGGTGGCGGGGATCGCGATGGGGCTGATCAAGGAACCCGACGGATTCGCCGTGCTGTCGGACATTCTCGGCGACGAGGACCATCTCGGCGACATGGATTTCAAGGTTGCCGGCACTGAGCGCGGCATCACCGCGTTGCAGATGGACATCAAGATCACCTCGATCACCGAGGAGATCATGCGCGTGGCGCTCGACCAGGCCCGCGACGGACGCCACCACATCCTCGGCGAGATGGCCAAGGCGCTGACCGGGGCGCGCGAGGAGGTCAGCGAAAATGCGCCGCGCATCACGACGTTCTCGATCCCGCGAGAGAAGATCCGCGAAGTCATCGGCTCCGGCGGCAAGGTGATCCGCGAGATCACCGAGACGACCGGCGCCAAGGTCGATATCGACGACGACGGCACGATCAAGGTCGCCGCGGTCGATGCCACTGCCGCGAAGGCGGCGATCGATTGGATCCGCGGCATCGTCGCCGAACCCGAGGTTGGCGTGATCTACCCGGGCAAGGTCGTCAAGGTCGTCGATTTCGGCGCGTTCGTGAACTTTCTCGGATCGAAGGACGGGCTCGTCCATATCAGCGAGCTGGCGCCGCAGCGGGTCGGCAAGGTGGCCGACGTCGTCAAGGTCGGCGACCAGGTCAAGGTCAAGGTCCTCGGCTTCGACGACCGCGGCAAGGTCAAGCTGAGCATGCGCCAGGTCGACCAACAGACCGGCGAGGATCTCGGGCCGACGCGGCGCCAGCCCGAACAGGCGCAGGCCGCGGTCTGACCCCGGGCGGTCACCGAGTTGAGCCGCCCTTAACTCTTCATGCCCGTCCCCGGACATAATCCGGGGACGGCAATGACGAATCGAGCGGAGCGCGCCGACGTGATCGTACCGCACATCGGGCCTGCCAAGTTCCAGGCGCCGCTCGCGGGCCCACGGCTTCCTCGGGTCATTGGGCATCGCGGCGCGGCGGCGAGAGCGCCGGAGAACACCCTGGCCGGATTGCGCTGCGCCAAGCGGCTCGGCTGTGCCTGGGTCGAGTTCGACGTGAGGCTGACCGCCGACGGCGCGCTTGTCCTGTGCCACGATGCCCGGCTTGACCGCACGACCGACCGCATCGGGCTGGTCGCCGCGCAGACCTTGGCGGCGATCCGGCAATGCGACGCCGGCAGCCGGTTCGACCCGGCGTTTGCCGGCGAGAGGATGCCGACGCTCGACGAGGGGCTGGCGCTCGCCGCCGCACTCGGATTGGGGGTCAACATCGAGATCAAGGCCGATCGCGGTCGGGAATACGCCACCGCCGCCGCCGTCGCCGCGGCCATCGATCGGCTGGGCGGCGGAGCGCCGGCGCTGCTGGTGTCGAGCTTCATCCCGACTGCGCTGACCGCGTTGCGCGCCGTTGCCCCGCATATCCCGCGCGGCGTGCTGTTTCGCCTGGTGCCGCGCGGCTGGGCGGAGGTCGCCGTGCGCCTCGGCTGCATGACGGTCGGCGCCGATCACCGCCGGCTGCGGCCGCGCCGCGTCGGCGAAATCCGCGCCGCCGGTTATCAGCTCGCCGCTTTCACTGTGAACGACCCGGCGCGGGCGCGTCTGTTGTTCGACTGGGGGGTGACTTCCGTTTTCTCGGACGCCCCGGATATAATTCTCAAGGTTTGCGCGGCACATCGTTCGACACGACGGATGCCGCTCGCGCCGCAGGGTGCCGCGGTGGCGCGGCAGGGAGCTGTTCAGTGAAGCCGCTCAATCCGATCGTTGTTTCCGGCCAAGAGGTGCTGCCGCTCGTCGAGGGCGGCAAGGGCATTTCGATCTCGAACGGCGAGAGTTCGGGCGCCTGGGCAGCCTCGGGCGCGGTCGGCACGTTTTCCGGCGTCAACGCCGACAGCTACAGCGAGGCGGGCGAGCTGATCCCGCAGGTCTATTACGGCCGCACCCGGCGCGAACGCCACGAGGAGTTGGTCGCCTACGCGATCGCCGGCGGCATCCAGCAGGCCCGCGTCGCGCACGAGCGGTCGAACGGCCAGGGCTGCATCCACATGAATGTTCTGTGGGAGATGGCGGCGGCCGAGCGGGTGTTGCACGGCGTGCTCGAAGGCGCGCGCGGGCTGATCCACGGCGTCACCTGCGGCGCTGGCATGCCGTACCGAATCGCCGAGATCTCGGCGCGCTACGGCGTCTACTACTATCCGATCGTGTCGTCGGCGCGTGCCTTTCGCGCGTTGTGGAAGCGCGCCTACCACAAATTTTGCGATTGGCTCGGCGGTGTCGTCTACGAGGACCCGTGGCTGGCCGGCGGCCATAACGGCCTGTCGAACAGCGAAGACCCGGAGCGGCCCGAGCCGGCCTATCCGCGGGTCCGCGAATTGCGCAGCCTGATGAGCGAATTCGGCCTCGGGGAGACGCCGATCTTCATGGCCGGCGGCATCTGGTATCTGCGCGAATGGACGGACTGGATCGACAACCCCGAGCTTGGCCCGGTGGCGTTCCAGTTCGGCACGCGGCCGCTGTTGACCCGCGAGAGCCCGATCTCCGACGCCTGGAAAGCCAAGCTGCTGACCCTGCGGGACGGCGATGTGTACCTGAACCGCTTCAGCCCGACCGGGTTCTATTCGTCGGCGGTGCGCAACGAGTTCCTCAACGAGCTGCGGCAGCGCTCCGAGCATCAGGTCGCCTATTCGATCGAGCCGGTCGGCGAGCACGTCGCGCCGTTCCACGTCGGCGCCCGCGGCCGCCTCGTCTATCTGACGACGCATGATCGCGAATCGGCACGGCGCTGGGTCGCCGAGGGGTTTACCGAAGCGTTGCGTACACCCGATTCGACGCTGGTCTTCGTCGCCCCGGAGAAGGCGATCGAGATCCGCAACGACCAAATCAATTGCATGGGCTGTCTGAGCAGCTGTCAGTTCTCCAACTGGGCGCAGAACGAAAACGCCACGACCGGGAAAAAGGCCGATCCGCGCAGCTTCTGCATTCAAAAGACATTGCAGGCGATCCGCCATTCCGACGACGTCGAGTTTCAGCTGATGTTCGCCGGGCATAACGCCTACCGCTTCGCCGGCGACCCGTTTTACGCCAACGGCTATGTGCCGAGCGTCAGAGAGCTGGTCGATCGGCTGCAAACCGGCGACTAGGGCGCGCCGTCGCTGATCGGCGCGCTTTATTTCACCACGGCTGCCCCCTATATCTGCGACATGGAGTTGCCGCGGATTTGTCCAGATGTGATCGAGCGCCTGCGCGCGGCGGGACTGCGCCCGACGCGGCAGCGCGTCGCCCTCGCCCGCCTGCTGTTCGAAGCCGGCGACCGCCATGTCACCGCCGAGCACCTGCACGGCGAGGCGCTGGCCCGCTCGATCCGGGTGTCGCTCGCGACGGTCTACAACACACTGCATCAATTCACCGCGGTCGGGCTGTTGCGCGAGGTCGTCGTCGAGCCGGGGCGGTCGTATTTCGACACCAATGCCGCGGATCACCATCACTTTTTCTGCGAGTCGACCGGCCATTTGCAGGACATCCCCGGTGAACTGGTGATGGTCGGGCATTTGCCGCAGCCGCCGGCAGGGGCCGAGATCAGCCGCGTCGACGTGATCATCCGGATCCGCCGCGACGGTCCGCCGCCCTCCGAGCAACATTAGAATCATTCTAAGCACGTTGACTTGCGCTCTGCCCGGCCCTATACATTAGAGGTCGGCATCGGGTAAGCCGGGACCGTGAGGCGGCCCGTCTCACATATCACCGGCTCACGCGTGATCGCCCGCGCAGTATGGAGGGAAG
>Ga0326597_10007255_pt1 | contig 15091 bp, 12 predicted proteins | sample RVTome_12_FD_203789 | JGI IMG/M metagenome (GOLD analysis project Ga0326597, IMG submission 203789) | Soil microbial communities from uranium-contaminated site in the Upper Colorado River Basin, Wyoming, United States - RVT100D185 | ecosystem: Environmental > Terrestrial > Soil > Contaminated >... | reverse complement strand
CGAATTGCGAATTGCGAATTGCGAATTGCGAATTGCGAATTGCGAATTGCGAATTGCGCTTCTGTCCTGCCTCCTGCCACCTCGCAGTAGCCTCCCTGCCGTGCCGCTCCTTGAGGTTCGCGATCTGGTCAAGGTGTACCCGGGTGGGGTGCGCGCCGTCGATGGGATCTCGTTCGCTGTCGCGGAGGGGGAGATCTTTGGCTTTCTGGGGCCGAACGGCGCCGGGAAGACGACCACGATCCGGGTGATCGTCACGCTCCTGGAACCGACTGAAGGCGTGGTCACGGTCGATGGGATCGACGTCACCGCCGATCCCGAGGCGGTGCGGAGGCGCATCGGGTACGCCGCGCAGTTCATCGGGGTCGACGACGACCTGACCGCTCGGGAGAACCTGGTCATGCAGGGCCGGCTTCACGGTCTTCGGGCCACCGAGGCGGAACGGCGCAGCGACGATCTCCTGGAGGTGCTCCAACTCGTTGATGTGGCCGACCGCCGCGCCGGAACCTTCAGCGGCGGAATGCGCCGGCGTCTCGACCTGGGGCAAGCCCTGGTGCACGACCCCAGGGTGCTGTTCCTCGACGAGCCGACCACCGGTCTCGACCCGCAGACGCGGCGGGCGCTCTGGGAGTACCTGAGGCAACTCAACGGGCGCGGGGTGACGATCTTCCTCACGACCCAGTACCTCGAAGAGGCCGACGCCCTTGCCTCGCGGCTGGCGATCATCGACCAGGGCGTCATCGCCATCGAGGGCACACCGGGTGCCCTCAAACGCGGGCTCGGCGGTGAGGCGATCACCGTGAGCCTGCCCGACGACGCCGACGGCCCTGCCCTGGAGGCCGCGGCGGCCGTGCTGGAGCGGTTCTCGGACGCCGGAGAGGCGGCGCGGTTCGATCGCTCGATCCGGGTGTTCACCGCCGAAGCCTCGAGCCGGCTGGCCGACGTGGTGCGTGCTCTCGACTCGGCGTCGGTGAAGGTGGCCAGGTTGGAGCTGTCGAAGCCGACGCTCGACGATGTGTTCCTGCGCCACACTGGCAGCCGCATGCGCGTCGAGGATGCCAAGCCTCCGAGCCGGCTGAGGCGGATGGGGAGGCGGCGATGATCCGGAGTGTCCGCGAGTCCGCGATCCTCTGGGCACGCCAGATGAAGAAGCTGGTGCGCATCCCGCTCTTGCTCTTCTTTGCGTTGGCGCAGCCGCTCATCTTCTTGCTGCTGTTCAGCCAGGTCTTCAGCAACCTCGACCGCCTGCCGGGTTTCGGTTACGACTCGTACCTGCAGTTCCTGGTGCCGAGCATCGTGGCCCTCACGGCCCTCAACTCGGCGTTCCAGTCGGGGATCGGGATGGTGTCGGACATCGAGGATGGGATGCTCGACAAGTTCCTGATCGCGCCCATCAGGAGGTCGAGCATCCTTCTGGGCAAGGTGTTCGCCGACGCGACGCGGGCTGCTGCGCAGGCGACGGTGATCGTCCTGGTGGCGCTCGCCATGGGGGCGCGCATCGCGACCGGCGTGGCCGGTGTGGCCGCCATGGTCGTGCTGGCGGCGCTGTTTGGGATCGCCTGGGCGGGCCTGTCGAACATCATCGCCCTCCGCACTCGCAACGGAGAGCTGACCATGATCGTGGGGATACTCATCACTTTCCCGGTGCTCTTCCTCTCGACCGCCTTCATGCCATCGATCCTCCTGCCCGACTGGCTCGACACCGTCGCCACCTTCAATCCGATCACCTACATCGTCGAGGCTCTCAGGGCCCTGGTGAACACAGGCTGGGACTGGGGTGCCATCGGCGAGGCGATGGCGGTCACCGGCGGCCTCGCCGTGGTCACCTTCACCGGGGCGACGCTGGCCTTCCGCAAGGCGATCGGTTGAGCCGGAGGCCTCCGGGCGGCAGTAGCAGTTGACGCGGTGCTCGCCCGGCCATGCGAGATCGGCGTCGCCTCGGCTCTTGCGGATGGCGGAAGGCGGATGGCAAACCCGTCTCTGGCTGGAGCCGGGGCTGGGGGGCCCCTCTTGCGGGCGTCGGGCGTCGGGCGTCGTCTCTACCCTCGTCACGATGCGCCTCACCGTCCTGGGTTCGAACGGCACCTTCCCTACGCCGGGGTGCCCCGCCTCGGGATACCTCGTCGAGCAGGCCGGAACCACGATCGTCCTCGACCTTGGTCCCGGGGTGTTCATGTCGCTCGTCGAGAAGGTGGCGCGTCCCGATGCGATCGTGCTCAGCCACGCCCATCCCGACCACTGCTCCGACCTGTTCGCCCTCTTGGCGGCCATCCGGTTCGGCCAGCCAGAGGGATGGGGGATCCCCGTGTTCTGCCCGCAGGGGCTGCCCGATCGCTTCGCTGCCTTCCTCGAGGTCGGCTCCGATCACTCGCTCTTCCAGGTCTTTGCCTTCGATGCCGTATCCGCAGGCGATCGGAGACAGGTCGGGCCCTTGGCCCTCGAATTCGGCAGCGCACTCCATTCCGTGCCGGCACTCGTCACCGCCGTCGAATCCGGAGGCCGCCGGCTGGTCTACAGCGGCGACACCGGTCCCGGTGGCGACCTGGAGGGGATGGCTCAGGGATGCGATCTCCTCTTGTGCGAGGCGACGTCACAGGGCGAACCGCCCTCCGACCGCTACCCGTACCACCTTCATGCCGGCGAGGCGGGGGAGGTGGCGCAGCGTGCGAGTGTCGGCCGCCTGATCGTGACGCACCTCGCTCCTACGCTGGATCCCATGGTGTCGGTCCGGGAGGCCGCCGCCCGTTTCGACGGTCCGGTCGACCACGCGGTCCCGGCAATGGAGGTGGAAGTGTGAGCGATCGGAAGCCCGACGAGTTGCGCGAGGTCCGGATCACCCGGGGATACACAGTCATGACGCCGGGCTCGGTGCTCGTCGAGATGGGGAAGACGATGGTGTTGTGCACCGCATCTTTCGACACCGACGTTCCCCCGTGGATGCGCCACGAGGGGAAGGGGTGGCTCACCGCCGAGTACTCGATGCTGCCCGGGTCGAGCCCGGAGAGGGTGTCCCGGTCGTCATTGAGCGGCGGACGGACCAAGGAGATCCAGCGGCTGATCGGGCGATCGCTGCGCTCGGTTGTCGACCTCTCGGTCATGGGCGAGGCGGTGATCCGGGTCGATTGCGACGTCCTTCAGGCCGACGGCGGCACCCGGACGGCGTCGATCACCGGAGCGTGGGTCGCCGTCAAGGACGCGGTCACCGCTGGCCTTGCCGCCGGCGTGCTTGCCGCCGACCCGGTGCTGGACCACTGCGCCGCGGTGAGCGTCGGCGTCGTGGGCGGTGAGCCGATGCTCGATCTCGATTACGAGCGCGATGCCTCGGCCGACGTCGACATGAACGTCGTGATGACGGGCTCGGGTCGGATCATTGAGGTCCAGGGCACGGCAGAGCGGGCGCCGTTCGACCGCGACACGCTCGACCGGCTCCTCGACCTGGCGACGGGGGGCATCGAGCAGCTGGTGGCGGCCCAGCGCACTGCCCTGGCATGAGGGTGATGGTCGCCACCAAGAACCCCGACAAGGCGGCGGAGGTGGTGGCGGTCCTGCGGCGGGTGCTTCCCGGGATCGAACCGGTCGAGGGCCTCGATTGGCCCGATGTCGAGGAGACCGGGTCCAGCCTGGAGGAGAACGCCGTCATCAAGGCCAGGGCGGTGGCTTTCCATACCGGGCATCCCGCGGTCGCCGACGACACCGGTCTCGAGGTGGATGCTCTCGGCGGAGCCCCGGGGGTGCGCACCGCCCGTTTCGCCGGGGATGATGCGACATATGAGGACAATCGCCGCGCCCTGCTGTCGGCGATGGCCGGCCGAACCGACCGCACGGCCCGGTTCCGGACGGTGGTGGCCTTCGTCGAGCCTTCAGGCGAGGTCGTCGTCGCCGAAGGCGTTCTCGAAGGGTCGATCGCACTCGAGGCTCGGGGCGACGGGGGTTTTGGCTATGACCCGGTGTTCGAGGTCGACGGGCGCACGCTCGCCGAGATCGGTGTGACCGAGAAGAACCGCATCAGCCATCGGGCAAGGGCTCTCGAGGCGCTTGCGGCGCACCTCCGCTGACCTTCGGCTCTGTCATTCAGCCCACGGGCTCCCGTAGGCTTCGAGTGATGTCTCCGAGGAGGTGTGACGTGGCCGAGTGGTCTCCGAACACGATCATCGTGGGGGTCGACGGGTCCGATCAGAGCATCCGGGCGGCCAATGTGGCCGCGGCGATGGCGCGAGTCCACGGCGCCAGGCTGCACGTGGTCACGGTCGTCAGGCCCCCGGAGGGCTGGTGGGGCGTCGTCGGCTCGCCGCCCCCCGCCGACGCGTTGTCGCGATCGATGGCGGATGCCCAGCGGTCGGTGCTCGACCGGACACTTGACCGCCTCGACACTGACGGCATGGAGGTGACATCGTCGGAGGAGATCGGGGACCCGGCCTCGGCGTTGGTGTCGCTGGCCGCAGAGATGGAGGCTGACCTGCTGGTAGTGGGTCGTCGCGGCGCGGGGATGGTGGAACGGCTCATCCTCGGCTCGGTGGCCGACCGGGTGGCGCACGACTCGCCGTGCCCGGTGCTGATCGTGCCGTAAGTCGGGCTGGCCGGATTCGAACCGGCGGCCTCGTGCTCCCAAAGCACGCGCGCTGCCAAGCTGCGCCACAGCCCGTCGGCTGGATTGTGACACGATGGAATGTCACATCCGTCCCTTACCTTGTCGGTGTGGATTTAGTCCCGGCTGAGCTGAATGCCGCAGCAGACCGATGGACCGGGCTGACCAGGGAAGAACGCATCGATCTGGCGAGGCGGCTCAGGGCCTGCGGGCTCTCGCTCGGTGAGATCGCAGGCATCGTCCCCATGTCGAAGCCCACTCTGTCGGTGTGGTGCCGTGAAGTGGCGCTTACAGAGAGCCAGCGGGATGAGATCAAGGCTCGGCGCGCACCGCGTCGCGGGATCAGACGTGACACCCAGTGGAGACGCAGAGCGGAGATCTCGGGCATCGAGACGGATGCTCGAGAGTTTGCCGCTCGATGTCACTCCGACGCATTCTTCGTTGGGGGGATAGCTCTGTATTGGGCTGAGGGGTCGAAGACGACGCGTCGGCTGCAGATGGCGAACGCCGATCCGCGCCTGCTGCGGTTCTTCATCGAGTGGGTTAGGGCGTACTGCCTGCCGGAGGCTGAGTTTGTGATGCACATCAATCTGCATGCCGACAACGACCCGCATCGAGCAATGCAGTACTGGGCTGGAGCGCTGCCCATCGACCGGCCACGGTTCACGAAGCCGTTCATCAAGCCTGATGGCACGGGCCATCGGAAGAACCACCTCGCCCACGGGGTTTGCCGGGTGACCGTCATGCGGAGCACAGACCTCTGGCTTCGCACGATGGCTTGGATAGACGAGCTCGCGGACCGAGGCTGGTTCTATCGCGTTGCTACCCTGCCCCCGGGTCGCTAGCTCAATGGCAGAGCAACTGGCTCTTAACCAGCAGGTTCAGGGTTCGAATCCCTGGCGACCCACGCGATCTCATGCGGGTGTAGCCGAATTGGCACAGGCGCCGGGCTTAGGACCCGGTGGGCTATCCGCCCATTGTGGGTTCGAGTCCCACCGCCCGCACCTCTGCCGACTCGGTGGCCGGAAGCTGGGAGCTTCCTGTCTATCCTGCCCCGGAACCGGCGGGTGTAGCTCAATGGTAGAGCCCCAGCCTTCCAAGCTGGTGGTGAGGGTTCGATTCCCTTCACCCGCTCGACGGGCACCCGCCGAGAGGATCGGTCGCCGGGTGTGCGGCCCCTTGCCCCTGTAGCTCAGAGGACAGAGCAGGAGCCTTCTAAGCTCTTGGTCGGGGGTTCGAATCCCTCCGGGGGCACTGCGAGGGCAGGTTTGGGGCAGGGGTGCCCCGCATGGTGACCGTAGGCGGTTAGAGCTGCCGGGACTTGCGGCTCTGGAGGTTCTTGGGCGGGGTTGCGGCCCTGGAGGTTCGGGGCCCGGTGGCCCCACATGGTGACCGTAGCTCAGGCGGTTAGAGCGCCAGGTTGTGGCCCTGGAGGTCGGGGGTTCGAGTCCCCTCGGTCACCCCGAAGGCGAGGCGGTTGGAGCAAGTGCTCCGGTGCCTCGCGTTTTGTTGTCGGCTCCTGGAGGAGGCGCGTGACCAAAGTCGAGGATGCCGGACGCTTCGAGCGGATCCTGACATTCACCATCGACGCCGACGCCCTGGCGGCCGGCAAGCGATCCGCCGCCGCCCGCCTCGCCAAGGACTCGAAGATCAAGGGCTTCCGGCCCGGCAAAGCGCCGGTGAAGGTTGTCGAGTCCATGGTCGGAGCCGAGACGATGCGAAAAGAGGCGATCGATGACGCCATCCCGCGCGCCCTCGCCGCCGCAATCCGCGAGACCGAGTTGGTGCCCGTGGTCTATCCCCGTCTCGAGGAGGTGCGCGACCTGGAGGACGGCGTCGAGGTGGACGTCCGCATCACCCTCTGGCCCACGATCGACCGCCTGCCGGAGTTCGACGGCCGGCGCGTACAGGTGGAGCGACCGGATGTCACCCCGGAAGACGTCGACGCCCAGATCGAGCGGATGCGCGATCAGTTCGCCGAGTTGGAGGACGTCTCGCGCGAGGCGTTCGACGGCGACTTCGTGCTCGCCGACGTAAAGACCCGTCTCGACGGCGAGGAGTTCGCGGCGGGCTCGGCGAACGACATGCTCTACGAGATCGGCTCCGGGTCGCTCCTCGAGGGCCTCGACGAGGCCCTGCGTGGCAGCGCCGCCGGGGGGATCCTCGAGTTTACGTCCAGGCTCCCCGAGCAGATGGGGGAGGAGGGCGGCCGCGACGTCCAGGTGAGGGTCCTGGTCAAAGGGGTGAAGGCGAAGCGCCTTCCCGAGTTGACCGACGAGTGGGTCGCGGACGTCAGCGAGTTCGAGACGATCGACGAGATGCGCGACGAGCTGGAGACCCAGATTCGTGTCATCCGGATGCGCGGCGTCCGCTCGGAGCTCGAGCAGCGACTGCTCGCGGAACTCGTCGAGGACGTGGACCTGGAACTGCCCGAGCCGCTGCTCGACGCCGAGATGGACTCGGTCTTCCACCGCTTCGCCCACCGGCTGGAGACTCAGGGCATCGAACTGGACCAGTACCTCGAGATCACCGGTCAGGACCGCGACGGGTTCGTCGAAGACCTCCGGTCACAAGCCGCCTTGAACCTCCGCACCCGCATCCTCCTCGAGGCCGTCGCCGAGCACGAGGGAATCGAGGTGGATGCCGAGGAGTTGGACCAGGCGATCGCCGCCCTCGCGGCCGCCGCCAGGGTCCCGGCCGACGACTACCGGGCCGCCCTCGAAGAAGGTGGTCAGGGAGATGCACTGTCGGGTGATATCCTGCGGCGCAAGGCCGTCGACCGACTCCTCGAGTCGGCCGTTCCGGTCGATGAAGACGGCAACCAGATCGAGTTGCCCGCTCCGGTCGCCGAAGGTGAGCCGGAGACCGAAGACGAGGGCGAAGGTGAGACGGCGTCGGCTGACGCCACGGACACGAAGCCCGAGCCCACGGAGGTCGAGGAATGATCAAGAACAGCTACCTGGTCCCGACGGTCGTCGAGCAGACGAGCCGCGGCGAGCGGGCGTTCGACATCTACAGCCGGCTGCTCAAAGAGCGCATCATCTTCCTGGGCACGCCAATCGACGACAACGTCGCCAATCTCATCATGGCGCAGTTGCTGCACCTCGAGGGCGACGATCCGGAGAAGGACATCGCCCTCTACATCAACTCGCCCGGTGGTGTGATGACGTCGCTGATGGCGATCTACGACACGATGCACTTCATCAAGCCCGACGTCGCCACCTACTGCATGGGCCAGGCCGCTTCGGCCGCAGCGGTGCTGCTGGCGGCGGGGGCACCCGGCAAGCGCTTCGCTCTTCCCCACGCCCGAATCATGCTCCACCAGCCTCACATCGGGGGGCTCGAGGGCCAGGCGACCGACATCGAAATCCACGCCCGCGAGATCATCCGGGTCAAGGAAGAGATGAACCAGATCCTCGCCGACCACACCGGCAAGCCCCTCGAGAAGGTCAAGGTCGACACCGACCGCGACTTCTGGATGACCGCCAGCGAGGCTCGCGAGTACGGCGTGGTCGACATCGTGCTCGAAGGCAGAGAGCTCAAGGCCGTCGGCTAGGCCGAAGGGAGAACTCGTGACCAAGTTCGGCGAAGGAGGCGGCGGCGACCTCCTCAAGTGCTCGTTCTGCGGGAAGTCGCAGAAGCAGGTCAAGAAGCTGATTGCCGGTCCCGGCGTCTACATCTGCGACGAGTGCATCGACCTCTGCAACGAGATCATCGAGGAGGAGCTGGCGACCACCGAGGAGACCCCCTTCTCCGAGCTCCCCAAGCCGACAGAGATCCACGACTTCCTCGAGGACTACGTTGTCGGCCAGGAGCGCGCCAAGCGGGTGCTGGCGGTCGCGGTGTACAACCACTACAAGCGCGTGCGCGCCGGCGTCCGGCCCAAAGACGACATCGAGCTCCAGAAGTCGAACATCATCCTCATCGGGCCCACCGGGTCGGGCAAGACCCTCCTTGCCCAGACCCTGGCGAGGATGCTCAACGTGCCGTTCGCCATCGCCGATGCCACGGCGCTCACCGAGGCCGGATATGTCGGCGAGGACGTGGAGAACATCCTCCTCAAGCTGATCCAGGCCGCCGACTACGACCTGAAGCGGGCCGAGACCGGGATCATCTACATCGACGAGATCGACAAGATCGCCCGCAAGGCAGAGAACCCGTCCATCACCCGCGATGTGTCCGGGGAAGGTGTCCAGCAGGCGCTGCTCAAGATCCTCGAGGGCACCGTCGCCTCGGTGCCACCGCAGGGCGGGCGCAAGCATCCTCACCAGGAGTTCCTACAGATCGACACCACGAACATGCTGTTCATCGTCGGCGGCGCCTTCTCGGGTCTCGAGCACATCATCGAGGGCCGCACCGGCAAGCGCGCCATCGGGTTCGACGCCCATGTCCACGCCAAGAAGGCCCGCGACGGCAACACGCTCTCGCAGGTGCTCCCCGAGGACCTCATGTCCTACGGGCTGATTCCCGAGTTCATCGGGCGTCTTCCCGTGGTGGCGACGGTCGACGACCTGGACCGCGATCAGATGATCAAGGTGCTCCTCGAGCCCAAGAATGCCCTCGTGAAGCAGTACGCCAAGTTCTTCGAGATGGACGGGGTCGAATTGATCTTCACCGATGACGCCCTCACCGCGGTCGCCGATCAGGCGCTGCTCCGCGGCACCGGCGCCCGCGGGCTCCGGGCGATCCTCGAAGAGGTGCTGCTCAACACCATGTACGAACTGCCTTCCCGCTCCGACGTGGCGCGGGTGGTCATCGACGGCGAGGTAGTGCTCGAGCGCGTCAATCCCACACTGATCTCGATGCAGGACATCGGGAAGCAAGAGGCGGAAGAGAAGAGCGCGTAGACCGGTCGCCAATCTCCCCCATTCCTATGGGGACCCCAACAACGGGTAGGCTCGATTCACGACACTGATGGGGGGGATCGTATGAATCGACACTCGACGAGTCGACGTGCCGTCGCTCTACCTTTGCTGCTCGTGCTGACCGTGTTCGCGTGCAGCGACGACGACTCAGTCGAGGAGCCGACCACGACGACGACGACGGCGGCGACGACGACGACGACGACGGTGCCGTCGACGACCTCGACGACCGTGCCACCGACCACGACGAGAGGTGATGCCGTCGAGTTCTCCCTCATCGGCGGCCAGCCGGCTGCCGGCTTCGAGGACCTGCCGCTCAACCAGGGCAAGGGCTTCGGCCTAGCGAGCGGAGAGGTGGTGGCTCCGGCCCCGAGACTCACCGTCGGCGTGGGTGATGAGGTGACGATCAACCTGGAGAACGTCCACCCCTTCGAGGAGCAGCACAATCTCGCCATCGTCGCCGAGTTCGAGGGCGGCTACGCGGATGCGCTCTGGGAGGCGAGGATCCCGGGCCTCGACGTGGGTGAGACCGGTGCGGTCACCTTCACTCCGGACACGGCCGGCACCTACTTCTACGTGTGCACCGTGGCCGCCCACCGATTCCAGGGGATGGCCGGGGAGTTCGTCGTCGAAGGCTGAGCCGGGCGCGAGGGCGCCAGAGCTCTCGCTGCGCCCGGCCGCGGAAGGCGAAACCGCGTCCAACCGTCTCCGAGTCCTCATGACGGGATTCGCCCTTCGTTTTTCGCCTTTTCGGCCCTAGAGGGCGAGCTCCTACGGGCGAGCCTCCGCCATCCACGATGCGAGCCAGGTTGTGAACGGCACCGCCATGACCAGGCCGATGCTGCCGACGACCGTCCGAATCACCTCGATGGCGACGACCTCGCTGTTGAGCGAGGTACCCAGCGACTGGCCGGCGAGCACGAAGAAGAGCAGGAGGGGCATCGCCGCGCCGGCGTAGGCGAGGAGCAGGGTGTTCACCGTGCTCGCCACGTGATCGCGACCCACCCGCATGCCCGCTCGGAACAATTGGGAGCGTGGCATCGCCGGATCGGCGGCACGAAGCTCCCACACCGCTGACGCCTGGGTGACCGTCACGTCGTCGATCGCCCCGAGGCTCCCCAGCACGACGCCGGCGAGCAGCAGACCGCGAACGTTGATGGCGTCGGCCGCACTGAGGATGAACGACACATCCTCGGTGAAGCCGGTGAACCGGGCCGCCGCCATGAAGATGCCCGCGAGGAGAGCAGTGAGCGCCAGGGCGGCCAGGGTCCCCAGGAGCGCCACCGTGGTCATGCGGGTGAACCCGTGCGCCGTGTATAGCGCCAGGTAGGCGATCGCCGTGGCGCCGACGATGGCGACCATCACCGGCTCCCGACCGTCGATGATCGCCGGGACGACGAACAGCAGGATCACGACCACGCTCGCTCCCAGTCCGAGGAGCGCCGTCACCCCGCGAAGGCGCGCCATGGCGATGACCACGACGACGAGCAGGAGCCCGGCCCAGAGCAGCACCGGCCGGCGCTGGCGGTCGAAGTACGAGTACTGAAACGCCGGCTCGGCGTCCGGGTTGAAGGCCATGACCACGTCGTCGCCGATCCCGAATGTCGGTGAGGTGTCGGAGACGACCAGTTCGAAGCTCACCGACGCGCCGGCATCGGGCCCCTCGTCGAGCCGGAAGGTGACCAGTACGCACGGAATGTCGCTGGTGCCGGCACATGGACGGGCCTCGACCGCCGTGACCTCGGCGTCGTAGACGTGGCGCGGGATCCCGATCTCGGTGAGGTCGGGGCGCTCCGCACCCGTGGGCCGGAGCACCACGAGCGCGATCACCGTCGCGACGGCCACGACTGCGGCGACGATCGCCGGCAAGGCCCGCACCACGGCGACCCGTTCCGGCTCGAGGAAGCGCTCCAACTCGCGGTGGCGCATCGCATCGTCGTCCACGGCCGCAGAGAGTAGGGCCTTGCAACGGATGCGTTTCCTCCTCCGGAGGGGGAGGTGGCTCGGCCGAAGGCCGAGACGGAGGGGGTTTGCGGCGGCCTGGCGAGAGGCCGGGGGTGTGTGTGGTGGTGCGGAGGTGGCGCCGCCGCTTCGGCGGTGACGGAGCGGGTCTGCGGCGACCGCGCGCGTCCTACGCCACACGGATCCACCGTCTACGCGTCAGACCGCCGCACGCCCCCTCTCCTCGCTTCGCTCGGTACTCCCCCCTCCGGGGGGAGAAACAAGAGCGTCGCACGCCGTTCACAAGGGGGCTTACGCGTTTTCTCCCCGGGGGGAGAAAGTGCGGGCCAATCGCCGCCTTCGCCCTCAGCGCGCGACCACCTACACTCCCGCCCACGATGACTTCGAGTGCTGATGGACCCGGCGTACGACCCGCAAGCGGTCGAGTCGCGTTGGTATCTCCGCTGGGAACAGGCTGGGGTCTTTCGGCCTGAGCTGAACCCGGACGGCGAGCCGTTCTGCATCGTCATCCCGCCTCCCAACGTCACCGGCTCCCTGCACATGGGACACGCCCTCGATCAGACGATCCAGGACGTGATCATCCGCCGCAAGCGCATGCAGGGGTATGCCGCGCTCTGGCTGCCCGGCACCGATCACGCCGGTATCGCCACCCAGATCGTGGTGGAGCGCGAGCTCGCCAAGGAAGGCCTCGATCGCGAGGAGATGGGGCGTGATGCGTTCATCGAGCAGGTGTGGCAATGGAAGGCTCAGTCGGGCGGCAGGATCACCGAGCAGATTCGGCGCATGGGCTTCTCCACCGACTGGACCCGGGAGCGGTTCACCATGGACGACGGCCTCTCCGCTGCGGTGAGGAAGGTGTTTGTCGACCTCTACCACGAGGGCCTCATCTACCGGGGCAACCGGATCATCAACTGGTGCCCGCGCGATCGGACTGCCATCTCCGACGTCGAGGTCGAGCATGAGGAGGAGATGGGGGAGTTGGTCCACATCCTTTACCCGTTCACCGACGGGGAGGGCGGAATCACGGTCGTGACCACCCGCGCCGAAACGATGCTCGGCGACACCGGGGTGGCGGTCCATCCCGACGACGAGCGATATCAGGACGCCATCGGGCGGACGGTGCGCCTCCCTCTCGTGGGGCGGGAGATCCCGGTCGTCGCCGACGAGGTGGTCGATCCCGAGTTCGGCAGTGGTGCGGTCAAGGTGACGCCGGCGCACGACGCGGTGGACTTCGAGATAGCCGAACGCCATGCGCTGCCTCCCGTGGTGATCCTCGACGAGCGCGGTGTCGTCAACGAAAACGGCGGACCGTTCGAAGGGCTGGACCGGTTCGAGGCGCGCGAGGCGGTCAAGCAGGCCCTCCAGGAGGAGGGCGTGTTGATCGGCGTCGAGGAGCACCGGCACTCGGTGGGTCACTGCCAGCGCTGCGACGACGTGGTTGAGCCGTACCTGTCCCTCCAATGGTTCGTCAAGGTGGAGCCGCTCGTCGGACCCGCCATCGAAGCAGTGCGCAGTGGGGAGATCCGCTTCGTGCCCGAGCGGTGGGAGAAGACCTACTTCCACTGGATGGAGAACCTGCGCGACTGGACGATCTCCCGCCAGATCTGGTGGGGACATCGCATCCCGGCGTGGTATTGCCAGGACTGCGACGAGGTGATCGTCGCCGAAGAGGACCCTGCGGCCTGTACGGCGTGCGACTCGACGCGCCTCGTCCAGGACGAGGACGTCCTCGACACCTGGTTCTCCTCCGGCCTCTTCCCGTTCTCCACCCTGGGCTGGCCGGAGGACACCGAAGACTTCCGCGCCTTCTACCCCAACTCGGTGCTGGTCACCGGGTACGACATCATCTCGTTCTGGGTGGCCCGGATGATCAAGCTCGGCCTCCACTTCACAGGAGAGAAGCCCTTCACCGATGTCGTCATCCACGGCATGATCCGCGCCGAGGACGGCCGCAAGATGTCGAAGTCGTGGGGTAACACCATCGACCCCCTGGATGTGGTCGAACAGTACGGCGCCGACCCGCTGCGACTGGCGCTGATCCAGGCGGCGGCGCCCGGTCAGGACGTTCCTTTCCAGGTCGATTGGGTCGACGCCGCCCGGCGCTTCGGCAACAAGGTGTGGAACGCCACACGGTTCACCCTGGGCCATGTGGAGCCGCGGTCCGTGCCGCCGGCGGGCGGGTACCCCGAGGACCCGGGGCCGGAGTCGCGGTGGATCCTCGCCCGGCTCCACGAGGTGGGCACCCGCTTCGACCAGCTGCTCGACGAGTACCGCTTCAGCGATGCCTACGGGCTCCTGTACAACTTTGCGTGGTCCGAGGTGTTCGACTGGTACCTGGAGCTGGCCAAGGCGCCGCTCCGGGCCGGGGAGGCCCATGAGGTCAGGCGGACCCTCGGCGTCGTCATGCGCGACCTTCTGGGGTACTTCCACCCCGTGATGCCCTACTTGACCGAGGATCTGTGGTCGCATCTGGTGGGGGAGGGGTTCCTCACCGCGGCGTCGTGGCCGGCCCCGCCGCCCTACGAGGCGCCCGAGCACTTCGCGGTCTTCCAGGACCTCGTCGTGGGCATCCGGAGGTTCCGCGCCGAGCATGGCCTCTCGCCGCGTCAATCACTCGATGTCTCCATCGTGGACCCTACAGGTGCGGTCGCCGGCTGGTGGGACCGCCAGTTCCAGGCGCTCGCCTCGGTGACCCCGACGGTCGTGTCGGACCTCCTCCCCGGCGACCACGCCCCCATCGTCGCCGGGCCGGTGCACGCCTATATCTCGCTCGAGGGCGTGGTCGACACGGCCGCCGAACGCGACCGCATCGACAAGGAGATCACGGAGACGCGCGGCCTCCTCGATCGATCCCGGACGAAGCTCGCCAAGGAGGACTTTGTCGCCAAGGCTCCCGAGACGGTGGTCGCCAAGGAGCGGCTCCGGGTCGAGGAGCTCGAGGCGACCCTGGCCGAGCTCGATCTGCGCCGATCGGCTTTGGGGTAGCCACGGATTACGCCGTCGCCGTCGCCTATCTGGACGCCCACATCGGGCGAGGAGTCAAGCCTGGCCTCGAGCGGATCACCGGGCTCCTCGACATGCTCGCCCGTCCCGACGAGTCGTACCCGATCGTCCACGTCGCCGGGACCAACGGGAAGACATCGACTTCGCGGATGGTCATGTCCCTGATCGGCGCGCACGGGCTCGCCGCCGGGCTCTTCACATCGCCGCATCTCGACACGGTCGAGCATCGCTATCACCTCAACGGCTTCCCGATGACGCCCGTCGAGTTTGCCGTGGCGGTGGCCGAGATCGCTCCCATCGTCGACCTGTACGAGGAGCGCACGGGGGACCTCATCACCTACTTCGAGCTCACGGCGGCGATGGCGTTCGCATGGTTCGCCGAGCGAGCCGTCGACGTCGGCGTGGTCGAGACCGGCCTCGGAGGCCGGCTCGATGCCACCAATGCCGCGACCTCGGCCGTCGCCGTCGTGACGACGATCGGCCTCGAACACACCGCGTTCCTGGGCGACACGATCCCCGAGATCGCTGGCGAGAAGCTGGCCATCCTCGACGAGGGGGCCGTGCTGGTCACGGGCGATCTCGTGCCGGAGGCGCTGGAAGTGGCCGAAGCGCGGGCACGCCACCAGGGGGCGCGGTGGCTTCGGCTGGGCGAGGAGTACCGGGTGCTCGACCTCGACAGAGC
>Ga0326597_10007254_pt1 | contig 15091 bp, 13 predicted proteins | sample RVTome_12_FD_203789 | JGI IMG/M metagenome (GOLD analysis project Ga0326597, IMG submission 203789) | Soil microbial communities from uranium-contaminated site in the Upper Colorado River Basin, Wyoming, United States - RVT100D185 | ecosystem: Environmental > Terrestrial > Soil > Contaminated >... | reverse complement strand
TCGGCGCCGGCCAAGCGCATGTGGCCATCAAGCGCGCTGAACAGCGCCCCGCCGCTCTTGTCCGCCAGGTCGTCCGCGATGCGCTCGGTGCGTTCCAGGTATTCGCGCATGCGCAGGTCGAGTGCCGCGCGCGACAGGCCAAGCGCGTCCGACAGGCCTTCGCGCACTTCGGCGTGGAACCAGCTGTCGATGCCCCGGGTCAGGAACAGGACCGAAAACGTGAACACCAGCAAGAGCGGTGCGATCGAGAGGCCGCCGAACATCAGCATGGTTCGGCCGCGCAGCCGCGAGCCCGGCACGTGGCGCCGCCAGTCGCGCACGAATTCGGTCAGCCGCCCGCCGATCAGCGCAAGCAGCACGACGACGCCCGCGATATTGATCAGCAGTATCCACGGCTGCAGCTGACCGAGGCGCTGCGATCCCTCCGCTGTGACCGCAAGCAGCGCGAGCGCCGCCACCCACACGACGATTCCCGCACCGACCGCAACCGGCAGCCAGCGCCGCATCACGGCCGCACGCTCCAGACGTACCAGTCGGTGCTGCGCGACCAGCTCTTCCAGAACAGCAGTATCTTGATGGCGGCCGGCAATTCGCCGATCTCGACCGATGCGCGCACGCGCATTTCGAAACGGCCACCCTCGGGTAGCTGCGTGGTATCCGCGAATTGCAGGCCGCTGATCCTCGCGAGCGCCGCCAGGGCCTCTTCCTGCGAGGCATGGCTGTCCTGCTCGCCGGTGAGGGGATTGTTGACGACATAGCGGTTCGCGATCGCGTCATGCGCCAGCTGCCATTCCTGCGACATCGAAACGACCGTCTCGTCCGGCAGGAAGCGCCGCGCGGTGCTCGCCTCGATCTCCAGCTGCAGGGTCAACGGCACGCCCTCGTCGAAAGCCTGGCGGGCCGCCCTGGACAGGCCGAGATCCAGCCGGACATCGAGTTGCCAGCTGCCGTCATTCAGCTCGACATAGGCGTTGCGGATCTCGAAGCGGCTGGCATCGTCCGCGGACGCGGCGAGGCCCGGCAGCGCCCACAAGAGCGCCGCCATGCACACCAGCCAGGGATGTCGCCATCGCCTCAACTGCACGCCAATTCCTCAGGCCCGCTTCGCGAGGCAGGCGTAATAGAAGCCGTCGGCATCCGCCGCGCCGCAAAGCAGCGCAAAGCCCGGCCTGGCGCCTCGCAGCGGCGCGTCCCCGGGCAGCAAAAGCCTAGCAGATTCGCTCGCGTCCAAAGCCGCGGGCTCGGCAGCCAGGAATCCGCCGGCAACGGCGGCATTTTCCGTCTCCAGCACGGAGCAACTTGCATAGACCAGCCGACCGCCGGGCGCGAGCAATGCAAAAGCCGCGCGCAACATTGCAAGCTGGCCGGAGGCGAAGCGCGCGATGTCTCCGGGGCGCCGCAGCAGCTTGATGTCGGGATGCCGGCGAATCACGCCGGTGCCCGAACAGGGCACGTCGAGCAAGATGCGGTCGAATGGGCGACCATCCCACCAGGCCGTGGGCTCGCTGATATCACCGGTGACGACCTGCGCGGTCAGGCCGAGGCGTCGCAGGTTGTCGGTGATACGCAGTGCACGCGCCGGATCGATGTCGAGTGCAACGAGCGCCTCGATCCCCGGTTCGAGTTCGAGGATATGGCAGGCCTTGCCGCCCGGCGCGGCGCAGGCGTCGAGCACGCGCATACCCGCCCGGGCGGCCAGCCAATAGGGAGCGAGCTGGGCCGCCGCGTCCTGCACCGACACGTCACCAGCGCCGAAGCCCGGCAGCTCGCCGACATTCAGCGGCTGCGTCAGCCTGAGCGCCTCGGGTGCGAAATCGCAGGGATCCGCCTCGATGCCGGCGGCGACGAGCCGTGCCCGATAGTCGTCCCGGCTGCCGTGCCGCCGATTGACCCGAAGCCACATCGGCGGTTCCGAATTTCCGGCTGCCACCATCATCTGCCAATCCTGCGGCCACTCGCGCTCGAGGGTTTCGAGCAGCCAGCCCGGATGGGCGTAACGCGCCTGCGCTACGCGGTGCGCCGCATCGACTATCGGATCGCGCTCGCGCTGGAAGCGGCGCAGCAGCGCGTTTACGAGGCGCGCCGCGCGCGGGTGTCCGAGCGCACGAGTCGCTTCGACCGTTTCAGCCACCGCCGCATGCGCCGGCGTCGCGCCGTGGGCGAGCTGGTAAAGACCGACCAGCGCGAGCGCGCGGATTTCCGGATCGAGCGCGGCGGCCGGCCGGTCGAGCAGCAAGTCGAGACAGGCATCGAGTTCGAAGTACCAGCGCACGGCCCCGAAGGCCAGCGACTGGATGGCGGGACGCAGCTGCGGCTCACGGGCAATGTCGGCAAGCGCGGCCTCGAGCGTGCGGCCCTTGCCAGCGACTGTCGCAACGACCTGGGCCGCGGCCGCGCGGATTCGCGCTGCATCCTTCACACGGAGGCCAGCAAGAGGCCGGCAAGCGGGCGGGTGCGCGCGAAATCCGCTGCGGCCACCGGACGCCGGCCAGGCAATTGCAGGCGCTCGATTGCGAGCGCCCCGGCGCCCGTCATCACGACCATGCCCGCCGGCCCGGCCTCCAGGATCGTGCCGGGAGCGGAATCTGCCGCGGTTGCGACGACCGAGGCCTGCCAGATGCGAAGTTGCAGGCCGTCGAGCCGCGTCTCGGCCACCGGCCAGGGATTCTGCGCGCGGATGCGGCGTTCGATCGCCACGGCAGGCTCCCGCCAATCGATGCGCGCCTCTGACTTGGCCAGTTTGCGCGCATAGGTCGCGAGCGCCGGATCCTGCGGCACGAAAGTCGCGCGCTCTTCCGCCAGCGAATCAAGCGCGCCGACGATGAGTTCCGCCCCGATCCGGGCCAGGCGTTCCTGCAACTCGCCCGCGGTTTCTCTGGGCCCGATCGCGAGCTCCCGGCACTGCATCACCGGTCCGGTGTCGAGCCCCGCTTCCATGCGCATGATGCAGACACCGGTTTTCCGGTCACCGGCCTCGATCGCGCGCGCAACCGGTGCCGCGCCGCGCCAGCGCGGCAGGAGTGAAGCATGGATGTTGAGGCAACCCAATCGCGGCAGTTCGAGCAGCGCCGGTGGCAGCAGCAGCCCGTAAGCGACGACCACGAATACATCCGGTGCATAACCGGAAAAACGTGCGACCGCACCCGCAGCGCCCAGCGTTTCAGGCTGCTCGATGGGAATACCGAGCGCGAGCGCGCGATCCTTGATGGGACTCGCCAATAGCTGCCGCCCACGGCCGGACGGCCGGTCGGGCCGGGTATAGGCGACAATCAGCCGGTGCCGCGATGCGGCGATCGCATCGAGTGCAGGCACCGCGAATGCCGGGGTTCCGGCGAAGGCGACCGCCAGGCTCTTGTCCACGGCGGTCCCGGCGCTCAGATGGCGGGAGCCCGCGCCGGGGCCGGAGCGCGGCCTTCCGCTTGCAGGCGACGGTCTTTTTCGAGCTTCTTGCGGACGCGCTCACGCTTCAGCTCGGACAGGTAATCGACGAACAGCTTGCCGTCCAGATGATCGATCTCATGCTGGATGCAGATCGCCAGCATGCCCTCGAGTTCGGTCTCGAACGCCCCCCCGTCGCGCCCGAGCGCACGGACCCGGACACGTTCTGCCCGTTCGACCTCGTCGAAGTAGCCGGGCACGGACAGGCAGCCCTCCTGAGAGGTCGTCACGCCGTCCCTGGTCAGGATCACGGGATTGATGAAAACGCGCGGATCGTTGCGTTCCTCGGAGACATCCGTAACCAGGAGGCGCCGGTGCACATCGACCTGCGTCGCGGCCAGACCAATGCCATTTGCGGCGTACATGGTCTCCAGCATGTTTTCGATCAGGTCACGCAATGCGCCGTCCACGGCGTCCACCGGTGCCGCCCGGGTGCGCAGCCGGGGGTCTGGATACTCCAGTATTGTGAGGCGCGTCATGTGGGCAAAGCCGAGGGTGCGTGTATCTGACCGGGGAATGCTGCTAAAGTTCGTCGAAGCATGGACTTAGGCATGTCGGGTGCCCGAAAGTATACGATCGTTCGGGCCGCCCCGGCAGTGAGGGAGCAACTCGCATGTCATTGTCTGGCAATTCCAGGTTCCGCAACCCCGTTCGATCCCTGGCCAGCGCCGCACTCGTGGCTCTCGCGCTGTCGATCGCGATGCCAGCCGGCATCGCAGTCGGCCAGCAACCGGGAATCGATCGCAGCGTCATTCCGGTCGCGCCCGACGCGCCAGAGCGCTACGTCGTCCAGCCGGGCGATACGCTTTGGGACATCTCGGCGAAGTTCCTGACGGATCCCTGGTTCTGGCCCGAGATCTGGTACGTCAACCCGCAGGTTGCGAATCCGCACCTGATCTATCCGGGTGATGTGCTTGCGCTGACCTGGGTGGACGGCCAGCCGCGGCTCGTGCTCGAGAGCGGCGGCCCGGTGCGCCTGTCGCCGCGCGTCCGCGAGAGTCCGTTGTCGGAGGCGATCCACGCGATTCCTTATGACCGTATCGCCGCATTCATGTCGCGGCCGAGCGTATTGACCAGCGACCAGGTCAAGACCGCGCCCTATGTCGCGCATGCGCGCGACCACCGCCTGATCACTTCGGCAGGCGACGACGTTTATGTGCGCCGGCTCGGCGATGCCGCGCCCGGCAATCGTTACAACATCTATCACGCCGGCGATGAATTGAAAGATCCTGACGATGGGGACGTGCTGGGCTACCAGGGCCTGTACACGGGTCAGGCCGACCTCAAGCGTCAGGGCGATCCCGCCACGATGCTGCTCGTTGGCTCCGCCCGCGAGACGCTCGAGGGCGACATCCTGTTGCCGGATGCCGTCGAAGTGAACATGGATTTCATTCCGCGCGCGCCGAAATCCGCAATCGACGGCACCATCATATCGGTCACCGAGGATCGCACGGTTACGGCGGAGTACGACGTCGTGATCATCAATCGCGGCTCGCGCGACGGCCTCGAGCCCGGGCATGTGCTGGCGATCTGGGATTCAGGCGAGGAAGTCAGGGACAAGACCGACAATGCGGTCAGCCGGAATGTGCAGCTGCCAGACGAGCGCACCGGCCTGTTCATGGTCTTCAAGGCCTACGAGCGCATGAGCTTCGGCCTGACGCTGGAATCGAGCCGCGAAGTCCGTGTCGGCGACCGGGTCCGCACGCCCTGATTTCCGGCCCGCCGTCGCCGCCTGAGGCGCCGGCCGAAATGCCCGCTCCCCTACCCCATGCCGCACGCTTGGGCTAGGTAGAACCCCGTATTGCGCGCGCCACGGGATTCCGCGATCGTGGCATCGCATTCACGAGGCGGGATATTCGTGGATGGATGCTTTCCCGCAGGATCGTGTCGGAAGGCGATGCGGCAGGAATTCGACCCTGCCGCGTGCGTTGTGAGGTCGCTGGACACAACGTGAGCCCCACAGACGGGGCACCTGCGTCGGGACCCGTCCGACAAGAGGAAGGTTGCCGGCAGGCCCGGCAATGCGCCATCAAGCGCAAGCATCGGGCGTCGAGGACAAGGCCGACAACCGCCAGCGAGTCAAGGACCCCCGCAAAGGGCAGCGCTGCCCCTGCGGGGGTTCTCCTTTTTGCAGGACAGGCAATTGCGGCGGCTCCCGAGCGGGCGCTTTGCTCTAATCTTCCGGCATGCGGGAATTCCCGAGCTTCACTACTCATCTCGAATGCAGCGCGACCGGCGCGCATTACCCGGCCGACACGCTGCACGGGCTGTCAGGGGCCGGCAAGCCATTGCTGGTGCGCTACGACCTCGCGGCCATGCGCCGCGCCGTCAGCAAGGAAGAACTCGCGGGGCGTACGGTAAACGGTTTCTGGCGCTACCGCGAACTGCTGCCGGTGCGCCGCTCCGCCAATGTCGTGAGCCTCGGCGAAGTCGTGACGCCCATCATTCCGGCGCCCGCCGTTGCGCGCCTGCACGGCGCGCAGGAATTGCTCGTCAAGGATGAGAGCAGGCTGCCGACCGGATCCTTCAAGGCGCGAGGCCTTGCGCTCGCGGTATCCATGGCAAAGGAACTCGGGATAAGGCGCATGGCCATGCCGACCAACGGCAACGCCGGGGCTGCACTCGCCGCATACGCGGCGCGCGCCGGCATCGAGTCCTGGGCTTTCTGCCCGGACGACACGCCCGAGGTCAACGTGCGCGAGATGGCGCAAGCGGGTACTCACGTCTTTCTCGTCAACGGGCTCATCAACGATTGCGGGCGCCTGGTCGGTGAAGGCAAGGCGACGATGGGCTGGTTCGACGCGTCCACGCTGAAGGAGCCCTACCGGATCGAGGGCAAGAAGACGATGGGAATCGAGCTCGCCGAGCAACTCGGCTGGCAGTTGCCCGACGTGATTTTTTATCCGACCGGCGGCGGCACCGGGCTGATCGGCATGTGGAAAGCATTCGCCGAACTCGAGGCCCTCGGATTCATCGATTCGGGTCGTCCGCGCATGGTTGCCGTCCAGGCTGCGGGCTGCGCACCGATCGTGCGGGCCTGGCAGGAAGGGCGGGAGCATGCCGAACCCTGGAAGGATGCCCATACCATTGCGGCCGGCATCCGCGTTCCCGCGGCCATCGGCGATTTCCTGATCCTGCGCGCGATCCGCGCGAGCGGCGGCTTTGCAATCGCGGTCGAAGACGAGGCGATCGCACAGGCGCAGGCCGAGATGGCGCGGATCGAAGGACTATTGCTGTGCCCGGAGGGCGCCGCGACCTATGCCGCGTGGCGTAGCGCGCTCGCTTCGGGCCGGGTGAGCGCGGATGAACGCGCGGTACTCTTCAATTGCGCGACCGCGCTGAAATATCCGATGCCCGCCGCCGGCAGGAAGATCGACTGTCGGCGACCGGTGGACTTTGCGGCGCTCGCGGCGGCCGCCGACTGACGGCGTCCCGCCAGTCAGTCGCTCGGCGATGCTCCGAGAGCATGCCGGATCCGGGACGCGGCCAGGCGGACATCGATTCCCATCCTGCGAAGATGACGCCAGGGCCGCCCGGGCCGGTGTCGCGCCAGTTCGGCCAGAATTGCCTGGGTGCCGGATTCCGCCAGCCCGTAAGCGGCAAGCCACCCTGCGGCCTGCGCGAGGGAAGCTTCCTTGCCGACGGCATGCAGCAGGCTCTTCAGGTCGAAGCACGCGATCCAGGTTGCCGCAATGCCCGCGGGAAACTGGCGGCTACGCGCCAGGTCGATCAGGTGGAACGCCGGGTGGCCATCGACCTGGCGCGATACCAGGATATTCCTCGGCATCAAGGCGCCATGCAACACGCCGCTGTCGTGCATTCGCCGCAGCAGCCGGAACAGCGGTACCAGGTCCGGGGCCGTCTTTTCCCGGCGCAACAACAGCTCGAGCGACGCAGCCTCTTCGATCTCGCGGGTCGCGAGCAGGTCGCAGCGGCCGTACCGGGCATCGCGGACGCGCCTCCACCACAGCGGCTCGGAACAGGCAATCCCGTGCTGGAGCAGGCGCGCAAGCACGCGGTGCTCCCGCTCGGAGCGATAAGGCAGCAACGAGCGACGCAAGGGCTCATAGCAGGGCTGCCGTCGATACATCTTGACGACCTGACGGCCACCGCCCGGCCATGGCTCGGACCATATCAATGTGTGGAACTCGTCCTTGATCAGCGTCTGGCCTGGCAAGCCCTCAAAGCCGGGCACCGCGCCAGGCGCCGGGCAGGCATTACGTGCTCGCACGCCGGCAGTCGTCACACGCCGACGCCGTCCTTGACGATCAGCGCATAACGGTGGCCTGAACCGATGTGCGACAGCGCCGGCGCATCCACCAATCGGGCACCAGAGGCTCTGGCTAGCCTTGCGACGTCGGCAGTCACCATCGTCATCTTCGGTGGCTTGCGGTTGAAGGGCCTGGTCAGCCGCCGCAATGTGTTCTTCAGGGAATGGTGGTCGAAGTAAGTCATGATCACGAAGCGCCGCGAGACCCGGAGCAGTTCTCGCAGCAGGCGCTCGCGCTCGGCCGCGGTCGGCAGGTGATGCGACAGGCGCACGCAGATCGTGCCATCGATGCTTGCGTTCTTGAGCGGGATATGGAAGGCGGAGGCCGTCATCCAGATCCGGGGTGTCCTGACCGATGACTCTGCGCGACCGTAGAGGACCTGCCCGATCGCGATGTCTGCCTCGATCACGAGATCGGCCGAATCCGCGAAGGCCGGCGTCAGGCGGCCGCCGCCACACGGCAGGTCAAGGATGATGCGGGAGCGGCCGACGCGACCGACATGCCGCCGGAGCAGCTCGTACTCGCGTCGCGTGCTGCTGCGTTTCAGGAGCTGCGCGCGGTAATTCTGGTTATAGGTCACAGCGCGGTCGACGCGCTCGTAGGCGCCCTGGTAGGCCTCGCTTTGCGCGGTTCCCTGCGGCTCGCCCCAGGTTTCGGAGGTCCCGCGAATGGCGAGCAGCGCCACGCCATCGCGGATCGCAAAGACGGCGCCGCAAGCGCTGCAGTCGATGGCGGCGGCACCGATCGAAAGCATCCCCTGGCAGGCAGGGCAGATCAGCAGGTCGCCGATCGCCGCGAGTCCACGGACGTTATCCGCCTCCGCCAGTACCGATGCCATCGCAGGCTCTCCTTCCCTGTCTGGTACTGATGGGCCCCTGCGGGAGAGTTTACAGGATGCCGGCACGGCGATTTCTGCCCGTAGCCGGCGCATATCCCGGTGCTGCGACGGTCCTGGTCCCCCGAAGATGGCCACTGATGACGGGGATCCGAATCGAAACGCGGAGCGCCTGGCTGCGGCTTGCCAGGACGCCGGGAATGGACGCCGCCGCCGTCAGCACATTGCTCGGGCGCGTGGGCGGGACCGCGGCGCTCCTGGGGGCGACCCCGGCGCTGCTCGCCGAATGCGGCGTCGCGCCCGGTGGTGTGCGCGCATTCCTGCAGCCGGACGAGGTCGGACTCGAGCGCGACCTCGCCTGGCTCGAATCGCCCGGACACAGCCTGCTCGTGGCCGATGACCCGCGCTATCCGCCACAACTCGCCGCCACGCCCGGCATGCCGCCCGCGCTGTTCGTCATCGGCGATCCCGCTGCGCTCGCGACGCCACAGCTTGCGATCGTCGGCAGCCGTTCAGCTACCGCCGCCGGCCGGGAGACCGCCTTTGCGTTTGCCGCGCGCCTGGCGGCGGCAGGGCTTACGATCACCAGCGGCCTGGCCATCGGCATCGACGCCGCAGCGCATCGCGGGGCGCTTGCCGCGGGCGGCATGACCGTCGCGGTCTGCGGCACCGGACTTGACCGGGTCTACCCACCCGATCACGCCGCGCTCGTCGCCGCAATCGCGGCCCGCGGCGCAGTGATCTCGGAATTCCCTGTCGGCACGCCGCCACTTGCGTCCAATTTTCCACGCCGCAATCGTCTGCTGTCGGGACTCGCCCGCGGTGTGCTCGTCGTCGAGGCCGCGGCCCGATCGGGCTCGCTGATCACGGCCCGGCTCGCCGGCGAACAGGGGCGTGAAGTCATGGCGGTGCCGGGCTCCATACATAACGCACTCGCACGCGGCTGCCATCGCCTGATCAAGGACGGTGCGGCGCTCGTGGAAACGCCTGAAGAAGTGCTTGCCGTGCTCGGTCTGAAGGCGTTGGCGGCACCTGTCGTGACGGCCTCCGGGACCACGGATCCGGCGGGCGAATCCGGCGACCGGTTGGACAGCGCGGAAGAAATACTGTTGAATGCGCTCGGTTTCGAGCCGGCGGATCTCGACAGAATGGTCGAACGAACGGGCTTTCCGGCCCATGCCGTCGCCTCGATGTTGCAGATGCTCGAACTGGACGGTCGGGTCGAGTCGCTGGCCGGCGGGCGATACTGCCGGACCTCACCGAGGCAGACCAGATGAAGGAAAACGTCCTCGACATTTTGATCCACCTGTTCGAGAACTTTCTGGACGCCGACGACGATACGACGCCGAGTCGCGAGGCGCTCAAGCAGGAACTGGAGCAGGTCGGTTACCCGGAGGCAGACATCGAGCGCGCGCTGGCCTGGCTCGAAAGCCTGGCCGCCGATCCGGACCGTGCCATGAACGAGGGCGCCGCGCGCGCGGTGCGCGTGTTCAGCGGCCACGAACAGGTGCGCCTGGACACCGACGTGCGCGGCTACCTGCTGCATCTCGAGAACCTGGGAATCCTGTCCGCCGCGCAGCGCGAGGTCGTCATCGACCGGCTGCTGGCGCTCGAAGCCGACGACATCGACATCGAGCAGCTGAAGTGGGTGGTCCTGATGGTGCTGTTCAGCCAGCCCGGCCAGGAAAACGCCTACCAGCGGATGGAGGACCTGGTGTTCGACGACCGCCGCGACGCGATGCATTGAGCGTCGCCGGCGCCGGTCGGCCAGGGAGCCGCGGCCGCGTCCGCGGCTTTGGCGTCTTTGGGGACGACAGGAACGAAGCAAGGGAATGAGCACGAATCTCGTCATCGTCGAATCGCCGGCCAAGGCGAAGACCATCAAGAAGTTCCTGGGCCCCGGTTTCGAGGTCCTGGCTTCCTATGGTCATGTCCGCGACCTCATCGAGAAGGAAGGCGCGGTCAACCCGGACCGCGATTTCGAGATGAAATACCAGCTGATCGACAAGAACCGCCCGAAAGTCGATGCAATCGAGCGCGCCATGCGCAAGGCGGACGCGCTCTTCCTTGCGACCGACCCGGACCGCGAGGGCGAGGCGATTTCCTGGCACCTGTCGGAGATCCTCCGCGAGCGCGGCGCGCTGGACGGCAAGGAACTGCGCCGAGTGCGTTTCTATGAAATAACGAAGAACGCCGTGCGCGAGGCCATGGACCACGCCGAGGGCCTGAATGACAATCTGATCAACGCCCAGCAGGCGCGCCGGGCGCTCGATTACCTGGTGGGATTCAACCTCTCGCCGTTGCTCTGGAGAAAGATCAAGCCGGGGCTTTCGGCCGGTCGCGTGCAGAGCGTCGCGCTGCGCCTGATCTGCGAGCGCGAAGATGAAATCACCCGCTTCGTCCGTCAGGAATACTGGACGATCGAAGCCGACGCCGCGCGCGACGTCTCGCGCTTCCCGGCGCGCCTCATCGAGTTCCGCGGCGAGAAGGTCGAAGCAGACCCGCAGCAGGGCCGCTTCACGATCACCGGCGAGCGGAAGGCCCGCGAGGCCGAGCGCGCGATCATCGCCGCGGCTGGCGGATTCCTGACGGTCGACACCGTCGAGCGCAAGCCCAGGCGCCGCAACCCGCCGCCGCCCTTCACGACCTCGACGCTGCAGCAGGAGGCCGCCCGCAAGCTCGGCTACACGGCGCGCCGCACGATGCAGACGGCGCAGCGCCTGTATGAGTCCGGCCACATCACCTACATGCGCACCGACTCGGTGTCGCTGTCGAAGGACGCAGTCACGGAGATCCGCGACATGATCGGCGCGACCTTCGGTGACAAGGCGCTGTCGGACGGCATCAACGAATACAAGACCAAGTCGAAGAATGCGCAGGAAGCGCACGAGGCGATCCGTCCCACCACCGCCGCGGAGACACCACAGAAGGCAGAGCATGATCTCCACGACGAGGACCAGCGGCGCCTGTATGCGCTCATCTGGAAGCGCGCGGTCGCCTGCCAGATGGCTCCGGCCGTGTTCGACACGGTCACCGTGGACCTGGTCGCCGGCAACCGCGGTGCGGCCGGCCCGGATCGCCACGTGTTTCGCGCCAATGGCCAGACGCTGCTGGAACCGGGCTTCCTGGCGGCGTATCACGAAGACCACGACGAGGACGAAACCGACGTCGAGAGCGAGGAAGAGCAGCGGCTGCCGGCTCTAGAAGCCGGCGAGCGGGTGACGCTCGAGGCGCTTCGGCCCGAGCAGCACTTCACGCAGCCGCCGCCGCGGTATACCGAGGCGAGCCTCGTCAAGTCGCTCGAGAGCCACGGCATCGGCCGGCCGTCGACTTACGCGTCGATCATCGAGACGCTGCGCTATCGCAAGTACGTGGAGATGAGCGGCCGGGCCTTCGTGCCGACCGACATCGCCAAGATCGTCAGCGGCTTCCTGGTCAAGTACTTCGAAACCTGGGTGGACTACGGCTTCACGGCGCTGATGGAAGACGTGCTGGACGAGATCTCGAATGGCGAAAAGGAATGGCGCCCGGAGCTCGCGCGTTTCTGGAAACCATTCTCGCAGCGCGTGTCGCACATCGGCAAGAGCGTCAGCCGCGAGGAAGTCGCGCTGTCGCGCGAAATCGGCCGCGATCCCGTGACCGGCAAGCCGATCACCGTGCGCATGGGACAGTACGGCCCGTTCGTGCAGCAGGGCACGCGCGACGACGTCGAGAAGCCGAGGTTCGCGAGCCTGATGCCGGGCCAGCGCATGGACGAGCTGACGCTCGAGGACGCGCTGAAGCTCCTGTCGTTGCCGCGCGCGCTGGGCCAGGCGCCGGACGGCACGCCGATCAGCGTTGGCCGCGGCCAGTACGGGCCCTACGTCCGGTATGGCGCGAAGTACGCCTCGATCAAGGACGACGATCCCTTCAAGCTGACGCTGCCGCGCGCGCTCGAGATCGTCGCCCTGAAGCAGCAGGCCGACCGCGAGCGCACCATCCTCGATTTCCCGGAGGCCGGAATCCAGGTCCTGAAGGGTCGCTACGGCCCATACATCACCGACCGCAAGCGCAATGCCCGGATCCCGAAGGATCGCGACCCGGCCACGCTCGCGCTCGAGGAGTGCCTGGCGCTTCTGGCCGCAGCACCGGAACGCAAGGGACGATTCGGGCGTCGCGGCGCCGGGAAAGCGGCGGGGGCGACGCCCGCAGCAGCAGCCGCATCGGCACAGACTGGCGCCGCGCCGGTTGCCCGCGCAAAGGCGAAGGCACCACGCAGGGCGGCCGCGAAGAAGGCCCCGCCGCACGCTGCGGCCAGCAAGGGTCGCAGCGCCAAGGAGTGAGCCATGCTGGATCGCGTCGCCGTGCGCGAATGGCTGCTCGAGCTGCAGGAACGCATCACACATACGCTCGAGCGGGCTGACGGCGGAGCGACTTTTGGCCGCGACGCCTGGCGGCGTCCTGAAGGCGGCGGCGGCGAAACCCGGGTGCTGCGGGACGGCGTGCTCTTCGAGCAGGCCGGCATCAACTTCTCGCAGGTGCACGGCGCGCGGATGCCGGCCTCGGCGAGCGCACGGCGTCCAGCGCTGGCGAATTCGCCGTTCGAGGCGATGGGCGTATCGCTCGTGCTGCACCCCCGTAACCCCTTTGTCCCGACCACGCATATGAACCTGCGCCTGTTCGTCGCGGAACCCGCGGGCGAGGCGCCGGCATGGTGGTTCGGCGGCGGATTTGACCTTACGCCGTACTACCCGCACGAGGAGGACGCGCGACACTGGCACCGCGTCGCGCAAGCCGCCTGCGCGGGCTGCCCGGCAGGCACTTACCAGCGCTTCAAGGATTGGTGCGACCGCTATTTCTACCTGCCGCATCGCGGCGAGACCCGCGGCATCGGCGGACTCTTCTTCGACGATCTCAATGACTGGGGTTTCGAGGCATGTTTTGCCTTTGCCCGCCGCGTCGGCGACGCGTTTCCTGAAGCCTATCTGCCGATTGTCGAGCGGCGCCGCGGGCTCGCCTACGGTGAGCGTGAGCGACAGTTCCAGCTTTACCGGCGCGGACGCTATGCGGAATTCAACCTGATCCACGACCGGGGCACTTTGTTCGGGCTGCAGTCCGGCGGACGAACCGAATCCATCCTCATGTCGTTGCCGCCGCTTGCGCGCTGGGAATACGGCTGGCAGCCCGCGCCCGGCTCGCCCGAGGAACGCCTGTCTCGCGATTTCCTCCGGCCACGCGACTGGCTCGCGGACCCCGGATCCCCTTGAAATACCGCCACGCCTGTCATGCCGGAAATTTCGCGGATGTCGTCAAGCACGTCGTACTGGTGGCGGCCTTCGCGCGCCTGGTGCGCAAGGAACGCGCGCTCTTCTACCTCGACACTCACGCCGGCCGAGCCCGCTACGACCTGAGCGCACGCGATACGGCTGCGGAAGCAGCCCGCGGGATATTGCGCCTCGCCGCATCGGACCCCGGGCAGCTGCCCCTGCCCGTCCGGAGGTATCTCGAACTGATTCGTGGCTTCGCACCGGAGAATGCCGGACTGCCCCGCTGGTATCCGGGCTCGCCGTGCATCGCGGCAGCGCTGCTGCGCCCCGGCGATCGCGCTGCGCTGTGCGACGTCCTGTCCGGCGAGGCCGCGCTGCTCGGGCGCGAGTTTCGCGGCGATGCGCGCTTCGGCGTGCATTGCCGCGACGGATTCGAGGCGCTCGGCGCGTTGTTGCCGCCGCCGGAACGGCGGGGCCTCGTCCTGATCGATCCGCCTTATGAGCAACAGGAGGCCGATCTCGAGCGCGTCGCGGACGCGCTCACCGCAAGCGCCGGTCGCTGGCCCGAGGGTGTTCTGCTCGCGTGGTATCCGATCAAGCTCGCCGCGGTGATCGCGCGTTTCCATCGCCGGCTGCTGGGCGCAGGCCTTCGACGCGTGCTAGCCGCTGAACTCTGCGTGCATCCCGACGACTCGCGTGCCGGCCTCAACGGATCCGGAATGCTGCTGGTCAACCCGCCCTGGCGACTCGATGAGGATCTGCGTGCCGCGCTGCCTGCCCTCCACCGGATCCTCGCGCCGGACGGCGCCGGACGCTGGCACGTCGGCTGGCTGGCCGGGGAATGAAAATGGCGGCGGTCGGTTTCCCGGCGCGCCGCCTACGAGGACCCGCAGCCAGCACATTGACAGCAAATGAACTCGCGTGCGCAGCGCCGGTGGCCGCAAGGGACGTTGCGAGCGCTACACCGATGGCTAGAGCAGCAGGCTTCTTCAGAACTCGATCCGACGTAAACAGGACTCCTTGGATCGGCTTGTTGGCGCCGGGGCTTCAGGCGCCCCAGTCCACCGCTTGGAATACCTGCCGCGCGATGCCATCCAGATCCTTTTGATCCCGGCCGACTATCGCAATGCTGCCGCGCGGCGCTGGCAGGACCACGCCCGCGTATCCCTGCCCCGCGAGCCGGACGGGCCCGCTGACATTCCGGTGCCGGAGCAGCAGCACCGTAACCGGACCCCGACTCGTGCGAACCACAAGGTGCGGCACGACGCGGCCCTCGAACACACAACGCGCGGCGAATGTCA
>Ga0326597_10007253_pt1 | contig 15092 bp, 7 predicted proteins | sample RVTome_12_FD_203789 | JGI IMG/M metagenome (GOLD analysis project Ga0326597, IMG submission 203789) | Soil microbial communities from uranium-contaminated site in the Upper Colorado River Basin, Wyoming, United States - RVT100D185 | ecosystem: Environmental > Terrestrial > Soil > Contaminated >... | reverse complement strand
TCTTGGGGGTCGGGTGCCTCTCCCTGCCAGGCGAACGCCGCGAACTCCTCGCGTCGCCCTCTTCGGACCGCCTCGATGAGGTCGGGATCGGAGTGGCTGACGAAGTATTGGAAAGGCGGTGCGGCCTTGCCGAGCTCCTCACCCATGAAGAGGAGCGGCACGTACGGCGAGAGGAGGAGGAGGCCGGCCGCGAGCTTCAGCGCCTCGAACGGAACCAGCGCCGCGAGGCGCTGGCCGAGCATGCGATTGCCGACCTGGTCGTGATTCTGGATCGAGACGACGAGCCGCTCCGCCGGCAGGTCGGCGGAGGAGCGGCCGTGACGCCGCCCCCGGAAGCGCGAGTACTCGCCCGTGTAGACGAAGCCCTCCGTCAGCGCCTTGACGAGCATCTCCTGGCCGCCAAAGTCCTCGTAGTAGCCGTCGTGCTCGCCGGTGAGGAGGGTGTGGACGACGTGGTGGAAGTCGTCGTTCCAGATCGCGTCCATGCCCCAGCCGCCCCGCTCCTTCCGTTGGGCCATGCGCGGGTCGTTGAGGCTGCTCTCGGCGATCACCTGGACGCGGCGGCCCAGCGCCACGGCCTCGGCGTGGACCGCGTCCGTCAGCTCCTCGAGGAAGGGATAGGCCGTGTGGTCGACGATCGCGTGGACCGCGTCGAGGCGAAAGGCGTCGATGTGGAGCTCACGCAGCCAGTAGACGGCGCTCTCGATGAAGAAGCGGCGCACTTCGTCGCTGCCGCGGCGGTCGAAGTTCAAAGCCTCTCCCCACGTCGTCCTGTAGCGGTCCGTGAAGTAGGGTCCGTAGTCGGATATGTGGTTGCCCTCGGGGCCGAGGTGGTTGTAGACGACGTCGAGCACGACCGCGATCTCCTCGCGGTGGCAGCCGTCGACGAGGCGGCGCAGCCCGTCCGGGCCGCCGTAGCTGTGCTGAGCCGCGAAAGGGTAGACGCCGTCGTAGCCCCAGTTGCGGTCGCCGGGGAACTGGGCGACCGGCATGAGCTCGATCGCGTTTACGCCCAGCTCCTTCAGATACGGCAGGCGATCGAGCAAAGCCCCGAACGTGCCCGCCGGCGTGAAGGTGCCAACGTGGAGCTCGTAGATGACGTAATCGGCCATGAGGGGAGCGAGCCAGCCGCCATCGCCCCACGCGAAGTCCCGCGAGACGACCTCGGATGGGCCGTGGACGCCTTGCGGCTGGAAGCGCGAGGCCGGGTCCGGCCGCTCAACCTCGCCGTCGAGGCGGTAGAGGTAGCGCGTCCCCGGGCCAGTGTCCGCCACGGTCGCCTCGAAGTAACCGTCAGGTGCGGCCGCCATGGCCAGGAGCCGGTCGTGGGGTTGCGTTTCGTGGAGCTCCACCCGTTCGGCGTCCGGCGCCCAGACGCGAAAGCGCGTCCGGCCGTCGCCGAGATGGATCGCACCGAGAGTCAGCTTTGTCTCACTCAAGCTGGCCGCCTTGAGCATGACCCTGGGTAGATCGCTCGCCGGCCTGCTTGAGGAACGTGGCGCTGAATGGCGGCAGAGTCAGGTTCAGCGAATACGCCTGCTCCTGGCAGGGCACCGGCTCGGTGACAACAGTACCTAGGTTGTCCTCGCTGTCGCCCCAGTAGCGCTTCGAGTCCGTGTTGAGGAGCTCTTCCCAGGCGCCGGCTTCCGGGACGCCGACGCGATAGCTATGACGGGGCTCGGCGGCGAAGTTCAGGGCGACGAGGACTCGCTCGCTCGGATCCTTGCCTTTGCGAAGGAGGGTCAAGCCAGTGCGGTCGGCGTCCGGCCCCGGCCAGGCGAAGCCGGCGACGTCACAGTCCAGCTCGTGCAGGGCCGGCTCCTGTCGATAGAGGCGGTTCAGCTCTTCGACGAGCCGCTGGACGCCGCGGTGCGCCTCACTTTCGAGGAGGTGCCACTGAAGGCTCGCCTCGTGCGACCACTCCTCCCACTGGCCGAGCTCGCCGCCCATGAAGAGGAGCTTCTTGCCCGGGAAGGCGTACATGTAAGCGAGCAAGAGCCTGAGGTTGGCGAACTTCTCCTGGCCCTCGCCCGCCATCCGGGTCAGGAGCGAGCCCATCGGCGGCTTCACCTCGTCGTGGGAGAGACAGAGGACGAAGCTCTCCTCGAAGGCGTAGCGGATCGGGAGGAGCAGCGTGTCGTAGTGATCGCGGCGTGAGCCCGCCCCCTGCTGCATGTACTCGAGCGTATCGTGCATCCAGCCCAGGCCCCACTTCAGGCCGAAGCCGAGGCCGCCGGCCGCGGCCGGGCCGGTGACCAGCGGCCAGGCGGTGGAATCCTCGGCGATGGTCTGGACGTCGGGGAAGGCGCCGGAGACCGCCTGGTTGAAGCGACGGAGGAAGTCGATCGCCTCCAGGTTCTCGCGGCCACCCAGTCTGTTAGGCGTCCACTCGCCCTCCTTGCGGAGGTAGTCGAGACGGAGCATGGAGGCCACGGCGTCGACGCGGAGGCCGTCGGCGTGGTACTTGTCGAGCCAGCAGAAGGCGCTGCTGATCAGGAAGCTCTGCACCTCCTTACGGCTGTAGTCAAAGACGAGGCTGTCCCACTCCGGGTAGACACGCCGTTGCGGATCGGCGGGCTCGTAGAGGTAGGTGCCATCGAAATAGCCGAGGCCGAGCTCGTCGGACGGAAAGTGAAAGGGCGCCCAGTCGAGGATGACGCCGATCCCGTGCCGGTGCAGGGTGTCGACGAGGTACATGAAGTCCTGGGGCGCCCCGAAGCGCGCGGTCGGCGCGAAGTAGCCGGTGATCTGGTAGCCCCAGGAGCCGCTGAACGGATGCTCCATCACCGGCAGGAGCTCCACGTGGCTGAAGCCCAGGCGCTTCACGTACTCGGCCAGACGCGGCGCCAGCTCCCGGAACGTCAAGGGCCGGTCCCCCTCTTCTGCCAGACGCATCCAGGAGCCGAGGTGGAGCTCGTAGATCGCGATCGGCGCCTCGAGGGCGTTATGCGCCACGCGGCTGCTCATCCAATCGCCGTCGCCCCAGGCGTAGGCGAGATCGGCAACGATCGACGCGGTGCCGGGCAGCGCCTCCGCCCTCAGCGCGAAGGGGTCTGCCTTCTCTACCGTGTAGCCGTCCTTCCGGGCGGCGATGAAGTACTTGTAGAGCTCGCCTTCAGGCAGGCTCGGGACGAAGCCCTCCCAAATGCCCGCGCTGCCTTGCTGCCGCAGCGGGTGGCTGTCGTGATCCCAGCCGTTGAAGTCGCCGATCACCGATACGCGCTCGGCGTTGGGCGCCCAGACGGCGAATTGGGTACCTGATACGCTGCCTATCCGGGTCGGATGGGCCCCGAGCTTCTCGTAGAGGCGGCCGTGAATGCCCTCGCTGAAGAGGGCAAGGTCGGCCTCACTCAGAAGGCCGGCGTCGTCGCGCAGGGCGCCGGCCGCCTCCCTGGCCTCCCGCGACTCGCGAGAGGAGCTACCGCTGCTTTCCATCGCTCGACCTGCGTGCGCGCTCGATCACCGCTAGCAAGTCGACGAGGCCAGGCACGTCGTCCAGCTCCTCGAGTGCGTAGCGCGCTTTGTGCCGCCAGTTGGGCCGCTGGCCCGCCGTGCCCGGCACGTTCTGAGGCTCCTCCTCGAGCCACAGATCCTCGAGATTGACGAGCAGAAGCGTCGCCGGCGAGCCGGCGAGGTACTGGAGGAGGGCGCTCAGGACGGCCCGCTCGTCTTCCCCGGCGCCAGGTTCGAGGAGCCCCTTCGTGACCAGGAAACCACGCAACGCCTGCTTCAGCGCCTCGCGGGCCGTCTTGGCCGCGTCCGATTCCTCAGCGCCGAGGTGGCCGATATCGACGCGGTCGTCGATATCGAGACCGCGCCAGTAGCTCGCGAAGGTCGGCATATCGTGCGTGTTCAGGCTGGCGACGGCCTGCTGCGGCGCCGGCCGAAGCGCGCGCTCAACGCCGGCCTCGGCTTTGGCCCGGGCCTCAAGCTCGACGACGTAGCTGCCGCTGATCGCGTGTCGCTTCATCGACTGGCGGACGGCACGCGGCACGGTGCCGAGGTCCTCGCCGACGATCAGCGCCCGGTATCGCTGCGACTCGACGCAGAGAAGGGCGTAAAGCTCCTCGGCCGGATAGCTTACGTAAGCGCCGTCCCCGGGGTCGAAGCCCTTGCCGAGCCAGTAGAGGCGGTGGAGGCCCATGATGTGGTCGATGCGCAGGATATCGGCCTGAGCGAGGTGGTTGCGCAGGCAGCTAATCAGGTAAGCGTAGCCGTCTTCCCTGAGGGCCTGCGGCTGCAGGGGCTGGAAGCGCCAGTCCTGGCCCTTGGTAAAGAATCCGTCCGGCGGCGCGCCGGCACTGGTGTCGAGGGCGAAGAGGTCGCGGTAGCGCCAGGTGTCGTAACCGTCCCTGTGGACGCCGAGCGGGTAATCGAGGTAAAAATGGAGGCCGGCCGCCCGGAACGAATCGCCGACGGCGCCGAGCTGTCGCTCCGCCAGCCATTGGGCGTAGAGATGGTAGCGCTTTGCGCTTTCGTCGTAATCGCCGGCCACGAGATCGCCGTCGCGCAGCCGCCGCGGCCAGAGGCGCCAGGGCTGCTTCTGGCGCTCGGCCGTTGCGCGAAAGGCAGCGTATGCCTCCAGCTCCGGCCTCGCTTCGCTGTAAGCACGGAGGGCCGGGTCAGGCGCCCCGAAATCGTGGCAGCCGGCGAGGCTCTCGAGAGCCTCGCGCTTGAGGCGGAATTGCTCGCGGTAGGGGACGAGCGCGGCAGTACGAAGCGCCCGTGCTCGGCCGGCGTAGGCGGGCGACTGAAGTAGGTCTCGGGCCGCCTGACGGGAGCCCGCCGCCGCGGCCGCTTCGACATCTACGTAGAGCTCGTTCCAGAAGAGGCGGCTCACGGGAGCGTAGGGGCTGAGCTCGGACGGCTCTTCGAGGAAGGCGGCGAGCAGGGGCAGGGTCGCCACCGTGCTGCCGCCGTGACCGGCGGTCCAGCGGCCGAGCGATTCGAGGTCGCTGAAGTCGCCGACGCCGGCGCTGCGCTGCGTCCGTAGCGCGTAGAGGGGCAGGAAGGCACCCCATGATCTGGTCTGAGGCTCCACTCCATAGGCGGTCGCCGGCGCCGAGATGATCAGGCAGCGCCAGGCAAGGCCCGCGGCCTCGACGAGGAGGCGGTGATAGCCGGCCGGCAGCGGCTCGGGCAGTGCGAGCTGGCGCCGCTCGTAGCGGACGCCTTCGACGCTGGTTACGTCCACGAGCGGGAGATCTGCGGCCTGGAGACGCCAGCTCCGCGGCTCGCCGCCTTCGGGAACGAGCTCGAAGTGGAGGGCTGAGGCAGCGAGATCTCCCGGCAATCGAAGCTCCACGGCACCGGGCTGACCCGCCGAGACGATCGCGACCGGCTCGACGACGCGAGACCAGGTCGCCTGACGATGTTCCCTGAGCGCCGGGGCGATATCGGCCGGGGTCTCGATCGGGGCGCCGAGCGAGCGCAGTACCGCGACGATCGCTTCCGGCCGGGCGCGGCGGCGGCGACCGCCGTTGTTGTAATAGGTGGTCTGGACGCCGTAGGCGCGTGCCAGGGGCTCGAGTTCGGGCGAGAGCGTCTTAGCCATCGCGACCGTGCTCCATCAGGTGGAGGATGCCGGTGAGCGGAAGGCCCACCCAGTCGGGGCGGTTGTTGAGCTCGTAGGTGAGCTCGTAGAGAGCCTTGTCCAGCAGATAGACGTCGAGCAGCGCGCTTCGGGAGTCGAGGTCCGGCGGTAGGAATCCGCCCGGCTCGGCCGCCTCGAAGTAGGCGGCGAGGAAGGCGGCGTTGGTCCGCTGCTGCCAGAAGTCGGCCCAGGATTCGAGCGCGTACTGATCGCCTCCGGCTTCGATCTGGCGCAGCGCCGCGTGGGCGGCGTAGTGGAAGGAGCGAACCATGCCCGCAACGTCGCGCAGAGGCGATCTCTTGACGCGGCGCTCGCTGAGTGGCCGGGCGGGCTCGCCCTCGAAGTCGATGATTACGAAGTCGCTACCCGTGAAGAGCACCTGGCCGAGGTGATAGTCGCCGTGGCAACGGATTCGCGTCGCGCTGATCCTCGTGCTCAGGACGGAGTGGAGGCGGTCGCTGACCTCGCCTTCCAGCGCCAACGTCTCCTCGGCGAGGCCGCGCTCCAACTCCGGCAGCGAGGACAGCTGGTGACGGAGCAGCCCGTAGGCCGTACGGTGCTGAACGCGCATGGATTGGAGAAGCGAGCGTTGATAAAACGGCGTAAAGGGCTCGGGGGCGAAAGCCGGGTTGTCCGGCGCGGAAGCTAGGGCGAGATGGAGCTCGGCCGTGCGCCGGCCGATGAGCCGCGCCGACTCCAAGTAGGCGCCGATCGCCTCCTCGCTTAGCGACGCTTGCTCGATCCAAAGCGGCGCCGTCGATGACGTCACGGTCTGTCCTCGAGGTATTGGTGCCGGACGTTGCTCTTCGTCTTGAGTGGCCATATCGAGCGCGGACTTGGCCTCGACCGGCGCATCTCCTAACGCGGGCGTCAGGGCAAGCGCGCGCTCGTAGTATCGGCCCAGCTCGTCCAGGGTGTAGCGCCAGGCGTCACCCTGGTTGGGCGTAAAGGCGTGGAGGATCGCGAGCGTGCGCGGCTGGGCGCGGCCGCGCTGGTATTCGATATAGCCTGCCACGTCCGGCGAATTGGTGAAGCCGGTTCCCTGAGCGAGGAAACGACCGATCTCCAGATCGGGGTTCGTGCCCTCATCCGGCCGCCGGAAGAGCTTGAGAATGAAGCGGTCGCCAAAGATCACGGACGTGTTACTCTGCTCGGCTCCCAGCAGAGCCGGTGGGAGCGCGGTGCTGCTCGGTCCGCGGAGACGGCGGAAGGATCGGGTCGTCGAGGCTCGCGAGGTCCCCGAAGCCCCCTGCCATTGGCGCTGGCCGGCGATGGTTTCGAGGAGCGCCGAACAGACGTCGCTGCTCCATATCGCGTCGTACAGCAGCCCGGAACGGCCGTCCGGCAGGTCCAGGCGGGCGATCGCCGCCGCCGGTGAGTCGGTCGCGATCGCCTCGGCAGCCTCTCCTAATGCGAAGGCGATCGGCAAGACGTAGGTCTCGCTCTCTCCCTCGCGATAGGAAACCTCGATGAGGCTTACGTAAGCGATGGTTTCGTCGTGAGCGCGGACGGGCAACGCCTCGACGATCTGGACGCCGCGAATCGTTCTCGCCTTACCGCCGAACCAGCGCCGGGCCCGCACGTAATCCGGCAGGCGCGCCTCGAGAGCGGACTTCGCTCGACCTCGGGCGACGTCTTCCCAGCCTCGGGGCACAACGATCGCCGGCAGGCTCGCGTCCGGCCGCGCAGCGTCGGCGAGCGGCTCGATCGACTGAGGCTCGAGGGCGAACCAGTAGAAGCTGTGCGGCCCGAGGCTGAGAAAGTAGGGACTCTCGGTAACTGGCGGGAAGCGAGAGCCGCCAAACAACTCCACGGGAACGGTGCCGGCGCACCTTCCCAGGTCGAGAGAGACGCCCTGAACGAAGCGCGACAGGTTCGCGACGACGAGTATCTGCTCATCGCCCTGACGGCGGACGAAGGCCAGCACCTTGGCATTCTCCGGGGAGAGGAACTCGATCGTCCCCCGGCCGAAGGCGGGATGGCGCGCACGGAGGGAGATCACGCGCCTCATCCACCAGAGCAGGGAGCCCGGGTTCCGCAGCTGGGCATCGACGTTGAGGGTCTCGTAGTGATATTCGGGATCGATGAGGATCGGCAGGTAGAGTCGCTGCGGATTCGCGGCCGAGAAGCCGGCGTTGCGGTCGGAGCTCCACTGCATCGGCGTCCGCACGCCGTCGCGGTCGCCAAGGTAGATGTTGTCCCCCATGCCGATCTCGTCGCCGTAGTAGATGATCGGCGTGCCCGGGAGCGAGAGGAGCAGCGCCGTCATCAGCTCCATCCGGCGTCGGTTATTGCCCAGCAGTGGCGCGAGCCGCCGGCGTATGCCGAGGTTGATCCGCGCGTCGGCGTCCTGCGCGTAGGCGCGATACATATAGTCACGGTCCTCGTCCGTCACCATCTCCAGCGTCAGCTCATCGTGGTTGCGGAGGAAGAGCGCCCACTGGCCGGTCTTCGGGATCGGCGGCGTTTCCGTCAGGACCTCGACAATCGGATGACGGTCCTCCATTCGAACGGCCATGAACAGGCGCGGCATCAGGGGGAAATGGAACGCCATGTTGCACTCGTCACCGTTGCCGAAGTACTCGACGGCGTCCTCCGGCCACTGGTTCGCCTCGGCCAGGAGCATCCGATCTGGGTAGCGGCCATCGACGTAGGCGCGGAGCTCCTTCAAGAACGCGTGCGTTTCCGGCAGGTTCTCGCAACTCGTGCCGTCGCGCTCAAAGATGTACGGGACGGCATCGAGCCGAAAGCCGTCGACGCCCATGCGCAGCCAGAAGTCGAGGACGCGGAAGATCGCGCGCTTCACGCGGGGCGAGTCGAAATTGAGGTCGGGCTGATGAGAGTAGAAGCGGTGCCAGTAGTAGGCGTTGGCAACTCTGTCCCAGGCCCAGTTGGAGGGCTCGAAGTCCTTGAAGATGGTTCGCGCTTCGCTGTAGCGGTCGGTTGTGTCGCTCCAGACGTAGAAATCGCGCCAGGGGTCGCCCGGAGCGGCGCGCTGCGAGCGCTTGAACCACTCGTGCTGGTCGGACGTGTGGTTGATGACCAGCTCCGTGATGACGCGCAGGCCGCGCCGGTGCGCCTCGCGCAGAAACGTCTGGAAATCACGAAGCGTCCCGTACGAGGGGTGAACGTTCCTGTAATCGGCGATGTCGTAGCCGGCGTCCCGGAGAGGGGAGGGATAGAAGGGGAGCAGCCAGATCGCCGTTACGCCGAGCTCCTGGAGGTAGTCAAGCTTCTGCGTGAGCCCCTTGAAGTCGCCGATCCCGTCCCCGTCGCTATCGTGGAAGGTCCTGACGTGCACCTCGTAAATGATCGCGTCTTGATACCAGAGCGGGTCCGGCGTTGGCCGGGCCTCTGGACGGCGTCTCGGGCTCATTAAGGAGACCTCATAGGTAGTAGTCGAAATCGCTCTCGTGCCGGACACGGCGTTGGAGCTGGAAGACGTGGCCGGAGGCCACGCGCGGGTCGAGCTCCACGTAGTTGCGGCCGCCCGTCCAGATGCGGCGCGCGTCCGAAAGGAGGTCGTGCACCTGGTAGGTCTGGTCCGGCGCAAGCCCGAGGGCTCCGAGGTCGAGGTTGACCCAGCCTGAGTGCGCGTGATGGGAGTCGAGGTTCACGACAACGAGAATGACATTTTTTAGGTCAGATGTCTGCTTGCTATAGCAGATCAGCTGGTCGTTGTCGCATTCGTGGAAGATGAGGCCGTCGTTGGTTTGGAGGGCCGGGTTGCCGCGGCGGATGGCGTTGACGCGGGCGATCAGGCCGCGAAGGCTATTGGGTCGATCGAGGTCCCAGTGCTTGATCTCGTACTTTTCAGAGCCCAGGTACTCCTCGCTGCCGGGCTCGCGCGCCTGATCCTCGCAGAGCTCGAAGGCCGGGCCGTAGATGCCGTAGCTCGCGCCGAGAGTTGCCGCGAGGATGAAACGCGTGGCGAACGCGGTCCGGCCGCCGAACTGGAGGTACTCGGTGAGGATGTCCGGCGTGTTAGGCCAGAAATTCGGGCGGAAGTAGTCCTTGACCTCCGTCTTGGTCAGCTCGTTGAGATAGTCCCGCAGCTCCCAGCTCGAGTTTCGCCAGGCGAAGTAGGTATAGGACTGGGAGAAGCCGAGCTTCGCCAGGCTGTACATGATCTTGGGTCGCGTGAACGCCTCGGCGAGAAAGATGACGTCCGGGTGCTCGCGTTTCACTTCGCTGATCACCCAGGCCCAGAAGCGAAGCGGCTTCGTATGCGGATTGTCGACGCGGAAGATGCGGACGCCCTGCTCGACCCAGAAGAGGAAGACGCTCTTGAGCTCCTGCCAGAGCGCCTGCCAGTCCTCGCAGTCGAAGTTCAGGGGGAAGATGTCCTCGTACTTCTTCGGCGGGTTCTCGGCGTATTGAATCTTGCCGTCCGGGCGCCAGCGGAACCAGCCAGGGTGCGCCTTCACGTAGGGGTGGTCGGGCGAGCACTGAAAGGCGATGTCGAGCGCGAGGTCGATGGCGTGCTCCTTGGCTTCGGCGACGAGGCTGCGGAAGTCCGCGAGCGTGCCGAGTGCTGGATTCACGGCCTTGTGGCCGCCGGCCCCGGAGCCGATCGCCCAGGGGCTCCCTGGCTCGCCGGCGGCCGCCGGCGTGGCGTTGTTGGGCCCCTTCCTGTTGGTCTCGCCGACGGGATGAATGGGAGGAAGGTAGAGGACGTCGAAGCCCATCTCGGCGACGTACGGCAGGCGCGACTTGAGGTCGGTGAGAGTCCCGTGGCGGCCGGGTTCCGGGGCCGTCGAGCGCGGGAACAGCTCGTACCAGGCGCCGCTGAGGGCGCGCGGCGGATCGACGACCACCTCGAGCTCCTTTGGATAGAGAGTCGACCCGCTGCGGTCGGTGAAGCGGTCGATCAGGACGGCGAGGCTCTGGTCGAGCGCCGCACCGATCGCCTCTTCCGGCGTGGCCCCAGTGACTTTGTCCGCCCAACGCAAAAGGCCGGTCCGATCGCTGTCGCGGGCTTTCACGGCCGCGTGCCGGATGATTTCGGCGCCGATCTGGAGGTCGACGGCAACCTCCTGCCCCGCGGCGACGCGCTTTTCCAGGTCGCGGCGCCAGGACTGGAAGGGGTCGACCCACGCCTCGAGCGTGTAGAAGTGGCGTCCTAGCTCCGAGAGGTCGAAGCTCGCACGCCAGCGGTCGTTGACCAGCTTTTCGAGCGGGATCTCGGTCCAACCCTCGTCGGCGGCGCGTCTGTGCTTGAGGACGCCCGAAAGTGAGTCATGACCGTCGGCGAAGATGCTCGCCTCGACGACGATTCTCTCCCCTACGACTCGCTTCACCGGGAAGAGACCGCTATCGATCTCCGGATCGACGCCTTCGATCACGACGCGCCGCGGATCCTGACCGGAGGCGTCTTCGCCGGGATCGAGCAGGCGCACGAGATTCACCCGCAGGGCGGTTGCGAGATTGGCGAGCTCGGCCGCGGTGAGCGAGCGGGCGCCGCCCTCGATTCGGCTTAGCGATGAGCGGTCGAGGCCAACTGAGGCTGCAAGCTCTCCTTGAGTAAGGCCTCGCTCACTGCGAAGGCTCTGCAATCTCCGGCCAATCGTCACGTCATCGATGGTCATCAGGGCTAATTTAGCACATTTTGGCGTTCGAAAGTGAAATGTTCGCAAGTATGTGTTATTTCCGCAAGTCCCTTGGCCATATGCTTATCTGGACAGCAGTCGAGGAGAAGCTCCTGGCCTCGATTCAGGCCATGCTACTCCGGCCTGGGCCCTGGGCTCTGAGGGAGCCGCCGCTCTCGTTTACCTTGCCTGATCAGCGCAGCTGCTCGCTCCAGATCCGCCCCGCGGTTCAGGTTGAGGAGGGAGCGGCCGGCAGCGTCGAAGCACGCCACTCCTCAGGGCGCAGGTAGCGTGCGTTCACGTCGGAGAGGAAGTCTGCGAGGCTTGGGTCGCCTGCACGCAGACGGCGCTCGATGCGGTCAATGCAGGCGCGAGAGTAAGCGGCGCACAGCGGCTGAAGGCGGCCTTCGCTCCAGGTTACCAGCGCTTCGTAGCCGGGCGCGAGGCGAAGGAGCTCGGCAAGGGAGAGGCGGCTGGAGGAGCGGCATGTCACAGGCGAGGACGAGGGCAGATGCGGCCTTCGCGGCGCTAAGGCCCGTGTAAATGCCGCCAAGCGGGCCTTTGCCGGGGTAGATGTCCGCAACGACCTGGAGCGACTTGGCCGCCAGCCGCGGCAGCTCCTGGCCGGGCGCGGCGACGACGATATGCTCGTGGACGAGGCCCCGGAGGCTGTCGAGCACGTACTGCACCAGTGGCTTGCCCAGGAGCAGCTGACTAGCTGTAGTTCCCATCAGCGTTGTTTACAGGCGCGAGGCCGGTGGCTTGTTGCCGATGCTGGTGTGCGGCCGGGCGTAATTGTAGTCCTGCAAGAAGATCGGTAGGGCATCCAGGCGACCGTGCTGCGTGAGGCGCCCTGGGCCTCCGCCACTTGAGCCTGGTGCCAACCTGACTGGCTGCGCTCGATGATCAGCTTTCGCCCAGCGAAAGTGAGCTTGGCCTTAGCATGAGACAAGAGAGGTCCTCCTACTGATCTGCTGGCTACTAACCGCAAATCAGCTAGTTGGACCTCTCTCTGTCAACAACCTCCGTGGGAACTACACCTAGCCTTGTCATTTCCCAACCGGCTACTCCTGCCGCCAACGAGAACGATCGCCGTCGTCTTTACCACTTCGCGGCCCTGGCCGGCCGCCGACGGCTCACGGCGCGTCAAGCATCTCTGCCCGGATTAGCGCGCCGTTGCCAGGCCAACCGCCTCCCCGACCAGGATCTTCCGACAGTCCGACGAACGAAAACCCTCCGCCAGAGTGATGTCGACATCCCCGGAAACCCTCGCGACGACGGAGTCCAGGGATTCGCTTCGACCAGAAACGGAGGTGTGAATGGTGCGCGGCGGCGTGACGAGCATGACGTGTTGCGCCCCGGCTTCTCGAAGCCGCCAGGAGTCCTTGCCGACCTGGTCGTTCTCAACGACGTGGTGAGTCTCCTTGGCAGCCGCGACGCGGACGCCGCTCGACCCCAGATGAGGGATCAGCTTTCCAGCAGCGTTGTCTTGCCGCTCCCAGACGGGCCGACAATGCAGACGACGCGTGGCCCGCGGCTGGGGGCGCCATAGTCACAAGGAGTCCGGGCTCAGCCTGGTTAGCAACGCGGCAAACGTCCTGATCCGTGGGGCTAGGGAAGGCGGCGTGACCTGCCGGCCGTTGTCACGTGAGCGTCTCGGTCTACGTCAGGTTACGCGGCGCGAACGACATCTCGCTGGCGAGCTCGGAGGGCCCGAGGCGCGTCACCCTCCCCCTGCCCGGCTTGAGTTGTAGCCCTGGTTAATCGGTTGAGGCTTCGTGAAGGCGGGTACGACGCTGTTCGCGGGCGACTTCGGGTAGTGGAAGTAGGCGCAGGTCGTGCCCTCGGTCACCTCCGACGTGAGGTAAGCGATCGCCGTGAAGCTGCCGCGCACGCGCTCGCCGACCTGGTTGAGGACGGCGTCATTCTCGATCTGGACGAGGTCGCCGTTCTCGATGCCCCGCGTCGCCGCGTCCGCCGGGTTGATCTGGAGGAAGTTCGCCGGCCAGCGCTGGAGCGTGTAGGGCCGGCGAACGAAGTCGAAGAGGTTGTTCCAGAGGTGGTTCACGCGCATGTTCGTCAGCCGGAGCTCGTCGCCCAGCGGCATGAGGCGCTCGTTGCGGGCGGCGACGGCGTCTCGGTCGGCGAGGATGAAGTTCGCCTTGCCCGTCGCCGTCTTGAACGGGAGATCGGCGTGGAGGCGCGGCGGCCCGACCAGCGCGCCGCCTTCGAGGCGAATCGGGCTCTGGATGCCCTCCGTGCAACCTCGGTCAAACCGCCACTCCTCAGACTACGTAAGCGAGGAAAGCGCCGGCGCAGCCACCCCGACGGGCTGCTCGAGCAGGTCGACTCGGGACCACCTCCGGGCCGATCGCACTCCCAAGGCTGCGATAAGCCTCAAGCTAGAGCAAGGGCCGTTTGGTCCGTTGATCCCGACCATCCGGCAGGCGCCCTCGCTACGTCGTCGACGCGCCCGCATCGCCTCTCATACGCGAGCTGTTACGTCTGCCCCGGCGACGCGTTTTGAGATCGGACGGACCCAAAACTCCGCGGACAGGGATGACGCGCCGGAGGCATAGCTCCGCCACGTCTTGTCCGAGGCTCGAGGCTGACGCGAAGGCCGAGGGAGAAGAGCCGAAGAAATGACAAAATCATCGCTATCCCAAGGGTTGGACACTGCCTCGTTAGCCGCTCGACTGAGAGGCTTCCAGCCGGAGATCGAGCTCAGTGCAGCCTTCCGTCTCAAGCTGCGCACGGAGCTGGCGGCCTTGGCAATCAAGACGCCGGTCCTCGCCGCTTAGGATCGACTCTCTCAACCCGTGCATCTGGTGGAGCCGCCGCTTTGCGCGCTCGGGCTCGGCGCGGCGGTTCGCTCATCGCTCTGTCACGAGGCGCTCAGCCGCCCCCGCTGCCGCAGCGCCCGCTCCAGCGACGGCTGCAGCTTCAGCTCGCGGAGCCTAAGTATTCGGCTCGGTGGCCTTCCCTGCTGGTCGGCTACGTAGCTTTCTCGAGGGCGACCACAGGAATCTTGCGGCTCGTGTTCGCCTGATACTGGGCGAACGCAGGAGCCTTCTCTGCCTGAAGCGCATATAGGCGGTCGCGCTCTTCGCCGCTGAGAACCGCTGCCTTCGCTTCGTACTTCTCGTTCCCTACTTCCACCGTCACGGTCGGGTTGGCTACCAGGTTGTGGTACCAGTCCGGGCTGGTCGGCCTGCCGCCGTGGGAGGCGAACACGAGCAAGCGAGCAGCGTCCGTCATGTAAACGACGGGTGTTGTGCGGCGCCTTCCGCTCTTGGCTCCCGTGGTGGTCAGGAGCAGGAGCTGGCCACCCTCCCAGCGCCCGCCGACTCTGCCGCTATTGGCCCGAAACTCATCGATTACCGCTTGGTTCCTCTCGCTTCGCTCCGCCATCTCAGCCTCCAGCCTCGAATGCTTTGACCATAACGTCGCTGCCACTCTAGCGGTCGATCGACACCCTGCTCAAGGCCGCGCCCTACCCACGCTCCCTCCACGCAGGCTCGTTTCACAGCTCACCCCATTGCCTCTGTCGCGGTTCCGGCCCGCGCTGGTTTCGGGCACAACCCAGAAGTGCTTGACAGCCGGTTTATGCTGGCAGCGACGAGAGGAGATCGCCGGTCGAGAGGATCGACGACAGTACATGACGGAGGAGGATCGCATGAAGAGTGGTGATCGCGTCCGTTTCGGAGTTTGGCAGGTTGACAGGTAAGGCCCTGCTGGGCGTTCCAGTAGGGCCAGCTGGCAGGCTTCGTACCCGCCGATAAGGCAAGCAGCGGCCCAGTGAGGCCAGATTGCGACGGTACAACCGCCATTGGGCGGAGCGAGGCTAGCCCTTACGGGGGCGGCAAACGAATAGCGAAGGGCCGGGGGCTGATAGGGCTCCCGGCCTTTGC
>Ga0326597_10007252_pt1 | contig 15094 bp, 13 predicted proteins | sample RVTome_12_FD_203789 | JGI IMG/M metagenome (GOLD analysis project Ga0326597, IMG submission 203789) | Soil microbial communities from uranium-contaminated site in the Upper Colorado River Basin, Wyoming, United States - RVT100D185 | ecosystem: Environmental > Terrestrial > Soil > Contaminated >... | reverse complement strand
CATTAAGAACCTTGAAGTATTCTCCCATTCATTCCTCTCCAATATCGAGTTATCGATCTCCAGTTCGCACAAGAGCGCCTGTGAAAAAGTGCCGGAGGCTTAAAGTTTGGTTTGGGGGAGGGGAGGGGGTGGAAGCAATTCACTTGAAGATAGAAAACGAATTCGAAGCAACCTGTTGGGTATCGCATTCTTCCTGTGATTTGTTCGAAGGTTGTGATTTACTCGTACGGGGAAGGCAGAATCCCTATGCAGAACAGCGAGGGATGAGAATCTCGCTGGCGTGGGGGGTACGCCGGCAGAGAGTCCTCGGAAATAAGTCAGGACGGTTCCTGACTATTGTTGCGGAGCCTGACTTGGAAGCGAGATACTTGGTTGGCCCCCTCCTGAAGGCAGGCTTGTGTTATCCTGCCCTCTTCCAGCCGTTTCAGAATCTTCCAGATCGTTCGTTCTGAAATGGTGATGTTGTACCTCTCCTGCAAATAGACCTTCAAACGCCGCTGGCCATAACCAGTCTGCTCCTTGAGCGTCTTTAACAACAGCACACTGGACTCTGGAGTAGCCCTTGGGAAGCGATGTGGTCTGCGAGAGCGGTCCGTAAGACTTGATGAGTCTCCGTTTGATGAATTATAACGCTTCAGCCACTTGTAAAATGTCTTTCTACTGATGCCGAATTTTCTGCACACCTCCTGCACGCTCCCTGTCTCTTCGTAACAGAGCATCCAGGCCAATCGAGGGTGGAGCGATGCCCCGTGATGGACGTGTCCTCCGAACTGATGGTCCAGTTCCGGGCTAATGATGTTCAACATGACTTCACCTTCCAATGAAAGTTCTTCTCACAGTTCTACTTCACCAGGATCATTTTCTTGGTCTCAGTCTGAATCCCACTATGGAGCGTGTAAAAGTATACACCGCTCGAAACCGCCAATCCCGCCTCCCCGTCTTTCTCTGGTTCAAATGTCACCGAGTGAACGCCAGGCACCCTTGGTTCATCCAGAAGAGTTGCCACCTCACGTCCGGCCGCATCGTAGACCTTGAGCGCTACATGCCCGAATTCAGCAACTTCGAATTGGATGGTCGTTGACGGATTGAACGGATTTGGGTAGTTCTGCGCAAGCCGAAACCCGCGTGGATTCTCGTGGTGTTGATTGACTTCTGAAAGTGTGCCGACTGTAATGGTCTGCGACTCTGTGAAGTGTATTGTGCCATCAAGGTCGATCTGTCGCAGTCGATAGGCATACGTTCCGGCCGGGACATTTGTGTGGGTCCACGAATATTCCTGAGGCACTAGAGTGGTCCCGTGTCCGGGCGTGAAGCTGCCGGGGAGGTCGACAAACCCCTGAGCGGCGCTGTCGGTCCACTGTATTGTGAAGCCGTAGTTATTCAGTTCTGAGAGAGTTCCCCATGTAATTGTAACTTCGTTTGAGGTCGCTGACAAGGCCACGTTGAAGTAGTACAACTGGATTGGCAAGGGTGACTCAAAAGTTATCGTCGTTTTGGGGTCCCCGATAACAACATCCATCCATGAAATATATCGGGATGCCAGATAGAAACTCTCTGCAAGGTTGTAACCAGAGGTGTACCTATCGAACAGAAGAAACGCGACCGCCATAGAGCTCGAGAATGGTTCATACACGTATCCCTTAGCGCCCGCCACGCCCTCTTCCACCAGATCTGCAATAAGCGATTGTCCGTAAATTGCCGGAGTTTCGAATGTCCGAGCCGATGTGGAAACGTAGGTTTCGGTAATGGCCCCCCGTGACCATGTATTCATGGGAACGGCATTGGTTGTGAAATGACCGTCGTAATGGTCATTGCTTCCCCAACTCATATATCCCACCACGTCTGTCCTTCCCGTGACAAAGACCGTGTCGGTGTTTAATTCGGTGACAATCCCCTTCCCATCGAGTGTCGATTTTGCAATGGTCATATTGTTGTTCAAAGACGCGAGGCTTGCATTCCAGGCAGGATCCTGGTCAAACACAAACTTCGAAGTCTGGTTTACACTAACACTTGGTCCGCTTCGGTCAATCAATTCGAACACTTGCTGGAGCGTGTAAGCATCGAGACGCGTCACAAGATACATGCCGTATGTTGCACGTGAGAAGTGATCTGACTGGTAGTAATATGGTGACGTTATCCTCCCAGGCTGACCAACATAGGTGCTGTAAGCCCCGAGGATGCATGCAAGTTCACTTTCCACAGATGACGATGGTGAAGTTGCGGAATATGTGTCCCCACGATTCACTTTTAGTGGGACCCCCTTGGTTGTCACAATGTAATTGATGGAAGCAGCGAGATTGTTCGTTAAGAGGTAGTTCTCAATCTGTGCACGCAATGCTTCGAACGTGGTACTATCAATTTCCTCGTTAGTTGGAGTATTAACATGGATCATGTTTGACGTGGGGATCGACCGCGCAATCCTGAAATACTCTCCAATGGCCATTGAGGTGCTGCTATTGGTATTTACTATGACTGCAACATCGTTGTAGTTTGCTGGTGCTTTGGTGTACCCACCAACACCAAGCACGACGATGATCACCTTGCATTTCAAGGTGAATTTTAGACTTATGTTGTTCCAATTCATATTCATGCATTGTATGATTCAACCAAGATGCCAAGACAGGGTGGAGCAGCACAGCGCAAAAGTTCTTGATGAAACGATGAAAAACGGCATCTGTATGGGAATTGCGAACCCTCATTGAAGCCAGCAAAGCATCTGAGGTGATTCTCTGTTGTATCTACACTTTGTATTCTACATTTTACAGTTGTGACAGGCGCAGAATCGATTGATTTTCAAGGCCTTTTTGGATAGATTTGAACCGTTCGGTATCAAACCTGCCGCAAAACAGTTATCCGTAGTTGGGAGAGGTGGCCGAGTGGTTGAAGGCGCTAGTCTCGAAAACTAGTATAGGCGTAAGTCTATCGAGGGTTCGAATCCCTCCCTCTCCGCAAGACCAGAGACATCAGAGTGCACACTCACTCTTGTCACATCCGCAGAACCTAACCAGGAGCAGCTATGCTTGTTGTCATGAAGCGTGATGCAACACCCGGGGATATCTACAGTGTAAAGGAAAAGATAGCTTCGATGGGGTTTGCAGCGCACGAAATGCCTGGTGCACAGCGAGTAGCGATTGGCATTACGGGAAACAAAGGGAAGATCAACCCTGAGTTGTTCAACCTGATGAGTGGTGTGGAAGAGGCGATATCAGTCTCGAAACCGTATATGCTTGTAGGGCGAGATGCCAAACCGGACAATACCGAGATTAGCATCGATGACGAGGTGATAGGAGGGAAGGAACTTGCGATTATAGCGGGGCCATGTTCGGTTGAAAGCTATGAACAACTGATGCAAACTGCGGATGCAGTGAGAGAGGCCGGAGCAAAGTTCCTGCGTGGGGGGGCCTTCAAACCCCGGACATCACCGTATGCATTTCAGGGGATGAAAGCCGAAGGATTGGCATTGCTGCGAGAAGCAAGAGAGCGCACAGGATTGAAGATTGTCACCGAAGTAAAAGACGTTCAGACTCTTTCTGCGGTCGCTGAAGTTGCAGATGTTATCCAGATTGGTGCCCGAAACATGCACAACTTCTCGCTGCTGGAGGCCGCTGGTGAGTTAAGAAAGCCCATCCTGTTAAAGCGTGGCATATCTGCAACCATCGAAGAATTGTTGATGTCTGCTGAATACATCCTTGCGCGTGGTAACAAGAATGTCATTCTCTGTGAGAGGGGGATCAGGACATTCGAACCCTACACGAGGAATACGCTGGACCTTAACGCGATTCCGGTCGTGAAAAAACTCTCTCACCTGCCGATCATTGTGGATCCGAGTCATGGGATTGGAATGTGGGACTGCGTCTCGGCAATGGCATTGGCAGGTGTTGCGGCAGGAGCCGATGGCTTGATGATTGAAGTACACCCCGATCCCCCGGTGGCCCTTTCAGATGGATACCAATCGCTGAAACCTTCAAAATTTCGTGAGCTGATGGAGAAGGTCAGGCAAGTGGCCGGTGTGGTCGATCGAAGTGTGGCTGCGGAGGTCACAGAGTAACCTGCAATCATCGCTCATAGTCCGAACATCAGCGTGATCAGTAATTGAAATGAGTTGATGGTGCGGTCGGAGGCAATGACGTGATCGTTACTGCTCGGAGTGAAGAATGTGTCACGCGCATCGTTGAGTGCAAGATAAGAATCGACTCGCCTGTCCTGTGAGGGTTCAATGTCCTCCCACGCTCTTCCGCCAAGGTTGAGTAAGTTGTAGGCAAGACTCACGTCCAACGTCATCAGAGGGCTCACCTTGAACAGAGCGCCGGCCGTGAATCCAATCCCGAATCGGGATGCAGACTTAACCACGAATGTGGCGGTTGGAACCCTCGAGACACCTCTGAATGTTGCTTCACCGCTGAAGCTGTTCACCGCAAGATTCATTCCCAGGTACGGCTTTGCCGGGACTGCCGGAATTGTGAACTGGTACTCAGGTCCAATCTTGAATTGGAGGATGGACTGCGAGATTTCCACGTTGCCTTGGGTAGGCTCTGAATTGCCCTCGTTACTCAACCACGAAACGCCGAGCTCTCCAACGATGTGAATTGTCCCCAAACCTGCTCTGGCTTTGGCATGGACATTCAAACCCGGCGCCAGTCCGTAGCTCCGCCCTTCGTAATACTCGATCGTACTCCCGGCCAGATCTGCATCCGGGAACGTTGCACCAAGACCACCTCCTGCTTGAAATGTTACCTGTGATACTGCAATGGAAGAAAAGAACCAACATACCAACGCACCAACAAGCTTGTAGGATTTCATCGGATTGCCTCCTCAGTTAACGTAGAATAAGGTGAAGTCCCTGCTATATCACTTCAACAGAACCAGCCGTTTTGTGCTTTCATATCCGCTGGTCCACAATCGACAGAAGTAGGTGCCGCTCGCAAGCTCATTGCCGCTGAAAACGACGGTATATGTGCCAGGTCCCATTTCTTCATTGAAAAGTGTTGCGACCTCTTGCCCCAGGATGTTGTAAACACTAAGCGATACGAGTCCCACTCTCGCGATTTTGTACGTGATAGTAGTCGATGGATTGAATGGGTTCGGGTAGTTCTGAAGAAGTTCTCCGGATAAAGCAAGTGTCTCCCGGTTGAACTTCCCTTCATCGACTCCAGTCGGTGGACTGCGGTACGCTCGCACATTTGTACCTATGCCGCATACAACCATGATTCCATCATCTCCAATTGCTGGCCCGCCTATATTCACGCTTGCGATTTGCTCGGTCCATCTGAGGCTCAAATCGGGATTGAACGAGTACAGGGCTCCCTCGCTGAACCCTCCATTCGTAAGGTAGATGATCCCCGTGCTGTCTATGGCTATCCGCGGTTGGAAGAAGTCCGTGGTTATGGATGTGGATGTGTCAATGATGGAACCATTTTCCGAATCGATTCGGATTACCTCTCGGCCAACCGTGTAGCTGTAGACACTACCCTCCGGACCGACGCCAAAGGATCCGAAAGGGACATAACCAAGAGGCACGCGCCACTTTTCTACGAGAGCAGTGTCGATGTCAGAGAAAGCAACGAGGTAATCTGTAGTTACGTTATTCTGAGTCCGGGGTGCGTATACGGTACCGTCCGGCCCGACAAATGGTCCTACCTGTTGGATAAACCCACCGCCGATACCGGGTGAGGAATACAGTCGGGCCCCAGTGCTGAGGTTGAAAGCGGAAATCCTTGGTCCCTGCGGGGATGCTTCCCAAGCATACCCCATGTTCCCCGAGACCGCAACCTCGCTTCCCCCCGAGGTAGGGCTGGATCTGCTTGTGCGCCATGTTCTGGTTCCGTCGGTTCCGTTAATCCTTGTCAGGCTTGTGAAGTTCCCCACAATGAGGTCGCCGTTTTGCGCAAACGACACGCTCTCAGTTGAGCTCTCATCAATTGAGTCCTGGGATCGCCAGAGGGTTGTACCATTGGTCGCATTAAGAGCATACAGATAGGAGTAGTTCGTGTTTCCGGATCTTGTTGCGTATACTTTGCCGTCGCGAATAGCGGTTACACGATTGCGCCAATCCGTGGCAGGAAAGTCGACAGGAAGGTCCCGCGTCCAGAGCGTGTCACCTGTGTGGAGATCATGGGCGACAATCAGAGTGCCATGCAAAACGTCGCTCAGGTCCTGAATCCTCGACATCGCAACGATATTGCCCTCTATGACTGCCGGTTGCGCAATGATTGCCGGGATTCCACCTTGCCAAAGGATGCCAGCAGCAATGGGTCCGCGCTCGGTCGAAAGGCTATGACGCGATGGCTTTCCCCCTGTTCCCGAGTTCCAGTCGTCAGTGAGGCAGGGCGCTGAGATTGCGAGTACAAGAATTCCAAGTCCAGCAAGTGTCTTCATCTCGATGGATCACTTGACAAGGAGGAGTTTGCGAATGACAATACTTCTTGATGGGTTAGAGGCGTCCAGCGACCTGAGCTCAAGGCGAGCGACATACGTTCCACTTGCAAAACCGTGCGCATTGAACTGCACTGTGTGTCTTCCACCGTTGCGAAGGCCCTCGGCAAGTACTCCAACTTCCCTGCCCAGCACATCGAACGCACTCAACTTAACAAAGGCCTGTTCCGGCAACTCATATTCGATGGTGGTTGTGGGGTTGAATGGGTTGGGGTAGCTTCGTAAGAGTATCGCTCGTTCAGGAATCTCATTCTCAAGAACTCCGGTCAATGGTGCCAGTGAATGCACAACAACTATCTCTTGCGTCTGGAATGTGTTACCGCTATATGCAAGTGAATGGCCGATTCCGGATTGATCCAGCAGGAGAACGCCGTTGTATGTCTGGCCATCAGTGAGGATGGGAGAGCTGACCCAACTTCCAGCGTTGTTGGTCGCGTAAAAGAGGTTTCCTGTATAGATGTTGCCGCTGGTTTCATTCCAGGCGATATGTTCCTTCCCAAATGGGTCAATGAACAATGACCCACCCCATCCCGCGCCGTTCGGGTTGGTGAGTTGTGGTGATGACCAACTCCCACTAGGCGGTCTGACCGTATAGTAGGCATGGGGCGGAAACCCGAAGCCGTCGTTACCACTCGCCAAGAGGTGAATCGATCCGTCTGCGGTAATGACCGCACTGCTCTGGAAGTCGTTTCCGTTCGGTGTGCTGACAATTTCATAGACCCAGGAAGTTCCGCCGGGCGCGTTGTTCTCCGCATGATGGATGTGATATGAGCTGAAATCTCCACCTCTGTAGAATATATGTGCGACACCGTAAGATGTTACTGCAAGAAACGGCGCTGCTCCACTTCCGAATGATCCCAGGTCACTCTCGATGAGGATTTGAGTCTCCCATGCGCCGTCAATATCTGTGGCGTAGTAGATCTTCCAGTTACCCGCCGAGTCCCGACCAACCCATGCCACGTGTGTCTTTCCGTATCCATCGATTGCAATTGAAGAGCTCAGATCCTCGGTTCCGTTTGTCGTCAAACGTGTTGATAGCCATGTCCCGGAAGAGTCTCTGGATACTGCGATCTCTTCGCTGAGTCCGTATGATACCTGATATGCAATTGTTGGATGACCTGTCGCTGGCTCTGCGGCGATCACGGGATCAAACTTTGGGAGAGCGGAATCGCCGATCTCAACGGCGGCTGTCCAGGGAGAACCGGTTTGCTTCCGCGAGTACATCACGCGCCAACCACCTACGGGAAGTGCTTCCTTCCACGTGGCGTGTAGCGTGCCATTGTTGTCTATCGCCAGAGGTTGCGATGAGTTTTCATCGCGAAGGGAATTGCGTGTCAGCGTATCGATCGCGCCAGTCGTCCACTGCGCCAATGCACTATTGCTCAGGCCAGTGATCAGTATGACTGCGAAACTCAAGGCAGAGAAGTTCGTCCGCATCGCATCTGTCCACGGATATTTGGCTGATTCTTGGCTACTGCACTCACCGTAATTTCGCAGATACGTCGGTCATTTGCAATCCTGTCATAGCTCCTCCACCAGCCGACCCACGATGTCCGCACATCCCCAACTCAGGCACACGCCCCCACCGCCATGCCCGTAGTTGTGGATGACAGGGCGGCCGAATTCTTCAGCGAGCTCGAGCCTCACTCCTCCGCGACGCCCCGGCCTGTACCCGTAGAAACTCCGACGCTGAAGGTCGGCGATGTCCGTCGTTCTGGTCGCATGTTTGAGAATTGTCCTGTTGATTGTGAGTACTGGTTCGGGAACACCGTCCACCATCTTCTGGTGATGATCCGGGAATGTCCAGGGTTCTGCGCCGTCTGTATCTGAATTCTCCCTGCTTCCACCAAGCAGCCAGCCATCTGAACGCGGAAAGAAATAGACATCGTACAGATATTCGGAGTCGGGTGGCTTGTAGTTGTATGAGAAGTTCTCGCCGTGAGGGAGAACGGGAAAGGGGGCATCAAGCACACGCACGAGGTAACCACGGATGGCGTGCACATGCGGGTCGTTACACAACTCCCTTGCCCAGAGTCCGGTGCAGTTTACAATGACATCGGCATCAAGTGAGGGGACGTCATTCGACCCCAGTCGTCGGATGACCACATTGCCACCCACCTCAGCATACTCCCGATAGAGATGCCGAAGGTATCTGGGAGTCTCGACAAATAGGCAAAGCGCCGACCACCCATGAAGTTTTCTTCCAATCGCCTCCTCGAAACCGATCTCGTCCAGGGAACCGTCGTAAGGTCTGTAATCGCGCAACAGGTCTGAATAGTCTGGCAATGCGCCATTCGGGGTTGCTGTGATCTCATAATGTCTCTGCCATCGGACGCCGGTCCTTCCATCGGATGAGAGTTGTGCGAAGATCTTCTGCGACATCTCAAAGACCGCATGGAGGTTCTTCATTTCGACGGAATGGGGGACAACCAAGGCAGCAGGATACAGACTGGCAAACTGCGGAATTGTCGGCTCGGCAATGTGATCCAACGGGTTCAGATGAGTGACGACGGTCGTGTGATGACCCATCCTCTGGAGATGGAGCGCGGTGGTAATCCCAACAACTCCGCCGCCGATGATCGTCACGTTCCTCATCTTCACGAAAGCCTACAGCCAGCAGCATGCATTTATGGGACATGCATTGATGTGATCGTATATTCGTCCCTGAAATCAAAGTAGCCGAGTGGTTCACCTCCCGGACCAATCAGCTGAAAGTCCATGATGTCGATCCTTCGGTTCACCAACCCCTTGCTGGACACTTCATCTGTCAGCATGATATTTTGATCCCATTGTCCATTCCCGTCGATGTCATAGAGCCACCGCAGCTCATGGTAGCGTACCGTGGCGCCTGCCCGCGTGCCAATGCGAAGCGGCCCAGTTCGCTTGTCGATTCTCCAGGGACGACCTGCCGGCCTGAATGTCCATTGGCGCCCGTTCTGAAGAGGATACTGGATGGATTTCAAAGGTGGTATCTCCCGCTGGATGGTGTCCTGAGTGACTTCGAAGATGGACCATGTGAGTACTTCTATCATTTCATCGATCGAGGCAAAAGTCTGGCCGTTGAGGACAACCGATGCATTGTCATTGTGGGGACGAGGAACAGCTAATGTTCCACCTGCATATCCATGCATCCAGAGAACGTTTTGCGCCATCTGGAGATACGCATAGGAGACTATTGGTGGCCCCGGAGGTGAAACTTCGTTTTCTATCTGTCTGAACACAGACACGGTGACGAAATCTCCGGAGCCCGGATTTGCAGGTAGGTTTGTTTGTGCAATGATCTCCACTATCGATGTAGCTCGAATTGTGTCGAATATGAATACGACAGTTGTATCTACCAGACGGATATTGTGGAAGTACCCCGTCCTGCGATATTCCCATCGATTTCCTACCTGCGCGGGATACGAGGTAACACTCTGGCCCGGAAGGCCAAACCATGGGACAGACAGGAACTCTTCACATCCGACAAACAACGCGCTGAGTATGAAAGTGAGCGGAAGGGCGGGTGACAAATGCAAACGCTTCATATTTCCTCCTTGGAATACTCCAAAGCAAGAAACGCTCAGGCAGAAGGTTCCGACCAAGCGCTTCAATGAGCAGAACTCACAGCATGAATTCTGATTCGAGTCAATACGTGGCAGTGCAAGATAAGAACTGCCGACAACCAAGTCAAACTGCTGACTCTAGACATGGAAACTCACATGTCTTTTCACTACATTGCAACGCCATCCCGCGCGTCCACTTGTTGCCAGGGATGCTTCCTGTTTCATTTCACGCATTATCAATCCGCCTTCAGAGATCGTCGTGTCTAACGTTCGAGTACGCTTTGCGCCAAGCCCGACAGGATATCTGCACGTTGGCGGCCTTCGTACGGCGCTTTACAACTACCTATTTGCCCGTAAGCACGGGGGATCATTTATCCTCCGCATTGAAGACACTGACCGGAGTCGATACGTTGAAGGAGCAGTCGAGAACCTCATCGAGACGCTCCAGTGGGCCGGGCTCGACTTCGACGAGGGACCGGGAAAGGGCGGACCCATGGCTCCGTATGTGCAATCGGAGCGGGTGCATATCTATCAACAATATGCAAAGGAGTTGTTGCAGCAAGGGAAGGCGTACTATGCATTTGACACTGCCGAAGAGCTCGAGGAAATGCGCAAGTTGCAGGAGAAGATGCGGGTTCCGCCAAAGTACGACCGCCGCGCTCTGAAGCTGTCGAGGAAGGAGGTGGAGGGCAAACTTGCCTCGGGAGTTCCTGCCGTGGTCAGAATGAAAGTGCCGGACGGGACAACGGTTGTGTTCGACGACCTCATCCGGGGCCGGGTGGAATTTGCAAGCGACCAACTGGATGACCAGGTGTTGCTCAAGTCTGACGGTTACCCCACATACCACCTTGCGAATGTCGTGGATGACCATCTCATGGAAATCTCCCATGTTATTCGGGGTGAGGAATGGCTGTCCAGCACGCCGAAACATGTGCTGTTGTACCAATCCTTTGGATGGGAAATCCCGAAGTTTGCCCATCTCCCGCTGCTCCTTAATCCCGACAAATCCAAGCTCAGCAAGCGGCAAGGCGATGTTGCGGTGGAGGACTATCGAAAGAAAGGATTTCTGCCGGAAGCACTTGTGAATTTTGTGGCCTTGCTGGGATGGAATCCGGGGGACGAACGGGAAATCTTCACTCTTGATCAACTCGTGAATGAGTTCTCACTTGAACGTGTCGGGAAATCCGGAGCTGTGTTCAACATTGAGAAACTGAACTGGATGAACTTCGAGCACCTGCGGAGGAAGTCCGATGCCGATGTTCTCGCCATGCTCAGAGAGCAGCTGAGAAACACCGGTTACAATGACAGACAATTCTCCGATGAATACTTGCTCAATGTTATTTCTGCAATGAGGGAGCGTGTGACGTTTGTGAAGGATTTCGTTGAGAGCAGCCCCTACTTTTTTCAACCGCCCGACCATTACGATCCAGACGTCGTCAAGAAGAGATGGAAACCGGATTCCGCAGCACACCTGAACGTGTTGGCGGAGGAAATTTCCAGACTTGACAACCCGACCAGGGAGGGCTTTGAAGCTGCCCTGCGCCGCGCCGCGGAGAAATTGAAAATCAAGGATGCGGACCTCATGCATGCATTGCGCCTTGCTGTCTCTGGAATTGGTGCAGGCCCGGGTTTGTTCGATATCCTGTTCATCCTCGGCAAAGATGAAACGACCCGGCGAATTCACTCCGCAATTCGGAGGATTAAGTGACGACCAAAGAGAAGGGATTGGGGAGCGAGAAAACGCAGGGTGACCTCCCGGCGCGAACGAACTTCATCCGGGAGATCATTGACGAGCACCTTAAGACGAACAGGTTCAGAGGCAAGGTGCACACCAGGTTTCCTCCGGAGCCGAACGGCTATCTTCACATCGGCCACGCAAAATCTATCTGCCTCAACTTCGGGATTGCACGGGACTACAATGGTCTCTGCAATCTGCGCTTCGACGACACCAATCCGACAAAGGAGGAACAGGAATACGTCGAATCCATCCAACAGGATGTTCGGTGGCTCGGGTTCGATTGGGAGGAGAGGCTGTACTATGCATCTGACTACTTCGACCGGCTCTACGACTTCGCAATCCGGCTCATCAGGAAAGGGAAGGCGTATGTTTGTGACCTTACTGCAGACCAGATTCGCGAGTACCGTGGTACGCTTACGGAGCCCGGGAAGAACAGCCCCTACCGTGATCGAACTGTCGAAGAGAACGTCGACCTCTTTGAGCGAATGCGTGCGGGTGGTTTTCCGGATGGTTCGCACACGTTGCGTGCAAAGATCGACATGTCATCGCCCAACTTGAACCTTCGCGATCCGGTTATGTACCGCATTCTGCGCGCAGCACACCACCGGACGGGCGACACATGGTGCATCTATCCGACGTACGACTGGGCACACGGGCAGTCCGATTCGATCGAGGGCATAACACATTCGATATGCACGCTGGAGTTCGAGAATCATCGTCCGCTGTATGATTGGTTCCTTGACGAGTTGGGCATCCATCATCCTCAGCAGATCGAGTTTGCCCGCCTCAACCTGACGTACACGGTTATGAGCAAGCGCCGGCTGCTGGAACTGGTGGAGGAGGGGTACGTGAACGGATGGGACGACCCGCGGATGCCGACCCTCTCCGGACTGCGCCGGCGCGGTTACACACCTGAATCCATCCGCAATTTTGCCGAGCGCATCGGCGTTTCCAGGCGGGAGTACACAGCGGATGTACTTATCCTCGAAGAATGCCTCCGGGACGATCTCAACAAGCGAGCTCCGCGGGTTATGGCAGTTCTTCGCCCCATCAAACTCGTTATCGAAAACTATCCGGAGGGGGTGGTTGAGAACCTCGAAGCGATCAACAACCCTGAGGATCCCTCGATGGGAGTTCGGCCATTGCCGTTCTCAAAGATCCTGCATATCGAACAGGATGACTTTAGAGAAGACCCGCCGAAGAAATACTTTCGGCTTTCTCCCGGTGCTGAGGTTCGGTTGCGGTACGCATACATCATCAAGTGCACTGGAGTGGTGAAGGATCCTGTCACGGGCCAGGTGCTTGAGGTTCGCTGTACCTACGATCCAGAAACGAAGAGTGGATTGCCACAGAGTGCGCGAAAAGTGAAGGGGACGATCCACTGGGTATCCGTGTCGCATGCCGTCGACGCCGAAGTCCGGCTCTATGACCGCCTGTTCAGCGTTGAAAACCCGGTGGGAGAGAACTGGAAACAATTCATCAATCCTCAATCCCTTGAGGTACTTCGACATTGCAAAATTGAACCGAGTCTTGCAGATGCGCGGCGGCGAGATCGTTTTCAGTTCGAACGTCTCGGGTATTACTGTGCGGATGATGAATCAAAGAAAGGTGCACCGGTGTTCAACCGTGCTGTGACGCTCAGAGATACATGGGCGAAGATCGACAAGAGTTAAACTGCCTGGTCAAGGATTCAGGTTGACTCTGGCAGATTCAATCTCTATATTTTTGCACTTCCTTTAGAACAAATTCATGATCGAACTGAACGTCATCCGCCTGCGCAACGCAGTGTTTTATGCGTACCATGGCGCTCAGGTCGACGAGCAGAACCTTGGCGGGAAGTTCGAATGTGATGTCGACATGTATTGCGATCTTTCAGCCGCCGCAGAAAGCGACTCGCTCAAGAAGACCGTCGACTACGAAAAGGTGTATGCGTTCATTCAGGATGTTGTTCACGGGAAAAAGTATCATTTGCTCGAAGCTCTGGCGAACACCATTGCGCGGGGGCTGCTCCGTGAGTTCTTCAATATCGAGAGAGTAGTGGTGAAGGTACGGAAGCCACATCCGCCGGTAAAAGGTGTGGTAGATTATGTGGAAGTTGAGATCGACCAGAAACGATGAAGACCTATCGAGTGTTCCTCGGGCTTGGATCGAACCTCGGCCACCGGTACCAGGCGCTCACCAATGCCGTGAGTGAACTAAAGAAGATTCGTGACACGAAGGTTGTGTGGCCATCCTCGGTATACGAAACCGACCCTTACGGCAAAACGGATCAGGCGAAGTTCCTTAATGCTGTTGTGGAGATCCAGACAGCCCTCGGTCCTGCAGAGTTGTTCGCCGAGATGAAAACGATAGAGGTGCGGCTTGGTCGGTCATCCACCGAACATTGGGGACCGCGTGAGATCGATATCGATATTCTGATGTACGACGGTGTGGTGTTCGACGATGAGAACGTACGGGTTCCACATCCGGACCTTGAGCAAAGGAAATTTGCATTAGTGCCACTGGCGGAGATCGCGCCGGGTCTGATCCATCCCGTGAATGGGATGACCGTGGAAGAGCTTGTCGCTTCGTGTACTGACAGCGGTCGGGTGGTTCGCACATCTCATCATTTGCTTGTCTGACGGTAGTATTTCTCTTCACACTGGAGCCGTTTTGTCGCCACAGGAACCACTCTCAAAGCTTATCGAGCAGACCGATGTTCGCCACATTGCGATTGAGGGGGTGATCGGTGCAGGGAAGACGACCCTGGCCACGATGCTTGGGGACATGCTCGGCGGGAATGTGGTTCTGGAGAAGTTTGAAGAGAACCCGTTCCTCAAGGACTTCTATCGCGACCCGGATCGATTCGCATTCCAGACCCAGATATTCTTTCTGCTGACACGGTACAAGCAGCAACGTGAACTTTTCCAGGCCGACCTCTTTCACCGGTTCCTGATCACGGATTACATTTTCGAGAAGGACAAGATCTTTGCCTACCTCACTCTTCAGGACCAGGAGCTGAAGCTCTATGAAACGCTGGTGAGCAGCATCGAGCACAGCATCCCGACACCCGACGTTGTGGTGTACCTGCAGTCCAACGTTCCACGACTCATGCAGAATATCAAACGCCGTGGCCGATCATACGAATCGGCAATGTCCGAAGAGTATATCAAGGACCTGAACGAAGCATACAACTATTTCTTCTTCCGCTACCGGGCAACGCCGCTGCTGATCGTGAACGGAACGGAGATCGACTTTGTTAATAACAGGGAAGACTTCGAGAGTCTTGTGAGTCAGATATTCAGGCCGAACCGCTCGGCAGTAGAGTACTATAATCCAATCAGGCAGAAATAGGAGGACTGGGTTGATCCGGTTTATTCTCCTGGCTCTTCTCGCATTC
>Ga0326597_10007251_pt1 | contig 15096 bp, 18 predicted proteins | sample RVTome_12_FD_203789 | JGI IMG/M metagenome (GOLD analysis project Ga0326597, IMG submission 203789) | Soil microbial communities from uranium-contaminated site in the Upper Colorado River Basin, Wyoming, United States - RVT100D185 | ecosystem: Environmental > Terrestrial > Soil > Contaminated >... | reverse complement strand
TCCAGTCGGTCTCCTTCTACGACTCGGAGCTGCGCCTCGCGCTGGCGCGCCGGATCTTCGGCGACGTCCGCTTCGTCCACTACGCCCATCGCGCCCACCCGCCGATCCGGATCCTGGTGGATCGGGGCCGCATCACGCTCGCCGGCGCGGTGGCGAGCCCGGTCGAGCAGGCCGTTCTCGGCCACATCGCCCGCGGCTTCCTCTCCTTCGGCGTGGACAACCGGCTCGTCGTCGACGGCGATCCGCGGCCAGAGGACGGGCGGAGCGAGCCCCTAGCTGCTAGAACTCATAGCGCAGGTTGATGTAGACGTTGTCGTTCTTGTCGAGCTGCCCGAAGAAGCTGGTGTCGCTGCTCCCCCCGAAGACGTTGGCGCCCGCGGAGACCCACACGCCGTCCGCCAGGCTGTGCCACACCTCCGGGATCAGGTAGAAGTCCTCATCCGTCGGACTCCAGTACCCGAACAGAGAGAGCTTCCAGGTCTGGTACTTCAGGAGGCGGGTGAGCCTTGCCGTCACGAGCTGCCGCAGCTCGTCCTGCTTCGGGAAGCCCGGGGGCAGGCTCGAGAGGTAGCGGTCATACCGCAGCGTCCGCTCCCCGTAGTACTGGAGGCCGACCGTGAAATCCGCGCTGAGCTGCCTCTGGTAGCCGGCGAGGAAGAGGGCCTGGGAGTTCGGAAGGAGAGGGTCGGTGCCGGATCGGTCCTCGCGGGAGTCGTAGTATCCGGCCTCGAGACTGAGGACGCCTCCCAAGGCCGCGCCTCGGCCGGAGGCTCCATACGCGTTGCGGCGCGGGTACCGCATCGAGAGGCTCGGCGGGACGGCCGCGCTGTCGGGGACCATGCTGGGAGTCCGGTAGTAGCCGCGGTGTGCGTAGAGGGCAAGGTCCCAGCCCGACAGCGAGCCCGAGACCTTGAGCGCCAGCTCCGTGTTTCCGAGGTCGGAACTGGGTTCTTCCGATGTGCGGCGGGTGACCTCGTGGAAGGGATCGAAGACGAAGAACCGCTCCGCCGACGGAAGGCGGTCCCGCTCGAAGAATGGGACGGCGATGGCCTCCAGGCCCACGGCGCCGAGCTGAGCGTTGACCTTCAGCGCGTCCGATCCGAGCTTGAGGTACTCCAGCGGCCGGCCGGTGAAGAGGGCGGTCCAGTCCTTCGGGAAGACGTCGTTGATGAAGAGGAGATCTCCCGTCCCCCAGGTGATGATCTGCCGTCCCACCCGCGCTCCGACCGTCCCGCCGCCGACGTCGAGATAGGCCTCCCGGATCTCCAGATCCGCCTTCCCGCTCACGGCATCGTGAAAGAAGTCGGCCTTGGCCGAGAAGCCGACGGTTCGTGCGGGGACCGTTCCCGACAGCGAGAGCTGGAACCGCTCTTCGCCGACCAGGAAGTCTCCGCCGCCGCTCGCAAGCGTGGCGCCGGTGATCCGGGCGGCATAACCCGCCTGGACGAAACCATGCGGGACCACCTGCCCCTCGGCTCGAGCGCAGGCGAGGGTGGCGAGCAACAGGACGCAGGACCGCTCCCGGACCCTCATCACGTCCTACTGGATCCACCTCGCGGGCGGAGACTGGAGGGACCTCTCGGAGAAGAGGCCCTCCTCGAGCCCGGCGTCGTAGTCTACGTTCTCGAAGACGACCTCGGTGTAGTGGCCGGACTTGAGGTTCTTCATGGTGCGCCGGACGGCGGTCGGATGACCCTCGACGTCCTTGACCTCATCCGCCGTGAAGACCCGGAAGAGCTCGTTCTGGACGTCGTAGTACTCCTCCTTGACGGGCAGGAACGAGGTCTTGTCGACCCAGGAGACCTTCCGCGAGAAGGCCGAGGGCGTCTTGGGGTCGCTCTCCACCACGTAGCAGTCCCGCCCGGCCATCGCTTCCTCTCGCAGGAGCTTGTAGGCGTCCGCGCCCAGGTCCCTTCCCGAGACGTCTTCATACGTGAAGTCCGAGCCCACGAAGCTCGACTGGTTGTCCCTGGCCGCGATGCGGGTCACGAGCTTGATGGCCGGGATGAAGAGCCAGCGGTCGTCGTCCTTGTCCGGGTACTTCCACACCAGGAACGCCGTCCCCCGCACGTCTGCGGGGGCATGGAAGTAGGTGTAGTACTTCTGGCGCCCCTCCTTGGCGTTGAGCCTGAGCATGGTGAGGCTCCGGCGGCGCTCCCGCCCGCCCTTGTCCACGAGCCTCATGCCGACCTTGGCGGCGAAATCCTGGCCCGCGTAGAAGAAGGCCTGCTGCAAGCGCCGCATGATCTCTTCGGGCGCGGGGCTCTCCGTTCCCTGCGCCCGGACGCTCCCACCGGCAACCACGTATACGGCGACGAGTGCCGCCGCGGCGAATCGGAAGATCCTCATGAGGCACCTCTCTCGAACAGCCAGCCCCTGAAGAGGACGATCAGGGCCGGCAGGTAAAGGATCGTCATCAGAGCCGACAGCGTCATCATGCTGACGATGAAAGCCCCCACGGTGACGTAGGGCGTGAGCGGCGCCAGCAGCATGACGGAGAAGGCCGCGGCGAAGAGGACGGCATTGCGAACGATCCCCTTGCCCGGCCTGGCCGCGGTCCACACGAGCGCCTCGGTGAGCGAGGTGCCGTCCGGGGCGGCCGGGCCGGCCTCGGAGAGCCTCGACCGGAAGCGGCTGACGAAGTGGATCGCGAAGTCCACGGCCATGCCCAGCGAAAGGCAGCTCAGGACCGAGATCGGCATGTCGAAGTGCTTCCCGGCGAAGCCGAGGCACCCATAGATCAGCAAGACCGTGAAGACCAGGGGCGTGTATCCCACCACGGCCCATCGCAGCGAGCGGAAGTTGAAGGCCAGGATGACCCACACCGCCACGAGGGAGATGACGAACCCCTTGACCATGTCCCAGAGCACCTCGTCGTTCCAGACGAGGTTGAAGTAGGCGATGCCGGCGGGTTTGAACTCGAGGGGGGTGGTGTGCGCGGCCTTGAACTCCGAGACCGCCCGGATCACGGACCTCATGGCCTGGGCGTCCCAGGTCTTGAGCTGCACCCAGACGTTGGCCTGGCGGAACGGGTAGTCGGCCACGTTGTCGAGGTCCGAGGGTTTGGCCGACATGCTGAACAGGAACAGGTACTGGCCCACCGCGTCCCTGGAGTCCGGGATGGTGTCGTGCGCCGGATCGTCCTGGTGAAGGACACGGTTGATCCTCTTGACGTAGTCCACGACCGAGAAGGTCTTCCCGACCACGGGCAGCCTCTCCAGATGCCGCTGGAGTGCCTCGATCGTGCGGAGCGTCTCGGGGGTCTTGATGAAGTCGTCCTCCGAGGAGGTCGCCACGACGTAGGCGAGGGAGGTCCCGCCCAGGTTGGCGTTCAAGACCCGGTCCGCGACCCGCACCTCGCTGCCGCTCTTGAACCACTCGACCATGTTGTTGTCGACGACGGTCCGGCTCAGGCCGACCAGCGCGGCGGCAGCGAGGCCGAGCCCGACCAGCACGACCTTCCACGGGTGGCCCGCGCCAACGGCAGCGAGGCGGCCGAGGAACAGAGAGGTCCGGCTCGTCGCGATGTCTTCCCCGCGTGAGGCCCTTTCGAAGTTCTCTTCCTTGACGAAGGTGAACATCGCGGGGATGAAGGTGAAGCTCAGGATCCTCAGGACGACCGTGCCGAAGGCCACCAGGCCGCCGAAGACGCGGACCGGCACGATGTTCATGAAGAGAAGGACGGCGAAGGCCGCGGCGGTGGCGAGCGCCGTGTAGCGCACGGGGCGCCCGACCGCCTGCATCGTCTCCAGGATGGCGGCCTTCTTGTCCTTGCTCTCCCGGAAGCGGAAATAGAACTCGTTGAAGATGTGGATGCTGTCGGTCGCGATGGCCATCAGGAACACGGGCGCCATGGAGCTCATGATGTGGATCGGGAACCCGAGCCCGATCAGGAGGCCCATGCTCCAGAGGATGGCGATCATGGCGTCCATCATGAGAGCGATGGAGAGGAACAGGTCCCCGAACATGAAGTAGCGCACGGCGAACATGACCAGCCCCGCGATCGGCGCGAAGATCGCCATGAGCTTGAACATCTCGGCGCCGAAGGTGTCCCGGGCGACCGGATCCCCGGCGACGTAGTAGCGTTCGCCGCCCTTCTCTTTCGCCACGATCTCCCTGATGCCGTCCGCGATGGCCTTTCCGTTGGCGCCCTTCTCCAGGGGGACGTAGATGGCGGTGGTCTTCGCGTCGGCCGAGACGATCCGGTTGATGAAGAGGGGATTGCCGAGGAGCGCCTCGCGGAGACGGGCGATCTCCTCCGCGTTCTTGGGCGGCTCGGGCATGAGGGGGCTCGCCCGGAGCGTCCCGGCCTCCGCCGTAACGTTGTCCACGGTCACGAGGCTGGCGACGTCCCTCGCCGCCACGCCCTTGAGCCGGAGGATCTCGGTCGTGATCCTGTGGACCTTCTCCAAGGTTTCCCTGTTGAGCAGCCCGTTCTCGTTCACGATTCCGAGCACGATCGTGTCCTCGTAGAGACCAAAGGTCCTCTCCACCTCGTCGTTGAAGACGCGGACGTCGGAGGTCTCGGGGAGCATGTTCTTAGGGTTGGTGTCCGTCTTCACCTTCGGGAACTGCGTGAGAGCAGCCAGGCTCAGGAGGGCCGTGAGGACCATGACCCAGCGGGGGTGCTCGACCGAGAACTCGACCAGCGGAACCCTGAACCCCTTACGCACGGCGATCCTCCCCCTCCGCGGCACGCCATCGAAGCGCGCGACGCATCAGAACCACCGCCAGAGCCAGACCTTCTCGAAGAGCACCTTGCCCGCGTGCCAGACGCGGCCGGGCCCCCGCAGGGTGACGCGCGGCACGGGCTCGGCGTAGAAGTCCCCGATCCGAAGCCCGCCTTGCCTCCCCCCGTCTCCACGAAGCACTCGCCGTGGCCGTCGAACGCCGTGGACCGCCCTCGGCCGGTCACCGGCGCCGTAGCCGAAGGCCACCCCCACGGCGAGGGCGCCGAACACGCCGAGAGCGCTCACGGCGCCTCTCCGGAGGCAACCGGTAGGCCGTGGGCTCGCCATTCGGCGACACCGTCGCCCAGCGCCGCGGCACGGAACCCGCGGGATCGCAGCAGGGTGACCGCCTCCGGGGCCAGCACGCAGTAGGGGCCTCGGCAGTAAGCGACGACCTCGCGGTCCTTCGGCAGGCTCGCCAGATGGCTCTCCAGCTCCTCCAGGGGAACGGAGACGGCCCCGGCGATGTGCGCCGCCTGGTACTCTTCCGGGGGCCGGACATCGAGCAACGTGACCTCTCCCGCTCGGACGCGCTCGATCAGGAGCCGCTTGTCCACGGCTTCGAGACTGCCCCGGCTCTCGACGAAGGCGCGGGCGATCTGCTGGACCTCGGTGAGGCGCCGCTCCGCGAGCCCCCGCAACGCGCCGAAGAAGTCGGCCACTCCGTCGTCGGCGACGCGGTACGTCACGAAGATGCCCCGCTTTTCGGCTTCGACCAGCCGGGCCTGCCGCAGCACCTTGAGGTGCTGCGAGGCGTTCGCCAACGTGAGCCCCGCCTCCTTCGCGAGCGCCTCCACGGTGCGGGGACCTTGCCCCAGCAGGTCCAAGAGAGCGAGGCGGGGACCGCTTCCTAGGGCGTGGCCGATCCGCGCAAGTTGCTGATAGAGTGGGTCATGTGCATTCATATATCACTCAATTGAGTATTTTATTATATTCCGCGGTCCCGGGTTGTCAAGGGCGTTGTTTGGGCGGCCGCGAGCTCGGGAGCTACGTCGAGGCCGCCAAGAGGGCGGTCGAAGCGAAGGTCACGGTGCCGCCCGGCTACCAGCTCCAGTGGAGCGGCCAATACGAGTACCTCGTGCGCGTGCACCAGCGGCTGCTGGTCGTGGTGCCGCTGACGCTCGTGATCATCTTCCTGCTCCTGTACTTCAATACTGGATCGACCACCAAGACGCTCATCATCCTGCGCTGAGGCCCAAGGTGATGACGGTGGCGGTGATGTTCATGGGGCTCGTCCCCATCATATGGTCGACCGGGACGGGTTCCGCCGTCATGCGCCGCATCGCCGCGCCGATGATCGGCGGCATCTTCACGTGGAACGCGCGTGAGGTGAGGAAGGCGACGGCGGCAGTGTCGTGAATGGACGGGCGGGGGCGGCTTCCCCCGCCCCCGTGCGGGCAATGGGGCGACGGCTGTCGTCCTGGGCTCGCTTTGCAGGTTGCCCGGGCGGACGGACGGCCCGTGACAAGTCGTGACGAGAAACCCCTTGACCCTGTACTTAGGTATAGGGCCTATCTTCTCGAGTGGAGGTGCGGGTGCAAGGGCAACGGCTCCGTATCGGCGAGGTGGCCGGCAGGGCGGGGGTGAACATCCAGACGCTCCGGTACTACGAGCGTCGGGGCCTCCTCGCGGTACCCCAGCGGACGGCTTCGGGCTACCGCGAGTACCCTGCGGAGACCGTCCGCCTGATCCGCTTCGTCAAGCGGGCGCAGGACCTCGGCTTCACGCTCAAGGAGGCCGAAGAGCTCATCGCGCTGCGTGATGCGAAGGGGCGCAAGCGGAGCGAGGTACGGTCCCTCGCCGAGGCGAAGATGCGGGACATCGACAAGAAGCTGGCGCAGCTCCAAGCGATGCACAGCGCCCTTTACAGCATGGTGGAGAGCTGCGCCTGTCGAGACGGTAAGCCGACGTGTCCCATCCTCGAGGCGCTCGATGACGCGCAGGACGAGACCGAGGCCAATGGATCGCCCGCGCCAGGGAGCAGCAATGTTCGTCACTAGTCCGAGGCGTCCTCGTCTCTCGCACGCCGGGGTCGTGCTCGCCCTTCTCGGCGCGTCCCCGATCTTCGGCGGGCTCAGCGCGTGCACGAGCCGAACCACGCCGGCTGCAAACCAAGAGGCCAACATGAAGATGGTCCAGATCCCCGTGGAGGGGATGTCGTGCGCCGCGTGCGTGGCGCGCGTCAAGAAGACGCTGACTTCGATCGGCGGCGTGTCCGACGTCGAAGTGAGCCTGGTGGAGCGCAACGCGCGGGTTCGTTTTGATCCGAGCCGCCTGTCGCCGGACCAGCTCGTCGCCGCCATCAAAGGTCTCGGGTACCAGGCTGGCGCCCCCGCGGAGGCCAGGTGATCACGCTGGATGAGTTCCTGCGCCAGTTCGGGCCTGGTCTGGGGCACGGCGTGTTCGTGGCGCTGGGCGTGAGCTTCCTCGCGGGGATCATGGCGAGCGCGGTCTGCCCGTGCACACTTCCGGTGGGGCTCGGCATGGCGAGCGTCTCCGGCGCCTCGGAGGCCGAGGGGCGCCGGCAGGGGCTCAAGGTCGCGGCCGCGTTCTTCGGGGGGATCGTCCTCAACCTGACCCTGCTCGGGGCGCTGACCGGCCGGCTCGGGGCGCTGGCGACCGAATCCTTCGGACGGTCCTGGGCCCTGGCGATGGCGATCCTCTCGTTGCTTGCGGCGGCGTTCGCCTTCCGGGAGCCGCGCCTCAAGCTGCGCCAGCTCGAAGCGCTCCGCCGCCCGGGGCTCGCGGGCGCGTTCGGCTACGGGTTCGTGTTCAGCCTGGGAACGTCGGTCGCGCCGCTGCTGCTCCTGCTCACGGTCTCGGCGGCCAATGCGCGCCCGGCGTACGGCGTTCTCCTGGCGTTCGCGTTCGGCCTCGGACGGGGCCTGCCGTTTCTGTTCGCGGGGTTGGCCGCAAGCGCCGTCACGAGCTTTGCCGGCCTCGCCCGCTGGCGTGGCGCGATCCAGGTCGCGAGCGGGTGTGTCCTGCTGGTCGTGAGCGCGTACTACGCGAACACCTTCGCGTCGCTGCTATAGAGGGAACCCAGTGAGATCCATCGTGAATACCGAAGCGACCGCCGATTCTGCTCCACGCTTCTGGAGCGAGGAAGCTTCCGCAAGACCCGGCCGCCGAAGGATCCGCGCCCGGATCGGGGGGCTCCACTGTTCGCTGTGCACCGGCACGATCGAGAAGGCGCTGGGCCGGCGGCCTGGCGTCGACAAGGTCGCGGTCAGCTTGACGCACGAGCAGGCTCTGATCGAGTACGACCCGAGCGTGGCGCGAGCCGAAGAGCTGCTGCAGATCCTCAAGGATATCGGCTACACGATCTCCGATCCGCGCAAGCTCCGTCCGTTCGACGAAGAAGAGCGCGCTCTCGTGCGCGAGCGCGGCCGCTTCCTCGCAGCGCTGGCCATGAGCATCGCCGCGATGGGGCTGGCCGGGTACCCGGTCGACAGCCCCTGGTTCGCGCTGTGCGTCTTTTCCATCGCGAGCCTCGTGGCGTTCTCGTTCGTGGTGTTGCGTGCCTACGGCATTCGCCGGGCGATCGCCGGCTCCGCCACTCTTGCCGTGTTCGGCGCGGGCACCTACGCTCTCCAGCTGCACGGCGCGTTCGGCGCGGCCAGCCCGTGGCTCGCCGGGGCGCTCGCCCTGGTTCTGGTCTTCGGCGTCGGCCGGCACATCGTTCAGATGGCTGCCGCGGCCCTGCGGCGCGGCATCCTCAACCAGCATGTGCTGGTGGAATTCGGGGCGTTTGCGGGGATCGCCGGCGGAGTCATCGGTCTCGCATTCCGCCCAGCGGACTATCCGACGACGGCCTTCTTCTCCGTGGCCGTGATGGTCCTCGCCTATCACATCTTCTCCGAGTGGCTCTCGCTGATCGTGAAGACCCGCAGCTCGCAGGCGGTGAAGAAGCTCCTGGACCTGGAGCCCGACGTGGCGCATGTCGTGAGGGACGGCCAGGAAAGAGAGGTGCCGCTCGAAGGGGTTCGCGTCGGCGATCTGGTACGCATCCGGCCCGGCTCCCGCGTACCCGTGGACGGCCGAGTCGAATCCGGCGAGTCGGACGTGGACGAATCGCTCGTCACCGGGGAGCCGCTTCCCGTCGAGAAGCGCGCAGGCGGCCGGACTGTGAGTGGCTCCCTGAACGGACGCGGCACGCTCCTCGTGCGGGTCGCCGCGGTGGGCGAAGAGAGCTTTCTCCGGCAGGTGATACGCAGCGTGGAGGACGCCCGGGCGCTGAAACCCGGCATCTTGCACCTGGTGGACCGCGTGCTCCAGGTCTACACACCGTTCGTGCTGCTCACCGCAGCCGGCGCAACGCTGTTCTGGCTCCTCGGTCCGATCGTCGTCGGATCTTCCCCTGACCTGCAGCGCGCGGTGTTCGCCGGCCTGAGCGTGCTCGTCATGGGCTATCCCTGCGCCGTCGGCATCTCGGCGCCGCTGTCGATCGTGCGGGGGGCGGGCGAAGCCGCCGAACGCGGCGTCTTGATGCGCACCGGCGAGGCCTTTCAAGCCCTCAGGCGCGTGGAGCGCGTCGTCTTCGACAAGACCGGCACGCTGACCGAGGGCCGGCCCGCGCTGCGCCAGGTCGTCAGCTTGTCCGGCTCGGAAGGCGAGCTGCTCGCGGTCGCCGCGGCCGCCGAAGCTTCCTCCGAACACCCGCTCGCGCGGGCAGTGGTGGAAGAGGCGTCGAAGCGCGGGATCGCCTTGGCCCAGGTGCAAGGCTTCGAGGCCGTCACGGGAAGGGGCGTTCGGGCGCGTCTGGGTGACGCGAAGCTGACGGTCGGCAGCCCGGCCTTTCTTTCGGCCGAAGGTGTCGATGTCGCTGCCGAGGACGAGCGCGTCAAGGAGCTCGAGGCGCAGGGACTGACGGTCATCAGCGTCGCCCGGGAAGGCGTGCTTCTTGGCTTCCTGGCGCTCGGCGACGCGCTGCGGCCCGACGCAGCGGAGACGGTGCGCCGCCTGCATACGCTCGGCATCCGCACGAGCTTGATCACCGGGGACAACGAGCAGGCGGCACGCCACTTCGCCCGCGCCGCCGGCATCGAGGACGTGCATGCGCGCGTGCTGCCGGCGGAGAAGGCGGCGCTCGTCCGGCGGCTGCAGGAGGGCGGCCGGGTGGCGATGGTCGGCGACGGCATCAACGACGCGCCGGCCCTGATGCAGGCCGACGTCGGCATCGCCTTCGGCAGCGGAGCCGACATCGCCATCGAGGCCGCCGACGTGATCATCCTCAACCAGCGGCTCGCCGCGGTGCTCGACGCCTACGCGACCAGCCGCCATAGCTACCGGAAGATCGTGCAGAACGTGTCCCTCGCGTTCGTGTTCAACGGCCTCGGGATTCCGGCGGCCGCCACGGGGCTCGTCTATCCGATCTGGGGCATGGTCGCGATGGCGGCGAGCGTGACGTCTATCTTCATCAACTCCCTGTGGGGCCGCGGCAACTACTTCTTCGAGGCGATCCGGGGGGTCGGGCGCGCTCCTCAGATCCCCGCCGAGCGGGCCGAGGTCGGGCCGCTCGCGGAGGTGGAGTACCTGGTGCCGTCCATGGTCTGCGAGGGCTGTGCCGAGAAGATCGGCGAGACGCTCCGGCCGCTGCCCGGTGTGCGCGAGGTAAGGTCGAAGCTGGCCCAGAAGCACGTCTACGTGCGTTACGAGCCGGCGCGCGTGCAGGAAGATCATCTTCGCGAAGCTCTCGCCGCTGCTGGGTTCACGGCGCTGGAGGCGTGAGGACCATCCAGTTGAAGGCCGACGGGACACGGGCCGCCACTCCTACCACGCGTACACAGGCCAATACACCAGGCGGGCACGCGGATGTCCCGTTCCGCGAGAAAGTCCTTGACCTTGGACACGGGTCCAGGGTCTATCTTGAGTATGCGCATGCTTGATGGTGTGACGATTGGCGATCTGGCCGAGCGCTGCGGGGTATCGCGGGACACGCTGCGCTTCTACGAGCGGGAACGGCTGCTTTCGCCGCCTCGCCGCTCGGCCTCGGGGTACCGGCTTTACGGAGAAACGGACGCCGCCCGGGTCCGCTTCATCCGGCGGGCGCAGGCGACCGGGCTGACGCTGGACGACATCCGCGAGCTCCTACGCGTCCAGAAGCTCGGGACGCCGGAGACGTGCCGTCGGGTGGCGGCCCGTCTCAGGGAGCGGATCGAGGTCCTTGACCGGAAGATCACGGAGCTCGAGGCGTTCCGCGGAGAGCTGGCGGAAGCGCTGGCCCAGTGCGAGGAAGGCGCCGAGTCCTGCCCGGTGGTCCTGAGCTTCGCGCGTGAAGCCTCCAAGGAGGAAGAGATCGGATGAAGGCACACGGCGTGACCCTCGCGGGCTCGGTGATCGGGGGGATCCTGGCCTCGCTCTGTTGCATCGGACCGCTCGTTTTCGCTCTGCTCGGGATCTCCGGGGCGGCTTTCGCGCAGCGCTTCGAGCCGCTGCGACCCTACTTGCTGGTCGCGACATACGCCCTGCTGGGTGGGGCCTTCTACTCGACCTACAGGCCAGCCCAGGCGGAATGCGGCCCGGGCGAGGCCTGTGAGATGCCCAGCACCAACCGCGTGGGCAAGGTCATGCTTTGGATCGCGGCGGTCGTCGTGCTGCTGGCGACGACGTTCCCCATGTACTCGGTCTATCTGTTCTGAGGAGGCAAGCAATGAAGAAGACGTTGGCAGTTCTGGCCGTCGCTGCACTGGGTCTGGTCCCCATGGCTCAGGCCGCGGAAGCGGCGAAGACGACACTGGCGATCAAGGGCATGACCTGCGGAGGATGCGTCGCGGCCGTCAAGGTCCAGCTCAAGAGAACGGAAGGCGTGTCGGCCTACGACGTGAGCCTGGAGAAGGCCGAGGCCGACGTGACCTACGACCCGGGCAAGACGGATCCCTTGAAGATCGCGGAGTCCGTATCCAAGACCGGATTCGAGGCGTCGGTCAAGGCACCGGCCGATAGCGGGAAGGCCAAGTAGCCATGTCCGATTGCTGTCAGGTCGAGACCCCCCGTGACGCCGGGCCTGGCCGCTGCGCGGACTGCGGCCAGCCCGGAAGGACCGTGGATCCGATCACGGTCAAGGCGCTCCTGAGGCCCGAGGCCCTGGCCCGTCTGTCCGCGCCGGCTCACCGATTGTGCCCCACGCCGTCGTGCCCGGTCGTGTACTTCGGCGAGGGCGAGGCATTCGACCGCGAAGAGGTGGCGGTGCCGGTGTTCCACAAGGAGCCTGCCGGAGACCGCACCGTTTGTTATTGCTTCGCGATCAGCGAAGCCGACTTGCGGCGCGAGATCGCCGAGACCGGGCGGTCGACGGCCGCCCAGCGCATCACCGCCCACGTGAAGGCCGGCCGCTGCGCCTGCGAGATCAAGAATCCGCAGGGGAACTGCTGCCTCGGCAACGTCGCGGCCGTGGTGAAGGCGCTCGCGGCGCCGGACGCCACGGTTCGCGGTCTCGAGTCCGCTGGCGCGGGTGGCTGAGGGCGATGGCGAGATCATCCAGGAGGCGACCCTCGCGATGCGCTTCGGCTTGAAGGTCGCTGACCTTCAACAAGGAAGTGGCGAAGCTCTCGTGCTCCGCCACGTAGACGAGGAGTCGTGGACTCATGACTGAGAAGTTCGACCTCGTGGCGACAGGGACGGGCTCCGGCGCATCGGCGGTGGCGCACCGCTGTCGTTCCGCGGGATGGAAGGTCGCGATCGTGGACTCGCGGCCGTTCGGCGGCACCTGCGCCTTACGTGGCTGCGACCCCAAGAAGGTGCTAGTGGGCGCGGCCGACGCGATCGACTGGAGCCGCCGGATGGAAGGCCGGGGGATCCGCGGCGACGCTCGGATCGACTGGCCGGAGCTGATGCGCTTCAAGCGGTCCTTGATCGAAGGGGTCCCCAAGAACCGTGAGGACGGGCTCGCCCGTAAGGGCATCGCGGCCTTCCATGGCCGGGCCCGCTTTGTCGGTCCGGCGTCGGTCCGGGTCGGGGAGGCTGTGCTGGAGGCTCGCTACGTCGTCGTGGCTGCGGGGATGAGGCCGGCGGATCTGAAGATCCCTGGCGGGGAGCAGCTCACGACGAGCGATCGCTTCCTGGAGCTGGACGAGCTGCCCCGCCGCATCGCGTTCGTCGGCGGAGGGTACATCTCGTTCGAGTTCGCCCACGTCGCGGCCCGGGCAGGCGCGGAGGTCACCATCCTGCACCGCGGCGAGCGGCCGCTGCCGCGCTTCGATCCCGACCTCGTCGACCTCCTCGTGGAGAGGACGCGGACGCTGGGGGTGCGTGTCGAGCTGCGGACCGCGGTGAAAGGGATTGAACGCACTGCCGATGGCTTCGCCGTGCACGCTCAAACCGCCGATGAGGATCGCCTGTTCCAGGCGGACCTGGTCGTGCACGGAGCGGGGCGAGTGGCCGAGATCGACGACATGGATCTGGCCGCGGCGGACGTCGAATGGGACGAGCGCGGCGTGACGGTGAACGAGTACCTGCAGAGCGTGTCGAATCCCGCCGTCTATGCCGCCGGAGACGCCGCCGCCAGCGGGGGGCCACGCTTGACGCCGGTAGCCGGCTACGAAGGAGGAATCGTGGCCGCCAATCTCCTGAACGGGAACAAGACCACCGCAGACTACAAGGGGATTCCGTCCGTCGCGTTCACGGTGCCGCCGCTGGCCGCGGTGGGCCTTCAAGAGGCGACCGCGCGGCAGCAAGGACTCCGTTTCCGGGTTCACAACGAGAGGACGTCGGGCTGGTATTCGTCCCGGCGGATCGCCGAGGACTCTTCCGGATTCAAGGTCCTGATCGAGGAGGAGACCGAGCGCATCCTTGGCGCTCACCTGCTGGGCCCTCACGCGGAGGACACCATCAATCTCTTCGCGCTGGCGATCCGGTCCGGGCTCAGCACGACGGACTTGAAGCAGACCATCTTCGCCTACCCCACGCACGCTTCTGATGTCGCTTACATGCTCTAGCGCCTCGGCAACGTCGTCGCCGTGGTGAAGGCGCTCGGGGCGCCGGACGCGACGGTTCGTGATCTGGAGCCCGCCGACGCGGGTGGCTGAGGGCGATGGACTTCTTCTAAGCAGCCGCCATGCTGCCTGCGCGTCCGCGCTCACTGCGGCGCCTGAGAGCGGTCTGTGAAGTTCTTCGGTCTGTGAGTCTCGTCTTTGTGAGATTGCCGACACTCCTTCGCACCACCCGGGCGTAGCTTGGATTCATTGACGGCAGCGGCTGTCCGCATGGAAGGGGCTGCAAAAGGAGATCCCATGGTCCAGCGTTTCTTCCGGTTTCATCTCGCGACCGGCGGCCTCGGGGTGGGCCTCGTCGGTCTCGCGGCCGCGGGGCTCATCACCCTCGGTGCCTGTGGCGGGAGCGACTCCTCGCCCTCGAGCCCCACGGCATCGACGCCCGAGCCACAACCAACGCCGACGCCGACGCCAACACCCACCCCCGCCGCGACCCCAACGCCCGAGCCGCAACCGACGCCCACGCCAATCCCGACTCCGACACCTCCGCCCTCGAGCGCGACCGTCACCATCACGTCCGCGGGTGTGAGCCCGAAGTCAGTCACGATCGCGGTCGGCGGAACCGTGACGTTCGTGAACAACGACACGACGTTCCATGAGATGCAGTCGGACCCGCACCCGATCCACACCGACTGCCCGCCGATGAACGCCGTCGGCACTCTGGCCGCGGGGCAGAGCCGCTCGACGGGCGGCTTCACCACGGCGAGGACCTGCGGGTACCACGATCACCTCCGGGACGGCAACACCAACCTCCGGGGCACGATCGTGATCCAGTAGGCCCCTGGGGGGTGAACGTGGCTTTCGATGCTGACGCTTGCCGATGGGTTGGCAGCCTGGGTGGTACGATTCTCCCGTGCTGCCACACGAGCTTGGACGATGTCCCCGTCCGGCGGCCATGAGCGACGAGAGGGGAGGACACCCGTGATCCGGAACCGCCTGCGCTTCGCGCTTCTCGCCGCTGCGCTCGGCGGCGCGCCGCCCCTCTCACTGAAAGCCGAGGAGCTTCCGGTGCGTGTCGGCCAGCCTTTTCCCTCCCTCGTGCTGCCGTCCCTGGCGGACGAGTCTCCGCTGTCGATCGAGCAGTTCCGCGGGCGAAAGGTCCTGCTGCACCAGTTCGCATCCTGGTGAGCGGGCTGCCGCCAGCACGTGCCAGGTTGGCACGGAAGGACGCGAGAGCGCCAGGCCCGCGGCGAGCTCCAGCTCGTGGGGATCATCCAGGAGCAGCACCCCGACCGCTGCCGGCTGTTCATGCAGTGGAAGCAGATGGATTGGCCGATCCTCGTGGACGCGCTCAACCTGTACGGCGTGAGCGCGGTCCCGATCACCTACGCGATCGACGAGGCGGGCATCGTGCGGGCCGTGAACCCGAAGCCGGC
>Ga0326597_10007250_pt1 | contig 15096 bp, 12 predicted proteins | sample RVTome_12_FD_203789 | JGI IMG/M metagenome (GOLD analysis project Ga0326597, IMG submission 203789) | Soil microbial communities from uranium-contaminated site in the Upper Colorado River Basin, Wyoming, United States - RVT100D185 | ecosystem: Environmental > Terrestrial > Soil > Contaminated >... | reverse complement strand
CGCCCGAGCGCGCGGTGCGCAGCGAAAGCCGGCCCTTGCCGCAGTTCGGGCAAAGCCGCGGGTCGCCGCCGTCCTCGCGCAGCGGGTAAAGATGCGGCGCCAGAACCTCGTCAATCTTTTCCAGCACCTCGCCCATGCGCAGATCGGCGGTTTCGGCCAGCGCGGCGGAAAAGTCGCGCCAGAACCGGGCCAGAACCTCGGTGTAATGCCGGGTTCCCGCCGAGATATCGTCAAGTTCGTCCTCAAGATCGGCGGTAAAATCGTATTCAACATATTTGCGGAAATAATTGGTCAGGAACGCCGTCACCAGCCGCCCGGTATCGGCCGCCACCAGTCGGTTCTTGTCCTTGCTGACATAGCCGCGGTCTTGAATCGTGGTGACGATGCTGGCGTAGGTCGACGGCCGCCCGATGCCAAGTTCTTCCATGCGCTTGACCAGCGTCGCCTCGGTGTAGCGCGGCAGCGGCTGGGTGAAATGCTGCTCGGGGCTGATGGCGCGCTTTTGTGCCGCCTCGCCCTGCATGATCTGCGGCAACCGGGCGCTGTCTTCGCCCTCGTCATCGTCGCGGCCCTGATCGTAGATTTTCAGGAACCCGTCGAACAGCGTTACCTGTCCGGTGGCGCGCAGCTCCACCTGGCCGTCGGGGCTGGCGACATCGACGGTGGTGCGTTCCAGACGGGCCGCGGCCATCTGGCTGGCAAGCGTGCGCTTCCAGACCAGATCGTAGATCTTGCGCTGATCGACCTCCAGATGCAGCTTTTCGGGCGAGGCGGCCATGTCGGTGGGGCGGATGCATTCATGTGCTTCCTGCGCGTTCTTGGCCTTGTTCTTGTACATCCGCGGGCTGGCGGGCACATAGTCTTCACCAAACCGCCGCTTGATCTCGTCGCGTGCCGCCATCACCGCCTCGGGCGCCATGTCGATGCCGTCGGTGCGCATGTAAGTGATCAGCCCGGCCTCATAAAGCCGCTGCGCCGCGTTCATGCAGGCCTTGGCGCCGATGCCGAACTTGCGGCTGGCCTCTTGCTGCAGGGTCGAGGTCATGAAGGGCGGGTAGGGGTTGCGTGCCGCGGGCTTGGCCTCGACCGACTTCACCGCGAAACTGCGCGAGGTGATCGCCTGCACCGCCAGTTCTGCCGCTTCGGCGGTCGGAATGTCGAACCTGTCCAGCTTGGCGCCGCCCAGCACGGTCAACCGGGCACTGTAGTCCTGCCCGCGCGGGGTGGCCAGAACCGCCGACACGCTCCAGTATTCCCGCGCCCGGAACGCCTCGATCTCCATTTCGCGATCGACGATCAGGCGCAGACAGACCGATTGCACGCGGCCCGCCGATTTCGCCCCCGGCAGCTTGCGCCAAAGCACGGGCGACAGGTTGAAGCCGACCAGATAGTCGAGCGCACGGCGCGCCAGATAGGCTTCGACCAGCGCGGTATCGACCTGCCGCGGATGCGCCATCGCCTCGGTCACCGCGGCCTTCGTGATGGCGTTGAAGGTGACCCGGCTGACCTTCTTGCCCTTCTTCAGGCTCGACGCCAGCGCCTCTTGCAAATGCCACGAAATCGCCTCGCCCTCGCGGTCGGGGTCGGTGGCCAGGATCAGTTCATCATCGGTTTTCAGTGCCTCGGTGATCGCGCGGATGTGTTTGCGGCTGTCAGCGCCAACTTCCCACTGCATCGCGAATTCCCGCTCGGGATCGACCGAACCATCCTTGGCGGGCAGGTCGCGCACATGCCCGTAAGAGGCGAGAACCGTGAAACCATCGCCCAGATATTTGTTGATTGTCTTGGCCTTGGCAGGCGATTCGACAACGACAACGGCCATGGTTACCTCTTGCTCGATCCGGTCATGCGCTTTGGGCGCGGAACATGGCGGCCATACAGGGGCAATGTCAATGCAGCTTCGGCGTGCAGCCTATCCACCGGAAAGACCGCTGATCGCGTGGCGGGGCGGGTGCCGCATCGCCCGAGTCGGAAAAGACGCGCGAAATCACATTCTGCATATTGAATAAGAGTGGCCGCCATGCTAGGCGCCGCGAGCAAATGTTTTGGGAGACTGCGAATGACGCTTGACCGCACCGTGCTGGCCTTTGCCGGGATAATGATACTGCTGAGCGTGGCACTGACGCTGTGGCTTTCGCCGCTGTGGTTCTGGTTCACCCTGTTCATCGGCGCCAACCTGCTGCAATCGGCCTTCACGGGCGCCTGCCCGGCGGCCTGGGTATTCCGAAAGCTGGGCGTAAAGGGCGGCTGCGCCTTCGAATAGGGCGCTGCGCGGGCCTGCATATGGTCCTTGCCAGCCGCCGAACGCCGGGCTATCGCTTGGCCGTCAGGATCGGGAGAATCCAGCGGGGCCCGCCCCGTTGGTGCCGAAGGAGCAACCGCCCCGGTAAACTCTCAGGCGCAAGGGACCGTTCTGGCGAAGGACTCTGGAGAGTGGCGCGGATGCGCCCGCCGAAGGGATAACGATCTCAGGCGCAAGGGACAGAGGGGGCATCGGTTGGGTGGGCAGTAGCCTGCCCTGGGCGATGCCGGGGGATTCCGGCTGGCAAGAGGAGGGGCGGCGATGGCCGACCTGTTGCGAACCGGGCTTTACGACCTTCACGTGCGGCTGGGTGCCAAGATGGTGCCGTTCGCGGGCTACGAGATGCCCGTGCAATACCCGATGGGGGTGCTGCGCGAGCATCTGCACACCCGCGCCGCCGCCGGGCTGTTCGACGTCAGCCACATGGGCCAGGTGATCCTGCGCGCACCCTCGGGCCGCGCGGTTGATGCAGCACTTGCGCTGGAGGCACTGGTGCCGGTGGACCTTGCGGGGCTGGCCGATAGGCGGCAGCGCTACGGCATGTTCACCAATGACGCCGGCGGCATTCTGGATGATTTGATGGTGGCGCATCGCGGCGATCATCTGTTCGTCGTGGTCAACGCCGCTTGCAAGGGCGCCGACATCGCGCATATGCGCGCGCATCTGGCGCTGCAGGTGACCGAGATCACTGACCGCGCCTTGCTCGCGCTGCAGGGGCCCGCGGCGGAAACGGCTTTGGTGCGCCTCGTGCCGGGTGTGGCGGCGATGCGGTTCATGGATGTGGGGGTGTTCGGCTGGCGGGGCGTGGATCTGTGGATCTCGCGTTCCGGCTATACCGGCGAGGACGGGTTCGAGGTTTCGGCGCCCGATGCGCAAGCGATAGCCTTCGCCGAGGCACTGCTGGCGATGCCCGAGGTGGCGCCGATCGGCCTTGGCGCGCGCGACAGCCTGCGGCTTGAGGCGGGGCTTTGCCTTTACGGCCACGACATCGACAGCACCACCAGCCCGGTCGAAGCCGCGCTTTCCTGGGCCATTCAGAAGGCGCGCCGCACGGGCGGGGCGCGGGCAGGCGGCTTTCCCGGTGCCGCGCGCATCCTGCGCGAACTGGCCGAAGGCCCGGGGCGCCGCCGCGTCGGGCTTGCGCCCGAGGGCCGCGCGCCGATGCGCGAGGGGGTGGAAATCTTTGTGCAAGCCGAAGGCGGCGCGGCCCTGGGCAGGATCACATCCGGCGGCTTCGGCCCCAGCATCAATGCGCCGATGGCAATGGCCTATCTGCCGCGCGACATTCCCGAAGGCACAACCGTTTATGGCGAGCTGCGCGGCAAACGCCTGCCCGCGCGCGTGGTGCCGCTGCCGTTCCAACCCACAACCTTCAAGCGCTGAGGAGCGTGAGCGATGAAATATACCGAAGAACATGAATGGCTGCGCCTCGAGGGTGACCTTGTGGTGGTCGGCATCACCGAACATGCGGCGGAAGCGCTTGGCGACGTGGTGTTCGTGGAATTGCCCGAGGCGGGCACCACCGTTGCCAGGGGCGACGAGGTGTGCGTGATCGAAAGCGTCAAGGCGGCCTCGGACATTCTGGCGCCGCTCGATGGCGAGATCGTCGAGGTGAATGCGGTGCTGGCTGATAACCCGGGGCTGGTCAACGAAGACCCGTTGGGCAAGGCGTGGTTCTTCAAGATGAAGATCGCCGACGCATCGGCGCTTCACGGCTTCATGGACGAGGCGGCCTACAAAGCGCTGATCGGCTGAGCGCGCCGATGGATACGCGCCGCACCGACCGCGCCGAACGCCTGATTGCCGCCCCGGCAGAGCGGCTGTTCGCCTGCTGGACCGATCTGGCGCAGCTGGTCCGCTGGTTGCCACCGAAGGGCATGTCCGGGCTGGTCGAAGTGTTCGATCCGCATCCGGGCGGCCCGTTCCGCATCGTGCTGACCCATGATGACCCGGCGGAGCGGGGCAAGTCGGGCGGGGCGAGCGATGTGGTCGCCGGGCAGTTCGTGGCGGTCGATCCGCCGCGACATCTGGCCTTTGTCAGCCGGTTCAGCAGCGATGACCCGGCCTTTCAGGGCGACATGCGGATGGATTGGCATTTCGAGCCGGTCGGCAACGCAACCCGGGTGCGGATCGTCGCCACCAACGTGCCGCCCGGCATTTCGGCTGTGGATCACGCGGCGGGCATGGGATCGTCGCTGGCCCAGCTTGCCGCAATTGTGGAATGACCGCCAAGGAGGCGAAAGTGACCTTCACCCCCACCACCTACGACACCTACGACTTTGCCAACCGCCGCCATATCGGACCCTCGCCCGCCGAAATGGCCGAAATGCTGCGCGTGGTGGGGGCGGCCAGCCTGGATGCGCTGATCGACGAAACCGTGCCGCGCACGATCCGGCAGGCCGCGCCTCTGGCATGGGCGCCGCTGACCGAGCACGCGTTGCTGGCGCGGCTGCGCCAGGTGGCGGCGAAGAACCAGGTAATGACCTCGCTGATCGGGCAGGGCTATTACGGCACCGTCACGCCACCCGCGATTCAGCGCAACATTCTGGAAAACCCGGCCTGGTATACCGCCTACACCCCCTATCAGCCCGAAATCGCACAGGGGCGGCTGGAAGCGCTTCTGAATTACCAGACCATGGTTTCCGACCTCACCGGCCTACCGGTGGCCAATGCTTCGCTGCTGGACGAGGCAACCGCGGCGGCCGAGGCGATGGCGATGGCGGAGCGGGCGGCAAAATCGAAGGCGCGGGCCTTCTTCGTCGATGAAAACTGCCACCCGCAGACGATTGCGGTGATCCGCACCCGCGCGCTGCCGCTGGGTCTTGAGGTGATCGTCGGCGCGCCCGAGGCGCTGGAACCGGTGCGCGTGTTCGGCGCCATCTTCCAATATCCCGGCACCTATGGCCATGTGCGCGACTTTACCGACCAGATCGCCGCGCTGCACGCGGCGCAGGCGGTGGCCGTGGTGGCGACTGACCTGTTGGCGCTTTGCCTGCTGAAGGAACCCGGCGCGATGGGCGCCGACATCGCGGTAGGCTCGGCGCAGCGCTTTGGCGTGCCGATGGGCTACGGCGGCCCGCACGCCGCCTTCATGGCCTGCCGCGATGAGATGAAGCGGGCGATGCCGGGCCGCATCGTCGGGGTTTCGATCGACGCCCGCGGCGGGCGCGCCTATCGGCTGAGCCTGCAAACCCGCGAACAGCACATCCGCCGCGAAAAGGCCACCTCGAACGTCTGCACCGCGCAGGCGCTGCTGGCAGTGATGGCCTCGTTCTACGCGGTCTTTCACGGGCCTGTGGGTCTGCGCATGATTGCGGAAAAAGTGCATTTGCACGCGGTGCAACTGGCCGGGGCTTTGCGCGCCGCAGGCGCAAAAGTGCAACCCGATGCGTTTTTCGACACGATCACTGTCGAGGTCGGCGTTGGACAGGCGGGCATTCTGGCCGCCGCCCGCCACCGCGGGCTGAACCTGCGCCGGATCGGCCGCGACCGGGTCGGGATTTCAGTGGACGAAACCACCGACGCCGACGTGATCGCCCGCGTGCTCGACGCATTCGGTATCCATGAGGCGACCGATCCGGTGCGCCACCTTGGCTTCGGCGAAAGCCTGCTGCGCCAGTCCGCCTATCTCACCCATCCGGTGTTTCACATGAACCGCGCCGAGTCGGAAATGATGCGCTACATGCGCCGCCTTTCCGACCGCGACCTGGCGCTTGACCGCGCCATGATCCCGCTGGGTTCCTGCACCATGAAGCTGAACGCGGCGGCCGAGATGATCCCGCTAAGCTGGCCCGAGTTCGCCAGCCTGCACCCTTTCGTGCCCGCAAACCAGGCCGAGGGCTACGGCGAGCTGGTCACCGACCTGACCGCGAAACTGTGCGAGATCACCGGCTATGACGCCTTTTCGATGCAGCCCAATTCCGGCGCGCAGGGCGAATACGCGGGGCTCTTGACGATTCTGGCCTACCACCGCGCGCAAGGGCAGGGGCAGCGCAACGTCTGCCTGATTCCGGTTTCCGCGCATGGCACCAACCCCGCCTCTGCGACGATGGCGGGGATGAAGGTGGTGGTCGTGAAGGCGATGCCAAACGGCGATATCGATGTCGAGGATTTCGCCGCCAAGGCGCGCGACGCGGGCGAAAACCTTGCCGCCTGCATGATCACCTACCCCTCGACGCATGGGGTGTTTGAGCAGACCGTGCGCGAAGTCTGTGACATCACGCATGAACATGGCGGCCAGGTCTATATCGACGGCGCCAACATGAACGCGCTGGTCGGCCTCGTGCGCCCCGGCGAAATCGGCGGCGATGTCAGCCATGTCAACCTGCACAAGACCTTCGCAATTCCGCATGGCGGCGGCGGCCCCGGCATGGGCCCGATCGGGGTAAAGGCGCATCTGGCGCCGTTCCTTCCCGGCCATCCCGAAACCGGCGGCGCGGCAGGCCCGGTTTCGGCCGCGCCCTACGGTTCCGCCTCAATCCTGGTGATTTCCTGGGCCTATTGCCTGATGATGGGCGGCGCCGGGCTGACGCAGGCGACGAAAGTGGCGATTTTGAACGCCAACTACATCGCGGCAAGGCTGCGCGGCGCCTATCCGGTGCTGTTCATGGGCAACCGCGGTCGCGTCGCGCATGAATGCATTCTCGACACCCGGCCTTTCGGCGAGGTTGGCGTTTCGGTGGATGATATCGCCAAGCGGCTGATCGACAACGGTTTTCATGCCCCGACCATGAGCTGGCCGGTGGCCGGCACATTGATGGTGGAACCCACCGAATCTGAGACCAAGGCCGAACTTGACCGCTTTGTCACCGCGCTGCTGGCGATTCGCGAGGAAATCCGCGACGTGGCCGAAGGGCGAATTGCCGCCGATGCAAGCCCGCTGCACTTTGCCCCGCACACGGTCGAGGATCTGGTCGCCGATTGGGACCGCGCCTATTCGCGCGAACAGGGTTGCTTTCCGCCCGGCGCCTTTCGGGTAGACAAATATTGGCCGCCGGTGGGGCGCGTCGACAACGTCTGGGGCGACCGCAACCTGGTCTGCACCTGCCCGCCGGTCGAAAGCTATGCCGCCCAATAGGCTGGCCGGGCGCATGGTTGAAGACCGCTGGCGGCATCATATTTATTCTGGAAACAGAATATGAGGATGACATGCCCGAAGCCCTGAAACTCAGCTGCCTCGTCTGCGGGCGAACCAACCGGCTGCCGCGCAGCCGGCTTGGCGCCGGGCCAAAATGCGGCGCCTGCGGCGCGCCGCTCGCCTCTGGCAAGGTGGCCGAGCTTGACCCCGCGACGCTGCAAAAGGCCACCCAAGACGGCCTGCCGCTGCTGGTCGATTTCTGGGCGCCTTGGTGCGGCCCCTGCAGCCAGATGGCGCCCGAATTTGGCAAGGCCGCGGCGGCACTGGCGCCCGCTGTCCGCTGTGCCAAGCTCGACACCCAGGCCCACCCTGGGGCCGCGGCGCGCCACCGCATCCAGGGCATCCCCGCCTTCATTCTCTTTCGCGATGGCCGCGAGATCGCCCGCGCCGCAGGCGCCCGCCCCGCAGCCGAATTGGTGGCCTTCGTGAACGCGCAGCTGCCGGCCTGATGCGCCGCCACCGCCGCGAAGTTTTTTCGCGCCGCATCCTGCGCTTGCTTGACAATACCACGACCTTGCGCGAAATACCCCCCCGGTGCGGGGCAGTAGCTCAGTTGGGAGAGCGCGACGTTCGCAATGTCGAGGCCAGGGGTTCGATCCCCCTCTGCTCCACCAAATACCCCGCAACTGCGCCCAGCCGCCGCCTGACTGCGGCTTGGCCCTTCCCTCTTTGTGCCTGAACGATTAGTTGGGGGCGAATGCGAAAGGGCCGCCGATGTCGTTTTTCAACAAGCTCAAGTCCCGCCTGACCCGTTCGTCGGAAAAGCTCGACGCGGGGCTTGCCGCGATCGTTGCGCAACCGGCCGCGCCGGTCGCCGAAGCCACGGCGAAACCCGGCCTGATCGGCCGTATCATCGGCCGACCCGCCGATGCCACGGCGCCGCGCCGGCTGCTTGACGACGCCATGCTTGAAAGCCTCGAAGAGCTGCTGATTTCGGCCGACATGGGCGTTGAAACCGCCGCCCGCGTCACCGCCAACCTCGCCGAAGGGCGTATCGGCAAACGCCTCTCGGCGGTCGAGATCAAGGCCGCGCTGGCTGCCGAGATTGCCCGCATCATGGCGCCGGTGGCGCGGCCGCTGCCGCTTTACGCCGGCCGCCCGCAGGTGGTACTGGTGGTCGGCGTGAACGGCTCGGGCAAGACCACGACGATCGGCAAGCTGGCCTCGCAGCTGCGCGCCGCGGGCAAATCGGTGGTGATCGCCGCAGGCGACACGTTCCGTGCCGCCGCGGTCGAACAGCTGCAGATCTGGGGCGACCGCGCCGGGGTGCCGGTGCTGACCGCACCCGAGGGCTCCGACCCCGCCAGCCTCGCGTTCGAGGCGATGAGCCGGGCGCAGGCCGATGGCGCCGACATCCTGCTGATCGACACTGCGGGCCGGTTGCAAAACCGCACCGATCTGATGGAGGAACTGGCCAAGATCGTACGGGTGATCCGCAAGAAAGACCCTTCCGCGCCGCACAACACGCTGCTGGTGCTCGATGCGACCACCGGGCAGAATGCGCTTTTGCAGGTGGAAATCTTTCGCAAGCTCGCCGATGTCTCCGGCCTGGTGATGACCAAGCTCGACGGCACCGCCAAGGGCGGCGTTCTGGTGGCGCTGGCGGATCGCTTCGGCCTGCCGATCCACGCAATCGGCGTGGGCGAGCAGATCGACGACCTCGCCCCCTTCGATCCTGATGATTTCGCCCGCGCGCTGGTCGGCACCGAAAGCTGATGCCGCCCCGCATCTTCCTTGCGCAAATATCCTCGGGGGGTGTGGGGGGCAGACAGCCCCCCGCCGCGGCCCGCCACGGGCGCCCGACCTGCAGATGAGCGCCTGGCTGATCAGCCTTGAGGGCACCACCGCGGGCCATCAGCTGGCGCTGGCGCTGGCGCTGCTGGCGGCATTGCTGCATGCGGTGTTCGGCGCGCTGCAAAAGGGCCGCCACGACCCTTGGCTCAGCCGCGCGGCAATCGATGCAAGCTACGGCCTGCTCGCCGCGCCCTTCGCGCTTTTTGTGGTGCCCTGGCCCGAGCCGCACATGTGGCCAATCTTCGCAGGGGCCTTCGTCATCCACGCGGGTTACAAGCTGGCGCAGGCAATGACCTACCAGCGCGGCGCCTATACCGTGGTCTATCCGGTGGTGCGCGGCACCGGCCCCTTGTTTGCGGTGATCGGTGCGGGGCTGGTGTTCGGCGAACAATTCAGCGCCGGGCAGTGGGCGGGTGTCGCCGTGCTGCTTTCCGGCATCTTCGGTCTGGCGCTTTACAATCTGCGCACCATCACTCTGGCGCGCGACACGCTGGCCGCGGCGCTTGGCTTTGCCGTGCTGACCGGGGCGTTCGTGGCGCTTTACACCACCTATGACGCCTACGGCATCCGCGCCACGGCCGACCCTTTCACATTTCTCGCCTGGTTCTTCTTCATCGACGGATGGTTCATGCCGCTCTTGACGCTGCGCCGCTGGCGCGCCGTCGGCGTTGCAGAAATCGCCCCACTGGCGCGGCGAGGCGTCACGGGGGCCGTCGTCGCCTTCTTTTCCTTCGGTGCGATCATGCTGGCGACGCGGCTCGACAGCGTCGGCGAGGCGGCGGTGCTGCGCGAAACTTCGACAGTGTTTGCGGCGCTGATCGGCTGGCTGATCCTGGGCGAGTCGACCGGGCCGCGGCGCCTTGCCCTGATGGCGCTGATCGCGGCGGGCGCGGTGATCGTGGAACTGGCGGGCTGAGGCGCGTCGCGCCAAAGTGTCTTGCAAGTCGGGCCGGGTTGCTGGCATTGACGCCCGCGCCGGGTGTGATACCCCCCAGGCAACAAACGGGAGCGCAGCGCATGGCGGCACGCAAGATCAACCCCTGGCTGAAGTTCGGACTCGAATTCGGGCCGCTTCTGGCCTTTTTCATCGCTTTCGGGCGGCTGAAGGAACGGGTCTTCACCATCGCCGGCACCGAATATTCGGGGTTCATCCTGGCCACGGCGCTGTTCGTGCCGCTGATGATCGCCTCGACGGGGGTGCTGTGGCGGCTGACCGGGCGGCTGTCGCCGATGCAGGTGGCGACGCTGGTGCTGGTCGTGGTGTTCGGCGGGCTGTCGATCTGGCTTAACGACCCGCGCTTTTTCAAGATGAAGCCGACGATCATCTACCTGCTTTTCGCCGGCATTCTCGGGCTTGGGCTGCTGCGCGGCAAGCCCTGGCTGGCGCTGGTGATGGAAGAGGTGGTGCCGATGCAGCCCGAGGGCTGGCGCATCCTGACGCTGCGGCTGATCGGCTTTTTCGCGGCGCTGGCGGTAGCCAATGAGGTGATCTGGCGCAGCATGTCAGATCAGGCCTGGGTCAATTTCAAGACCTTCGGGCTGACCGCGCTGGTGTTTGCCTTCTTTCTGGCGCAGGGGCGGCTGTTCAGCCGCTACGCGGTGCCAAAGGGCGAATGACCGCCCCGGTCAGCGCTTGAACAGCACCGCCTGCGCGGCCCTGTCCTTTGCCAGATCGCTGCGCAGTTCGGCGCCAACCGCGGCGCCGCGCTGCACCGCCGGGCGCGCCGCCATCAGATCAAGCCAGCGCGCCATCTGCGGCTTGTCGTCCAGCGTCTGTTCCTGGCCCTGCCAGCGGCTCGCCCAGGGCCAGATCGCGAAATCGGCGATCGACAGAAAATCTCCGGCCACGTATTCGCCCTTGGCAAGCTGGCGGTCGAGCACGCCGTAAAGCCGGGCAACCTCGGCGCGGTAGCGGTCCTTGGCATAGGGCAGATCCTGCGGCGGATCCATCGCCGGGGCGTAGCGCAGGAAATGGTGCGCCTGCCCGGCCATCGGGCCGACGCCGCCCATCTGCCACATCAGCCACTGTTCCACCGCGATGCGCTGGCGTTCGCCCCGGCCGTAGAACTGCCCGGTCTTGCGCGCCAGATATTGCAGGATCGCCCCCGACTCGAAGATCGAGACGGGGGCCCCGTCCGGCCCGTCGGGGTCGATGATCGCGGGCATGCGGTTGTTCGGCGCGATGGCCAGAAAATCGGGCGCGAATTGATCGCCCTTGCCGATGTTGATCGGCCTGACCCGGTAGGGCAGCGCCATTTCCTCAAGCGCGATGGTGATTTTCTGGCCGTTCGGCGTGGGCCAGTAAAAAACTTCGATCGGTGCTGGCATCGGTGCCTCCCTTAGTTTGCAACACAATGGCGGTATGGGCCCGGGTTGCAAGCCCGCGATGTTGACCGCGCGCCGCCGCCGCGTTAGGCCGCGTGCTGCGGCACCCTGCCGCAGCAGTTCCCGGAGGCCGACATGTCAGATTGGAAACCCCGCACCAAGCTTGTGCACACCGGCGCCCGGCGCAGCCAGTATGGCGAAATGGCCGAGGCGATCTTTCTGACCCAGGGTTTTGCCTATGACAGTGCCGAGGCCGCCGAGGCGCGCTTTGTCAAGGCCGGCGAAGACGAGTTCATCTATGCGCGCTACGGCAACCCGACCGTGCGCATGTTCGAAGAACGTGTCGCCGCCATCGAGGGCACCGAGGACGCCTTTGCCACCGCCAGCGGCATGGCAGCGGTGAATGCAGCGCTCAGCGCGATTCTGAAGGCGGGCGACCGCGTCGTGGCGGCGCGGGCGCTGTTCGGCTCATGCCTTTACGTGCTGGAAATCCTTGGCCGCTTCGGCGTGCAGGTGACGCTGGTCGATGGCATCGACCTGGCCGCCTGGCAGCAAGCCCTTACCCCCGGCACCCGCGCGGTGTTCTTTGAAAGCGTGTCGAACCCGACGCTGGAGGTGATCGACATCGCGGCAGTGGCGCAGCTGGCGCATGCCGCCGGTGCGCTGGTCATCGTGGACAACGTCTTTGCCACACCGCTCAATTCGCGTGCGGTGGAACTGGGCGCTGATGTTGTTGTCTATTCCGCCACCAAACATATCGACGGCGGCGGTCGCTGCCTTGGCGGCGTGGTCTGCGGCACGCGCGACTATGTCCGCGGCCCGCTGGAAACCTATCTCAAGCACACCGGCGCGGCGCTGAGCCCGTTCAACGCCTGGGTTCTGCTGGGCGGCATGCAGACGCTGGATCTGCGGGTGCGCGCGCAACTGGAAAACGCAGCGGCACTGGCGCGGGCGGTTGAAGGCCACAAGGTAGTGGCGCGCACGCTTTACCCAGGGCTACCCAGCCACCCGCAGCATGCGCTGGCGCTGGCGCAGATGGGGGCCGGTGGCACCATCGTATCGCTGGAACTTGCCGGCGGGCAGGCGGCGGCCTTCGCCTTTCTGAACGCGCTGAAGATCGTGCTGATTTCGAACAATCTGGGCGATGCGCGCAGCATCGCCACGCATCCGGCGACCACCACGCACCAGCGCCTTCCGGCCGAGCAGAAGGAACTGTTGGGGATTGCCCCGGGGCTGGTGCGGCTGTCGCTTGGCATTGAGGATACCGGCGATCTGCTGGAAGATGTGCTGGGCGCGCTTGCGGCGATCTGATCGCGCCTTCGCGGTGCCGTATTGCACAAGGCGCTGCGGCTGCCCAGATAGAACTGCTGGGCCGAATCCCGGGGGAAAGCCATGAACATAGGGAAAAAGCCGCCACTGGCCCCCGCGCGGGGTGAGGCCAGGGCGGCGCTGGAACTGCTTCGGGCCTGGGCGGCGCAGGCCTCGCCCGCCGAAATCGCCACGCTCGACCCGGCAATCGCACGGCTGCTGCCGGGCGCGCCGCTCGGCAACTACCCCGACCTGCGCCGCGCCTATCCGCAGGGCTTTGCCGCCGATGCCGGCTACCGCGCCGGTCTGCCCGACCTGCAGAACGGCCCCGCCAGCCTGATCGTCGGCGCCCGCGCGCCGATCCAGCATGTGGGCATTTCGAACTTTCGGCTGCCGATCCGGTTTCGTCGCCGCGCCGGCGGCGAGGTCACGCTTGACACTTCGGTGACGGGGACGGTCAGCCTCGACCCGGAAAAGAAGGGCATCAACATGAGCCGCATCATGCGCTCGTTCTACGCCCATTCCGAGCGCGACTTCAGTTTCGAGGTGATGCAGGCGGCGCTGCGCGATTACCAGAGCGACCACGACACCTTCGACGCCCGCCTGCAGATGCGGTTTTCCTACCCGCTGCAGGTGCAGGCGCTGCGCTCGGGGCTTTCCGGCTGGCAGTATTACGACATCGCGCTGGAACTGGTGGAACAGGCCGGGGTGCGGCGGCGGATCATGCATCTGGACTATGTCTATGCCTCGACCTGCCCGTGTTCGCTGGAACTGGCGGAACATGCGCGCATCGCGCGCGGCCAACTGGCGACGCCGCATTCGCAGCGCTCGGTAGCGCGGCTGTCGGTGGTGGTCGAGGGCGCCGAATGCCTGTGGTTCGAGGATCTGATCGAAGCGGCGCGGCGCGCGGTGCCGACCGAAACGCAGGTGATGGTGAAACGCGAGGACGAACAGGCATTCGCCGAACTCAACGCGGCACATCCGATCTTTGTCGAAGATGCGGCGCGCGCCTTTGCTGCGGAATTGCTGGCCGACGCACGGGTGGGCGATTTTCGCGTGCTGGCCAGCCACCAGGAAAGCCTGCACAGCCACGATGCGGTCAGCCTGTTGACCGAAGGGCAGACCTTTGCCGCGGCAAGCCTGGACCCGCAACTGTTCGCCAGCCTGGTGCATCGCGGATAGGGCGGGGGGTCTCAGACCCCCCGCGCGGCCAGGGGCCGCGCGTTCGGCGCTGAAAACCTTCCACTGGAAGGTTTTCCGGGCGCACCTCACCCCCGAGGGTGTTTCAGCAATGAAGAAACCATGAACAATATGCGAACACAGCTTGGCGGCGGCGGCTTGAGGCGGTAAGGTCGAGCCATGAGCGAGACCGCTGCCACGCCTTCCCTTTCTGCCCGCGCCATGGCGGCGCGACCGGCGCCCTATCTGGAGGGGCTGAACCCGGCGCAGCGTCAGGCGGTCGAGGCGCTTGACGGGCCGGTGCTGATGCTGGCAGGCGCGGGCACCGGCAAGACCCGGGCGCTGACCACGCGCATCGCGCATCTGCTAAGCCTGGGGCGCGCGCGCCCGAACGAAGTGCTGGCGGTGACCTTCACCAACAAGGCGGCGCGCGAGATGAAAGAGCGGCTTGGCCGGCTGATGGGTGAAAGCGTCGAGGGGCTGCCCTGGCTGGGCACGTTTCACGCGATCTGCGTGAAGCTGCTGCGCCGCCATGCGGAATTGGTGGGGCTGCAATCGAACTTCACGATTCTCGACACCGACGACCAGATCAGGTTGCTCAGGCAATTGATCCTGGCGGAAAACATTGACGAAAAGCGCTGGCCGGCGCGGCTGCTGGCCGGGTTGATCGACGGCTGGAAGAACCGCGCCCTGACGCCCGAAAAGGTAAAGGGGCCCGAGGCCGCCGCCTTCAACAACATGGGCGGCGAGCTTTACGCGGCCTATCAGGCGCGGCTGCGCGCGCTGAATGCAGTCGATTTCGGCGATCTGCTGTTGCACATGGTGACGATCTTTCAGACGCAGCCGGATGTGCTGGCGCAGTATCAGCGCTGGTTTCGCTATATTCTGGTGGATGAGTATCAAGATACCAACGTGGCGCAGTATCTGTGGCTGCGGCTGCTGGCGCAGGGGCATCGCAACATCTGCTGCGTCGGCGATGACGACCAGTCGATCTATGGCTGGCGCGGGGCCGAGGTGGGCAACATCCTGCGGTTTGACGCCGATTTTCCCG
>Ga0326597_10007249_pt1 | contig 15097 bp, 12 predicted proteins | sample RVTome_12_FD_203789 | JGI IMG/M metagenome (GOLD analysis project Ga0326597, IMG submission 203789) | Soil microbial communities from uranium-contaminated site in the Upper Colorado River Basin, Wyoming, United States - RVT100D185 | ecosystem: Environmental > Terrestrial > Soil > Contaminated >... | reverse complement strand
CAGCACGTGTTCGACGATTTCATTGCCGCTTCCGAGCAGTTGATCCGCGACGGCTACACCAGCCCCGATCACCTCGGCATCAGCGGCGGCAGCAACGGCGGCCTGCTCGTCGCCTCCGCCATGACGCAGCGGCCCGACCTCTACAGGGCCGTGTTGTGCACCTACCCCGATCTCGACATGGTCCGGTTCTTCACCTTCAGCCGCACCAATAACGCGCCGGCCCTGCTGGAGTACGGCGACGCCCGGATCCCCGCGCAGTTCGAGGCGATCCGGCAATACTCACCGTACCAGAACGTTCGCGACGGCGTGCACTATCCGGCGGTCATGCTGGCCACCGGAGACCTGGACACGCGCGTGCCGCCGCTTCAGGCACGGCGCATGACCGCGAAACTGCAGGTGGCCACCGGGTCGGGTCTGCCCGTGATCCTCTGGTACGACACCAGGGGGGGCCACGCAGCCGGCCGGGGCAGACCGCTATCTCTGCGTATAGAGGACACGACTCGCGAACTCGCGTTCCTTGCCGGTCAGCTCGGCCTCACGCCCGCGAACTGAGGCTCGCGAACGACGGGCCGGACTGTCGATCCGGGCCGATCGCTTACCCAGCCGCCTCGGTGGCGTCTGTCGGCTCCTCAGGACGCCAGAAGTTCGTGACGCGCTGGCCGGACTCCCTCCGGCGGCGCGCCGATCTGCCGGCGGATCGTCAACGATGTCTCCGTCATCCTCGAGCCCGCCGCCCTGGTTGATTCCGTCAACGCGCTACTCCCCGGATGAGTGTCCTCTGCGCTTCTTCAACACGTACGCCTCGAGGCCGTCCAGCGATTCCTCACAGAACCGCCGCTGCCTCGCAATCCAGTTCTCCGCCGCCGCCAGCGGCGCAACCTCCAGATGCAGCCAGTGCTACCGCCCCACGACTTCGCGGCGTACCAGCCCCGCCCGCTCCAGCACCTTCACGTGCTTCGAGACCGCGTTCAGCGATACATCGAAATCGCCGATGGCGCACGACGTCTTGCCTCCATCCCGCAGCCTCGGCAGCTTGCGCGGAGGGCCGGGCGGTGCTCGAAGGATGAGGCGGCAACGAATCGCGGATCCCGGGAGGAAAGCGTGGCGGCACGGGAAGACGGGCCGGGTGGCAACGAGACGGGAATCAACAGGCGTGCGTTTCTGAGGACTGGCGCGATCGGCGCCGGCGTGGCGCTCGGGGCGCTCGAGGCCTCGTCCTGCTCGACGGCGTCGCCGGTGACGGTGGCCGGGGCCGTGCCCGCGGGTGCGCCGGTGCTCGCCTCGCCTCCGATGGAGACGGTGCGGATCGGGTTCGTTGGTGTGGGCGGGCAGGGCACATCGCACGTCGAGAATCTCGTGCATATCCCGGGCGCCCGCATCGCGGCGATCTGTGACATCCGGCCGGCTCACGCGGAGCGGGCGAAGAAGATCGTGATGGAGGCCGGCTTCGAAGAGCCGCGGCTCTACACGCGCGGGGAGCGGGATTTCGAGCGGTTGTGCGCGGAAGAAGACCTCGATCTCGTGTTCAATGCGACGCCGTGGGAGTGGCATGTCCCGATCGCGCTGTCCGCCATGCACAACGGGAAGCACACGGCCAGCGAGGTTCCGTTCGCCACGAGCATCGATGATTGCTGGGCGATCGTGGAGACGGCGGAGCAGCTCGGCCGTCATTGCGTGATGATGGAGAACTGCAACTACGACCGGCCGGAGATGCTGGCGTTCAACCTGGTGCGGCAGGGCCTGCTGGGCGAGGTACTGCATGCGGAGTGCGGTTACCTGCACGATCTGCGCGAGATCAAGTTCGCCGATGAGGGCGAGGGTCTGTGGCGGCGGGCGTGGGCGTGGAAGCACGACGGCAATCTGTATCCGACGCATGGTCTCGGCCCGGTCTCGAACTGCCTGGACATCAACCGGGGCGACCGATTCGAGTACCTGGTGTCGATGTCGGGTCCGTCGCGCGGGCTTCAGGAGTTCGCGAGGGAGCACTATCCGCAGGGTCATCCGAAGCGCGCGGAGACGTTTGCGCTCGGCGATGTCAACACGACGATGATCCGCACCGCGAAGGGTCGCACCCTCTTCGTCGGTCACGACACGAACCTGCCGCGGCCGTACAGCCGGATCCACATGGTGCAGGGCACGCGCGGGCTGGTCCGGGGCTACCCGCACCGTGTCTACGTCGAGGGTCGCAGCCAGCCGCACCAGTGGCAGGAGGCGAGCGAGTGGTACGATGAGTTCGATCATCCATTGTGGAAGGGGATCCGCGAACGCCGGGAGGAGTTCGCGGGCCACGGCGGAATGGACTTCCTCGAGGACTACCGGCTGGTCAAATGCCTGCGCGACGGGTTGCCGACGGACATGAACGTGTACGATGCGGCGGCGCTCAGCTCGATCGTCGAGCTGTCGCAGCGCTCAGTCGCGGACCGGAGCCGGCCGGTGGAGGTGCCCGACTTCACACGCGGCCGCTGGCGCAGCAACCCGCCGCTCGGGATCGTCACGCTCTGAGACGGCCGGCGGAACGAGGCCCGAACCCCCCGGACATGCGGTCGCGGTGGGGCATGCGTGACGGACGAACCCCCGCCACTGCGGTGTCGAGCCCGCCCTCACCAACTCAGTAGCGAAGAAGTCCGGTTCGTTCGAGCAGGGCAACGAAGCGCGGCTGTCCGCGCAGCGGATCGAGCAGCGGCTCGGCTCTGATGTACGCCATCTGGGGAGCCTGAGCGGCGCAGGCCCTTTCCAGTGCGTCGAGCGCGCCGTCCCCATTGCCGAGGGCCAGTTGCGGCAAAGCCAGGTAGTAGTCGGGCACGTGTCGCTCGTGCGCGGCCGCCTGAAGATCGGCGAGGGCCGCTTCGGCTTCGCCGGTCCGGCCGGCGGCGGCCCGGGCGCAGGCGAGCAGCGAAATCGTCGAGGCGGCCCGGCCGGAGTCGGCAGCGGCCGCTTCGAGCGCAGCGATCGCTTCATCCGGCCGCCCCTGATGCAGCCGCGCGAGTCCGAGCGCTGTGCGAGCGGTGGCGAAGTGCGGGTCCAGTTCGAGAGCCCGGTTGGCGTTCACGGCGGCGAGGTCGTAATGGCGCCCGTAGTAGAGGACGAACCCGGTGCTCGCGAGGACGGCCGCGGACAGAGGGTCCAGTCGTTCGGCCGTGCGCGCTTCCACGATGGCGGCCTCGGTTCGGCCGAGCCAGGCGTGGTGCAGGGCGAATCGCTGGTGCGCCACGGCGTAGTCGGGCCGGAGCTGGATCGATCGGCGGAACGCCACCTCGGCCTCCTCCCAGCGCCACTCGAATTCGCGGACCAGCGCCAGCGATGTCCACGCCTCGGCGAGGTCGCCATCGAGGTCGAGCGCGTGCTCGGCCGATTCGATGGCGCGCGGCAGCGCCTCCGCGGCGGGAAGCGCGCCGTAGTCGAGGAGTAGCGAGAGCGCGTCCGCGAGCCCGGCCCACGCCCGCGCGAACGCGGGATCGAGAGCGATCGCCTGTTCGAAGTGCTCGACTGCGCGTCGCAGCGCGGACTCCGTCCGCCGGTTCCAGTGGTGCCGCCCGCGAAGGAGGTAGTGGTAGGCCTGGAGGTTGCGCGTGCCGGGGCCGGCCACGGCGTCGGCCGCCTCTCGTGATCCGGCGGACACGCGTTCGACGACGGCCTGGGCCACACTCCGCTGGACCTCGAACAGATCGTCCACCTGACGGTCGTACGTCTCGGACCATTCCGCATAGCCCGTCTCCGCATCGACGAGCTGGACTGAAAGCCGAAGCTGGTTGCCCGACATTCGCACGCCACCCTCGAGAACGTGTCGCACACCGAGGCTTCGCCCGATCGTGCGAACGTCGGATGCCGCATTGCGCATCGCGAAAGATGACGTGCGCGCGGCAACCCGCAGGCCCGGGACACGCGACAGCGCCACGATCAGCTCCTCGGTCAGGCCGTCGCTCAGGTAGTCCTGCGCCGGATCTCCGCTGAGGTTGACGAGCGGCAGCGTGGCGATCGATCCGGGCGGCAGCGGTTCCGCGGCCGCCGGCTCCGCTGCGGCCCTCGAAGTGCCCCTCCGATCGCCTGCAGGGAAGGCGGGCACCGAATCCGGGGTTCGCTGGAGGCCGCGCGGCGTGATGTCGAACGCCCACGCCAGCACGATCGTAACGGGAAGTCCGATCAGCAGCAGGAAGATGACCACACGCGGGCCCCATTCGACGCCGAGCGGCGGCAGCACGTTGTTCGCGCCCTCCGCCACCCCGAGGGCCACGATGGCGTACGCCGCCAGAACACGGAACACCTTGCGGCGGCGGAGCTCGAACAACAGCGTGCGGGCACGCGACCGCACGCCGCGATGCGGAGCGGTGGGCCGGGATCTCACCGGGTGAATCGTCGCTTCAGTCCATCCATGAACGCGAATCGCACATCCCGGGCTTCGCGGAGCACGCGCAGACCGGGAGTCTCCCGGTTCAGCCAGCCAAGGCCCTGCTCACGGCCCGACACCAGGTAGTCGCTCACGGCCACACGGTACGTTCGCGAATCGTCGAGCGCCTGGGCACCGACGCGCCACCCGTCCGCGGCCCGCGTGATGTTCGCGTATTGCAGGTACCCGCCCGTACCCCGGTTGAGCAGACCCTGCTCGAGTGCGCGGCGGAGCAGCGCTCCGCTGATTTCGATCTCGAGGATCGGCCCGCCGAAGGGAAGGGTCCGGATGATGTCGTACTGGCGGATGGGGCCGGCAGGCAACACATCGTCGATGCGGATCGAGCCGGCATTGTAGAGGGCCGCGTCCGCGGCCGGCGTTTCGGCCCGCATCGATTCCGCGATCAGGTTCGACAGCGCCGTCGTGTCCACGAAGATGCTCGACTCCAGGCCATCCAGCTCCACATCCGAAGTGGCGACGAGTTGGTCCGGCTCGAATCCCGCCAGGCGGAATCCGGCGTAGGCACGATTGACCCACTCATCGACCACACGTTCCGTGGCGGGATCCGGCTGGATCGAGTCGGTGATCGAGACGAGGCGACTCTCGATGCGAGTCCGCTTCGTCAACGCGTTCCACCGGATATCGTGCACCCAGACGGTCCGCGCGTTCGCATCCGCCTTCGCGATCGGCGTGAGGGCCGGGCCGCGGTGGAGCAGCGAGTTCGTGTGCTCGTGGCCACCGAGGATCAGGTCGATGTCCGGCGCGTGCTCGGCAATCTCGATATCGCGGGCAATCGGCAGGTGCGTGATGGCGACGATCACGTCCGCGCTGTCACGCACGATGGCTGTTTCGCGGAGCGCGGCTTCGATCGCATCCGATACCCGGGCATATGGTCGCTGATCGCGCTCCATTGTCGAACCGATGAACGCGAGCCGGAGCGTGTCTCGCCCGCCCGCAACGCGGACGATCTCGTGGCGTTCCACATTGGGCAGCCGGGTCCCGTTCGCACCGGTCACGTTGGAGGAGATCCAATGAAACCGCGACTCGGCCAGGCGGCCCGTCAACGACGCCTCGGACAGATCGAATTCATGGTTGCCGAACGTGGCGAAATCGAGGCCCATCGCGTTCAGTACCGCGATCATCTGGCGGCCGTCCAGACGCTGCCCGTCCACACGGGCCGTCCCGAGCGCGGAGGGACTGAGCATGTCGCCGGCGAGCACCGTGAAGGTGTTCGGGTTCGCCGCGGCCAGCTGCCGGCGGATCGTGGCGACACGCGCGGGACCGCCATAACGGCCGCCCGCCGTCGGCGTGATCTCGTACAGATCGTTGAGCTGCACGATCGTGACGCGCACCTCGCGGGCGGAATCGGTTGTGACCGCCGCGGGCACGGAAGCCGCCGCTACGAGCGCGGTGTTTTCACTCCGCGTCGAGGTCGCGCAGCCGCTGACGAACGGGGCCTGCGTCCCGAGCAGGAGGGCGAACAGCCGGCGGCGCATCATTCTCGAGGGCCCGCTACCGGTCCGCACATTCAGCGTTCGAGATCACGGACCCAGATGTTCCGGTACCTCACGGGCTGGCCGTGGTCCTGAAGCGAGATCCGCGTGTGCGCTGTACGGCGGCCGCCGCTGATGCGCTGTCGGCCCGACCAGCACCGAGTGATCCTGGATCAGGATCCCGTTGTGGAACACCGTGAAGATCGCCGGGCTCAGCAGTTTGCCGGCCGCATCGAACCGCGGCCGGCGGAACACGATGTCGTAGGTCTGCCATTCGCCGGGCGGCCGGCTCGCGTTCACGAGCGGCGGATACTGCCCGTACAGCGCGCCGGCCTGGCCGTCGGCGTACGTTTCGTTGCCGTACGAGTCGAGCACCTGGACCTCGTATATGCCCATGAGGAACACGCCGCTGTTTCCCGGCTCCTGGCCCTCGCCCTCGCGCTTGGCCGGAGAGGCCCACTCGACATGGAGCTGGACGTCACCGAAACCCTGCCGCGTCGCAACACCGCCTTTGCCGGGCGCGACCTCGAAGTGGCCGCCGGTCACGGTCCAGGCGGCCGGCCCCCCGCTCTCGCCCTGCCAGGCGGACAGGTCCTTGCCGTCGAACAACACGATCGCATCCGATGGCGAGGGTACGAGCGCTCCGGCCGGCGCGGGCTTCACGACGGGCGGGCGAGGCCGGGTCAGGTCGTGCGGCGGCCACTTCATTTCCGGAAGCTGCGCTTCGGCCGACACCGCGGACAGCGTCAACAGCCACGCGGCGGTGGCAGGGAGGATCGCGATTCGTCGCCGTGTGGAGTGCATGGCCTCACCTGGGAACCGGGGAACGGGCGGGACGCGCCGTCGGGTCGTCGCCGCGAGTCGAGCCGGCCGCGGACGAAGCAACCCGACGGAGTTTGCAGAAGCCGGCTGGAGTACGCCAGTCGCGTCACCGGGTCGGCACCCGCCCGCCGGCGATGCGCTTCATCGGGCGGCCGGCCGCGAGCGACTCCGTCTGCGACACCTGGTTGGCCAGACGGACCTCGTCGAGCGACACCGTCGACGGATACTGCTGCGCGAAATCGGCGAACGTCATCGCGCGGGGCAGCCTGACGATCTGGATCCGGTTCGGGCTCACATCCAGGTACGTCCGGTCCGTCAGCCGCGCAAAGCTGTGGATCGCCGCCGAAGCCACGTTCGAATGCGTCGCCCATTTCGCCTGCGGGGCGTAGCCCACGATCTCGTAGACGGCGCTGTTGTGGGCGATGTAGGCGATCGTCCCCCGGAGCACGCCGTCCTGAGTGGTCAGATCGAAATCCGTCAGCGTGGCGTTCAGCCCGTTGATCGTCTCGGTCCGTGACTGCAGCACGGCCAGGCCCTCGACCGAGGTCAGCTTCGACGCAGCTTCCGCCGGGCTCGACGCCTGCGCGAAGCTCAGCTGCATCGCCCCGTCCCGGCTCGGCGCGAGCGCCTGCACCGCGTCCGCTCCGTTCTGGGTCGCCCAGCCGGCGGGGAACGTGATCTCGAACGTGAGCGTCGGCTGAAGGAACCGGACGCCGATGAAGTAGCCGGCACGCGGATCCTCGCCGAACACCAGCCCATCCAGGTGCTGCAGGAACGCGTCGCGTTTCGTATCGAAGCTCGAGTAGTCGGTTCCCGAGGCCGCGATCCGCTGCTCGTTCGACTGCACGCGATCGCCCGGGTCCGGGTGCGAGGACAGCCAGTTCGGCACGCCGCTCCCGCCGGCCGGCGTCGTCGACTGCAGCATCCGCATCACTTCCGACATGCCGTGCGGATCGTAGTGGATCCGCGTCATGTACCGGAACCCGAGCTCGTCCGCCTGTCGCTCATCGTCGCGGCCGTACTTCAGGAACAGCAGCTGCAGGCCGGTCGCGGCCGCGCCGCCGTAATCGCGAATCGTCGAGGAGAAGATCGAGCCAATGCCCAGACCGAGCTGCGCGAGCTGCACACGCGTGATCTGGCTCGCCGAGTGCCTTGCCGTGACATGACCCGTCTCGTGCCCGAGCACGGCGGCGACTTCCGCTTCCGAGTTCATGTTGCCGAGAATGCCGCGCGTGATGTACACGAAGCCGCCGGGCAGCGCGAACGCGTTGACCAGATCGTCATCCAGCAGCTTGTACGACCAGGGCAGGTTCGGGCGCTCCGATGACGCGGCGAGCCGCAGGCCGACCCCGCGGATGTACTGCTGCAGCGCCGAGTCGGGATAGAGACCGCCCATTTGCGCGGTGATCGCCGGATCCGATTCGCGACCGATCTCGATCTCCTGGGCCTCGCTCACGAGCGACAGCTCCCGCTCGCCCGTCGCCGGATTCACCGCGCATGCCGCGGCGGCGAGCAGCAACGCGACGGCGGGTCGGCCAATGCGGCGGCGTCGATCGGACTTCGCGGCTTCCAGCCTCTTTCGCATTCGATCCCTCCGGGACTCGATTTCCTTTGCGCCTCGACTCTGCCCGCCCCAATTCCCCAAACCGCGACGGTCCGTCACGATCCGAGAAAGTGTCCGTAGACTTCGCCGGCGTGCCGCCTGAACGTGAAACTCACGGCGCGCAGGCGAGCCCGTTCGCCGAGCATCTTGCGTCGTTCCGGATCGAGGATCAACTGGCGAAGCGCATCGGCCAGCAGGCCCGGCGTCACGGCCTCCGGCAGAACGACGCCCGTTTCGCCATCGACCACCGCCTCCGCGGCGCCGCCCGTGTCCGCGGCGATGGCGGGAACCCCACGCGAAGCGGCCTCAATGTAGGCCAGACCGAAGCCCTCCAGTCGTCTGGGCGTCCGCTGGCTCGGCATCACGAACAGGTCGGCGCCGTCCTGGGCACGGATCGATGCGGCCTCGTCCAGCTCGCCGGCCAGCGCCAGGCGAACGCCCGCGGCCCCCGCCGCCCGCTCGAGCGCCGCCGCATACGCGACCGGACCGCCCCCGACCACAACGTACAGAACCCGGTCTCGCAACTCCCGCGGCAGCAGAGCGCAGGCTTCCACGGTCAGCGCATGGCCCTTCTCCCGCACCCGCCGTCCGAGCGTCACGAGGACCACCTCTTCGTCGCTGACCCCCCACGATGCTCGCACCGCCCCGCGGTCCGAGGCCGGCGTCTCGTGCCAGGCCGATGCGATACCTGGATAGGAGACGATCCATCGATCCCGGGATACACGGAAGTCTCGCTCGAGCCGTGCCCCGACCGCCCGGCTGACCGACGCGATACCGCGCACCCGGCCGAACGCACCCGCCATCCACAGCCGCGGCAGCCACTCCGACCGGTACCGCAGCAGCTCCGTCCCGTGAATCGTGAAAATGTACTCACGCACTCCGCCGATCCGCGAAAGCGCCGTCAGGGCCATCTGAGACTGCGGATCGGTCCCGTGGATCAGGTCCGGTTCGATCGATCGGATCGCCTCGCGACAACGGCGCGCGAAAGCCGTCAGTTTGTCCAGGCTCTGAATACTGCAGAAATCGCCCGCGAATCGATGGACCGTGTACGGCCGCACCCCATCCGCCGCCCGCTGGTCCGCATGGTAATCCGGCGCCACCACGTGCACGTCGTGGCCCAGCTCCGAGGCCCCTTGCGCCAAGCCCTCCACCACCGTCGCGATCCCTCCACGGAACGGTGCAAACTCGTAAGCCAGCAACAGCAGTCGCGCCATGTCAGCCGCGATTCCGTTGGCGGCGGTCGGGACCCTCCATGGTCTCCTTTCGCGCCGGGTTCCACTTGCTCGCCGCGCGCACGACCCAGCCGCCGACGCCCCTCTCCAGCACAAACTATACCCCAGACCGCCCACACAAAAAATCGATCCGCCGCCGGCTCGGATGCCCGGCGACGGATCCCGGCGCCCGGACCCGTTCGATCCGTCGCGCCCTCTGCCCCAATCGGCCTCTGCGCTTGCGGCGCTCACCGCCCCGTGGGCGTCCGGACTCTCTCGCGCCCGGATTCAGCTCATTCCATGCCCGACAGATGGAAGACCGCCGCATAGCGCCGGCGGAATACCGGCGCGAACCGCTCGCACCATGTCTCCTTCGTTCCGCCGCACGACAGGTACCGCTCGAGCAGGGCTCGCTGGAACGCCATGTAGGCGTCGAACCCCGCACCGTATCGCTTCAGATATTCATCGGCCAGCGTCATCGTCGAACCCGGGCCGACCACCCGCAGTCGGCCTCCGGCCTCCCTCGAACCTCACGAGCCGCACCCCGGCGGCGCTTCCGGCCCAAGGCTGGGCGATTCCCGTGCCAGGTCCACTACCACTTCTGGTAATGGAGTATAAACTATTATATATCAACTATTTACAGTAGAATACATAATGTAATTTATCGGTACGAACGGCGCTGGATGGAGCGCGGGGTGACCTGTTCAGCGGGCATTCTGCAAGGACTTATCGAGGACGGGTCGGGCGGACCGTGGCGTGGCGGCATACATTGGCGCGAGCCGCAGGTCGGGGGCGAAACGGGATGGACCCTGGGGCGGAGGAGCGAGATGAGCTTCAGGCGGGCGCTCGGCCCGTTCGATGCCGCAATGGTCGTGATCGGCGGGATCATCGGGGCCGGCATTTTCATCAGTCCGTACGTGGTCGCGCAGCGCGTGGGCTCCGCGGGCGAAGTCCTCGTGGCCTGGGTAGCGGGTGGCGCGATCGCGACGGCGGGCGCGCTTTCGTTTGCCGAGCTGGGCTCGCTCTTCCCTCAGGTTGGCGGGCAGTACGTGTACCTGCGGCGGGCGTTCCATCCGGCGGCGGGCTTTCTGTACGGTTGGGCGTTGTTGCTGATGATCATGAGCGGGGGTCTGGCGGCGGTCGCGATCACGTTCGCGGAGTATGCGTTGAGGCTGGTCGGCCGGACGGGCAATCCGCTGCCGCTGGCGCTTCTGGCGATTGCGACGGTTTCGGTCGTCAACTACGTGGGGGTGAAGCCGGGCAGCCGTCTGCTCAACGTATTCGTCATCCTGAAGGTGGTGGCGCTGGTGGGTCTGATCGGGGCGGGCCTGCTGATACCGGAATCTGCGATCGGTGAGGGCGTGGCCGGGGCGCCATCCGGCTCGACGTCCCTGCTGGCGTTCGGCGGTGCGCTGATCCCGATCCTGTTCTCGTACGGCGGCTGGCAGAACGCGAACTACGTGGCGGAGGAGATCCGCGAACCGCGTCGGAATCTGCCGATCAGCCTGATCGTGGGTACGGCCGTGGTCGTGGTCGTGTACGTGGGAGTGAACTATGTGTATCTGCGGGCTCTGGGTCACGGTGGTCTGGCCGCGACTCGGACGCCGGCGGCGGATGCGGCGGCGGTCGCGTTCGGGCCGATGGGGGACCGGCTGATCACGGTAGCGATCGCCATCTCGACGTTCGGCTTCCTCGACCTGAGCGTGCTGGCGCCGTCGCGCGTGTATTACGCGATGGCGAAGGACGGGCTGTTCTTCGACGCTGTGTCGCGGCTGCATCCGCGGTTCCGCACGCCGGTGAACGCGATCGTGCTGCAGGCGGTGTGGGGGATGATCCTGGCCCTGACGGGCACGTATGCCCAGCTGGTGGACACGGTCGTGTTCGCGGACTGGATCTTCTTCGGCTCGACGGTGGCGGCCGTCTTCGTCTTCAGGCGAAGGTACCCGGTGGCCACGCGGCCCGCAGGTTCGTTCGTTGCGCCGGGCTACCCGATCGTGCCGTTGCTGTTCGTCGCGGCGGCGGGTCTTGTGGTGATCAGTGTGATCGCGTCGAACCCGGTTCGCTCGTCGGTCGGAGCGTTGCTGCTCGCCACGGGCGTGCCCGCCTACCTTTACTGGAGCCGCCGCCCGGGCTCCGCCGGCCCGCTTCCGGCGATCGGAACCGGCGGACCCGTCCGCGAAGACGCGGCCGAGTGAGAAAAACCGGAGGGCCGGCAAGAGGGGGTGCCCGTTGAGCGTGACGTCGTGGGCTCCTTACATGGAGTGGGCGAAGAAGCGGCCGCCCGCGCGCTGGGATCTGGCGGGCAGCAATCTGCTCGGTTGCACGGTCGAGGATCTGCCGGGCTGCCGCGAGGTCGTCGAGCTGAACGGTCTGAATCCGGACGGCTACCCGCCGCTGCTCGAAGCCATTGCGTCGCGCTACGGCGTTCCGGTCGAGCGTGTGGTGACCGCGTCAGGCGCGGGCGGCGCGAATTTCCTGGCGATCGCGTCGCTGGTCCGGCCCGGCGATGATGTGCTCGTCGAATGGCCGACGTACGACCCGCCCATCGGCGCGGCGAAGCTGATGGGAGCGAACGTCGTGACGTTCGACCGGTGCTTCGAGGAGTCGTGGGCGATCGATCCGGACCGGGTCCTGGCGGCGCTCACGGCGCGCACCCGCCTGATCATCCTCTCGAGTCCGCACAATCCGAGCGGCGCGCTGGCGGACGCGGCGGTCCTGCGCGACGTCGGTGAGCTGGCGCGACGGGCCGGTGCTCGCGTGCTCGTCGATGAGGTATACCTCGAGGGCGTGTACGGCGAGCGTCCGCCGCCGGCCGCGACCCTGGGCGATGGGTTCGTTTCGACCACGAGTCTGACCAAGGCCTGGGGCCTGTCGGGTCTGCGGGCCGGCTGGATCCTGGCCGATCCCGAGGCGGCCGAGAGCATGCGGCGGGCGAGGGATGCAATGGATGGCGTGGGTCCGATCCCGTCCGACCGACTCGCCTGGTTCGCCTTCGCGCACCTCGACCGGCTGCGCGATCGCGCGCGGTCGATCCTGCAGCCCAACCTGAATCTCCTCGACGCCTTCGTTTCGGCCCGGACCGACCTCGAATGGGTCCGCCCCGCGGGCGGCAATGTCGCGTTCCCGCGCATTCGCGGGATCGCCGACACCACCGACTTCGCACGCCGGCTCCACGCCGACTACGACACGGCGATCGTCCCGGGTCATTTCTTCGGAGCGCCAGGTCACTTCCGCATCGCATTCGGATGCGAGCGAAGCGTCCTCGAGGGTGGCCTCGACCGTCTCGCTCAGGCGCTCGACGCGGAGTCCGGCCGCGGGCTGGGACCGGCCCGTCAATCGTGAGCCGGCCCGGGCTGCGGCCCGCTGCGGCCGGCGTCCACCGCGGCGTACGGCGTGTAAAGGTCACCCGTCTTCATGTAGAGGCGGGCTCGCGGCGGAGGGTCGGTCGTGAGGGCGAACATCTCGTGGCCGGCGCCGGCTTCGACCGGGGTCAGCAGGGAGGCAGGGATCGACTCCGCCGGTCCCGCGGCTCGCCAGGTCCGGCCATCCACTTCGGCCGCGGGCAGGTCGGCCGTCGCATCGTATACCGAGTACCGGAACGGCTTCGTCCTTGCCTCCTCCAGAGGCAGATTCTTTCCCGGCAGCCCCGAATCCCTGCAGGCCGTCAGGGCCAGGAGGAGCGCCGTGGCTCCCGCCATTGCAGCCGTCCCGCCCGCCCCCACCTGTCTGGCCATTGAGCCTCCGTCGATTGACGCGCCGATCGCCCACGAAACATCTTTGCTGCGCCCGGCGTCGTGGAGCCGGGCCGTCTCGTACAACCGCGGGAGGAACGTAATGCGCATTGCACTCGACCCGATACCCCTGGTCATCGGCATCTACGCATGGGTCGGCGAGGTACTGGCCCTCGCGACCGGGAAGCGGGAGGCCGAGGGTGCAGAAGCGCTTGGCAAACGCCTGTCCCGCCAGCGCGGTACTTCTGCGGACCGCGAGGTGCAGAAGATGGTCCGCACGCTGCACACCGACGTCAAGGTCGCCGACAAGCTTCTCAAGAAGACCGGCGACGTGTGGAGAATATCACAGGAGACAGATCTCGTCGACCTCGTGATCGAGCCGCGCGGCGACGGTGAGGGTCCGAAGGCGTACGTGCTGCTCAAGCCGCGCGAGATCCGGCCGCTGCTCGAGTCGATACGCGCGGCCGCGACTGGTGCGGGCGAGAGTGATGCGACGCTGGCCGCAATCGATCAGGCGATCTCGGACATGGACCCGCGTGGCGGGGACTATCTCGCGTTCGGCTTCGATCCCTGGCAAGGTTGAGAAAAATGGAATTCGGGGGTCCCCGCATCCGACCCGAGCGCCGGCCGATGCGCGTGCAGTTCTTCCAGGAGAAGGATATTGCCGCGCTGGAATCGGCGGTGAACGGATGGCTCGCCGTCGATCCACGACGCGAGGTCGTTCACGTGCTTCAGACGGAGGTGGACGGCACGTCAGGGCCGGAGATCATCGTCAGCATCTGGTACATCGCCGGCTGAGCCGCGGCTTCCTCAGCGCAGCGCCCACAGGATCTGCTCGCCGAGCGCTTCCACCTGCCATTTCCGGATTCCGCTCATCGAACGCAGTTGGTCGGGTGTCGATGGCTGTGCCGTCGCGATCTCTTCCAGCTGCTGGCGGGGCATGAGGAATCCGCGGTCCAGTCCGAGTTCGTCGGCCTGTCGGTCACGGGCGGTCTTGAGTCGATCGATCAGGGCTTCGAACTCCCGGTCCAACGGTGGACGTCGCGGCGGGCGGCGGCGAACCGGCAGGGCATCATCCGGCAGTTCGCGCGCTCGGGCGACCGCCTCCACGAGTTCACGCGCATGACGCTGGCCCGCCGCATCGACGCCGCTCGTTCCGTTCAGGTCGGATGGTGAATGCGGCATCCGCCGCGCGACCGCGACCATGACATCGCTCGACAGAATGCGGAACGGCGCGACGTCGCGTTCGCGCGCGAGGCGGTCGCGCCACGCGTGGATTTCACGGAGCGCGGCGAGCTGGCGGGGATCCAGATCGCGGATGTTCTTGAGCCGGAGATACGCATCCGGATCCTCGGGCGCGAAGCTGGGCGAACTGCGCAGGCCGAACTCTTCCTCGGCCCAATGGAGGCGATCGGCCTGGCGCAGGGCTTCGGCGAGCCGGTCGCGCAGCACGAGCAGGTGCCGGGTGTCCGACGCCGCGTACTCGAGCAGCTCGATCGGCAGCGGCCGCTGCGCCCAGTCGGCGCGCTGGTGCTTCTTGTCGAGCCGGATGTCGAGATACCTGGCCGCGAGGGAAGCGAGTCCGATCGAGGGCTCGCCGAGCAGCTGTGCGGCGAGCTTGGTATCGAACAGTCGCGCGACGTGGATGTCGTAGTCGCGCGCCAGAAGCCGCAGGTCGAACTCGGCGTCGTGGATGACGATCTCGCGCTGCGGCTCCGCGAACGTCCGTCGCATGAGGCCGAGGTCGAGGGCGAGCGCATCGATCACGTACGTCCGGCCGCGCGTCGAGACCTGCATGAGGCATATGCGATCGGCGTACCGGTGGTAGCCTGCGGCTTCCGTATCGACCGCCA
>Ga0326597_10007248_pt1 | contig 15097 bp, 12 predicted proteins | sample RVTome_12_FD_203789 | JGI IMG/M metagenome (GOLD analysis project Ga0326597, IMG submission 203789) | Soil microbial communities from uranium-contaminated site in the Upper Colorado River Basin, Wyoming, United States - RVT100D185 | ecosystem: Environmental > Terrestrial > Soil > Contaminated >... | reverse complement strand
ACTTCGGCCTGATCGACGGGGGACTCACGATCGCAGATGGCGAGGCGGAGTGAAACGGGGGTGCGGCAGTTGTGGGGCAGGGTCTCGAAGCTCGCGCGGGCGACACGATCGAGGACGCAGGGAACGGGACCAAGTCGGCAGAGCGCCGGACCGTCCAGGACGAGTGCGAGGTTTCCGCGGAGGCCATCGGACGTCTCGTCCAGGAAGGCCTCCATCCCAACACTCTCGGGAAGGTCGGCCCGGTGGAAGAAGCAGTAAGCGCTCCGGGTAGACTCACCGGCCCACTTCCCCTGGAACTCATGACTCGTCGTCTTCTGTAGCCCGGACAGGATCCAGCCGGACTGCTCGACGCCCGTCCGAACCGCTTCGAGCAGCGGCTCGAGCGTGAGAAGGCCCGTCTCCTTGGGCCTACTCATCCTGCTTGCTCAGCGCGTTGACACACTTTTTCGCGATGCCTTACCTTGTTTGATCCCCACGATAGTCCCCAGGCCAAGGCTGGACTGACCATGCCTATGCAGGACCGGCCAATCGACGAGATCCTCCGCGACGCCCTCGAGGCGAGCGGTCAACGGTTCACGGATCAGCGCGCTGCGGTGTTCCGGTTCCTTTCCTCCACGGACAAACACCCGACCGCCGACGAGGTGTTCCTCGCCGTCCGCGGCGACGTCCCGGACATCTCGCTCGCGACCGTGTACAAGGGCCTCGAGACCCTCGTGGGGTGCGGACTCGCGATTAAGCTGACCTACGGTGACGGGTCCTCGCGATACGACGGGCGAACCGACCCGCATCACCATGCCCGGTGTGTAGTGTGCTCGCGAATGTTCGATCTCCCCGGAAGCCTGACGCCGATGGAGGTGTCCGAGCTGAGCGAGGGCGCACGCGGGTTCCACGTCACCGGGTACCGGCTCGAGCTCACCGGACATTGCGACGACTGCGTTCGGAGTCCCTCCGAACGGCCGGAGCCGGTCTGACCCGGTCCTCCCTGGACCTCCAGATCGAACTTCCCCCGGATCTCCGGAGCCGGGCCCTCCTCGGCGGCGAGGCGGCCGATCGGGCCTCGCTCGTCTCTGGACCGTTTCGCGCGTCGCCGCCGGCGTACCTCACAGCCTCGGACGACGATAGCCTGGCGCGGATTCTCATCTGGGCCTGGGAGAACCGCGTCGGGATCATCCCCCGCGGCGGGGGAACCGGAATGCCGGGGGGCAACCTCGGTCCCCACCTCGTGCTGGAGCTCGGCCGCGGCTTCGATCGGGTGGAGCTCCTCGAGGCCGACGCCAGCCGGATCCGTGCGGGCGCGGGGGCCGTTGCCGGTGTCGTAGACCGGCTCGCGCGGGAGCGCGGCCGCTTCCTCCCCTTCCTCCCGTCGTCTTCCGAGTGGTGCCGTGTCGGCGGAATGGTCGGCACGAACGCGGGTGGCGCGCGCAGTTTTCGCCATGGGGCCATCCACCGGTGGGTGGACGCCGTTGAGGGGTTCTTCGCGTGGGGAGAGCCGTTCCGGCTGGAGCGCGGGGCGACCCCCGCAGGCCCCTTTTCGAAGCTCCAAGCCCGCGTCGCGAAGTCCCTCCCCAGCTCTGGCGGTGCGGTTCGCGGCTGGCCGAACGTCAGGAAGAACTCCTCGGGCTACGCCCTGGACCGCTTCCTGTCGGAGGGCGATGCGGTGGGCCTCCTGGTGGGGAGCGAGGGAACGCTCGCCGTCTTCACGAGCGTGGAGCTCCGGACCGCCCCCCTTCCCGAAGCGACCGGGCTCGCCCTGTTCGTGGCGGACTCCGCGGACGAGCTGGCCGCGGTTGCCGAAGGGGCCCGAGACGTGGACGCGACCGCGTGCGAGTTCTTCGGCCGTCGGTTCCTCGAGCTCGGAGGGGCCGCGGACGCCTTGCCGGACATCGTCCCCCAGGCCTGGGCCCTCGCGCTCGTCGAGGTGTCAGGGTCCGAAGGCGAAGTCCAGGACCGGCTGGCCCGTCTGGGCGGGCCCGGCGGCGGCGCCCGTCCGCGCTTCGCGACCCGGGAACCCGACGAAGTCGACCGCCTCTGGGGTGTCCGGCGCCGGGCGAGCCCGGCGATCGCCCACCACGCGCCGTCCGGGCTCGTCTCCACCCAGTTCATCGAGGACTCCGTCGTGCCGCCCCCGGCCTTCGGGCGCTACCTCGAAGGCCTCGAGCGGATCCTGGCGGACGCGCGGTTCGACGCCGTGGTGTTTGGCCACGCCGGTGACGCGAATGTCCACGCGAACGTCCTGCTCGATCTGTCCGAGCCGGACTGGCTCCCCAGGGCGAGATCGGTCCTCGACGACGTCACCGAGCTCGTCCGGGCGCTCGGAGGAACGCTCAGTGGGGAGCACGGCGACGGACGGCTCCGGGCACCGCTGGTGTCCAGGATCTGGACACAGCCGATCGTAAAAGCTTTCCGAGAGGTGAAGGACTCGCTGGATCCGAGAGGGACCTTGAACCCGGGGGTCGTCGTTCCGCTGAAAAACCAAGATCCTTTCGAGGGATTTGCGCCCCGCCCCCTCGCGTTTCCGCCTTGACCGGCGGGAATGCGGGACGGGCACGCTTGTTGCGACGACCGAGGCTTGCCCCGGCAAGGCGGGGTGTTCCATCTTTGGGCCGGCCTTCTTAGGGCGCTTCGACTTCTCGTTGGGGCGCTTCGACTTCTTGGATCGGGGGCGCATGTGACGCGTACGCTCGCGACGGTTCTTGCCCTCTCCGCGGTCCTATGGCCGCGTGGCGCCGAGCGCGCCGCCGAGGCGAACCCCCCCGCGTCGTTCGCGCCGGCCGGTCCACGGGCCTACGCCGCGCCCCTCCCCCCGCCGCCTGCGCTGGCCGCCGACCTCACCAGCCTCCGGGCCGAGGTGAGCCGACTGATCCAGGGCACGGGGCTCACGAGCGAGTGGGGCGTGTTCGCGGTTTCGCTCGAGCACGGCGACACCTTGATGTCCCTGAACCCCGACCGGGCGCTCGCGCCGGCTTCGAACCAGAAGATTCTCGTCACCGCCGCGGCCCTCCATTACCTGGGCCCAGACTATCGCTTCCCGACGTTCCTCCTGACCGACGGCGAAGTCCGGGACGGCGTCCTGCACGGCGACCTCATTCTCTACGGCACGGGCGATCCCGCGATCTCGGATCAGCTCCTTTCCTCCGAATACGAGGTGTGGGAGGACTTCGCCGAGACGCTCCGGAGGGCCGGGGTCCACGCCGTCACGGGCGGGATCGTAGGCGACGAAAGCTTCTTCCAAGGCCCCTCGAGGGCGCCATCCTGGAGCGACGGCTATCTCGATGACTGGTATGCAGCTCCGGTGTCCGCCCTCACGTTCGCCGAGAACGTGGTGACGCTTCGGGTTTCCGGCGGCGCGATCGGTGCGCCCGCCCGTGTGGCCACCATGCCCGAAGGCGCGATGTTGCCCCTCCAGAACACGAGCGTCACAGTCGCCGGCGGCGAGGCCCGAGGGCTCCGCGTCGGTCGCGAAGATCCCGACGGCCCGATCGAGATCCGGGGCCAGATGGGTAGCGGGGCGGGCGAGTCGTGGCGGATCCTCACCGTTTCGGATCCCGCGACGTACGCGGCTTCCGTCTTCGAAAGCGTGCTCGGGGCATCGGGAATCCGGGTCGAAGGCTCGGTCTCGAGGAACAGGTCGGAGCAGTCGTCTCGGCTGACCGACCGGCGGACCATCGCGCCGGGATTCCAACCCTCGGAGGGCTCCGCCGCACCGCTCAGGACACTCGCGGTTCACTACTCGCCGCCGCTTTCCGAGCTCCTGAAGATCCTGAATAAGCAGAGCCATAACCTCTACGCGGAGCTGCTCCTCTTCGCGGTTGGGCGCGTGACGGGCGGAGACGGCTCATTCGCCGGGGGAAGCGCGGCGCTCGGCGGCTACCTATCGCGAGTGGTCGGCGTCCCCACGGGAGACTTCCGCATCGAAGACGGCTCGGGCCTCTCGCACCTGAACCGCGCGACGCCCTCCACCTTCGTGAGGGTGTTACGGAGCGTTAGCGAGTCGGAGCACGCGGACGTGTTCTGGGCGTCGCTCCCCGAAGCGGGCAATCGCAGGGAGCTCGCCCGGATGTATCAGAGCCCGGCGGCTGGGAACCTGCGCGCCAAGACCGGAACGATCAACCAGGTATCCGCCCTGTCGGGAATCGTGCGAACGGCGGACGGCGAGCCCGTCCTCTTCAGCATCCTCGCGAACAACCTTCCGTCGTCCAGGGCGAAGCGGGTCGAGGACGCGATCGGGATCGAGCTCGCTTCCCTCACTCGGTCACCGATCATCGGCGACTGAGCCCGTCAGGGTCAGGCGCGCAGCCCGCGGCCCCTGGCGTTCCTGAGCCGGCGCCGAAGCTCGACAGGAGACATCGAGAGCAGGGTGCGACGAGCGGCCTCTTCGCTGTTCCAGCGCACGTCCTCGAGCGCGACCTCCGCAGGCGAATCCACGCCCTCGGGCTGCATCACCAGATAGAAGCGGCCTTTGTAGTCGAGACCGGGTCGCTCCCGCATGCCGGCATTCCATGGCGAGCCGTTTTCGTCGTCGAAAGAACGAAGGAGCCCCGGGGCGGGCGAAGTCGAATCGACGGAGGACATGGGCGTTATTCTACGCAAGGTCCGGAGTTCGACCAAGGCCGCGCGGCCCATCCTCGAGGAGTCCCAGGCGCACTTCGGGGAAGTCGAATACGAGGAGCCCCTCCCTGGTGATATCGGAACGGACGCGAAAGCCGTCGTCCATCGAGAAGAGGACGCGCTCGGCGGCTGGCAACGTGATCCGGAGCGCGGTGGCCGCGTCGGTCGCGGTCAACCTTCCCGACCGGGCTCGAGCGAGGTGGAGGGCCTGGTTCTGCAGGGCGACGAGGACCCCTTCCCGCCGACGCTCCTGCGCCTGCCTTCCCCACCGGAAAAGCAGGATCCCACAGAGGCCGAGTCCTACCGCGACCGCAAAGGCGACCGCGCTCGCTTCGGATACCGCCACGATCAGCACGGAAACGCCACCGACGGCGAAGAGCGCCCCGAAGACGCGCCGGACGAAACCTCCCGCCGGAAGGCGTGGGTTCGGCCCATGGAAAGGTGTGTGAGCGCGCTCGGCGAGAGGCCCGTGACCGGGCGCGCGCATTGGCCCCTGGAAGGGCGGGTGGCCGGGCGCGTGCATAGGCCCCTCGAGCGCGCTCGGCCGAGACCACGAGGCGCCGCATCCTGGACACACCCAGGCCTCACGCCGGACCAACCAGTAGACCAGGCCGCCGATCCCGTAAGTCACGAGGGTGGCGCCCACGAGGAGCGCGGCGTGCTCGGTTCGGCGGAAGTAGGGCATGCCGTCGCCCCGGTACCCGCAGGTGCCGCAGGTCCGAACTGGGGCGGGGACGTCGACGTCCATGGGGGCCACGAAGGTTCATACGTCCTCGGGGGGACGCGGGATTCACGGAGGGGCCCGTGTTGTTGCCTCGGCCGAGCCTCCAACTTTAGCTTCCGGCCACTTATGCGCGTTCAGACTCCCTGGAAGCTCGCCACGCTAGTCGCGATCGGCTTCGCCCTCTTCGTTCCGGCAGCGGCGGAAGCGCAGACCATCGCATCGCCCTACCGGTTCATCCAGGGCCGCCACGACGTCGGGATGATCGTGGGAGTTGTTCAAGAGAACCGGGGCAGCCTGGGAATCGCACCGGGCGGTGGGCTCATGTTCGGCGCACGGTACGCAATCGAGATCTCGGGCCCGTTCGCGGCGGAGCTGACGGGATTCTTGCTGCCGACCGAACGCACCGTGTTCACCCCGCAGGACAATGTCGGGATCGTGGCCTTCGGGGAGGCGAGCGTGACCTTGGCCGCGATCGACGCGCGTATCCGGTTCACGTTGACCGGAGACCGCACCTGGCGGGGTCTCGCGCCCTTCGCCATGGCAGGCGGAGGGGTCGTGGGGAGCTTCGGGAACCTCTCTTCCTTCGACCTGGACCTCATCCCGGCGAACCGCGTCGACTTCGGTCCGAGCCTCCTCTTCGTGGGCGGAGCCGGCACTCGGTGGATCCCGGGCGACCGCCTCACCGTGCGCGCCGAAGCGACGTACCACTTCTGGAGACAGGGCACACCGCCCGGTTGGGTCACGGTCGAGGAGGAGCTCGAGGGCCAGCTCGGAGAGGAATGGCTCGCCGTCCCCGGGTTTGTGATCGGCGTCTCCTACCGACGCTGAGCGGGCCTTGGCCGCCGACTTCGAGACGCGCCCGGCGGACTGGCTGACCTTCCCGAACGCGGTGGCCCGCGTGCGGTCCGTGGCTCCGCTACCGGCCGTTTCCCTCCCTCTGTCCGAAGCCCTGGGCCTCGCGGTCGCACGTGAGGTGCGGAGCACGGTGACCCTCCCGACGGGCCCCACGTCCCACATGGACGGCTACGCGGTGCGGACGGCCGACGTGGTCCTCTCCGGTGACTCGGGATTCTCCGCGCCGCTGCCCGTGGCCGGTACGAGCCGTCCCGGCCATCCACCAACCCGGCCACTACCCCCGGGAAGCGCGGCGCGGGTGATGACCGGAGGCCTCCTCCCCGAAGGTGCGGACACGGTGGTACCGGTGGAGAAGACGGATCGGGAGGGGGAGTCGCCAGGTCGGGTGCGGATCGCGCTTGCCCCCGGCGGCGAGTCGGCGGTCCGGCCCGGAGCGCACATCCGACCCGCGGGCGAAGAGGTGGAAACCGGGGAACGCCTCGCGGCCCCCGGAGACACGGTGACCCCTCCGCTCCTCGCGCTCGTCGCCGTCACGGGCACGCCGAGTCTCCTCGTCCACCCGGCGCCGCGGGTTGCCATCCTCGTCACGGGTGACGAGCTCGTCGCGGCGGGAGATCCCGGGGCGCTGGCCGGAGGAACCCGTCGAGCCGATGTCCTCTCGCCCACTCTTCCACCTTTCGTGCGGGCCGCGGGCGGGGCTCCGCTCTCCCCCGTGCGGGTCCAGGACGACCGTTCGACGCTCGGGAAGGCGCTCCTGGATGCCGCGACCGCAGCCGACTTCGTGATCACGACCGGTGGAGCGTCGATGGGTGAGGCAGACCTCGTGAAGAGCGCGCTCGACGACGTGGGATTCGAGCTCGACTTCTGGAGAGTCCGGATGCGACCCGGGAGCCCCGTGAGCTTCGGGCGACTCCGAGACGGAGGCCGCCGGGTCCCGGTCCTCGGCCTCCCCGGGAACCCCGTCTCTGCGATGGTGACGTTCCTCACCCTCGGGGTTCCGGCTCTCCGCACGCTCGGTGGGCATGCGCGCGCCCATCTTCCGACCGTTCGCGCCGCCGCGCGCGAGCGTCTCGGTGGTCCCCCCGATCTGCGGGTCTACCTGAGGGTCACCCTCGAGGCGGAAGGGGACGGGCGGTGGGGAGCGCGGCTTTCGGCACCCCAGGGTTCCGGGGCGATTCGCAATTTGGCGTTGGCGGACGGCCTCGCGGTCCTCGCGGAAGGAGTGGGTGAGATCGCAGAAGGAGAAGGCGTGCCCGTTCTCCTCCTCCCGCGTTTCGGATGGGCGGAGAACTCCTGAGACCGGGGCGCCGGGGACGACGGCGGCGCCGTGAACGACCGCCGCGTCTCTCGCTCGCCCGACCGCTCTCGTCGGGCCTACGCCTCGCGCTCGCCCTGGCGGCGGGCGGGTGTGCTCTCCCACGCTGGCCGGTCGAGAGCGCCGTCACTTCGCCGTTCGGGGTGCGATGGGAGGGGCTTCTTCCGAGCGTTCACCGCGGCGTCGACCTCCAGGCGCGCGAAGGTACCGAGGTTCGCGCAATGGCCGCGGGGCGAATCCGATTTTCGGGCTGGATGAACGGATACGGGAACGTAGTGTGGTTGGATCATCCCGGCGGCGTCATCTCGCTCTACGCGCACCTTTCGCGGATCGACGTCGTGACGGGGGGGTCCGTCGAGCGCGACGCGCTGATCGGCCTGAGCGGGAGCACGGGCAGCGTCACCGGGCCGCACCTTCACTTCGAAGTCTGGAAGGAGGGTCGGCAGGTGGACCCCGTCCCTTACCTCGGGGGACCGCCTTGAGGTCAAGGCATGACGGAGCGCGGAGCGGGCTCGGCGCCTTTAGCCCTCGAGACGTCCCGATGGCCGCGGTAGAAGAAGCGAAGAGGCCACGACTCGGCTTCTCGGACCCCGATGCGCCCGGTGACGGCAACCTCGGCTTCGGGTCGCGCCGACGGCTCGAAGAGCAGGAGCGGAGCGTCGGAGAGGTGGTGCCCGTTCAGCGAGCCGTCGATTCCGAGGGCCGCGCAGAGGCGCGCGGGCCCGTTCGCCAGATCTTTGGGTCCTCCCCGGCGCTCCCGCATCACATCCTCGCCGAATAAGGGCTCGATGGCTCGGATGAGAACGGCCTCCGGCTCCCCCTCCGGGGCCGCCACCACGTTGAAGCACCAGTGCATCCCGTAGATGAAATAGATGTACGCCGTCCCAGGGAGCCCGAACATCGGATCGTTCCGCCGTGTGCGGCCGATCCGCTCGCGTGCATGGGAAGCGGGGTCGCGGCGGCCCAGGTAGGCTTCGGTCTCGACGATGCGCCCGCCAACGGGGCGCCCGCCCACAATGGAGACGAGGTAGCACCCGAGGAGGTGGCGAGCTGCCGCCTCTGCTCCCGGGAGGAGCGCGTCGGCCTGGAGGACGCGCGGCGCATCCCCCGTCTCGGGCATGACACCCACGAGCGAGGACGTCATCGGGGACGGGTGCGCGCGCGCGGCACTGCGGCCACCCCCCGTCAGTCGGGCGTGGTGGCGTCCCGGGTGCGCCGACCGCGTCGTCGAGCTTCCGCGGCCTCGGCAGGCATGAAGGCGTCCTCCGCGGGCACGAAGGCAGGCTCGGCAGACACGACGCCGGAGTCCGCAGGCGCGCGAGCAGCCTCGGCAGACACGAAAGCGTCATCGGGAGGGACGACATCGCCGCGCACGGGGGCGGCCCGGGGAGGCGCGAGGGCGGCCTCACCCTCTCCGCCAACCGACGGCGCTTCCGCCGCCTGGGCGCCGGCATCCGAGCCGGTCAGCAGGTAGCGCTCCCGCCGCCGCCTCAGATCGGCCTGCCACCCTTCGAGGACGAGGTCGGCTCGCGCGGACGGCAGGATCTGCCGTATCCTCTCGGGATCACCGGCGAGGACTTCGAACAGGCGGGGGCCGAGCGCCTCGACCAGGGTTTCCGCCGTCTTCCTTCCAACCCCGCCGTAGGAGTTCGTCAGATAACGGATGACGTTCTCCGGCTCCTTGGGCAGGTGCAGGCGCTCCACCTCGACCGGTGACATCGCTCCCCCGCCGGCCGCCTCGGCGGGTAGGCCACCGTCGCCAGGGAGCGAGCCCGGCGACGCCGCGGGTTCCGCGCGGGAGATGGAGCTCGAGCCCGCGCGAGGCACCATCTGGCCCTGGAATATTGGAGGCGCCTCACCCCGCCCCTTCCCTGTCCGGACGGAGCCGTCTCGCGGGCGCAGTCGGCCCGACTCCGCTCCCGACGCGCGCACCGCCGGGGTCGCCGACCGATCGGGCGGAGTCGTGGGACGACCGGACGAAGTCGTGGTACCGTCAGTCGGAGTCGCAGGGCGGTCGGGCGGGCCTTCGAGGGTACCCGCGCCCCCGCTCGAAGGGGCAGACGGAACTACCGCGGCCGTGGATCGGTCGCCCAGGGACACGTGAAGCTGACCTTCCTCGCCCTGCTTAAGCGCGATGACACCCCGCTCCTGCGCGTGCCGAAGGAAGCGCGAGAACTTCGGGAAGCCGAGTTTCCCCTCGTCGAAGTCCCCATCCAGCGCAAGCATGCGCCGCTTCACGTCGGAGTCGCGCACCGATTCGGACTCCTGGTCCTCGAGCAGATCGGTGATCGCTCGTCGAAGCAGCGTGAACGCCGCCTCGACGTCCCCAGTTGTCCCTTCGAGAGCCGTGTCCGCGGGGATCGAAGCCTCCGCCGTCCGCCCGTCGACCGAGGGCGCTTCGGATGGCGACTCCGTGTCCGAAGGCCGCGCGCCGCCGTCGCGGCTCTCCGACCTTCCGCCGCGATCCGATTCCCGCCGCCGTCGGCCCCGGTCTCCCCGCTCCTGACGGGAGCCCGAAGGCTCGCCTTCGGCGCGCGCGCCGCCACCCTTCCCCGCCACGATCTCGTATTGTCCGTTCTCCATCCGCCGGGTCTGTAGGAGGCCACGGCGGCTCGCCTCGGAGACGAACTTCGAGAACTTGCTGAACCCGACGGCCTTCTCGTCGAACCCCGGATCCAGCTCGAGGAGCACCTGCTTGAGACGGTCCGATCGCATGACGTCCCCGCGGCGGCCCATCTGCTCCACGGCTCGCTCGACCAGCGCCCAGGGATCCGAGGTGGCGCCACCCTCCCGGTTCTCGTCCGTTCGCCGAAGCCCCGAAAGCGACGTGTACGAGTAGTACTCGTCGCAGTTCTGCACGAGGATGTCCGACGAGGACTCCTGAATCCCCACCCCGATCACGTATTTCCCGTACTCCTTCAGCTTGAGCACGAGGGAGGAGAAGTCGGAGTCGCCGGTGAGCAGGATGAAGGTGCCGATCTCGGGCCGGGTGAAGACGAGCTCCATCCCGTCGATCGCCATCCGGATGTCAGTGGCGTTTTTCTTGTTGCTCCCGTAGGCCGGGGCGAAGATCAAGTCGATCGACGCCTCGGACAGGGGAACGATGTACTGCGGATAGCGGCGCCAGTCCGCATAGGCCCGCTGGACCGTGACCTTCCCGCGAATGACCTCCGACCCGAGGAGCTGCTTCAACTCCTTCGAGAGGTCACTCCGAATCCCCATCGTGACATTGTCGAAATCGATGAGGAGGGCGGCGTTGGGGGCGTGTGTGGGATGTGCGGAATGACGGCCCCCCTCGATGTGGGGGGCGTTCAGAAATGGTGAACTCATGTACGGAGTGTCGACTCTCGCTCGATGGATATTTTCACGTCGCGAGACCCCCCCACCCTTCCGCCGAGCCGACCGCCCGGATCAGGGGCTTCGTCGATCGGCGAAGGGTCGGGGGAGCCTCCACGTGGCTTATGCCGAGGGGTGGTGGCGCGCTTCCTCGATCAGACGCACCAACTCCACCCGCCGGACCTTGCCAGTTCCCGTCACCGGGAGCTCATCCAGGAAGTGAATCACATCCGGGACCTTGTAGTCCGCGAGGGTCTCGCGACACCAGGCCCGGAGCTCTTCTTCCGTGAGGACGGCGCCCTCCAAGGGGACGATCGAGGCGCAAACCGCTTCCCCGAGGAGAGGATCCCGAACTCCTACGACCACCACATCCTGAACCGCCGGATGGGCGTGGAGCCGGACCTCGATTTCCCGTGGATAGACACTGGAACCGCTCCGAAGAATAACGCTTCTCTTTCGACCCACCAAATGGACGAACCCCTCTTCGTCCACAATTCCCAGGTCCCCCGTCCGGAAAAAACCCTCCCGATCGAGCGACGACGCCGTCTCCTGCGGCTGCCGGTGATACCCCCTCATGACCCCGGCCCCCTGAAACGCGAGCTCCCCTAGGCTCTCCTCGGGCAGCTCCGCTCCGTTGTCGTCGAACACCCGCACGCGCACCCCCGGTAGGGGCCGCCCCACCGTGTACCGGCGCTTCTCCGCGGGGTCGTCCGGCCGCGTGATGCACACGGTGGACGAGATCTCTGTGATCGAATAGGCCGAAAGGAGAACGGGGCACATCCGCACCTGGACTTCGCGGAAGAGTGCCTCCGCCATGGGAGCGCCCGCGACGAGGCCGATGCGCAGGCTCGAAAGGTTCCGGGCCGTCGCCCTCTGCTCCGCGAGCTCCGCCGCGAAGACGGTGGGCACCCCGAAATGGACGGTCGCGCGGTGGCGAGCGATCAGCTCGAGGTTGTCCGCCGCGTCGAACTCCTCCTGGAGGACGAGGGACGCCCCGGAGATCGCCGCCCCCAGGATTCCCGGACCCAAGCCGAACGCGTGGAACGGAGCCGAGACACCCACGATCACGTCGGTCCGCGCGAGGCCGACCGCGTCCGCCGTCCCCGCCGCCGCCTGCGCGAGGCTTCGATGGGTGAGCTCCACGCCACGCAGCTTCTCGGTCCGGCCGGAGGTGTAGACGATCGCGAAAAGGTCGTCGGGTCCGGCGGGCGGCGCCTCGTAGTCCCTGCCCGCTCCCGCGGAGACCAGGTCCACGTAGGTCGACACCCGATCATCGTACCACAGACCTTCGTCCCCGACGCTCACGACGTTGTGTAGGTCCGGTAGCGTCCGGAAGAAGTCCTGGAACATCTCGAGGTAGTCCGTGCCCCGGAACGCCTCGATCACGATCGCGCACTCCGCTCCCGAGTTTCGAAGGGTGTAGCGAAGCTCTGCCGGAGTGAGTCGGGGATCGAGGGGCACCGCCACCGCCCCGAGCTTCGCAAGCGCGAACGTGCCGACCACGAACTCGGGACACCCGGGCAACACGAGCGCCGTCCGGTCCCCCACCCCGATCCCGAGCTCGCCCAGGGACGCGGCGAGCGCCTCGGACTCGGCTTCGACTTCGCCGAACGTCATGCGGCGCTTTCGGGTCACAACGAAGGGGTCGTTCGGACGGCTGGTGGCGCGGAGCGAAAGCGCGCGAGCGAACGTGAGCTCCTGGGCTCGTTCTTCGAGCGGCGCTCCGCCGCCACCCTGACGATCTCCGCTCAACCTGCGGTCGCCTCCCGGAGGAGGTCGCGAACGACCCCTTCCTCCACCCGCGTGCTCCAGTCGTCGTCGGCCTGTGCGACCTCTCCGATGCGCGAGAGGAGCACGTAGCGGACGGCTCCGCTCCGCGCCTTCTTGTCCCTCGTCGTCAGGGCCACGACGTCGTCCACGTTCAGCGAGTCCCGATCGGGAATGCGGGTGGGAAGGCCCAGTCTCCCCAGAATCCCCGTCAGGCGCGCGGCGACGCCGGCCTCCGTGATCCCGAGGCGCTCCCCGAGCGCCGCCTCGAGCACCATGCCGAGCGCGACCGCGCTCCCGTGCGGGAGGCGGAGTCCCGACGCCGCCTCGAGCGCGTGGCCCAGCGTGTGGCCGAAGTTCAGGATCTGACGCCGGCCGGATTCACGTTCGTCCCGGCTCACGACACCCGCCTTCAGCTCGACGGAGCGCGCGACCATGACCGCGGTGGCCTCCGGGTCGCCGTCCATCAAGGCGCCCGCATCGGTTTCGATGTCTTGGAAATAATCCGCGTCGAGGACCGCGCCGTGTTTCACGGCCTCCGCGAGTCCCTGGGCCCGCTCCTCCCTCGAAAGGGTGACGCTCAGGTCGGTATCCGCCAGCACGAACGCCGGAGGGTGGAACGCCCCAACGAGGTTCTTGCCCAGCGGCACGTCGACGCCCGTCTTCCCGCCGACCGAGGCGTCGACCATAGCAACGAGGGTCGTCGGGACCTGGACGACCGGAATCCCGCGCATGTACGTGGATGCGACGAACCCGGCCAGGTCCCCCGCGACACCTCCGCCGAGCGCGATCAAGCAGGCGTCCCGTCCCAGTCCGTCCGCGAGGAGGAGGTCGGTGAGGCGGGACCACTGCTCCCGGTTCTTGTTCCGCTCGCCCGCCGGAAAGGTGTGTACCGGGGGCGGACGCACGACCCCCGAAAGCGCCCGCATGAGGGCCGCCCCGTGCAGGTCGAAGACGCGGTCGTCCGCGATGACCGCGTAGCGGTGCGCGGGCGCCGAGTCGGCCAGGAGCGTCGCGAGGTCGCCTAGAACCCCGGGCCCCACCGTGACTCGGTAGGACGAGGAGGACGCCGTCACGGGGATCGTCCACCGCGTTCGGGTCCCCTGGTCCTCCACTCGTCCGACAGTCGTGAACCGCTCGCGCGTCATGTCCCTTCGGGCGGTAGGGCGAAGACGCTGCCGAGGGGCTGCACCCCCTCCGGACAGGGGCCCGCTTCGAGGTCGGCCAAGCGACGCCCCGAGGCCGGGTCCACCATCTCCCCCGCGACTTCAGGGATCAGCCAGCGCACGAATCCGCGCTCCTTCCAACGAGGATGGGGGATCACGAGTCGCACGGAGCGAAGCCGCATCTCCCCGAAGAAAACGAGGTCCACGTCGAGGGTTCGTGGACCCCAACGCGGTCCTCCACGATCCCTACCTTCGTTCGCCTCGGCCTCTTGCGCCATATGGAGGAGCGCGGCGGGGCTGCCCTCGGTGCGTCCTCGAAGGACCAGGTTCAGGAACTCGGGCTGCGCCACTGGACCCCAGGGGACGGACTCCACGACCTGGGATAGTGCTTCCACTTCTACGTGGCTCTTCAGAAAGTCGATCCCGCGCCCCAAGTGCGCGGACCGGTCGCCTAGGTTGGACCCGAGGGAGAGGATGAAAGGAGCGCCCGGCACCTAGTGTCCCGATCCAGGGGTTCGTCTGCATTCGCAGGCCGCTGCATCCGCACCAGCGTCGTCTCTCCTCCTCGCCGTAGCGGTGCTACGCGTCGTCGTCGTTCCTAGCTGGCACGGTGCATCGTTCTGCTCGGTGCGACGGCGAACCTCTGAATCGGGACACTAGCTCAGCGCCACGAGCCCGGGCCCTGCCCGGCCGGGCATGCATCGCCTGATTCGAGGTTCGGGTTGTTGTCGATCTCTCGATCGGGAATGGGGAACGCAACGTCCTCGCCTCCACCGACGAGCGCCTTGGACGGGAAGAGGTCGATGTCCACGAGAGGGTCTCGCTGCAGTCTTCGCGCGGTCACGTGACGATCGCCGGTGAGCCAAAGCTCCCGCCCCCGCTCCGCCGCGATCTGGCGCAGGTCGGCCTCCAAGTCGCCGGTGAGGTTGATGTCCGGGAGCAGATTCCCCGTCGGCGGGTTCACTCCGAACTGCGTCGTCGCCCTGAAGCTGTAATCGGAGCGCAGGTCGTTCAGGAAGTCTTCGGCCAGCTGCGGCTGGCCCAAACGAAGCGCCGATTCCGCGACGATCAACGCGGCTTCGATCCCCGAGGCCATGAGCACGTCGCTCTCGCGCTTGTTGTAAAGCATCTGGAGGACGACCGGCACCGTCTGCGCCACCGTCGTGAACCCCGCGGGACGATTCCGGAGCAGGTTCAGGCCGATGAACTGCTCGAGGTAGGGCCACCGTTCTCCCCCGCTCGAGCCCGCCGTCCCGTCGCCCACCGTCCAGTGGATGGACTGCGAGTCCCCCCAGGTGAACGTGTACATCGCGTTGTACTGGTCGG
>Ga0326597_10007247_pt1 | contig 15097 bp, 14 predicted proteins | sample RVTome_12_FD_203789 | JGI IMG/M metagenome (GOLD analysis project Ga0326597, IMG submission 203789) | Soil microbial communities from uranium-contaminated site in the Upper Colorado River Basin, Wyoming, United States - RVT100D185 | ecosystem: Environmental > Terrestrial > Soil > Contaminated >... | reverse complement strand
CAAGTTCGAACTGAACGACGATTTCGCGCAGGAAACCGGTCTGGTCTGCGGCGGGCAGATGGAAGTGTTCATCGAACCAGTCGAGCCGTCGCCCGAGCTCTACGTCTTTGGTGCCGGCCACGTCGGCTACTGCGTCGCGAAGATGGCCTACGACGTCGGCTTCAAGGTGCACGTCATCGACGATCGCGAGAAGTTTGCCAGCACCGAACGATTCGGCGAGGGGATCGACGTACTGATCGACCACATCCCCACTTGGCTCAGCACCGCCAAGCTACCGCCCACGTCGTATGCGGTGATCGTGACCCGCGGACACACACACGACCTCGACGCCATGCGGGCGCTGGCACAGATGCCCCTTCGCTACCTTGGGCTGATTGGCAGCAAGGCGAAGGTGAAGCGAATATTCGACGCCCTGATCGACGAGGGCATACCGACCGCGTCTCTCAAGAACGTCCATGCCCCGATTGGGCTCGACATCGGCGCCATCACGCCGCAGGAGATCGCTGTCAGCATCCTCGCCGAGCTGATTGCAGTGAAACATGGCCGAATCTCGGACTCCAACGCCGCGGCCGCGAGCATGCGCTGGGACGGCGCCCTTCAGAAGCGGTAGGCTGGCCGTCGGCGGCCCGCGCGATCGAGCCCTTCCGCTATAATCAGGTAGACGGCTCTAAGCATCTGATACGTAATGGGTTCTCACGAGGTATCCGAACGGTCCAGGCGGCTCATGGCGACGCTCGTCCGCGTCTACATCGAGACGGGCGAACCCGTGTCGTCACAGCGGCTCGCGCGAGAGAGTGGCCTCGGCCTGTCCTCCGCCACGGTGCGGAACGTACTGGCGCAGCTCGAGGACGGCGGCTACGTCCATCAGCCCCACACCTCGGCCGGGCGGGTGCCGACCGATCTCGGGTATCGAGTCTTTGTCGATCTACTGCTCGAGGACCGCAGGCCCGTCCGTACTCTCGCGGTCGTCGAAACCCATCTGCGCGAGCAGGCGGAACGGTCACCCCTGCTTGACGACGTGCTGGCGAGCGTCTCGCACTTCGTGTCGCGTGCCGCGAGGCAGGTCGGATTCGCGCTCTCGGGCACAGCCGGGGCCGTGCTGCAGCGCCTCGAGTTCGTGCCGCTCGGCGGCTCCCGCATTCTCGTCGTCGTCGTCTCTCGCGGCAGCCAGGTCACGCAGAAGGTCATCGATGCTGCTGAAGACCTCACCTCCGACGATCTGGCCCACGCGGCGAACTATCTCAACACCGAGTTTGCCGGCCTGCCGCTGCTGGATGTACGTGAGGCCGTGCTCGGCCGTCTCTGCCAGGAACGTACGCTCTACGATCAGTTGCTGACCCGGGCGTTGCGACTGGCGCAATCGACGCTCGCAGAGATGCCGAACAGCCAGACGTTCCACGTCGAGGGCGCGGCGTCGCTGCTCGATGGCCCGGCGCACGAAGGTGTCTCGCTGGCGACGCTTCGCGCCCTGGTCGAAATGATGGAAGAGAAGCAGCGTCTCGTCCACTTGCTCAACGAGTACATCGAGGGTCCGGGCCTGACGATCGTCATCGGCGCCGAACATGCAGCCCGAGACCTGCGGCCGTTCAGCCTGATTGCCTCGACCGCAGTTGAGGGCAGCACGCGACGCACGGTCGGAGTCATCGGCCCAACCCGAATGCACTATTCCCGTACCATTGCGCTGGTCGACGGCACGACACAGGCGGTGACCCGCGTCCTGCGCAAGACGAACGAACTATGAACGACTCCCTCGATCCCGAACCGGCCACAGACGCCCCTGACGACCCGACGACCGACGGACCACCCCAGGAACCGGATCCGTTGGCAGAAATGCAACGCGAGAAGGACGCGCTCCAGGAGCGACTCCTGCGAACGGCCGCCGAGTTCGACAACTACCGCAAGCGTGTCGAACGTGAACGGCGCGAACGGGCTGACATGGCCACGGCCGACGCCCTCGAGGAGTTGCTGCCCATCATCGACAATCTCGAACTGGCGCTGGAGTCGCCAGATGGAGGCGACCCGGCTGTGTACAAGAAGGGCGTGGAACTCATCCACCAGCAGATGACCGAACTCGTGCGGAAGCGGGGCGTGAAACCGATTCCCGCTGTCGGCACCGACTTCGACCCGCGCATCCATGAAGCTGTCGTCCATGAGGTCAGTCCCGCACACCGCGAGGGTGAGGTCATGGAGGAACTGCGCCGCGGCTATATGCTGGGTGACCGACTTCTGAGAGCGACGCTCGTCAAGGTCGCCAAGGCGTGAGCACTCGCGACTACTACGAGGTCCTGGGAGTCGCTCGCACCGCGGGTGAACAGGAGATCAAGAGCGCGTACCGCAAGCTCGCCTTGCAGCATCACCCGGATCGCAACCCAGGGAGCAGAGAAGCCGAAGACAAGTTCAAGGAAGCGGCTGAGGCGTACTCGGTGCTGGCCGACGAGGACAAGCGCCGCTTGTACGACCGCTTTGGCCACGCTGGGCTCGGCAGCGCGGGCGGCGGCTTCGACCCTTCGGTCTTCACCGGCTTTGAAGACATCTTCGGGGGGCTCGGTGATATCTTCGGCCTTGGCGGCTCACCCGGCGGACGCAGTCGCGGGGGGCCGCAGCGGGGTGCTGACCTTCGCTACGACCTCGAGATTTCCTTCGAGGAGTCGGCGAGAGGCACCGAGACGAGCATCCAGATTCCCCGTCAGGAGCCGTGTGACGCCTGTCGCGGGAGCGGTGCGGCGCCCGGCACGAAGCCATCGGCCTGCCCGCAATGCCAGGGCAGAGGCCAGCTGCGCTATCAGCAGGGATTCTTTACCGTGGCCCGCACCTGCGGCCAGTGCCGCGGCACCGGCACGGTCATCACGAAGCCATGCTCGACCTGTCGCGGGATGGGCCGCGTCGAAAAGGAGCGCAAGCTCACGGTCCGTATCCCCGCGGGCATCGCCACGGGACAGCGTCTCCGCCTGACGAACGAGGGAGAAGCGGGCCCGGCGGGCGGGCCGACCGGCGATCTCTACGTCGTCATCCACGTGCAGGACCACGCCTTCTTTCACCGCGAGGGCAACGACCTCCATTGCGAAGTCTCCCTGAACTATTCAACCCTGGCCCTCGGCGGAGAGATCAGGATCCCCACGCTCGAAGGCGAGGAGACGTTCACCGTGCCGGAGGGGACTCAGAGCGGGACCACGCTGACCCTCCGCGGACGTGGAATGCCTGACGTCACCGGACGAGGGCGCGGCGACCTCCTGCTCACGGTCAAGGTGATCACACCCAGGAAGCTGACGCGTGAGCAGCGAAAGCTCCTCGAGCAGTTGGCAGCCTCGCTGCCCAAAGAAACGTTCGAACCGACGCCAGTCGGTCGTGAGAGCGACAAGGGCCTCTTCGACCGCGTCAAAGACATCTTCGGGTAACCGTGCGTCACTGGCCGGCGCTCGAGGTGGGCCGGCTCGCGCACTTGGCCCAGGACGGGCCGGATCTCTTCCAGGCGGCCCTCTCCGACTACCCGCTCGCCGCCGTGGTCGAGTGCACCCCGGACATGTGGCAGGTCTTCTTCGCACATGCCTCCGAGCGCGATCGGGCGGCAATCGCGCTGGCCCGTCAGTTTCCAGACCTGTCCGTCGAGTGCATCGAGGTCCCCGACCAAGACTGGGTCGCCCGCTCCCAGGCGGACCTGCGTGCGGTGCGCGTCGGCCGCCTCATCGTGGCGCCCCCGTGGGACGTGCCCGAGAGAGACCCTCTCCCGGACGGCGCGGGGAGCGAGTTCGCACCCGCAGCCGAACCCATCGTGATCGTGATTCGACCATCGATGGGCTTCGGCACGGCGCATCACGCCACCACGAGGCTTTGCCTGGCCGCACTCCAGCGCCTCGACGTGCGCGGACGGGCGGTCGTTGACGTCGGCACTGGGTCTGGCGTACTCGCCATCGCGGCCAGCAGACTGGGAGCCTCGCCTGTCGTCGGTGTGGACGACGACCCGGACGCGCTGCAAGCGGCCGACGAGAACCTCTCGCTGAACCACGGCGCCGCGGTGACGCTTCGTCAGATCGACGCCCGTGCGACCGGATTGGGCACCTTTGACCTCGTCATGGCCAACCTCACTGGTGGATTGCTGGTGACGGCCGCCCCGTCGCTGCGAAGCCTTGTGAGGTCTGGAGGCTCTCTGGTTCTGAGCGGCCTGCTCGCGGATGAGGAAACAGCGGTTCTCGCGGCGTATGCTGACTGCCTGGTACACAATCGTTCGCAGGAAGGGGAATGGCTATGCGTCAGTCTGCTCCAGCCGTGACGCGTCAGCGTCGAATCCTCATCGTGCTCGTGCTGCTCGCCGTCATGTGGCCCTCCGCGCCGTCCGCAGAGCGGATGGGCTACGCCCCGGAAGAGTTCACCGCACGTCGGCAACGGCTGGCCGATGCCCTCCGACGCGGAACCCTCGTGATGTTCGGCGCGACGAGCGCGGCGGCCGGACTTCGCTTTCGACAGGACAATGACTTCTTCTACCTGACTGGCAACGAGTCGGCCAACGCCGTCCTGGTGATGGACGCTGCCAATGGCGACTCGCACCTGTTCCTGCCGAGATTGAGCGCGGATGACGTTCGGTACGAAGGCACGAACTGGCTTGAACAACGCGATGCCGCCAGCCAACGCGGCTTCACATCCATTCAGCCCCTGCAGGCACTGCCGGACTTTCTCTCACGCCGGCGCGATGTCGCCGGCGCCAACCCGCTCTGGACGCGCCTCTCGGAGCGAGACACCGTCAACCGCGGAAGAGACGACACCGCTCTCGACATCCTGAAGCGCCGAGTCAACCCGCTCGCGAGGTATCCGACCGAGGATGCGCAGCGAACCGCCGCCTTGCGGGAGCACCTCGCGGAATCTGACGTACAGGATGTCACGCCGCACCTGGACCGGCTCCGGCTGCTCAAGACACCTCGCGAGATCGAAATTCTGCGGCACAACGGCCGTATCAGCGCCGAGGCGCTCAGACGGGCGATCCAAGTGACCGCGCCCGGCCGGTTCGAGTACGAGCTCGAGGCCGAGGCCACGCACTGGATGTTCAAGCATGGCATCCAGGCCGCCGCCTACCCCGCCATCGTGGGATCAGGCCCCATGGGGAACCAATGGCACTACGAGGACAATGGCCGGCAGATGCAGCCGGGCGAACTCGTGGTCATGGACTACGGCGGGTCGCTCGACTACCTGACCGTCGACGTCACGCGAACATGGCCCGTGTCGGGCTACTTCAGTGATTCGCAGCTCAGGGCGTACCAGACCGCGCTCGAGGCGCAGAAGGCCATCATCGCCGCTATCCGGCCCGGCGTGACGCGCGATGCCGTGCGCACGATCGCCGAAGGCATCTTTACCGCGCGAGGTTTCGATCCGCAGTACGCCTACGTCGGGCACTACGTCGGCCTGTCCGTGCACGACGTGGGCGACTGGTCGCTTCCGTTCGAAGCCGGCATGGTCATGGCCATCGAGCCTATCATCGACATCCCTGATCAGCAGATGCACATCCGCATCGAGGACACCATCCTCGTGACCGCGACCGGCGCCGAGGTCCTCAGTGCCGGACTCCCGAAGGACGTCGACGACCTCCTCGCACTGATGGCCCCCGGACCGTAGGGTTACGATGCCCAGCCCTGGCCGGCGTCGAGGGTGGCGCGACGGGACCCCAGCGTCAGCCCAGAGGGCACTCTGGGAGTGAACTCCTTCACAGGGGCGCACCACTGCACTCCGGGGTTAGAATCGCCTCCAGCTGATTGGCCTGTCTGACGAATGCCGGGAGGAGATCGACGATGACGCGTGTGACCCGAGTCGCCCTCGTTCTGGGGTTCATGGCTCTCGCCTCGCCCCTCACCTTCGCGCAGGATCAAGCCCAGCCGTCGCCGACCGAATGGCGTCGCATGTACCAGATGGGCCTCGCGCATCCCTCGGCCTGGGATCTGTTCCAAGCCCTGAAGACCTCGGCGGGCGGAGGACAGGTGTCGCCGCCCTTTTCTCAGCTACCCGACTGGTCAGGGCTCTGGACCACTGCCGGCGGAGGATCGCTCTTCGGGTCCGCGCCCGGTGGCGCGACGCCGAAGCTGACAGACACCGCAGCAGCCTTCCTCCAGAAGGGCGCGGAGCTCACGGCGCAGGGCATCTCGTACGATGAGAACCTCAGCGAGTGCGGCCCTCCCGGCCATCCGCGCTGGCTCGTGATTCCCTTTCTTCGCGAATTCATCGTACGGCCCGAGCAGACGTGGCTGTCGTCGGAGACGGTCAACAACGTTCGCCGGGTCTACACAGACGGTCGTGGCCATCCCTCCCCCGCCGATGCTTTCCCGCTGTACTACGGCGACTCGATCGGCTTCTGGGACGGCCAGAAGCTGGTCATCCACACCACCCAGCTCATGGCGCGTTCGATGGGACGCAATCAGCCAGAGCAGAGCGAACGGATGGAAACGGTCGAGATCTGGGAGAAGGCGGACGCGGCTACGGTGAAGGCGGACGTCTGGGTGTACGACCCAGCGCTCTATACCGAGCCGTGGTACCTGCAGCGCCGCTACCGGCAGGTAGAGAACGGCGACAAGGCGCTACGCATGAACTACTGGCACTGCGGTGAGAATCCCAACAACGACGTCCACAAGACGCCTGACGGCAACACGCAATACACCGACTTCACCTTCACCAGCGATGATGATCGCGCTCAGGAGCAAAGCCAGTGACCATCAGAATCGCCGTCCTTGCCATCTTCTGCGTCTTCGCACTCACGACCACGGTCGGCGCGCATCATTCGGGCACGATGTTCGACGACTCGAAGGAAGTGACCCTCGAGGGTGTGGTGAAGGAATTTCAGTACACGAATCCTCACTCGTGGCTGCTGGTGGACGTGACCGGCGCTGACGGCAAGGTGACGACATGGGGATTCGAAGCCGAGGGCCCGAGCACGCTCATGCAGAGAAAAATACGGAGGAGTGATTTCGCCCCTGGCACAAAGCTCACGATCAGCGGACACCCGATGAAGGATGGGCGCCCGGCGGCCGCCTGGACCAAGGCAATCCGCGAGGACGGAACGGAGTTCTACCCGAGAGCTCGCAGTTCCCAAGACAATTGACGCAGGCCGCGGTCGCCGAGATGGCAGAGTTCGAATTCCCCTAGCTCCCGGAGACCACCGGAGACCAGTCGGGTTGACGACGCTCTTCGGGTCCTGTCGCTGGGTTGCCCCGCCCGTCCTCGGCGCCCAGAAAGAACTGTCACGCGGAGGCGCCTGCGCGGCGGTCGGGGATGCCCCTCCCAGCGCCACCCGCCCCAATGGACGTCGTCAGCTCAACTGGCTTTCGGGAGTAGGCGAGCCCGCAAACGACCGCTGGCCAAGTCACGGGAGCCGTTCGTCTACTGCGTAGGATCGGTATTGATCCCCCTCCAACGCGACTGGCGCGGGAGCACAGCCCCCGCGCCCTGGGTCAGACGATGCGCTAGTTCGTTGTGGGCGCTGCGGGGAACATGCGCATGAACTCTTCGTGTGTGCCGACGCGGCCGTGAATCGGTACGTGACGCTCGACATCGAGCTTCAACTTGCGGATGTTGTACATCAGCGTTCTCGCTGACGCAGTGGGCGTCGCCGGCAGCTGCGCGCCCTGAGCAGGCGGCGAGTAGAGATCTGCATTGATCAGCAGCTTCTCCTTTGGGAGGTAGACCATCAGCATGTCCACCGCGTGATGCCCCTGACTGAGAGACGGGTCGCCCAATTCGTACGACATGTCCTGAACGTGGAAGACCTGCAGAAACTGGTCAGCGTCGCCAAGACCGTACTGCGCGGTACGACGCGCTTCGCCGGCCACGGTGTTGATCGGCGCGGGGCGCCGGCTGATCCAGAACATCGGGCTGAATTTCGCCATCCGATCAGGCTCGAGCAGCCGCGGTGCTGGACTGAAGAGGATATCGAGATAGTACTGCTTGTTGGACTCGTGCGTGATGATCGTCGTCCCCTGAGACAGGTAGGTGCGCAGCCCGCCAGAGTGATCGAAGTGCTTGTGAGTGTTGATCACATACTGGATCGGCTTGTCTGGCACCAGCCGATACGCTTCGTCGATCACTGCGAGCGACCGGGCCTCGTTGTTCGGTGCCTCGACAACAGCCAGGTAGTCGTTGAACTCAACCAGCAGGCTGTTGTGCGTCTGACCGCCCATGAGCCACACGCCGGGGGCGAGCAGCGTGCTCACCACCCGCGCCGGCGGGATCACGGCGATGCGCACCGAGTCCGGCACTGGAATCGTCGCGACCGACACATTTGGGCTCACGCTCGACACATCGTACTCGTAGTAGTTGTGCGCCGAGTTCAGGCGCGGGTCGGCCTGGTGCGTGTGAAGCTGCATCGGGAACTTGATCCCGTCGAAATCCTGGTACTGCGTATAGCGCATCTCGTAGTCCATGTCGCCGTAGAACGGATTCGCGATCCACGTACCCACCAGCTCGACAAGATTCTCATCATTGATGTGCACGTTGATCTTGTACTTGTCGAGGAAGGTGAAATTGACGATCGTCACCCAGCGATCGAACTGCGAGAGTCCGAAGTCGGACGCCCCCACCAGGCGCACCCTGGTGGCGGTCGCGTCGGTGGCGGCCAACGCCGCCTTCAGCGCGCCGTGCGGCGTGATCGCCAGTTCGAGCTGGCGGAGCTCGTTGAACGAGATGCCGTCGAGGTAGCCGCGCGTCAGGGGAACCGGCAAGCCGTTGCGGATGTCCCAGGCGTAGGCCCCGTGAACGACGGCGGTGACAGTCTGGTCGGCCATCGGCGGACGCCCGAACGTCGGATAGTTGCCCTGCTTCTGCACGTAGTCTTCGCGCGACCACTTCGCATCGTAGTCGATGGCACGGGTGTACTCGGCCACCTCGTACGTGGGCCATCCGCCTTCGACAGCGAACTGCTGTCCGATTCGCGAGGAGCGCCCGGCACCTGTATAGACGATGGTCTTCAGGTTGTCGGTCCCCATCGCCTTGACCGACGCCAGCAGCGCCGCTCTCGCGTCGACTTCCTGCGCCGCGTGGTTCCCTCCCGTCAGGAGAAGAAGAGCGGCGACGAGCGCAAGTGTCTTCATCATGAATCCTCTCTCTCGACTACGCGTCCACTAACGGATGTTCGTCCGCATCCACGAACTTGATGATGTCGTCGCTGTTCCGGTCCAGGAACATCTCGTGGATCATCGCCGGTAGCAGTATAGGGGGGGAATGCGCGATCACGGCTTCCCGTAATTCTCCTTGGCGGCGGCCTCCATCAAGGCCGCCGTCTCCGTGCCCGTGCACATCGCTTCCATGACCTGATCGAACGGCGCCAACCGATACATCCGGGTATCGACCCAGGGTCGGACGAGCACCTCGGGATCGTCGTACGTCTTCTCGACCTCCATAGCATTGGCGGCAACCCGACGATACCGCTCGGTCACGTGGAGCGCGTCGGAATGGAACGACACGATGCCCTGTGTGGCGATCCAGTTCCGATCATTGAAGTTCGTCACGTCCACCACGAGCGTGTCGCCCTCCCATCGACCCACCGAATCCCCCCAGTACGCCGGTGGTTGCGTTTCGCTGTGCGTCCGGCCGGGCTCGGTGGGAATCAGTCTGAATCCGTGGAACGTTTCCTGGAGCAGCACCACGAGCTTCGGCGTCTGCACCAACTGGAAGATATTGGTCTGTGGAGGCCCCCCGACGCTCGGAATGCAGTGTAGCGATGGATCGTCCTTGTCGCTGAGCGTCTTCATCCTGGCCATGGCGTCTGGCGTATAGAGGCTCGCAAACGTGGACCCGACCACCGGCGCCGTCGCGGGAGCGCGGCGCGGCGCACCGACCCGGCCGGCCTCGAGAGCCGGCTCCCGACCCAGCCACCAGACACCCGACAGGTCGGGCTTGCCGTCCGCCGCGCGAGGGACCGGGCCCTCCGGCTTCCACTCGGCATCTTGCGCGCCCACTGGCGTCGCAAGCAGCACGACCGCAATCATGGCTGCCACTCGCATGGTGCCCTCCTCAGTACGCGTCCGCCGCGCCCTTCGGCCCGACGATGAACGTTCGGCCGTCCTCCAGAACGATCTCGCGGGCCGCGCCCATGTTCGCCGTCAGGTCCCTGGCACGCGAGCCTCTGATGGTGACTGTGTCTCCTACCTTCACGGCATCTCGCTTGTACCCGGCGCGAATGAGTGATGTCGGCGTGTTGCCCTCAAAGCCCCACCTGGTGACCTTGCCGGCGGCGTCGGTGACGTTGACATAGAACCAGGAGTGCGGATTCTCCAGTCGAACCTCGGTCACCACACCGGTCACGGCCACCGGGTTGTTCTCATCGAACGCGGCGGCGAACGAATGATGTGCGCTCCCCGGCATGGCCACAAGCGTCAGGGCCGTCACGACCAGCAGGGCACGAAACACAATGCGGTTCATGAGTCCTCCAAACACAGTCCGGGCCCGCGACGGGCGAACGGGCGAAGTGTATCCGCCCGTCTCGGCCGTCGCAAGGCCGCTCGACGAGCCACGCGCCACCGGCCAGCGGCAGCGGCGGCAGGTGATCCTGGCCTTGGCCGCGTCGGCCCGCGAGGGTGCGAGTCGTTGGCGCGTATATAGTTACGGGAAATGTACACTCGGGCGTCGGACTGGTGACCTCTCAACGGCCATCGATCGCAATTGTTGGCGCGGGTCTTGGGGGACTGACCGCGGCAGCGACGCTGCGTCAGGCCGGTTTCGACGTCCGGGTGTACGAGCAGGCCACCCGCTTCTCACGCATCGGCGCCGGTATTCAGATGATGCCGAATTCGATGAAGGTCTTGCGACGAATCGGCGTCGAGGCACGCGTTCGCGACACCTCGTTCCAGCCCTACTCGCACCTGAATCGCACCTGGGACACGGGCGAGGTCCGGCGTGAACTGCCGATGCCGGAGGAGTTGTTCGGCGCTCCGTATCTGTGCATGCACCGCGCGGACCTTCATGAGGCCCTGGCCTCGGTCCTTCCCGCCAACGTCATCGAGCTCCAGAAACGGCTTGTCGCACTCGACCAGCAGGGCGGCCAGGTCATGTTGACGTTCGAGGACGGCTCCTCCGCACGCGCCGACGCGGTGATTGGCGCCGACGGCGTCCACTCCGTCGTGCGTGATCTGATCATCGGACCCGACGAACCGCTGCACAAGGGTCGGATCGCGTACCGGGCCATTTTTCCGTCCGCGTTGATGGGGGGTGTCGACGTGGGTCCCTCCCGCACCAAGTGGTGGGGCGTCGACCGACACATCGTCATCTACTACACGAAACCGGACCGGAGCGAGATCTATCTGATCACCAGTGTGCCCGAGCCGGCCGAGTGGCTGACGAGAGAATCGTGGTCCACCACTGGCGATGTCAACGAACTGCGGAGAGCATACGAAGGCTTCCACCCTGACGTGCGCGCGGTGGTAGAGTCCTGCCCGAGCTGCCACAAGTGGGCGATCCTCGAGCGCGAACCGCTGCCGCGGTGGAGCGCCGGTCGCGTGGTGCTGCTCGGCGATGCGTGTCATCCGATGACACCGTACATGGCCCAGGGCGCCGCCACGGCGATGGAAGACGCCGCCGTCCTCAGCCGGTGCCTGGCCGAGGTGAGGGGGCGCGACTTCGAGGGTGCGTTCGCGCGCTACGAGGCTCATCGCAAACCCCGCACGTCTCGCATTCAGGCGATCTCGAGCGCCAACACCTGGATGCAGGGAGGCGACGAAGACACCTCGTGGCTCTACGGCTATGACGCGTGGAACGTCCCCTTGGACGCGCCGCTTCCAGGATTGGTGTGACCTCCATGACCGACCACGACGCGAACAACAGCACGCTGACACTCTCTGACGGCGCGACGCTGGCGTACACGCGGCACGAGGTTCCTCACGCGGGCGCACCCCGCCTGGTCTTGATCCACTCGCTCGCGCTCGATCGCACCGTCTGGGACGCGGTCGTCGCCGAGCTCGAGGGAGAGATGGAGATCCTGACCTACGACTGCCGCGGTCACGGTCGATCGGACCGTCGAGCCGCGCCGTACACGACTGACCTCTTCGCGAAGGATCTGGCTCAACTGCTCGACCACGTGGGCTGGAAGACCACGGCCGTGGCGGGCTGCTCCATGGGCGGCTGTGTCGCACTCGCCTTCGCCGGACTCTTTCCGTCGCGGGTCACCGCGCTCGGTCTCATCGACACGACCGCATGGTACGGCGCGGATGCTCCAGCGAAGTTCAAGGAGCGGGCGGATGCGGCCAGGGCCAAGGGCATGAGCGCGCTGTTCGGATTTCAGTCCACACGCTGGTTCTCGGATGAATTCCGCACGAGTCATCCCGACGTGCTCACGCGAACCCTGGAGGTGTTCGTCGCCAACGACCTGGAGTGCTATGCCGCGACGTGCGACCTGCTGGGCACAGCCGACGTCCGCACCTACCTCTCGTCGTTCCGGATGCCGGTCGCCGTGGTGGTCGGCGAAGAGGACTACGCGACGCCGGTCGAGATGGCACAGCGGCTGCACGACGCGATCCCGCAGTCCACACTGACCGTCCTCGCTCGCGCCAGACACCTCACGCCGATCGAGCATCCCGGTGCCATCGCCTCTGAGCTCAGAGTCCTCATCGGGCGCGCCGGCGAAGAACGCTCGTGAGCGAACCCGCGTCTGCCTCAGCGCTCGTCGCGCGACTCGAACGGGTGCCATTCTCTCGCTGGCATCTGCGCGCGCGCATCATCATGGGCAGCGCGACGTTCTTCGACGCGTTCGACGCGCTGTCACTCGCGTTCGTGCTGCCGGTGCTCGTACCACTCTGGGGGATCACTCCAGTGGAGATCGGCTGGCTGATTGCCATCGGCTACATCGGGCAGTTTGCAGGCGCGCTCCTGTTCGGCGGACTCGCCGAACGCTACGGGCGCGTGCCGAGCGCCGCCGGGGCGACCGCGCTCATGTCGATCATGAGCCTCGCATGCGCACTGGCCGGCAACTTCTCCACGCTGCTGGCGTTCCGGCTCGTGCAAGGCATCGGCGTGGGCGGCGAGATGCCGGTCGCCGCCGTGTACATCAATGAGCTATCGAAGGCGAAGGGACGCGGGCGCTTCTTCATGCTCTACGAGATGATCTTTCCGGTTGGCCTGATGGTCACCGGGCAGGTCGGCGCACTCGTCGTACCGAGGCTCGGCTGGCAGGTGATGTTCCTCATCGGCGGTATCCCGGGCCTGGTCATCGCGGGACTCCTCTTGCGGCTGCGCGAATCGCCGCGGTGGCTGATCGGCAAAGGTCGGCTGGCCGAGGCCGCAGCGATCGTTGGCGAGATCGAAGCCTCGCTTCCAGGCGGCCCCGAGGCGGCGTCCCGCGACCTCGCGGTCACCGACGCTGATCCCCCGCCGGTCGCCCCACCCGCTGGGGGCGACCGCACCCGGTGGAGCGAGCTCCTCTCGCCTCTCTACCGCCGTCGCACGGCGATCGTCTGGACGCTCTGGGCAAGTGCCTACTTCATCACCAATGGCCTGAACAACTGGATGCCGACGCTCTACAACCGGTTCTACGGGCTCAGCCTGGCTCAATCGTTGCGCGCCGGCACGCTCAACAACATCGCCCAGGTCGTCCTGTTGCTCGGCTGCGCGTTCACCATCGACCGGATCGGTCGTCGGCGCTGGATGACGGCCTCCTTCACCGCCGGGGCGCTGCTGCTGGCGACGCTGGGCACCTTCGCGTCCGGATCGGTAACCGCCGTGATCGCACTGGTGACCGTCAGCTACGGCATCGTCGGGTCGGTCAACGCGGTGCTGTATCTCTACACCCCTGAGATCTATCCCACGCGCATGCGCGCGATCGGGACAGGGTCGGCGACCTGCTGGCTGCGTCTGGCCTCGGCTGCTGGGCCGCTCCTGGTGGGATACCTGGTCGCCGGTCAGGCGCCGGGCGTGGTCTTCCTGGTGTTTGCCACGGTGGGCGTCGTCGGCGCCGTGGCCGCAACGCAGATTCTCGAGACCCGTAATCGTCGCCTCGAGGATATCGCCCCATAGCGCCGACGACACCTGGCCCGAGGTCCGAGAATCCACCCGGCGGCAGTGGATGTCGTACCCGTCGCAGGAGGTACGACCAGCTGTGAAGGTGGCACCCCCAACGGTGTCCTTCGTGGTTATCGAAGACGGGGTTGGAGTACACTGCGGCCACCTTTTTGAGGGAGATGGGCAATGACGAAGCGTGCCGTTGATCGTCGTGACTTTCTGAAGAGCGCCGCGGTGACGAGTGCGGCGGCGCTCGTGCCCGGGGCCACGGCCACCGAGGCTGCGGCAGCCGCCGCGCCGGCACCGCAGGCGCCGCCGAACGCCCCCGCGCCAGCACGCGAAGCCGACCCAGCGCCCGGTGGCGAAGTCATCACAATCGACCGGCCCGGTGGCGACTTCATGGTCGACATCCTGAAGTCACTCGACTTCGAGTACGTCGCCTCGAACCCCGGTTCCAGCTTCCGCGGCATTCACGAGTCGATCATCAACTACGGCGGCAATAGCAGGCCGGAGTTCATCACCTGCTGCCACGAAGAGTCGTCGGTGGCGATGGCGCACGGTTACTTCAAGGCGGAGGGGAAACCGATGGCGGTCCTCTGCCACGGCACCGTCGGCCTGCAGCACGCCGCGATGGCGATCTACAACGCCTACTGCGACCGGGTGCCTGTGTACATCCTCGCCGGTAACAGCCTGGATGCGACGCTCCGGCGACCAGGCGTGGAGTGGGCACACAGCGTGCAAGACGCCGCGGCGATGGTCCGTGACTTCATCAAGTGGGACGACAACCCCGTGTCGTTGCCACACTTCGCCGAGTCCGCAGTACGCGCCTACAAGATCTCGATGACGACGCCAATGATGCCGGTCGTCGTGGTCATCGACGGCGGACTCCAGGAGGACCCGATTTCTGACGAGGTCAACGCCAGACTGAGAGTGCCACGACTCACGACGGCGACGCCGCCTCAGGGTGACTCAGGCGCGGTCGCCGAAGCGGCGCGGCTGCTCGTCAACGCGCAGAATCCGGTGATCGTCGCCGACCGTGCGGCCCGAACCCCTGGTGCGATCGCCAAGCTGGTGGAGCTGGCCGAAGCGATCCAGGCGCCGGTGATCGATCAGCGCGGGCGGATGAACTTCCCCTCGCAGC
>Ga0326597_10007246_pt1 | contig 15099 bp, 12 predicted proteins | sample RVTome_12_FD_203789 | JGI IMG/M metagenome (GOLD analysis project Ga0326597, IMG submission 203789) | Soil microbial communities from uranium-contaminated site in the Upper Colorado River Basin, Wyoming, United States - RVT100D185 | ecosystem: Environmental > Terrestrial > Soil > Contaminated >... | reverse complement strand
ACTGACGGCATTGTAGAGTCACCGCCATAGGGTGTCAACAAACCGGCGTCGTTCAGCGGAATCCAGATCTGCCCGCAAACGACGCGCCCGTCGTCTGCCTGGGAGTAAGATCCCGACGCTGATGTCCACTCGCCCAGAACCACGGAACTTCGCGGAGCCGAAGGACCTCGCGGACTCCGACTTCGAGCGCGATATCGGCGCTCCGGGCGTTCCACCCTTCACCCGAGGCGTCCAGCCCGACATGTACCGCGGCCGCGCCTGGACGATGCGCCAGTACGCGGGCTTCGCCACCGCAGCCGAGTCGAACCACCGCTTTCGCTACCTGCTGGCGCATGGCGTGAGCGGGCTGAGCGTCGCATTCGATCTCCCCACCCAGATTGGCTACGACTCGGATCATCCGCTCGCGGCAGGCGAGGTCGGCAGGGTCGGCGTCGCGATCGATTCGATCGAGGACATGGCCACACTCTTCGACGGGATTCCCCTGGCGCAGGTCTCGACGTCGATGACCATCAACGCGACGGCCATCGTTCTGCTTGCGCTTTACGCGGCGGTCGCGAAGCGGCAGGGCGCCGCACTCCAGGGGCTGTCCGGCACGTTGCAGAATGACATTCTCAAGGAGTACGTCGCGCGAGGCACGTACATCTATCCGCCGCGGTCATCGTTGCGCATCGTGACCGACCTCATGGCGTTCTGCGCGCGCGAGATGCCGCAGTGGAATTCGATCTCGATCAGCGGGTACCACATCCGCGAAGCGGGCGCGACTGCAGTTCAGGAAGTGGCGTTCACGCTGGCGCACGCGAGCGCGTACGTGCAGGCAGCCATCGACGCCGGTCTCGACGTCAACATCGTCGGCCAGCGGCTCTCGTTCTTTTTCAGCGCCCACAACGATTTCCTCGAAGAGATCGCCAAGTTTCGCGCGGCACGACGGATGTGGGCGCGAATCATGCGCGACCGCTTCGGCGCAACGCGCCCGCGGGCGCAACAGCTCCGGTTCCACACGCAGACGGCGGGCAGCACCCTGACTGCCCAGCAACCGGACAGCAATATCGTGCGTGTAGCGCTGCAGGCGCTCGCGGCGGTCCTTGGCGGCACGCAGTCACTGCACTGCAACGGTCGTGACGAGGCGCTCGCGCTGCCGACCGAGGAAAGCGCCATGATCGCGCTCCGCACACAGCAAATCCTCCTGCACGAGAGCGGCGTCGCGAACACCGTGGACCCTGTGGCCGGCGCGTATACCGTTGAGGCGCTGACCACCCGCATCGAAGTGGAGGCGACGGAGTTGCTGGAGCGGATCGACGAGACCGGCGGCGCCCTGGCTGCGGTTGAAACGGGCTACATCCAGCGGCACATCCACGATGCGGCGTACCGCGCGCAGCAGGCGATCGATGCGGGCGAAACGGTGGTTGTCGGCGTGAACCGCTTCGTTCAGCGGGACGAGGGGGCAGAGCAAATCCCAGATCCCAAGTCCCGCATCCCGAATCTCACGGCCTTCCGCCTGGATCCCGAACTGGAGCGCCAGCAAATTGAGCGAGTTCGCGCCGTGCGCGCCGGGCGCAGCCAGCGGGAATGGCGTGAGGCGCTTGCCCGAGTCGAGCTGACCGCACACAACGGGTCGAACCTTGTGCCCCCTATCATCGCTGCCGTGGAAGCGTACGCCACGCTCGGCGAAGTTGCCGACGCGCTCCGGCGGGTCTTTGGTGAGTATCAGGGCGTTGCGACGGGTAATGGCTGACGCGCTCCTGGATGTCCGGCATCTCAGCGTGGCCTTCGAGGGACCACGGTCGACCGTCACGGCGGTGGACGACGTGAGCTTTCAGATTGCGCCGGGCGAAACGCTCGGCCTCGTTGGCGAATCGGGCAGCGGCAAGTCAGTGACCGCGTTTGCGATCCTCCGGCTGCTCCAGCCGCCCGGCCGCGTCACCGCCGGCCTCGTCCTGTTCGAAGGGCGCGACCTCCTCACGTTGCCCGAACGCGGCATGCGGCGGATTCGCGGCGCCCGCATCTCGCTCATCTTCCAGGAGCCGATGACCGCGCTCAATCCCGTGATGCGCGTCGGCGATCAGATCGCTGAAGCCCTGATAGTCCACGGCCGAACCGGGGCGCGGGAACGCGCCGTCGAGCTCCTCAAAGCGATGCACATCCCGGACGCCGAGCGACGCGTCCGAGACTATCCGCACCAGCTCTCCGGCGGTATGCGACAGCGAGCCATGATCGCCATTGCGCTTGCGTGCCATCCCGCGCTCGTGATCGCGGACGAGCCGACAACGGCACTTGATGTGACCATCCAGGCCCAGGTGCTGGATCTGCTGCGCGAGTTGCGCGCGCAGTACAACCTTGCGCTGCTCCTGATCACACATGACTTCGGCGTCATTGCGGAAATAGCCGATCGGGTCGCGGTCATGCGCCGGGGCAGGATCGTAGAGCAAGGCCCAGTCCGGCAGATTCTTCGCGCGCCCACCCACGACTACACCCGAACACTGCTGGCCGCGGTCCCCGGTGCAGAAGTCAGCTCCCCCCTGACGTCATGACGCAAGACCCTGAGTCGATTCGAGCAGCGGGTCCGACCTCGCCCCTGCTCGAGGTGCGCCACCTCGTCAAGTCCTTCGTCCGCAAGCGCGGGCTCTGGCGCCCGCCTTCCGTCGTCAAGGCGGTAGACGCGGTGAGCTTCGCGATCGGAGAGGGCGAGATGTTCGGCCTCGTCGGCGAGTCAGGCAGCGGGAAGAGCACAACCGGACGGTGCATCCTGCGACTGGTCGAACCCTCGTCTGGCGAGGTGCTTTTCCGCGGTGAGGATGTCCTGCAGTTTTCCCGCCCGCGCATGCGCAGGGCGCGACGCGACATGCAGATCGTGTTTCAGGATCCGTATTCGTCGCTGAACCCGAGGATGCGGGCGAAAGATATCGTCGAAGAGCCGCTCATCATCCACAAGATGGGGTCGAGGATTGAGCGACGGGAGCGCGTCGCCGACCTGTTCAGTCTCGTCGGCCTCGACCCGGACCATTTGACGCGGTATCCACATGAATTCAGCGGCGGACAGCGCCAGCGCATCGGGATCGCCCGCGCACTCGCGCTGAATCCAGCGCTGATCATCGCGGACGAGGCCGTGTCGGCGCTGGACGTCTCCATTCAGGCACAAGTCGTCCGGCTGATGCTGGAGCTACAGGCGCAACTGAAGCTGACGTATCTATTCATCGCGCACGATCTCCGGCTCGTGGAGCACATCTGCAGCCGCGTGGCGGTGATGTACCTGGGCAAGATCGTGGAGATGGGCGACACGCGCTCGCTGTTCGCCAATCCCACCCACCCGTACACGCGGGCACTGCTGAGCGCCGTGCCGATGCTCGATCCGGACGCGCCCCGCCAGCGAGTCCCGCTCGATCCCGAATCGTTCGATCGCGAAACGCCGCTCAAAGAGGTCGGCGCCGCGCACCTGGCGGCGGTCTAGAACCACGACGATCACGAGGCACCCGGAACTCACGGCGAACATGGGGCATGCGGGTTGTTCGCGATCTTCGTGCTCCTCGTGATCGTCGTGGTGCAGATTGTGGGATCACCGGCCCGAGACGTCACTGCGTCGCCGAGTCAGTTCTGACTTCACACCAGGAGCGAGTCAGCCCCTCTCCGGGGACAACGACCGTGTGCGGTCTGGCGAGTCGGAGGAACCTCTCGCCGTACCGCACACGGTCGCCACGTCAAGCCTGCCGCGTCGACGCTACTTCCAGAACGTGGTATTCGCCGGTTTCGCGCGACGAGCGCGGTTCAGCTAATTCCCGCTCGGGATCTGGCCATTCTCAGTGGCCGTGATTTGCGCACCCATGACGAGGTTGATCAAGCCGTAATTCTGCTCGTGGCACGCGAACTCGAAGAGCGGAGGATCGATCCGTGGCAGAGGGGTCTCGACCGACCAGGGCCTCGTCCACGTGTTGGGGTCAGTCACCGTGTACTCGTACCGCAACGTTTTCTCATCGAGGTACGAGATGCGCTCGACCAATGTCATGTTCTCGGTGGCCCCGAATGGGAAGTTACTCGGACCTCTATCCCTGAAATGTGCGGTCTCGATGACGAGCGTATTGCCCTCCCAGTGGCCGCGCGAGACGCCCTCCCAAAAGTTGATCGAATCCGAAATCTCGCTCCCGCTCAAGGGAATGATGCGCATGTCGTTGTTCGACTGATTCTGGATGAGCACGTATCCCGGCGCCTGGAAGATCTGTTTCTCCGCGGTCACGCCTCCCGCGCTGCCAAGGCCGCCCGCGGCGTCCGGGTTACCGCCGCGGAGCATCGGAACCTGGCCATTCCCTATCGCGCAACGCGTGTACGTGCTCGGGAAGGTCGACACCGACGTCTGAGGATCGAGAATCCTGGCTCGGGCCGCGGCGTCGGCTCGTCGTTTCCGCGCCTCCGCCGTGATCGGCGGCTGGCGCCCGTCCGAGGGATCGACAATCAGCGCTGTCCGCAAGTTGGGCGTGATCGGGCTCTGCCACGCGTCCATCCCGAACTCCTTCCAGTCGTAATGCACATCGGCTGGGTCAACCTTCGAGTCGGCCTCGATCGTCGCCTTGAACGCGAGGATCGCCTCCTCGGGGGTGTACAGCGGCTTGGTCACGCTCTCTGAACGCTCCAAGGGCGTATAGCTCTGGGTCACGAAGTAACCGCTGATGTCCGGATCGCCCCACGGTGTGCGTGGCGGATTGGCCGGAAGCGGCCGACTCGGGTCGTACACCCGACTGATCGCCTCGGCGGTCCTCCTGGCAACCTCGTCCTCCCAGTACGCCTGGGCCTGGTCACCGGAGTGCGGCGCCGCCTCGCGGGCCGCCTCGCGGGCCGCCTCCCGATCGTAGTCTTGGCCCGCAGCCTGACCGGCGGCACGAACCGACGCCGACAACGAGATCGCCAAAACCACTGTCACAGCAGTCAACGGAACTAGAACTCGTGTACGCATCTTGTCGCCCTCCTGAAATGATCCAGCTCGTGACCTGAGTTCTTTACGCTCTTCGGCCTACCCCTCAGCCTGGCCGGGGGCTACTCCGTGTTCCCCTCTTTTTTTTCGACATGGACGATTGAAGCCGCCCCCACCTCGAACGCGCTCATGCTCTGCGCGCGGTTCTCGACCGTCGCGCCCGCCGTCAACGTGGCGTCGGCAAGCGGCGCGTAGATCTCCAGGCTGCCCTGGAGCACCTTGCCCCGATGGAGGGCGCCGACCTCGTCCGCGTTCAGCGCTGCGCGGAAGACGAAGACGTCTCGGTAGTCTGCTTGCGGCGGGGCGCCGGGGAGATCCGCTGCACCCGCGCCTCCGACGACAACGCGGGTCGGCTCGAGCCGCTCGATGACCGTACCGGCGAGTCGGCCGTCCACGAAGAACAGCGTCTCGCCGCGTGCCGTGTAATGGCTGAGCGCGATCCGGTGCCACTGCGCATCAGCCGCAACCGCGGATGAAATCGTGGCGCCGGTCGACCCCGTGTACGCCCATTTGCCACCCGTGACACCAACGGTCGCCGTGACAGCGACGCCCTGCGTCAGCGTGGTGGACTCAACCTGCAGAGTACTTGCGCCATTCTGAACGGACTTCCGTTCGCTCGCGGCCTCGAGCTTCGAACCGTGGACCGCCGCAACGGTCCCGTCGCCCTGCGTGCGCACGGCCACGCTCAGGGCGAAGGCGTGCATCGTCTCCCGGGGAGAAAACGTCAGCGGTGAGACCCCGCCTGACACGCGCGCGAAGCCGCTACCCTCGGCCGGCCTGACCGGTGTCGGTTTGTTCGCCTCGAGCGCGTCGAACAGCGTCGGCACGTAGGCGTAGAACACCTCCTTGTGGCCGGCCGAGTTCGGGTGCTTGTCATCGTAGAAGAAGCCCTGCGCCCACCGCCCGCTGCCGTCGTCGAGGGGGCCGAGCGTGTTGACGCTCGGGACGTCCCACTGATGCTGAACCAGGTTCGCGCGGCGGACGTACTCGTAGTCGGTCGGCGTGTACACGGACCGCGGATAGGCCAGCGACACGACCGGCACGATCCCGTCTCTACGCGCCCGATCGACCAAGCCCCTGATGCCGTCCAGGTACTGCTGGTAGACGGCGTCCTCCTCGGTCTTGCTCTCCGCCTCGTACAGCCCTTCGTTGCCGTACGACAATCCGATCACAACGTAGCTCGGTCTCACCGGGAGCAGGTATCGCACCGCAGGATCGGCGGTGCCCTCGGGAGCCCATCGCCGTGCCAGGCGCGGCGGGGTATCGCCACCACGTGACTGGTTGAGGACTTCCCATCCGCGCGGGGCGAGCAGCGCCCGCAGCAGGCCCGTGTACCCTTCCCGGTTGTACTCGTCGCCGATGCCGTTGGCGACCGACGATCCGAACACGGCGATGCGGCGGGCGTGGAGCCTGGCAGTCTGGCCCTGACTCTCGGCCTGCGCCAGGCCGAGCAGCATGAGCAGTGCCACCAGAAAACAGCCCCGGACGGACCAACGCACGCGTGTCATAGCCACCTCCCTAGAAGGTGAAACGATTCGGTGCCGAATTCCAGCGGGTACGAGCGCGCGACAACAGCCGAAAGGCGGGGAGCAGGTGAAACGGTCTGCCCGTTTCGCCCAGGCCGCACGCGTCAGACCTCTTATACACCCAAGACCCACCGAGCCTGCGCACTTTTCTTCGTCGCGCACCGGTCAAGCCCGAGAGGCCGTGACCCCGGGCCGCGCCGGCTGGCAGCCGAGTCCAGCCCCTGTTCCTGGGGCACTCCTCCAGACGCTACGCCCGAGCCATACGTTAGGCGGCCCGCCTGATGTCCTTCTCCACCTGACCGTCTTTCAGGTGGAGGACGCGGTGCGCGAACGCCGCGACGTCGGCCTCGTGGGTCACGAGCACGATGGTGTTGCCCGCCTCATGGAGGCGCGCAAATAGCGCCATGATCTCCGCGCCCGTCTTCGAATCGAGATTGCCAGTGGGCTCGTCCGCCAGGATCAGCGAAGGATTGTTCACGAGCGCGCGCGCGATCGCCACACGCTGGCGCTGGCCGCCTGAAAGCTCATTGGGGCGGTGAGTCATGCGTGACAGGAGATCCACTCTCTCGAGCGCTGCCTTTGCCTGGGTCTCGCGCTCCTTGGCGCCCACGCCGGCGTAGACCAGCGGGAGCTCCACGTTGCGCAGCGCAGAAGCGCGCGGAAGCAGATTGAACGTCTGGAAGACGAACCCGATTTCCTCGTTGCGGATCCGCGCCAACTCGTTGTCGTTCATCGCGCTGACGCGCTTGCCGTTCAGCAGATAGCTGCCGGTGGTTGGCGAATCCAGGCAACCGACCAGATTCATGAGCGTTGACTTGCCCGAGCCGGAAGGCCCCATGATGGCGACGTATTCGCCACGCTCGATGTTGACGGAGACGCCGCGCAGGGCATGGATCTCCTCGGCGCCCATTGTGTACGTCTTCCACAGGTCGAGGGTTTCGATAAGAAGCATGGCCTCAGCTGGACGCCAGGCGAGAGAGCAGCGCCTTCACCGCGGGCGGAGCGCCATTCGGGATGTGGGCGGACCAAGTCCTCGTGTTCACCGGCACGATGACGAGTTTACCCGCCGGCATCGGCCTGCGCCGTTGCTCCGTGATGGCCCGGCCCAGTTCTCCGACCGGAGCCACCGCCGGGCCCATGACAAAGACGCACAGATCGCGTTGGTCGTCCTTCTTTGCCCGAACAGCGATTGCCCAGCTCTCACGCACCGCCGCCGCATCGACCTCGGGGACAAACCGACCCAGAATCCGCGGCGGAACAGTGCGGCTGAAGAAGCTCCCCTTGGGAGGCAGGCAGTCGACATCAAAACCCTGTACCGGCGCCTCCTCGCATTGGCCGAATTCCTGTTTCACCGCCTCGCGGAAACGCAGCACCGCCGCTTTCCGCACCAGATCGCCTGCGACCGCGCGGTCCGGCGAAGACACGCGCGGCCGCCCCGGCGACGGCGTGGACTCGGAAGACGATGCGCCTTCGCCGGTAGTTCGCCCGGGCGTCCCGGGACCGGTCGGGGCATCCTCGTTGTGCGCTGACGGAGTGGGGCGCGCCCGCTCAGACGGCGTGGCCAGCCCAGCTGTGAGCTGCGCGTCGTAGTCAACGCGCAAGGACCCGTCGTTGAGGGTCCGATACGCGAGCATGAGTTCGGCCGTCTTGTCGACAGCGATGACCTCGAATTCCTGGCCGAGGTGCTGGACCTTGTCGGGGTGGTACTTGGCGATCTCTCGGCGAAACGCCTTCTTGATCTCGTCGGAGGACGCCGTCGGGGCGACGCCCAGCATGTCGTAGTAACTCGGCACTGGCTGTGCAGTTTACCGGACGGGGCAATCGGCCGGTGACCGACGTCCGGCTATTTCTTGAATTTGGCGACGTTGCTGGCCGCCGGAAGCCGGGGTGCTGCGGGCTTGGACACCAGTTTTCGCGGCGCCCGCTTCGGCTTGGGAGCCACAGTCTCCTTCGCGCAGTAGGCGCAAAACTTCCAGTCCGGCTGTATAGACCGTCCACAGTGCCGGCAACCCCCACCGACGCTATGCCCGCAGGCGGGACAGGCGACGAAGTCCCGTTCCAGGCTGACCCCGCAGGCGGGACACACGGCCTTGGGCTCGCGGACTTCCGTGACGACCCTGAGCAGTTCCTCCGGGGTCGTGACTCCCGCCTTGACCTTCTGCAGGCCATCCTCGCCGAGCGAGAGCATCCCGGCCGCCAGCGCGGCGTCCCGGAGCAGAGCCTCACTGCCTTTCAGCGCGATGTGGCGCCGCAGCTGGTCGGTGACCGGCATAACTTCGTAGATGCCGATACGTCCCCGATAGCCGGTCTGGCTGCACTGGTCACAGCCCACCGCGCGATAAAACGTCATCGTGGGCGCTTCGGCCTCGGTGACGCTCATCGCGCGCAGCGTTTCGCTCTCAGGCGTGTACTGACGCCTGCAGTCGATACAGAGACGCCGCACGAGGCGCTGCGCGATGACGCCGATGAGCGCCGACGCCGACACGTAGGGCTCGATGCCGATGTCCGTCAGGCGAGTCAAGCACGACGGCGCATCATCAGTGTGAAGCGTAGACAGCACCAAGTGGCCGGTCTGCGCCGCCTGCATCGCGATGCGCGCTGTTTCTTCGTCACGGATCTCGCCGACCAGCACCACGTCGGGGTCCTGACGCAGGATCGAACGCAATACGCTGGCAAACGTGAGGTTGATCTTCGCGTTGATCTGCGTCTGGTTGACCCCTGGAATCTGGTACTCGACGGGGTCCTCGATGGTGATAATGTTCGTGCGCTCCGACCGGACCGCCGCCAGCGCTGAGGACAAGGAGGTGGTCTTGCCTGAGCCGGTGGGCCCGACGACGAGAATCATCCCGTGCTGATGGCGCAGGAAGCCTCTGATCTGATCGAGGGCCGCCGCAGAAAATCCCAGGTCTTCGAGGGGTGGGACGCCTTTGCGGTGGTCGAGGACACGCAGCACAACCTTTTCGCCGAAGATCGTGCGGAGCGTCGACACACGCAGGTCGATCTCCTGCCCGTTGCCGGCGCTGGCGCGAATGCGGCCGTCCTGCGGCAAACGCTTCTCCGCGATGTCCATGCCCGCCATGATCTTGATACGAGCGACCAACCCTTCGTGGACCCACTTCGGCAGGTCCATGACTTCCCTCAACAGGCCGTCGAGACGATGACGCACAACGACGTCGCCCTCGCTCGGCTCGATGTGAATATCGCTCGCCCGGCTCGTGATGGCGTTCTTGATCACCAGTTCGACCATGTCGATGATCGGCGCTGTCTCCGGCGTGTGGACTTCAACCGCGGCCGCGCGCTCGAACACGTCCTCGTCCGGCCCCGCCGCGAACCTGATCCCATCGGCCAGCGGCGCCAGCCCGCCGCCCCCAGGCGTTTCGTTCCGGTCTGCAAGACCCGCACTGCGGCCATCGAGGCCGGCGCTCTCCGGGGTCACACGGGTGAGAGCCTTGTCAGGATAGGACCGGTGAATGGCCTCGATGATTTCGTCGCGGGTCGCGACGGCCTGCTTGACTCGATAGCCGGTCCGAAACTCGAGGTCCTGCACCAGCGTGAACATCAACGGGTCCGCCATCGCCACCGTGAGGATGTTCTTCTCGGCGGCGACAACGATGCAGTTGCGCGCGAGCGCCACCTCTTTGGGAATCAGGGTAACCGCAGCGACGTCGATGGGGGATTCGGCCAGATCGACGTACGGGAACCCGAGCTGATAGGCAAGCGCCTTGGCAATCTGGCGCTCGGTCGCCAAGCCCATCCGGATGAGTACAGATCCCAACCGCTCGCCGGACCGTTTGTGCTCGACCAGTGCCGACTGCAAGTCCGTTTCGGTGACGATCCCCGCCTGGCGGAGACACTCGCCGATCATCGTGCGCACGTGTGCCCCCTGCGATTACTCACCCGATCATCCTTGTGCATTTTTCGGCTGTTCTGTGCCTTCAGGGTAGTCTTTGTGCCTCAAGTGTGGCCAGCGCCCCTTTCGTGCCCCTAAATATGCGCAATCCCGCGCAGCCCCGAGCAAGGCAATCGTGCTAGCCTAGGCAGCCTCTGGAGCTACGATCACCCATGGCGACGGGTATTTCAAGAGCCGATGCCAGCGACGCACCGGATACGGTGGAGTTACGCCTGCTCGTTGCACGCTCCTTGCAGCAGCGCTCCGAGGAGATCGTCAACGACGCGGTAGCCGTCTCTGCGTTCGCGGACATGGAGAGCATCGCACTCGTCGATCGCACCCGGCTCGCCAACGTGATCCTTCAGCTCATCACGCATGCCGTGCGCGAGGGCACCCTCGACTCCGATGCTGCTGCGGCCACCGAACTGGAACGTGCGTACGTGGAAACCGCCATCACTGTCCGGTCACTCTTCAACGTGGTGTACCTGATGGAACGGTCCGCCCTCAGCGAGCTCTCGGTGGAGGAATCGCTCGGCGCCACCCCCGAAACATGGCCGGTCATCTCACACATGCTCCGTCGCGCCTCGTTTGACGTGTGTGCCACATTCTCCGAGACCCGCGACCAGCCAAGCTCGGAGATCACCGACTCGCTCACTGCGCTCCACACCAGGGCAGTCTTTCTTGCCGCGCTCGAGAAAGAAATTCAGCGGTCTGAACGCCTCGGTCACCCGTTTGCGTTGATTCTCATCGACGTCGATCGTCTGGCCGAGATCAACGCCACACACGGCTATGGCGCTGGCGACTTTGTGATCGAGCGCGTTGGCATCGTGGTGCGCAACTACTTCCGCGAAACGGACTGGGTGGCGAGGTCATCGGGGGACACGTTTGCTGTTCTTCTGCCGGAGATACAACGCACAGACGCCCAGCGTCTCGCCGACCGCGTGCGGATCATGGTCCAGGAACGGCTCCAGCTGAGTGATTACCGGTCTGAAGAACGGTTTCCCGTGACGGTCTCGGTAGGCGTCCTGGTGGCGGAGACCGTGGACCGGAGCGTCCAGGCGGATCAGCTGCTGGTGGAAGCGGAGGAAACCGTGGCCCGCGCGAAGAAGGCAGGCCGCAATCGTGTCGCGCATGCCGACGCGATCATCGGACGCGCGGTGATCCAGACTCGCCCGGGACCGCTAATCGACTAGAACGGTGTTCACGACACCGAAGCCGCTCTAGTCGTAGTACTCCCGCCCGAGGTGCGTGATGAGCTGCTCACCCTGCATGAACCGTAGCGTATTCTTCAGCTTCATCAACTGAATGAACAAGTCATGCTCCGGGTAGACCTCTGGGGCGTGCATTGGCGCCTTGTAATAGAAGGAAAGCCACTCCTGGATTCCCGACATCCCCGCACGTTTGGCCAGATCCAGAAAGAGCGCTGAGTCGAGCACGATCGGCGCCGCCAGGATGCTGTCCCGACACAGGAAGTTGATCTTCAGCTGCATCGGATAGCCGAGCCACCCGACAAGATCGATGTTGTCCCACCCCTCTTTGTTGTCGCCGCGGGGCGGGTAGTAATTGATGCGAACGACGTGGCAGAGATCCTTGTACAGCTCCGGATAGAGCTGCGGCTGAAAGATGTAGTCGAGCGCCGACTTCTTGCTCTCTTCTTTTGTCTTGAACGACTCGGGATCGTCCAGCACTTCGCCGTCACGGTTGCCGAGAATGTTGGTGGAGTACCAGCCCTTCACGCCGAGCAGCCGCGCCTTGAGCCCTGGCGCGATGATCGTCTTGATCAGCGTCTGCCCGGTCTTCATGTCGTTGCCGGCGAGGGGCGCCGCCGTACGGGCCGCCAGCTCCAGCATGGCCGGGACGTCCGCAGTCAGGTTTGGAGCCGCGTTCGCGAACGGAATCCCCTCACTGATCGCGGCGTACGCGTACACCATGCTCGAAGGGATCGCCTCGTCGTTGTGTTCGAGCGCGTTCTCGAAGGACGCGACGGTCGCATGTGCGGCCGTCTGTTTCATGTAGACCTCGGTGCTGCCGCACCACACCATCACCAGGCGATCGCACCCATGCTTCTCTTTGAACGCCCGGATGTCGGCGACGACCTGCTCAGCGAGGTCGCGTTTCGTCTTGCCCTTCTTGACGTTCGGACCGTCAAGCCGCTTGACGTAGCGCTGATCGAACACCGCGGGCATCGGCCGGATGGCTTCAAGTTCTCCGCGTACCTGCTCCAGCTGCGACGGTTCGAGCACCCCGGCCGTCCGGGCAGCGGCGTAGCAGTCCTCCTCAAAAATGTCCCAGCCCCCGAAGACGATATCGTTGAGCTCGGCCAGCGGCACAAAGTCCTTGATGCGGGGCGTTCGCGCTTCGGTACGCTTGCCCAGCCGGATCGTCCCCATCTGCGTCAGCGAACCGATCGGCAGGGCCAGCCCCCTGCGAATCGCGCAAACGCCAGCGATCGTCGTCGTACTGACCGCGCCGAGACCCACGAGCAGAACGCCGAGCTTGCCACGCGGTGGCGCGATTTGAATTGGTGCGGTCACAGCCGACGACTATATCATGAGGGAATCTGATGGCTTTTCTCCGCAAGACCAACATGGAACCGCTTCCCGTCGTGATGAGCGGCGTGCAAATGGGTGAGCGCGTGTTGCAGATCGGGATCGGCGATCCATCGCTCGCAGGCGTCATTGCTGCGAAGGTTGGATTGAGCGGTCATGCGGCGGTCGCCGTCAACGACGACCGCACGGCGGCGAGGGCGCGCGCCGCAGCGGCCACTGCTGGCGTCCTTGTTGATGTGCAGGTGACGCCGTTGGACTCCCTGCCGTTCACGGGGGATTCTTTCGACGTGATCGTCCTGCATGCTGGCGTCGACGCACTCCCCCCTCTCGAGGGCGCCCCCGCTGTTGCGATGCTGCGCGAGAGTCACCGTGTCCTGCGCGCAGGGGGACGCATCGTCATCCTCGAGGGAGGCCGGCGCCGGGGAGTCGGGGCATGGTTTCGCAACCGCCAGCCGGCGCCGCACCCTGGGGCCGCCGCGGACGCGCTGGGCGCCGCCGGCTTCCGCGCCGCCCGCCCGCTCGCCGAGCGCGAAGGCTACCGGTTCACCGAGGGACTCAAGTAGGGGACAGTTAGGGGGACTAAGGGCGTCTCCCAGAACGGCCACGCCTGAGACTCGCAGCGTCAAATTGGCCTGATCCGCCGGAAACGATGAGGCAAGGCTTTTGCCTCAGGCTGAAAGCACCGCTGCCCGGAGGCCTGTCATGATCCGAACCCAGCCTCGTCTGTTCCTAGCCTCGCTGCTTGCCGTAGCCGCAGCCGCGCCACCTGGTGCCCGGAGCCAGGACCAATTCAGCTTCCACGGCGGTGTGGAACTGGTCAACGTGACCGCCACGGTGACCGACGACGATGGCCGGTTCGTTTCGGGACTTCGCAAGGAAGACTTCACGGTGTTTGAGGACGGGGAGCCGCAGGAAGTCACGTACTTCAGCAGCGACCGGGTACCGGTGAGCCTCGGTCTTCTGCTCGACGCGAGTGGCAGCATGACCCGGGACAAGATGTCCGCCGCTCGGTCCGCCATCGATCGGTTCATCTACGACCTGCTCGGCAGCGACGATGAACTCTTCTTCCTCGAGTTCGCCAACAGGCCCGACCTCGCTCAGCCGTGGACGACGGACCGACGCGCCATCAGCCGAGCGGTTCTGCGTGTGAAACCCGCCGGGGGCACGGCGATGTACGACGCGATTGCTGGTGCCCTCCCGCTCGCCGGCATCGGCCGCCATCCGAAGAAAGCGCTGCTCGTGATCTCTGACGGGAACGACACCAACAGCCGCCTGTCAGTCGGAGAACTGCGGCCGCTCATTCGAGAGAGCGAGGTGCTGGTGTACGCGCTGGGGGTGGACGGCACGGCGGTGGCCGTCCGCTCTGGTCCGAGAATCCAACTTCCCTTTCCGACGCCGTTTCCCTTTCCAGGCCGAAGTCCCCGCCGTCGCCTCCCGCCGCCCATCGTGGGTGGAGGCGGGTTCCGCGCACGGACGACGGAACGCGTGAATGCCGACGCCTTGCATCAGATCACGGATGACACGGGTGGCCGCACCGAGATCATCCGTGGCTTCCGCGATCTCGACAACGCGACGGCCCGGATCGCCGACGAATTGAGCAAACAGTATTTCCTGGGCTACGTGAGTCCCGGAGAAAAAGACGGCCGCTGGCATGCGATCCGGGTGGAAGTACGGGACCGCCGGCTGACGGTCCGCGCGCGGCGTGGGTATATCGCGTCATAATCCCCGTACGTGTCGACATTACTCATCGCGGTCGGCCTGAGCCTAGTCGGCGGGTTAGGCGGTCTGCTCGTTGCCTCCGGTGTCCTCCTCGTGAGCGATTCGGCCCGTGCCAAGCTGATCCCCTGGCTCGTCAGCTACGCCGTAGGCGCGTTGCTTGGTGTGTCGATGCTCGCGCTGCTGCCTACCAGTCTCGAGCAGCTCCCGGCATCGCGGGTTTTCACCACGCTGCTCCTTGGCATCCTGCTGTTCTTTGTCCTGGAGAAGCTTGTCCTCTGGCGCCACTGCCACATCCATGACTGTGAGGTACACGAGAGCAGCGTGTTTCCCGTACTCATCGGCGACGCCTTTCACAACTTCGTGGACGGCGCGGTCGTGGCAGCCGCCGTGATGACGTCGATACCGCTTGGCATCAGCACCGCGGTGGCCGTGGCCGCCCACGAAATCCCACAGGAGGTC
>Ga0326597_10007245_pt1 | contig 15100 bp, 13 predicted proteins | sample RVTome_12_FD_203789 | JGI IMG/M metagenome (GOLD analysis project Ga0326597, IMG submission 203789) | Soil microbial communities from uranium-contaminated site in the Upper Colorado River Basin, Wyoming, United States - RVT100D185 | ecosystem: Environmental > Terrestrial > Soil > Contaminated >... | reverse complement strand
CATGCTGTGGGTCACGTTGAAAAGGCTCCCTTGCTCTTAGAGTGGGCGTCAAGATCGGCGAGCAGGTGATGATCAAAAACGAGTGGGAGATGGAGTCTTTTTGATCATAGCGGACGTTGGCGGAACCGGCACGGCGGGTCGGCATGCAACAGCCCGACATCGCTCGGCTCGAAGGCGGAAATTATGATCGGGTTTCCCTGCCGACCCTTAAAAAGGTGCCTCGGGCGCTTGGAGCGGAAATCGAGATCAAGCTCTCCGCCTAAAGAACTGGTAAGCAGGTTTCAGGCGATAGTTGCGGATTTGCGCAATTGAGCAAACTGAAAGGGGTGGGTGATAGGTGACATGCAAGATCCGAGACCTGAACATCCCACTGACCCTATCTACTCGCAAGAAAACCTTCCGGCCTTTCTCCCCTGGGAATCCGATGGCTCTTGATGGCCGGAACTCTGGCAATTCCGGGGTCAGCCTGACCCTGCTGATCCCCCAATCACCTCGATCAGATTCAAGATGCGAGCCCGGAACTTCGCTGTTCCGCGGTAATCAACCGTCTCAAGCACTCGATACACCGCTTGAGGCTTTGCGAATATGTAGATGCGATGTCGGGGCGCCAACCCCCTGCCGAAGAGCTGATGAACTCAATGCGTCTGGATGTGTACGCTGGGCCAACTTGCCTGCCACTCCCAGGTCGAGGAGCCATATACTTCGCCGGGGATTCCACCGGCTTCCGAAATAAGGCGCTTGACGAGTACTTCATCAACGCTACCTTCCACCGCTGCCGAGACAACGACCATTTTCGCTATCTATGCAAGGTCGCCAAAGAGGGAAAGTTGTGCGGCTTTATCCGGCTTGGTTCGCGGAATAACCGCCTCTGGTAGAGTGAGTCCGCCTTTGAGCAATTCCTCTATATCCACAAAGCTGCTGGCCGGGTTGACTTGAGTGCCCTCCCTGCCGGGTTCAAGGAGCAGGACTTCATCTAATCCTATGCCCTCGTCTCGTAATAAATCGGAGGAATGGGTGCTTAAAATAATCTGCCTTCCGGTGCGCCGCTGAATCCGTGCAAACATCTGTGGGATGAATCGCACGACCTCTGGATGGAGAGACAACTCCGGCTCTTCAAGCACCAGCGGGCCTCTACCATCCAAAACGGCCCAAAGCAGACCCAGAAGTCGCAACGTACCGTCTGAGAGTTGATTCTCCGTCTGCCAAGCCCCTTGCGGTCTCCAATGTTCATGTTTGCCTCGCAGGTGTGGAGTTCCCTTCGCATCCCGGTAAAGTTCAATCTCGGTAAGCTGCGGAACTGCTACCGCCAGGGCATCTTGGATTCGCTTCAAGCGAGATTTTTGGGTTCGTTCTTGTGTCCGCGCAATCTGTTCAAGGAAATCCCCTCCATATGGATCGTTTTGCCTCCCAACGGACCTCTCAGGCTCCCGGATGAGCTGCGGAACGATATGGAGATAGTTAACAGAGCCGAAGAATTCAGTTACGTCCCGAAACTCCCGATTTACATTCACCTGCTCCAGATAAGTTTGAGTCCGCCGCTCCGGGTCTGCTTCGTCCTCTGCATTAGGACGGCTGAAAATTTCTACACCATTTTTTATTACGCGCTCGCTCCTGACAAACGGTCGCCTGAGATTATCCTGTGAGAAACGCAACTCGTAGCTAGCAGTCTCCGTTTCTCTTTCGCCGGCAACTTCGAAACGAATGACGACATCCGGGTTTTGCCTTGCCGCAAGGCAGCGAATTGCCGAAACCCCGCCACGTTTCTTGACCGCCTGCTGAATTCCGCCCGCGCCTGACGCGGCGATGTCATGCAAAAAGCGAAAGACGTCAAGCAGGTTTGATTTGCCTGAGGCGTTAGGCCCAACCAAAAACACGCGGCGCTGAAGTTGAATATCGACCTTTAGGAAGTTACGCCAATTTTCCAGATACAGGCTGACGAACCGTTGCCCTTTGATTTGGCGCTTCCCGTTGTCCTTTTCGGTCATATCGAGAGTCACCTCTTTTGTCTTACCAGTCCCTAAGCCCTACGCCGCCGCTCCGAGAAGGTTAACGAGTCACCTTATCCTATAACGTTTATAAAGGAAATTCCGTCCCTGTTGTTTGGCTCAAGGCACACGCTAACATTTATTCCTTTCCTCCCAGCGCTGCAGGTGTAAACGCGGGACTGTCCCCTCTTTCTTCTCCCCATCAAGATTGCCAAGATCCTGAGGCCCCGGCCTGAGCCACGCAACTTTGCCTCATTCACTTATGGAAGCCTGACCTGCTGGTTCCCGGATCAAGGACCCAAGCGAAGTTATTTCGGCGTAAAATAGGGTAGGAGAGTCGTCGAAGTCAAGCCGTTAGAGGGTAAGCAAAGGCATCAAAGAGGTTCCTTTTCTGCTTCGCAATGCCATTGAAACCCCCATGCTGGTGCAGCTGGCACCGATCATAGACGGGAAGCCTGATGTGACGAAGATATCGGCTATAGACCTGGAGGAGCTGGGGAAAAAGTTTCGATGGCAAAAGATCGTCTTCGAGCAGGCCAGTCAGGTTTATGACCAGATGAAGCCCGGCTGGAAAGGGAATAAAGAATATCTGCTGGCCCAACTGATCCGGCTGGTGGAGCAGTTCATCTCCTCCGGGAAAATCGAGATCAACCCGCCCCTATTTAACCGGGACGACCTAAGGCGCCGTATTCTCATAACCCTGAACATGAGCAAAGCCGTCCAGCACATATGGGGAAATATCATCTCAGACAACACGGAATCCCGCGTCCCGATCTTCGACACCGAACGCCCTATCCTCTCCACGGGCGACATGAGGACCTGGTTCACCGGGAAGCCATGCGAGTACAGCGAAAAATCCCACATCAATTTCTGCGCCTATGACAGCACATGGGAGGCCACGGAAGCCTTCGAGCTGGACGGGAACCCGAATGTTGCGGCCTGGGTGAAGAACGATCACCTGGGGTTTGAAGTGCACTACATCTACCAGGGCGTGGTTCACAAGTACCGCCCTGATTTCCTCATCCGATTAAAAAACGGCACGATGCTCGCACTGGAAACCAAGGGGCAGGAAAGCGATCAGGATACGACCAAGCGGGCGTCCCTGGACGAGTGGGTGAAGGCGGTGAATGAGCAAGCGGAATTTGGAACCTGGAGCAGCGCAGTATCACGGAGTCCAGGAGACGTGGCGGGGATCGTGCAGCGGTGATCAAATTAAGAGCCCGGCAAGCCTGCCCGTCGATGTTGCTATAGCCATTTGTCACGTCATGCCTTCGCAAAAAAGCCATAGCCCGCAACTCACTTGGAGCTGAGCTCATGGACGGCGTCGACCATGGCGATCACGCGCTCTACCGGGGTCTCGGGATGAACGCCATGGCCCGGATTGAAGATGTGGCCGGGCCTGGCGGCGGCCCGTTTCAGGATGTCGGCATACCGCACTCGAATTTCCACCGGCGAGGCGAAGAGGAGGGCCGGATCCAGGTTCCCCTGAACTCCGATGTGGTAGCCGATGCGCCTTCGGGCCACCTTCAAATCGACCGACAAAAAGGAGTGACACAAGTTGAATGGATTCTCCGAGGGAAGCCAACCGGCGATATCCCGCGATGTCAACCTCGACCCGGCTCGCCTCCGAGGCGGTCTTTTCCATCGGAGCACAGTCCGGATGGCGCTTGACAGGGGTGGATAGACGGGTCTATCTTGGCGCTGCAATTTTCCTTTACGAAATGGGAGGTGAGCAGAGATGGTCTCTCGCGTTGTAGGGTCGGTATTATCCGCCGTGTTCAACAAACCGAGCGTTCGGATTATTTTTATTTGTCTTGTGGGCTATTGGGTCGCTGCGCCGCAAGCAGGGTTTCCCGCCGACGTACCCAGGTCAACGCTGGATATACTGAAGAAGCTCAATGTCGACGCCTCGATTTTGTCAGGTCTGGACCAGGAACTCCAAATTCCCGCGGAGTGGATCGAGAAAGCAAAGAAGGAGGGAAAGGTGAGGGTGCGGGGCACACCTTCCGCTCTAGGAGAGACGGCCGGCTTTTTTGCTTCCTTTAGAGACCGCTATCCTTTCATCGAGGTCGACTATTTCGGAGGTAACCAGGCGGACCGGAACGTCAAGACCCTGATGGCGCTCCGGGTGGGAAAATACCTCGGCGACATGGTGGAAAACGTAAACCCCTATTTTCCCGAATACGAGAGAATGGGGGTGGTGGATCTACGCGATCTCCCCGCCATCGAAAACGTTCCCGAGGGATTCAAGTCCGAAAGGGGGGCATGGGTCGGCACCGAGACCCTCTACTGGTGTATGGCCTATAATACCGACCTGGTGAAACAGCAGGATCTGCCCAGACGCTGGGAGGATATCCTCACCAACCCGGTTTGGCGGGGCGGCAACCTGGCGCTGGGAAACCGCCCCAATTTGTTTGCGGCGCAACTCTGGCTTTCCAAGGGAGAGCAGTGGACCAAGAACTACCTCGCCAGGTTGTTCAGCGAGGTCCGACCCCAGCTGCGCAAAGAGGGGATGAACGCGCTGCCTCAACTGGCGGCGGCCGGTGAAGTCAACGCAATTATCCCCTCCACCTATCGGGTGCCGCACCAGCTGGCCCAGCAAGGAGCGCCTGTGGGGTTTTTCTGTCCCGAGCCGGCACCCGCCAATTCCGGGAGTTCCACGGTCATCCTCAAAGGGGCCCCCAACGTCTATGCGGCAAAGATTCTCTTGAACTGGCTGTTGAGCAAAGAAGGTCAGATTGCTCACTACGCGTACTATTTTTATGCGCCGGTCCACAAGGATCTCTTGCGCAAGGAGTTTCTCCCCTTTGCCGATCACATCCTGGGTAAGGACCGGGTTTTTACGAACCCGGACATCGAAGGGGAAATCATGCCGAAGTTGTCCGAATTCTGGAATCGCCTCTGGCTCACGGGCGCGGGCGGTTCGCGGCGCTAACGATAAGCGGAAACTTACTTGCAAGTCACAAAGAGGAGATCACGGCGTCCAGGAGTCGTTGCGCATTTTCCGTTGAGAGGGCCAGGTTTTAGCTCGTTTGGTTATCCGTGGTGGCTGAGCCGGCGGTAAACTACCGCGCGCTGAGCTCATGAACGGCGTCGACCATGGCGATGACGTGCTCCACCGGTGTCTCGGGATGAACCCCATGTCCCAGGTTGAAGATGTGGCCCGGCCTGCGGGCGGCGCGCTTTAGGATGTCCGCAACCCGCTCGCGGATCTCCGCCGCCGACGCGAAAAGCAGGGCGGGATCCAGGTTACCCTGGACTCCGACGTCGTAGCCGATGCGCCTCCAGGCCTCGTCCAGGTTCACCCGCCAGTCCACCCCGATGACATCCCCGCCCGCCTCGCGCATAAGCTCGAGCAGTCCGCCGGTGCCGGTGCCGAAGTGAATGACCGGGATACCGGGTGTCAATCGGGTGAAGAGAGTTTTCATGTGAGGCAGCACGTACCTTCGGTATTCCTCCGGCGCCATGCAGCCCACCCAGCTATCGAAGAGCTGCACCGCCTCGGCTCCCGCGGCAATCTGTGAGTTCAGATATTGAACCAGGGCGCGGGTGAGGCGCTCCATGAGGGCGTGCCATGCGCCCGGATCGGCATAGATGAACCGCTTGGTGAGCATATAGTCGCGCGATCCCCCGCCCTCAATGAGATAGGCCGCCAGAGTGAAGGGAGCGCCGGAAAAACCGATCAAGGGAACCCGGCCGCCGAGCGCCGCGCGCACATTGCGGACCGTTTCGAAGACGAACGGGAGTGACGATTCGACATCGACCTCTGCCAGGTTATCCACGTCGGCGTGGCTCCGCACCGGCCGATGGATCACCGGTCCGTCGTTCCTGGCATACTCCAGCACTGCCCCCATGGGTTCCAGGAGGAGAAGGATGTCCGTGAAGAGTATGGCCGCATCCACGCCCAGGCGGTCGATGGGCATGAGGGTAACCTCCGTTGCCAGGTCGGGGTTCTTGCAGAGCTCGATAAAACTCACCCTGGCCCTCAGGTCGCGATACTCTTTCATATAGCGGCCGGCCTGGCGCATGACCCAGACGGGCGTGCAGGGTGTTTTCTGCCGGCGGCACGCCGCGAGAAACGTGGTGTTGGAGTTGGCCATCGTTACGTTAGGTTCTTACCGATCGTATGATAGAGAAAACGAGTCCAAGAATTTTACCGCGGCAAGCCTGTGGTGTAGACGCTACGGCCGCATTGAGCGATCCCGGTCACAAGTAGTACTCCACAGGGCAGGCGTCTTTGCAGCTCGCCCCGTGGAATATCCTTCCCGCCGAAGTGTTATCATTTCATTCACGGAACTATTCCACGGGGCGGGTCTCATTATCCGGCATCAACGACTGGGACCCCGGCTTTTGGCCGCGCCCACGGTTTCGTCGCCGTATTTCTCGCGCAGCCGGTCGATACCCCGGTATAGATTGTCCAGCGCGCCCCGTCGTTGAAAGTCGAACATGGACTCCTGCCACCCCGATTGCTGGAGCCCGCTCATGCTGATTCCAAGCAAACGCACTGCCTTCCCGCGCGCGAGATTTTTTTTAAGCAGTTCACTGGCCACGGCGAAGATCTCCCGGTCGAAGCGCGTGGGAGGAGAGATGGTCCGGGAACGGCTAAACGTGGTGAAATCGGCATAACGGATTTTCACCGTGATGCAGCGGGAATAACTCCCGTGGCGTCTTAGCCTCCCGCCGACCTCTTCCACGAGCTTCCACAAGACCCTTTCCATCTCCTCGACGTCGCGTAACGGCTGGTCCAGGGTCGTTTCGCTTCCCATGGAGTGGTCGTGCTCTTTCTCCTCCGCCTCGGTGCGGCCCAGGTCTAAAAAACGGGCCCGCAGATCGCCGTCTTTGAGGAGGTCGCCGACGGTCTTGATCCCTCGACCCTGAAGCTTCGCGTGGGTGCTGGGACCGACGCCCGCAACGGCGGCTACGGGAAGAGGGTCAAGAAAGGCCTCCTCCTGGCCGGGAATGACGTGGATCAAGCCTTCGGGCTTGGCGTAGGTCGCGGCGATCTTAGCCAGGACCCGGCTTGTCGCAAGCCCCCCGGAGCATGGAAGGCCCAGCTCCCGTTTGATTTGCGTGATGACTTCGTGGGCCGTCTTCAACGGCGGTCCCAAAAGCCGCTCCGTCCCCGTAAGCTCAACGCAGCCCTCATCGATGGATAGCGCATGAACGGCCGGGGAGTACCGCTCCAGCACGGCAAAAACCTTTTTGGAAAACTCGCTATAGACCTTTCTCCGGTTGGGGAGGAAAATTCCCTGGGGACAAAGGCGCCGGGCTTGAAAGCCGGGCATGGCCGAATGCACGCCGTATTTTCTCGCCTCGTAGGAAGCGGAGGTCACGACCCCCCGACCGCTCCTCCCGCCGACGATTACGGGTTGGCCCTTGAGGTTCGGGTCCAGCACCCGCTCCACGGAGACGAAAAAGGCATCCATGTCGACATGCAGGTACCAGCGCATAACCGCCCCTGAGGTTAGGCGAGGACCGTGGGGAAGTCAAACTAATCGCGCTAGGCGCTAAGCGCATGGCGCAAAGAGAAGGGAACAGTTCACGGTAAGCAGCTAGCAGCAGGCAGCAACTCGCCCTGCCGTTTAGGAGCAGGAGATCTACTCCTTTTTCCGGTATTCTAAATTTAGACTTCTTTATGCATACTGCTAATTGCTATCTGCCTTCTGGTTTTCCCGTGTGCTCTTTGCCATCACCGGACCGTGTTTAGCCTTGACCTACCGTATCGCAAGGTTAAGAATTCCGGTATATCGGGTTCCCATAAGGAGACAGATCCTATGGCCGCAGCAGTCCCCCAATCCCTCAAGGACCTCTTCGAGAAGAAGGCCTTTGCTCACTTGGCGACCGTGATGCCGGACGGAAGCCCCCAGGTCACCCCCGTCTGGTGCGATTACGACGGGACCCACGTCCTGGTCAATACGGCCAAGGGGCGCGTCAAAGACAAAAACATGCGGCGGAACAATAAGGTCGCCCTGGACCTCCTGGATCCGGACGACCCCTATCGCTACCTGGCTATACGCGGGGTGGTGGTGGAGATTACCGAACAGGGGGCGGACGCCCACATCGACAAAATGGCCAAGAAGTATTTAGGAAGTGACCGCTATCCCTACCGCAAACCCGGCGAGGTGAGGGTGCTCTGCAGGATCCGCCCCGACCGCGTATCTACAATGATTTGATAAGTTGAGGGCATACACAGGCCGGACGGCTCGGCCTTAAGATTACTCGGTCCCGGTCAAATCGGCGTCCCTTTAGAAAGAGGAGTCAGGTGTCAAACTCTTTTAGAAAGCGGAGCAGCCCGGGGGATCCGTGTTCCGGGGGCCTCAGATTGCAATCGTCCACCTCGAGGGGGATTTCCACGGAAACCCGGCGCTAGCCGATTTCAGGGTTGGCATTACGAAACCACTGGATGGTGCGACGGAGCCCTTCGCGCAGGTCGAGCTGTGGAACCGCGCCGAGGATTTCCTTCATGCGCGTATTATCCGGCACCCGGCGCGGGACGTCTTCATAGCTGTTACCGTATACGGACTCCTGGGTCACGAAGCGGATCTGCGACGGCGAACCCGCCTCCTCGATCAGGATACGCGCGAAGTCAAGCAGGCTGGTTTCATCGTCGGTGCCGATATTGAAGACGCCGCCAATCGCTTCGGTCTTCAGCCCGGCTTGGACCGTAGCTTCGATGGCGTCGCTGACGTAGGTAAAACACCGTGTCTGGGAACCGTCGCCCACCACGGTAACGTCCTTCCCGCGCAGGACCTGGCCCATGAAGATGCTCACCACGCGTCCCAGGTCGATGGCATCCAACCGGGGACCGTAGACGTTGAAGTAGCGCACGATCGTCATGGGAAGGCCGTTTTTTTGATAGGCAAAACAAAAGTGCTCCCCCACGGCCTTTGAAGTCGAGTAACACCATCGGTCGATACTCGTCGAGCCCAGCACGCGATCGTCGTTTTCTTTGAACGGGACTTTAGGATTGCGCCCGTAGACCTCCGAGGTCGACCCGAACACCACGCGGCATCCCTGGCGCAACGCTGCGGCTAGCACGTTCTGCGTGCCGTTGACGTTGACGTTGAGCACCTTGAAGGGGTCCGACACGTAATGTTCGACACCGACCACCGCCCCAAGGTGGTAAATCAGTTCAACCCCGTGAGCCAATTGGTCCGTAATCTCGGGATTCAGAAACGAGGCGGCCTGATACTCCAGTCGTTTGTTACCCAGGAGATGTTGAATCTTGGCGGGCCCGGCCGTGTCCATAACCACTACATGGTCCCCTCGTTCAAGAAACGCCTCCGCGAGATGGGAGCCCAAGAAACCCGCCCCTCCGGTAATCAGCACCTTCATGGTCTGTCCCTAACTCTCTCTGAATCCCCGTCCCGGGATGGGAGCCGGCAATCTCTTTCGATCGTTCCCCTCCAACCATGGGTCGGGCGGGGACTGGTCCCGCAATATTTCGATGCTGCCGGACCCGCAGGCCAGCACCACGCCCGCGCCGGTGGCGTTCACGATCTCCCCGGGCCCTGCCGCCGTTAACGGCGCCGGACCCGCGTAACGCCGGGTGCGCCAGATCGTACACTTTCGACCACGCCGGGTAGAGAATGCTCCCGGCCGCGGGTAAGCGACGGCCCGAACCAAATGATGAATGGACGCAGCGCTCTGGCTCCTATCGATGGCGCCGTCCTCCGGACGGCGCCCGCCGAATATCGTCGCCAATCTTTCATCCTGAGGCGTCGCCGCGGCCCGGCCATCGACCAGCCGAGGATAGACCTCTGCCAACAAAGCCCGGGTCGCCTCTACCTGCTTCATGAATACCGTGCGGGCGTCATCGTCTTCCCCGATATGGACTTCCTTCCGCCCCACGATAGCCCCTGCGTCGGCCCTGGCCGCCATCCGGTGAAGAGTGACTCCCGTCTTTTTTTCTCCCGGGAGAATCGCCCGATTGGTGGGACTGCGACCGCGGAAACGCGGCAGGAGAGATCCATGCAAGTTATTGGCTCCGCACGGCGGGATCGCGAAGATCGCGGGGGAAACAATTTCCATGCGCGGATCACCTCGACCCACAGGGGACCGTTGATCCGCGCGGGGGTATGAACTTTCACCCCTTGGTCCCGGGAAAGACGCGCCAGGAAGCGAAACCAAACGTTTTCCCCGGGGTCGTCCTCGTGAGTAAAGACCGCTCGGATCTCGGCGCCGGCTGGCAAGAGGAAATCGAGCCCGGAGCGGCCGATCTCGTGATAGGCAAGGACCACCATCCTCATGCGCTCCTGACAACCTTCCCCTCCGGCGCACCCCCGATTTCCTCATGCACAATGTACTGGGGCCGCCCTCGAACCTCGTTGTAGATCCGGCCGATGTACTCCCCTAAGATCCCAAAGGCGACAAATTGCGCCCCCACGAAAAAAAACAAGATCGCGAACAGAGTGAAGACGCCTCCCACAGCCCACTCCGCTCCGTACACCAAGCGCAAAGCCAGCAACAACAGGCCGAAGGCTATGCCGCAACCGGCGATAACGAATCCGATAACGGACAGGGACCGCAACGGCATCATGGAGAACCCGGTGAGGAGGTCCAACAAAAGCCCCGTCAGTTTGGCAAAGGAGTACCGCGATTTACCTTCACTGCGCTCCGCGTGCTCTACCGGGATCTCCACGGTCCGGCGCGTAAAGCACTGGGCCAGCGCGGGGATGAAGCTGGAGAGCTCGCCGCAGTCACGCATGAGCCGCACCACGTCCATACTGTAGAGCCTGAGCATGCAGCCGTAGTCGTGCAGCGGCACCCCGGTGGCAAAGGAAACAACCCGGTTCATCAGAAACGACGCGCCCCGGCGCAACGGGTTGTCCTCACGCTTGCGGCGCCATCCGCCGACGACATCGTACCCTTCATTGAACTTGGCGACCAACTTGGTTATTTCCGCCGGCGGGTTTTGCAGATCGGCGTCCAATGTGACTACAGCATCCGCCTCGCAACGCGAGAAGCCCGCGAAAATCGCAGCATGTTGACCGTAATTGCGGCTCAACCTCAAACCGTAGAAGTGATGGTCCTTGGCAGCGGCCTCGGCGATCAGATTCCAGGACCCGTCCTGACTGCCATCATCGACGAGGATGGCCCGCCAAGCGCATGGCAGCGAGGCAAGATCCACACGCAGGCGTTCGAACAGAGCCGGCAGATTGGCCTGTTCATTGTAAACGGGAATCACCAGGTCTATTTTTTTTGCGAGGTTCATGGAATAACTTCAGGGCCGGCTCCCCTATGCTTTAGCCGCTGCGGCAGCCAATCGGGTCGGCCTAACGGCGGCGCGGGCCTCATCTATGGCCTTACCAATCTGCGCTTTCACCTCGGCAGGGACCTCCGGGCTGGGCCAGCGCGGGTACTCCTTCACGTCGAACCCGATATGGCGGAGCCCTTCCGTATAGACCTTGCGGCCGTAGCGGATGGAGAGCTGCAGGATCGTGCCATGGAGCATGATGACCGCTTCCTGCAAACGGCTCGCCTCCAGGTCATGGCCGGCTTCCACCGCCCTGATCAAGGCCACGCCGGGCTCCACCGCCACGGTCAAGGGCGGGCTGACGGTGCCCGCAACGCCACAACGCAGGCCCGGAAAAAGCCCGCTTGCGAGAACGAAGCATTTAAAATCTTTTCCCAACGCCGCCTGGTAGATCAACGCGTCGTCTACCGACCCCATGGCGAGCTTGGCGCCGAAGAGCCCGGGCGCCGCATCCCGCATCTTGCGCATCAAGGCAGGTCCCACCGGATAGCCTTGGTACCTGGGGTTGTTATAGAAAAACAGGGGCATCTTGAGCGCCGCGTCAAGAAACTTGATGTGCTCTACCAATTCGCTCTCCGTACGGTCGGCATAGTAGTAGGGGCCCACTGTACCGATGGCGTCGGCGCCTTGAGCGCGGGCATGAAGTCCAAGGTCCCTCGACGTGTAAGGGTCCACCGCGCCGATGTGAGCCACCACCGGGATCCGGCCTTGCGTCTCTTTCAAGACGATCTCGAGCCCTCGCTTGCGTTGCTCCACGGTCATGGCAGGTCCCTGGCCGTAAGAGCCAAAAGGGAACAGAGCGTCCACTCCCTGTTCCACATAGTAACGGGTCATCTCCGCCAACAGTCCCTCGTCCAGACCGCCATTGCCGTCAAACGGCGTCGGCAACGGAAGGAGCATTCCCTTGACGTTTTCGTATCCCATGGACTTCCCCCTTTTGATTTCTTTTCCTGGCCGGCCCTGACGGGTTTCTCGCCTCCTTTATAGTATCCTCACCCGGGCTTGTCCAACGGCCTACGCCGCAGGCTCCATCATCTTTTTTAACGCGGGGAGAATCTCCCGGGCAATCAAGGGCACCGCTTCCGAAAGATCCGGTCCAAGCGGCACGCCGATGACCAGGTGGTCAAAGCGGTGCTTCTTGAGGAAGGGCACGACGGATTCCATTCTTTTGAGGCAATCCTCCGGGGTCCCCGCGATGATGTAGCCCGCCCGCTCGAGCATGGCATCGCTCACCCGGCGAGCGGCCTCTTCGACCCCCAGTCCCTGGATGAACGCTTCGCGAACCCGCGCCGCTTCCCCGGCGTCCACCCCGACCTGCTTCAAAAGGTCAGGGTACATGGGCAGAAAGGTTGCCACCCCGTAGGAGGTGTTGCGTTTGGCCCAGTCGCGGGCCCGGCGGCCATCGGCGGACACGGAAAAATGCAAGTTATAAATCCTTTTGAAGGATTGGACTCGACTCCCCTTTCGCCCCTCCTCCACCCCCTCCACGGCGGCATCGAGGAGACCGTGACGCATCGCCGTCGCGGAGGTCCTGGCATGGATCTGGGTTAAAATCACGCCGTCGGCGAGCCGCCCGGCCATCCGGCAGGTCCGGGGCCCCCCGGCGCCCAGAACCACGGGAACCGGCCTGTCGGGGGGAAAATACAAGCGCGCCTTGGTCTTCTCGTTGTAACGGAAACGGGCGGTGAGCTTGGGATAATCCGACAGGGCCGCCGCCTCGCCGCCCAGCAGGGACCGGAGTAGCGAAACGGTCTCTTCGAGGACCTTCATGGGGCTCGTCCGCTCGCTCATCACCAACTCCTGAACCGCCCCACCGGCGCCGATGCCCGCAGCGACGTGGCGCCCCTTGGGAGGCAACTTGGCGACGGAAGCGAACCGCTGAGCGAGCTCGAGGGGGTTGCGCCAGGGAAAGGTGACCATGGTTCCCAGCGAAACATCCAGGGACTGGGCCATGGCCGCCAGCGTGGTCAGGGTGTCCTCGTACTGGAACTCATCGCACATCCAGATCTGGTCGAAGGGAAACGCTTCCACGGCGCTGCGGGCGACGCCAACCAGGGTCGGCAGGTCATACCACGGCCACAATTGGATGCCGAACTCCATCTTTCGAGACTCCATCAAGACCGTCTCCGAAATCCCATGACCATCACCGGAAAATTTTTCATCGTCCCATCCCTCCCCAACCGGGCGCTGTCCCGTGAGGCCGTTTTTGGAAGCTTTCCATCAACCATAGGGTTCCGTTTCCGTTCGTTGCAACTTTCGCGCATCCAGGAAGTCGGTTAACCGCGCCCGCTCCATGACCTCCTCGGGCACTCCCAGGCGCGGCGGAAAGGGGCGGTCGCCGGGCCTGGTGCAGTCAAAACCCACCTTCGCCGCACGGGTTCCCTGGGCCACCGGATCCAACGTATCGGTGAGACGATCCTCCAGCACGATGAGATCCCGATCTCCGCGGAAGCGATTGGCCAGGGCCATGAGTACCTCCTTCTCGTCGAAGATGTCAACGTCCTCGTCAAAGGCAAAGGCATGCTTGACGCTGGGGTGGCTATTCAAAGCCGCAAGCAGCGCCTCCCGGGACTCATCGCTGCGCGCCTTGCGGATCTGCACGTAGACATGGCGCGAGCCGCAACCGGACATGGGCACGTGAACGTTGACCACCGTGGGGACCACCTCCTTGACCTTTTGAAACACTTGCCCCTCTCTCACCAGGCTTGAGATCCAGTGGGGATGTCCCACCATGACATCGTCCCAGAGGGCGTCTTTGCGGCGCGTCATGGCCGTAACGGTCATACAGGGGTTCCACCGTTGCGGCCCGTAATACCGGGTGAACTCGCCGAAGGGGGCCTCGGGCAGGCGCCGCCCCCTCGGGATCAGGCCCTCGATCACCACCTCCGCATCGGCGGGAACCAGGAAATCGTCCCCGAGGGTTTCCGAAGGGACAAGGCGCATGGGCTCGCCGAGAAATCCCCCGCCAACCGAGAAATGGTTCACCGACGTCGGGATCCGATTCTGGCATCCCAGAATTCCCAGCGGGTGATGGCCCACCCAGTAGGCCGCGGGCGTGTCTTCTCCCCGTTCCTCATGGTTTTTGAGGATCATGTAGTTATGGGTGAACGACTCGAGGCAAAGACGGATTTCCCGGGGGCCCGAAATCCAACCCCGCTGGAGCGCGGTATTGGCAATCCCGGTTTCCGGAAAATAAGCCGTAAGGAAACCTCCGGTGATGTAGGGGCCGGGGTCCATTTCATGGTGTACCGGAGCGGGAAATTCCAAAAGGTCGACCTCGTCTCCCGTGGCCACTATCTCCCTGACAGGGGCGTCGCCTTTGGCCACGGTCACCGGATCCACGGGGCGCCTGAGCCTCTCGAAGGCCGCCACCCCCGCGCGCTCCAGGGAGCTGCCCAATAGGCGCGCCAGCCGCCTGCGGCTCGACATGAGCAGGCAGACTAACGGCACTGAGGCGATTCCGGCGGGGGTCCGAACGCGATGAAAAACGAGGATAGGGAACTTCTTCTGCGCCTCCAGCCGGGTGATCAAAGCCGTAACCTGATGGCGGGAATCTACCTCCCGCTCGATGTGAAAGACCTCGTCGGGGAAGGTCCGCTCGCACTCTTCCAGATACGCGTGCAGGTCTTTAACCAAAGCAGGGGTGCTCATGACGAACCTCATGCATCGGAGGGTCGATCTCTAGCACGGATTATTCACGGCCGGCAGGACCTTCGGGCTCACCCCTCGATCCACAGTCCGTCGTAACTTTTCCTGGCCCCATGAATAATACGGGCTAGCTACGGGCCGCATCGTCCCTATCCCAACCACTGCTGAATGGCCCCGTCGGGCCAGTTGGTGTGGATCAATAGGTCGAACA
>Ga0326597_10007244_pt1 | contig 15101 bp, 19 predicted proteins | sample RVTome_12_FD_203789 | JGI IMG/M metagenome (GOLD analysis project Ga0326597, IMG submission 203789) | Soil microbial communities from uranium-contaminated site in the Upper Colorado River Basin, Wyoming, United States - RVT100D185 | ecosystem: Environmental > Terrestrial > Soil > Contaminated >... | reverse complement strand
TGGCTGCGGTTGTATGAAGCGCAGCGCCTGAAGGCATCCGAATAAAAGTGAAAGCGCGCCGTGGCAAAAGGCATCGGTGTCGCATATCACTAAATGAAGGCCGAACAATACGCGCTGGTTCGATTAAACTCTAGCCGAATGGGGTAGATCGTCCCCTGAACTTCCGCAGGTAGGTTAGATGCGAGTCAGGAAGGAGTGAAGAGGTGGCCATTGACGCAAAAATTTGTCAGCTAAAAATCACGCTCAAATACATTCGCCCGCCGATCTGGCGGCGCATTCAAGTCCGGCGCGATATCGCGCTAGCCAAGCTGCACAGGGTTCTACAGATTGCGATGGGCTGGTATGACTGCCACCTGCATCAATTCAGAGCGGGGAAGACCTATTACGGCGCGCCGGACATAGATGAGTTCTCCGAGCTGAATCTAAAAGACGACAGCAAAGCGCGACTCGGCCGGGTTCTGACTAAACCGAAGCAGAAGTTGATTTACGAATACGACTTCGGAGACGGCTGGGAACATGAAATTTTGCTGGAGAAAGTTTTAACGCCCGATCCCGCTGCCCAGTATCCGCGCTGTCTCGGCGGCGCGCGCGCCTGCCCGCCCGAGGATTGCGGCGGCGCTGGCGGCTACGCGGATTTTCTCCAAGCGATTTCCGACCCCGACCACGAGGAGCATGATGAGTATCTGGAGTGGATAGGCGGCGAATTCGACCCGGAAGCGTTCGACTTGGAGGAATTCGATACCGCGTTGAGGAATATCAAGTGAGTGGCTTGGCGACGGAACCAATCGAAGCGATTGAACGGCTGGAACTGAGTTCTGGAATTGAACGTGGAACTTTGAGCTTTGAACCGGCTTTAGTCTGTGACGACTTAAACGTTTTGAACGTTTGGAACGGACCGGTCCCCGTGATGAATGGAGCGCGTGCCTTGAGCGTAGCGAAGCGAAGTCGAAGGGAAGCTGTTGAACGATTGGAACAGTCCGTCGGTCCTGAGTAGGCTCAAGGAGCCGTATCGAAGGGCTGGAACGTTTGGAACGGGCATCGGCCCTTAGACCGTTGAACCTTGAACTTTTGAACATTGAACCGCCGTCAGGCATTGAACGATTTGAACGCGATTTACCTTTGAAGATTCCCCTTGGCATCCACGCCCCATTTCGACTACTATCTCCGTAAGCGCTGATCCAGTATGTGGCGACTTTGACCCCGCAGGTTTTCGGAGCGTAAAACCGATCGCGCGTAGATCTCGCAATTTGACTGACTGGAAAAGAGCCGAAGAAAGTCGAGACTTAAAAGGCTGACCGCAGAGAGCGAGCATTCATTTTTTAGGCTAGGACGCTACGAGACCCGCCTATGCCCCGGAACGGTCAGATCAGGCGGCAATGGTATCTAATGCGGCGAGGGAGCTTATGTCACGGACTAAGCCCGTAGCACGAGCGATAAGACTTCTATCGATCATCGAACGAAATGCCAACGGCCTTCGTGTACTGGATATGGCTGAACAACTCGGGGCACCGCCCAGGGCTGTTTACCGGGACCTCGACGTTTTGCAGCAGCTTGAGGTGCCGCTTTATACGGACAAGAACGGCAAGGAGAGCTACTGGAAGATCGATCCCGACTTTCGCAACCGGCTTTCCGTACCGTTCACTCTTTCAGAACTTCTCTCCCTCTATTTTGCCCAGGACTCCATCCGGCCCCTGGACGGGACCGTTCTTTATGATTCCTTACAATCGCTTTTCGAGAAAGTCTGGGCGAATCTTCCCAAGCCTCTTTTCAAAGAGATGGGTGGTTTACGCGGCAGCTTTCTTTCGGGGATTCCCGCCCAGAAAGACTATGGCGTCTATCGCGAGTTCATCAAGGTGATTCAGGAAGCCATCGAAGACCGGAGGGTTCTGCAACTCCTCTATCACCCGCGGGATCAATCTCCGGCCGAGCGCAAGGTCAACCCCTACGCCGTTCACCTCCGTAGTGGAACGCTCTATGTGATCGGTTACTGTCACCTACGGAAAGATATCAGGACCTTCGTCGTGGACCGCATGCAGAAAATCAAGATGACCGAGGAGTCCTTCCCTGCGCCGCTGGGGTTCTCCTTAGAGAGTTATCTGCGCCACAGCTTCGGCATGTTCCGCGAAGACTTGGTCCGGGTCAAAGTCCGCTTCGACAAGTCCCTGACCCGTTACCTCCTGGAGCGGCGCTGGCATCCGAGCCAGAAGAACAAAAAACTCAAAGACGGCTCTTTGGAACTTGCCTTCGAAGTGGCCGGAACCAAAGAGATAAAGACCTGGATCTTGGGCTTCGGCTCGCTGAGCAAGGTCCTAGAACCGGCTTCCCTGGTGAAAGAAGTCAAAGACGACCTGGGGAGAGCGCTGAGGGCTTACGCAAAACCCTAGGGTCGTTGGCCAGAAAAAGTTCAAAAACATTTGACACGATTCGACAAACGTCTGTGGTATAGAGTGGGCTTATTTCGGCAGTAGAGCGACTATTTATGGAACGCACTACGTTATTGACGAGAGCAGCAAAGTGGATGCAAGAGCGGGGTTGGAAACAAAAGCTCGCAAAAAAGCGTGGATTTGAGCAGAGCCTGTTCGAGCACAGCCTGATAGAGATCGACGTTTTCCTTGAGCTCTGTCCAATTCTAGCAAGCCCTAGTCACTACGGATTGAGCGATTCCGAGCAAAAAGTTCTCGCTATAGCCATCATGGTTCACGACGTGGGCAAGGAGACTGATGCGTGGCAAGCCTATATCTCCTCCGATAACGGCCGACCGGTTCCCCACATAATCCCCGAGTTGACAAGGTCTGTCGCGCCTCAACTTTGCGCTGCTTTAGGTCTAGAGTTTTTTGAAGACCCAATCCAACGCATCATGGCTCACTGTGCTGAGTTCCACCACAACAGACCTGGTCGGAGTGACGGGACAATATTTGAGGCAATCTTAACCGGCGGTTCTGATCGCTTTCTTACCTTGGCTTCTCTCGTGAAAGCGATTGACCATTTTTGTTCTGCTGCAAGCGCGAATAAAGCAGTGGAGGTGGCGAAACAAAATTCTGCTCTTAGCCAGCATTTGATCTTTACAGCTCATGAAGTCGCCGTGCGGGGTGTCTCAACGACATTTGTTCACCGCGCCGCTCAGGGTGCGTTTCAACAGCAGGGGTGGAAACCACTCCTCTATTTCTCCGATGCGACTGTCTACGGGACTGACCCGAATGACGGCCCGAGTATTCCGAAGTCAGACGAAATCAAAGAATGCCTTACAAGAGAGATCGACGGAGCAATTTCGCGAGATGTCGCTTCTCTGATGGTTGGAAGTCCGACTGGAAATATTCTCCCTAAACCCGACCTTTTCGCTTTCAGCGAAACCCACCAATATCTCCGGCGGGCGGCGCAGAAGATTAACCCGAAAAGTTTTGCAAACGCCTATCAGCGTGAAAAGAACCGATCAGAGGAAAAGGCTGCGGCTACTCGTGCAGGCAAGGGCAAGACGAAAGCCGACGTTGTCCGAGAGTATTGGAAACTTACTGGGAAGAACGGCCAAAAGTTTTCGGTACAAATGGACCGTGATGCCGGACGGATTTCTGAGGCGCAGCCTGAAATTATGGTGTTTAAGTTCTTCAAGGCAATACTCGACCCGGACAAAGTGGAAGTGGTGGGCGAAGATGGATCTGATCTCGCTCAGAAACTCTACGAAGAAACCTTTGGACCAGGCAGTTGGGCCGCTTTGCAATCAACGTCCACGCTTATGCCGGCCAAAGATATGGCCAAGACGGTGGACTATTTCTGGACTCTTCCCGGCTCAAAAGTCGGGCGACCTCAGAACGAAAAGGTGGAGACAATTCCTCAGGAAGAAAGACAGGAGGCTCTTATCGATTTGCTCCACGGTATTGCTCAGAAAGTTTACACGGCCATTGATCGGGCATCCCCACGGGACAAGCTCTCTCAGAAAATGGCTGAGGCGTTCATCAGAGATCTTCAGCAGCCGACAACTGAAAGTGACATCGTTTCTCTAACGAAACGACAGTTGGCAAATTATGCTGGCTCTAAGCCGTTTGCCGGCAAGGAGAGTGCCAAGGGATTATACCTTTGCCCTATCTGCAATGCTCCGTTCGACTCGAAAAGGGCCATTAAAGCTTCCGCGGATTTTATTGACAACCCTCAGACCCACACCAACCGCGGAGTCGCGTATGACAGTTTCGGTTACGTCATGGTCTGTACAACCTGCTACTTCGAGCGACTTCTTCTCCAGATTCTTCTAGGCAGCCGCCCGGCAGAAATGATCACTCTCTTCCCACGGCTTAACATGGGTCCAGGAAAAGGTGAGCAATTAGTTCAGACGGTAAAAGAATGGGTAGAGGCAGCAAAAGGACAGATGCGAGGAGAGACCGGGAATCTGGAGTTCGGGTTTTCACTCGGGCTCACAGACCAAACAGCCCGCCAGTTGGCCAACCGTGATCCTTTTAGCCTCGACTCTCATGAATTGCTTTCCCTCTTTAGTTTTCGCTTTACATCAGAGACTCAGAAGAAACGCAGGCAGGAGGCGCTCAAGCGGCTCAAAGAAGAGTTCGACGACGATTTGAATGCGCTGAACGTTGCATGTGATCAAACGTTGCAGACCTGGGAGGCCGCAGTCGAAGCGCTTATCGAAAATCGCTTTACTCAGCAAGAATTCAGAGCGATCCGACGAGAGGTTTTTCGCCTTTACGAATCATTAGACCTTATCTGCCAGACTCCGAACCTGATCTTTATTCCGCTTACTTACGAAATTGCTGCGGGGAGTGATGAATCGGAGACTAGTAAAGGACTGAGACGCCTCTACGTGGCTCTCATTTTAAGTTTGGTTTTCGATGCTGCGGTCGCGATTCACAAGGAAGGGGAGCCGGTGGATTTCCGGGGAGGGACAAGGACTGCCTACGTGCCGCCCGTACCAGCAGTTCGTTCCCTTGTTGGGCACGACTGGTTACCCATCGCAGAAGCGGGGCAGTGGCTTGCGGCAATTGGAGCCGCCAGTTTGTTAGTGCGACCCACGGGACTGCCAGTTCGTTCTGCTCTCTATCAGATCCTCGCTGCTGACCCGGCTGAACAGCTTGCTCGCCGTATCGACGAAGGAGATGAGGCAATGCTTTCATCTCAGCATTTGCATCTGATTGAGCAGTTGCCAGGATTTCACAGAGCTAAAAACGAGGAGGTGCGACCGTGAGAGTTCCGATTGCAGTCCAAATTAAGGCGTTTGATATAGAGAAGGCTCAACCTCAGCTTGACGCGACCAGAGAAGCGTTTGCCCGCTATCTGAATGAAGTTCGTCAAAAGTCAACCCGATCTAAGCATGGCCTTATGGGACCAGTAGGAAAGATATTGAGTGAGGTGAAAAGCGGTCGTCGTGACCCAGCTTCCCTGAAGGGGTATGCCGTTCGGGTTCACGAAGCGACAGGCGGATTTCCATCTCCAGCCAGTTTAGAGGCTCTGGAGAAAGGAATTGATTCTCTTGTCACTTTGCTCCATGAGGCGCCGGTTACGGTACACGACCGTCTCCTCGATCGACTTGACTACGGTCTTTATTTCGAGCTTCGCAAGAAATTTTTAAGCTGGATTGGGGAAAGAGACCAAGACTTTCGCTCGTGGCTTCAGAAACGTTATACGAGCCTTGAGTTACTCAACCAGCAGTGGGGAAAGCAAATAGATGACTGGACTCACGTTCGATATGGCGGATCGTCAAGCCAGACCTACAAGAAGGCGTCGGCAAAACAGCGTGGAGATATGGAAGAATTTCAGCGATTCATGAAGGAAACCGGGAAACCCGAAATAGCTGATATTGACGAGGAGGACGAATAAATGAGCGCACTCGAAAAACTGAACACGTATTTGGTAGATACACCAAAACCACTGATTGGGGCGGAAACGATTCAACTGCTTCTGTTGCGGGAGGTGTTGGACTACACCGTGCTCCGCACTGAAGAGACAAGAGAGTTGAATTCGGCCGCCACTCCTCTTTCTGAAAGTGACAGAGGTACAGTGACCAAACGAGTTGCTTTTCTCGGCTCGAAGCAGAAAGCGGCTGAATCGCGTCAGTTGGAATACCTCCTGCGCTCGGCTACTACTGTTGCCGGAAAAGACGTTCCTTCTGGAAAGATTGGTGAGGGCTGCTACCTGAAGGACAATCTGTGCCTGAGCTGCCCGCGTTGCGGCTTGTTCGGCGCTAGCGCTCTTGGACAAGAAGCTAACATCAAGCATCGCATTGAATACGCTACGGCTTTTTCTCTGCTACCGTTTGAGCAGATCTCCGAGGAAATCACTTTTAATGCTGTAAACGAAATTGACCAGAAGACAGGACAAGCGCTTGGCAGCCGGAATGTGGTGAAGCCCGCGAGTTTGTTCCCTTCTATTGTCACTCTTAAATCAGTTACCCGAGAGGAACTGATTTTAGTGATGAAGACGCTTCTTGCTTGTAAGAGCTATGGCGCCGAGTCTCGAATCGGCGGAGACTGCCGCAACACAATTTTTGGCGTAGTCGCTGGTTGGGAGGAGATCGTCACTCCTTTGGAACTGACGATGGAACTCTATGACAAGAAGGACAGTCTCGAAGCTAGAACTCTGCAAGAAATGCTCGACAATAAATATAAAGCTCTGGCTGGAAATCCTGATCGAGTAACGGTCTTGGCGCCGGCTGAGGTGGACGCCCTGGTTAAAGAATGCGCTGATACGAAGCTCGACCGGAGCTTTCTCGATAAGGCGTACAATGACGTGGCCGAATACCGTAAGGCGCAGGGTGAGAGAAAATAGAGAACTCGATGGATGGTCGTCTCGATTTAAATGCCCAAGGAATCCGGCTCTACGCCGGACGGTTCTACAATCATGACTACTTATGGTTTTCCTCGTTAGAGATTTCGAAGACTGCGGCCACCTTACCGCTCATTCATAATTACGCCTTGAGCTATGCCATTTCTGGCTATTCGTATGGGGTGTACGTCGGCAACACCCCGTGCTACGAGGAAGATCTCAACGAAATGCCAGCCTACGCAACGCCAGCGCGACCGCAGGAAACCGTCACGCGCACACGCTTCACGCAGAACGCAGTGAACTCACGCACGCTAAGGACTGATGATGCGCCACGCGGTAGTAATAGTCCGGCTTTAGGCTGGCGACTGGTTCTTGACCCTGTATGGTCAACCAGCCGTTTACGTCGGGAATCCACCGGATTCTCCTTCTATCTATTTGCGCGGGGATCTTTCCGGCCTCCGGCCGTAGTACGTCTTGGCAAGAAGGGCTGTCCAATCCGTCTCGAATGGGAAGAGATTTCACCGGCAGTTGCATCGTTTGTAGAAAATACCGTGAACCCTACTCATAGTGTGAATCCTCTGGACGTGCAGGGAGAGCTTGTCTCTTACGAGCCGCTATCTATTCCGCCGCATCTGATTCTTCGTGTCGCCGAAATCCGAGAGGACTGGTTCGTGTTCTCGAACGAGCATGTCGTTCATGTTCCGCGTCGCATTTCCCATTTTCATAGGGGATAAAGCTCATGGCTATTGATCCCCGAATCTCTTCTCAAACTGATCCGCCAGTCTCGTCTCAAGAGGCGCTTCATCAGGCGGCCGTAGAGATTGGCATTCTGCGCAGGCGAATACCGGGAGTCAAGGCGGGTGAGATTCTCGATCTTTTTGACAAGATTGAATGGATATGGGTGAAACAAGATGAAGACCAATTTCCTTTTAGCGCTTTGATCGGGGAAATAAATTCTATCAAGGCAGAGCTGCGAGAGGCGTATACTGGTGAGTTGGATTTAGAGATTAACCGAGCATCGCCGGTATTTGATCAACTCGTTGGGTTCGACCTCAGGGTCCGTACCTACAGCGAGATACTGGTGCTGAACCCTATTTATGGTGGACTGGACAGGCGCCTTCAACGCATTGAGGGTATCCTTCCATCACGCAATTATGCGCTTTCGGAATCGCTTGATGACTTGCGCCCCTCATTTGACTTGAACCTTAAGCAAAGGCTTGAAACTGCACTAAGGCAGTTTGGAGCTGGGCAGTACGAACTAGCGATTACGGAATGCGGTAAAGCCGAAGGTGCCCTATTCCACCGTTTTAAAAAAGTCTTGGAAACTCTCGGGATTAACGGGCTTCCTTCCCACACCGGCAATGCGATCGGATACATCTTCAAAAGCTTCGCTTCCCATAAAGATGCCGCCGGACTCGTCATTCTTAACAGTGCGCGTCTTGAATTTTTCGTGCTCTCTATGTTTCAGGCCCTACATTATTTCCGGAATCTCGGAGCTCACGACCGTGCAGAAGAAGTTGACGGGACCAAGTTGCCAGGATGGCAAGTGCAAAGAAGAGAATATTTCACTCAACGGCCGGAATACGCGCGTCTAACATTAGGACTGACAATTCAGATTGCCCTTGAATTACAAGCGCTCCTTGATCACCAAGGAAATACACTATGACGTTCCTTGTGCAGGCTCATCGCTTACCCGTCAGAGAACACCAGGCATCACGGAGTTCTTTGTATCCTCACCAGGCAGCCATGTGGGAGGGATGGGACAGATATCCTACGATGCTGCTTGCTGCCAAGACAGGGACAGGCAAGACCCGTGCGGCAATGTTGCCGGTTTTGAAAGGTCGGCAGTGGGCTGTTGCCGCGTATCCTACGAATGAGCTGTTACGAGACCAAGTGCGGGCGGTAACGAAGTTCTCCAAAGAGGAAGGGATCGAGCCATTGGTCTGGACGCCAGAGGAGTGGGAATCACCGGATCGAGCCAAACGTTATGGTCAAGCCGATCACCTCCTTGTGCCCATCGATGGGAACCTCCTGGACCAATGGCAAGGAGTAATGCACTGCAAGAATCGGGGCGAGACACTTAGACGGCTCCTCGATCCAGACAAACCGAAGATTCTTTTTACGAATCCAGACATCCTTTTTTTGATTCTTGGGCTCCAGTATCACGCTGAACCTTTCGAAGCTCTCCGTCGCTACGAGACATTGATCCTGGATGAGTTTCACCTGTACCACGGAGTAGAGTTAGCTCATGCCCTTATCATGGTTGCCTTGGCGCGAGGGTTTGAGATGTTTCGTCGGTTAATTTTGCTGAGCGCAACACCTCACCCAGAGGTCACGGCTTTGCTGGAGCGGGCGACCACTCCGATGATCATTAGCTCTCAGCCCGCACCTGATGCAGAGATTACGGGAACGCAGCGGACTGAGCCGACGAGTCAGGCCTCGACTGGCTGGCGAACTGCAGTTCACGGGGTCGAACTGACACCGCTCCAAGTCACGGGCGGCGATCCCGTGGAAATTCTTCTTGGCCAGCTCGTGGCGCTGAAAGCAGAGTTAAAACGACTCCGGGCCGAGGTGGGTGATGACGACTATCTTCCTGCTGTAGTCATCGTAAATTCGGTTGTGAATGCTATTCGCCTTGAAGACCGCTTGGTCGAATCAGGATTTCCGAGGGATTGTTTAGCGATTATACGCGGGTTGTCGCACCGGGCGATCCGAGACACGCGCGGAAAGCTGCTGGCGCTTGGCACGTCAGCCATTGAAGTCGGAGTAGACTTCCACTGTGACATCTTGCTGTTTGAAGCTTCAGACGCGGTGTCGTTTCTTCAGCGTTTCGGACGGGTAGGACGCCACCGGCCGGGGAAAGCCATCGCGCTGGTTCCCTCTAACGCATTCCAAGGAATGAGCACCCTGCCATCCGAGATTGATCGCACCAGCTTCGAAGACGGAATCCACGCCTGGTATTCATCAGTTGACGCGCGTCCTTGGTTCGTCACGACAGAGCACGGCATGATTACTGCCCGTGCGTTAGCGGAAAATCTTCTTAAGACCGTTGAGAAAGACAGGAATACCAAACCACAGGTTTTGACCCAACTCAGACAAAAGATCGATACAGTTCTAGCTGACCATGCCGATAGGCTTGGCGTTGCAAGTCAGAACCTGAAGGCGAAAGCTGCCTTTGAGCGCTGCTCCGCAGGCAAGACACTCAGTCAGTGGTTGAACACGTACCGAAAACTGAACTCGTTCCGCACCTCACTTCCAAGTGTCAAGGTTCACGATTTTAGCGAGCAACACAGGCGGCAAGTCTGGCAAATGGGTGAATATGAGGCTGATCTGTCAACTCTCCTTAAGCGGGCAAAAGATTTACGTTGGAACGAAAAACTTGCGATGATGACGATCCGAGGGATTGGAAAATATCGGACAGTTTACACCAGTTATCCATTTGCGGACGATGACTGTGGTCAGATACTGGAGACTCAAAAATTTCCTGACTTACGCCTCTATCAAGATGGAGAATCAACTCCCATTTCTGACCTGATGGGACGAGAGCCCCATATCTTTACCGTGGTTCCCAAATCAGCGGTGGAAGAGGAAATCGACTGGCGCCTTTCTGTTTTCGAGGCGGGGAAATATCTCATTGCGTTTGACGGTTCGGCGTTATTGCTTCTGGAACTCTGGAAAAAGCAGATGGCTGGGGAGGCGGGCATCCAATAATGTTACCTGAATTTTTGATTCACCACTTCCGCGTCCACCTCGAACCCAAGGCACCGTTGCAAATGCCCGCCTTTAACAAGGGCAATGTGATCAGGGACGGGGTTGGCAGCACGTTTCGCCTGTCTGCCGACAGGCAGGGCGGATCGTGTGTCATGGGAATTGGCAGGCACGTGTTCGTGATCGTGTTCGTGAAAGAGAGAGTGCACCGTGGAGCCGGAGAGTTGCGAGCTGCGGAGCGTGTGTCCGTACACGCGCGAAGCAGAAGAGTAAGCGAAGTGCGGTTATGATAATTTGGAGACATATTTCTTGAAGGAGAGTGCCGCGATGAAAGTCTATAGGTGAATCGTGAAAGGCAATACGATCTTGCTGGAAGAGAAGCCGGATTTGCCGGACGAATGCCGGGTATTGGTGGAAACCAAGCCCGTGGATGAGGCGCGGGACCAGGAGATCGCGCGGAGGCACATCGCATTGCTCAAGAAGGCGCCGCGCGTGGGTAAGTTGCTCTACAAGAAACGCGAGGAGCTTTATGACCGGTGAACTGCGGCTGATCGATACGAATGTACTGGTCCACGCCTACACCGTGTCCGACGAACGAAAAGGAAGGTCGCCAAGGAGATCTTATGGCAAAACCTAAAATGAAAGCGAAATCAGAGGCCTACGTTGAAACACGTCCGGGAGTGCGCGGCGGGGCGCCCGTGATCGCTGGGACCGGTATCAAGGTGCTCGATGTGGCGGTTCGTTATGAAGTCATGGGAATGCGTCCAGAGGAAATTATGGTGGCCTTGCCTCACCTCGAGTTATCACAAATCCACGCGGCGCTTTCTTATTACTACGCGCACAAAGCCGATCTCGACAGAGAATGGAAAGCTTCTCTTAAGAAGGTCGCGGGGCTGCGCGCGCGGCAGGCATCGATATTGGAGCAAAAACTTGGCTCGATTAAGAATCTGCACGGATGACAATGTAGAGCGGGAAGGGCATCGGAATCATATTTACTCGGAGGAACTTATGAAAGCTGTCAAGGTTGAAACGGACGGGTCTATAAAACTTCCTAAAGAAATGCTGCGGCTGTTCCCGACGTCGAGCGAGCTGGCGGTGTGGACGGAAGGAGACATGATTGTTTTGAAACGGCTGCAGCCACTAAAGCCGTCTCGAATAGCTGAACGAGCTCCGGAGAATGGACCGCCGCTTAAGGATATCGCGGCTGAAGTGCACCGCATGAGGCGCGAGACGCGGAGCCTGTGAGACGCGACAGTTCAGAGGGGAGAAAGTGACTTATGAAGAAAGTATTAACCATGAAACAACTTGAATCTAAGTACTCGGGCGAGTGGGTGCTTTTGGTAAATCCGGTTCTTGACAAACTGATGGAGCCGATCCGTGGCGAACTGGTATTTCACAGCAGGGACCGAGACGAAGTGTACAAGGAAGCGCACAGGCGAAAGGACGCTCACACAGCTATCTTCTATGTCGGTAAACTCCCCGAAGACTTGGTGGTTGTGCTGTGAAATACCCATTTGATTCATAGGAGACGAGACATGACCAGATGTGTAAAGTTGAAATCAAAAGACGCGGCGGCGCTGGAGGAATTCTTGCGAAATGTGCGCTTTGCTCTGGGAAAAAACTTGCTTGAGGCGAAACTGTTTGGTTCCAAGGCGACCGGAAAAGGTCAACTGGATTCCGACATCGACGTGCTCGTCGTCGTGAATCAGAACGGTGTGGAGATTGAGGATCAGGTTCTGGACATCGCCTTTAGCGTCAATTTGAAGCACGATGTGTATATCTCACCACGCGTTATTGATCGCTCGATACTCGCCGATCCCGTGTGGAGCATTACTCCTTTTCTTCAGGCAATTGCAAAAGAAGGGATTTCTCTGTGAAACCGGAACTTAAAGGCTCGCGCCGCACCGTCTGTTCAGAACCGTAAAATTGAAGGAGGAACACTCCGATGAAAGTCTATAAGGGAATTGTGAAGGGCAATACGGTTGTTTTGGAGGAGAAGCCGGATCTGCCGGATGAATGCCCGGCGCTCGTGGAGATCAAGCGGCTCGACGAGGCGAGAGAAGAGGAAATAGCCCGCCGACAGATCGCGCTGTTAAAGAACCCACACAAAGGCGGAAAACTCCTGTACCGTCGGCGAGAGGAACTTTATGACAGACGGTGAAAGGCTACTTGATACGAATGTGCTGGTCCACGATTATGTCTGGCTGGACGAAAAGAAGCAAGTAACAGCAAGCGCGATCGTGCTGCCGATTTGGGAGACGGGCGGTGGCATCACAACATTGCAGAATTTGTGCGAGTTTTTCGCCGTTGCTACTAAGAAAGTCGCGAGACCAATGCCACTCGGTCAGGCTGAGAACATCGTTAGAGAAATTCTTAGTTCCACGAAGTGGCGTGTACTCGACCGTCGCGAAGAAACGGTTGTGCACGCGATGGAGCTGGTGCGTGAGAGACGCGCGCCTTTTTGGGATGCGCTCATCGCCGCGTGCATGCTGGAGAACGGGATCGAGATCATCGTAACCGAGAACGAACGGGACTTTAAACGAATTCCCGGAATCACCGTCACGAATCCGTTTAGGACAACGCTTAGGAAATGATTTCCAGTTTGTCTGTTCACCACTTTCGTTTTCACCTCGAACCCAAAGCGCCGCTGCAGATGCCCGCGTACAACAAGGGCAATGTGATCCGGGGTGGGTTTGGCAGTACGTTTCGGCGGATCGTTTGTCATGCGAATTGCCGCGAGCCGGAGACTTGCGAACTGCGGAGCGTTTGTCCATACACGGCGGTGTTTCAACCGTTTGTGCCGGAGGGTTCGGAGAAGATCAGCAAGAACCGGGATATTCCTCGGCCGTTTGTGCTCAAGCCGCCATTGGAGACGAAGGAAATTTATCGTCCGGGTGAGCGGCTGTCGTTCGATCTCGTGCTGGTGGGAAAGATCAAAGAGTATTTTCCGTACTTCATCGTGACGTTCAAAGAGCTTTCGCACGCAGGACTTGGGCGGAACAGAGCGCCGGTGGAGCTGGTTGGTGTCGATCACGTAGGCCACGACGGTGCCGAGGTGCCGGTCTACACGAACGAAGACAACTTGGTCCGGCCTCCCATTGAGGCAATCTCTTGGACGGATTTATGTGCTTCGCATAGCTCCAACAATGGCTCGGCCAACGTCACGCGTGTTACACTGCGCTTTCTTACGCCGGCGATGCTCAGGGCTGACGGGCTGCTTGTACGCCGTCCGACATTCGGGCCGCTGGCTAAACGTCTGCGCGACCGGATCAATGCGTTGTCGTATTTTTATTGCGGCGCGGGGCTGGACATTGACTTCAAAGCTTTCGGTGATCAGGCGGAGAAAATCGAAACGGTATCCGACTCGACAGGCTGGGTGGAGTCGTCGCGCTATTCACGCAGGCGGGAAGTAACCCATGATCTGAGCGGCTTTGTCGGCGAAGTGACTTTTGAGGGAGAGCTCGGAACCTTTTTGCCGTACCTGAAACTGGGCGAATACCTGCATGTCGGCAAGAACGCGGTCTTCGGCAACGGCTGGTACGAAATCGTCGAAGCGAGATAGGCAAGATATATCACCGCAGAGGCGCGGAGTACGCAAAGGTGAATCATGGCTGACCAAGCTTTGAATGAATTGCCAACGGAAGAGAATCGGAGGCCGCTTTCGGTTGCTCAGTTTAATTTGTTCACCGGTGCTGCGGAGCCGATACCCGTTGAGGTTTCGGTGCCGGAGGAACCGGGGCGCGAGATACGCGTCGATGAGGGGATTGCGCTGGTGAAAACGGAAGACGGCTCGCAACTGATCCTCTCTGGTTACGGCTTGTTCTTGAGCAAGAAGAGCGAGCGGCTGCTGGTGCGCAAGGGCAAAGACGTGATCTATCAGTTTCCGTTCTTCCGGCTAAGCGAGGTCGTAGTCGGTTCGAGGGGGATAACCCTATCGTCGGATATGTTGGAAGAGGTGTGCGTTAGAGGAATCCGCTTAAGCTTCCTGGACTATTCCGGCAAGCCCTACGCGATGGTCACTTCGCCCATGCTCACGGCAACGGTGCAAGCGCGGCGCGAGCAAATATTGGCGTTCAACGACAAGCGCGGCCTGGAGTTCGGCAAGGCTGTTGTTCTGGGCAAGATCAAGAATCAGGAGCGGCTGCTCAGGTATTTCGGCAAGTATCTGAAGAAGGAAGCGGAAGACCGCTTTCAACGGATCGAAGAAACGGCGTCTCAGCTAAGAGCGCTGTGGAAGAAGGTTCCGGCCATCGACGCGGGTTGTGTTAACGAGGCCAGAGGAACGCTCATGGGAACCGAGGGCACGGCGGGGCGGATCTATTGGGAGGCGGTGAAGGAAATCATCGGGCACCGGGTCGAGTTCTTCGGACGGGAGCACCGGGGAGCGACCGACGGAGTAAATTCGCTGCTTAACTACGGCTACGGAATTCTTTACTCACAGGTCTGGGGAGCGGTGCTTAACGCGGGTCTTGAGCCATTTGCCGGGTTTCTCCACGTGGACAGGCCGGGCAAGCCGTCGCTGATCTTGGATATGGTCGAAGAGTTTCGCCAGCCTGTCGTAGACCGAACAGTGATCGCGTTCGTCAATCTGGGGACGAGCATCGGCATGAAAGACGGCTTACTGGACGCGG
>Ga0326597_10007243_pt1 | contig 15101 bp, 13 predicted proteins | sample RVTome_12_FD_203789 | JGI IMG/M metagenome (GOLD analysis project Ga0326597, IMG submission 203789) | Soil microbial communities from uranium-contaminated site in the Upper Colorado River Basin, Wyoming, United States - RVT100D185 | ecosystem: Environmental > Terrestrial > Soil > Contaminated >... | reverse complement strand
CCGTCCGGCTTGTTGACCTTGCCCGCCATCTTGGCCAATTGCCGGTTCGCCGCGAAGCCGATCGTGCAGGTGATGTACGGCCCGATATTATCCCGGAGGCGGGCCTTGATCCGGCGGGCCAGGGCATTGGGGGCGCTTCGGTCGGCGGGGTCCAGCCGGCAGGTCAATTCGTCGATGGATTTGACCGCATCGATCGGGATGACCGTGGAAATCTCGGCAAGAAGCGCATGATGCGCCCGCCGGTAGAGATCGGGGTTTTGCGGCACGAGCACGATATCCGGGCATATCCGCTTGGCCTCCAAAACCGGCATGATCGCCGTCACGCCGCACCGCTTGGCCTCCTTCGAACAGGCGATGACGCAGGTATAAGTGGTTGACGCAAAAGGGACGACACCAACCGGCTTGCCCCGCAACGCGGGCCGCGCTTGCTGCTCCACCGAGGCAAAGAACCCGTCAAAATCAAGATAGAGGCGCTCTATGGTTGCCGGCTTGCGCACGGGATGTCCTCGAACCGCAACGGGAAAATATAGAACAAAACAGGAACATATGAGTCAAGAGGCAAGATGGGCCCGCCCCGCAGCCCCAACTCTTGGTGATATTTGCCGGCCTAGCCGGTGCTCGCCAGCGCCTTCAAATGGCGCAGGCATTCCCGGCGGGTGGGGCGGAAGTCGCGTTCGGCCCACCAGTCCTCGACCTGGTCCAGCAGGTCACCCAGCGCCGGCCCCTCGGGCACGCCCAGGGCCAAAACATCGCGGCCATGCACGGGAAAGCTCAATCCGGCGAGCCGATCGCCTTCGGCCAGCGCCGCCGCCAGGCGCGCCCCCGGCCGGGCGCGCGGCTTGCCGGCGCTCTTGCGCGCCCAATCCAGGCGCAACAGCTTGCCATAGATCGCGGCACCCAGTTTCCGTGCCGCGCGGCGCCGTTCCCGCGCCGGCACGTCCTTGCCCGGATCGATCGGCGGCGCCAGCCAATAGACCAGCGCGAAGTGTTGGCGACGGGAGAGGCGCAGGCGCTCGACCACCGTCTCGGCGGCGGTCCGCCGCGGTTCGATCAAGGCGGCCAGGCGCAGCAGCGGGTCCACGGCCGCGTCCTTGTCCTCGGCGCGCAGCAGGGCGCGCAGCACATCGGCCGTGCCGGTCACCGGTAACGCTTCCACCAACACGCTGTGTTCGATCATGCTGGCCACCACCGGCGTCGGATCGGGTGCGGCCAGCAGTTTGAGCAGCTCCGTCTGCACGCGCTCGCCGGAGAGTTGCCGCAGCATTGGCGCCGTCTCGCGGGCGATTGCCAGCACCGCCGGTTCGATGGGCTTGCGGCCATAGTGCGCCTGAAAGCGAAACAGGCGCAGCAGCCGCAGGTAATCCTCCTCGATGCGGGCGCGCGCATCGCCGACGAAGCGGACCCGGCCGGCGCGCAAGTCGGCGATGCCCCCGAACGGGTCATAGAGCGTGCCGTCCGGCGCGCACGACAGGGCGTTGAAGGTGAAATCCCGGCGCCCGGCATCCGCCGTCCAGTCATCGGTGAAGGCGACCTTGGCGCGCCGGCCATAGGTCTCCACATCCTCGCGCAGGGTGGTCACCTCGAACGGCTGGCCGCCGGCCACCGCGGTAACCGTGCCATGGGCCAGGCCCGTGGGCACCGCCTTGATACCGGCCGCCTGCAAGAGCCGCATGACCTGATCCGGCGGCAGGTGGGTGGCGATATCCACGTCCTTGACCGGCCGGCCAACCAGCGCATCCCGGACACAGCCGCCGACAAAGCGCACATCGCCCCCTTCGGCGCTCAGGGCCGCGACCACTTGCCGGGTGTTCACGGCGCGCAGCCATTTTTGCGGGGGCAACCGGCCGACGGGTGTCATTCGACCGGGCGGCTCGGCACGATCTTGCCATCGATCAAACGCGGCGCTTCCAGCTTCACCCCCGGCGCCACGCCGCCGCTCAGGCGCAACGAGGCGAAGGCCGCGACCGCCATGACGGCCGTGGCGAGAACCACCCAGAACAAGGCGCGTTGCCGGGCCCGCTCCTCGGCTTCGGTGGGCTCGGCGCCGCTGGCCGCCGCCGGCCGTTTAAGGAATTTGAGATACACCAGGTAAAGAAGCGTCGGCAAAGCGATGGGCAGAATGACCAGCAGCAGCGCGCGCAACATGGCTTAATCCCCTTTGTCGGGGGCGGTCAGAAGTTCGCTCAAGTTCACCAGCATGCCGGCGGTCGCCCCCCAAATGAAATGGTCGTTGAAAGGATATACATAGAAGTGCCGCTCCTGGCCTTCAAACTGCCGGCTGTGCTGTTGCAGGCTGCCCGGTTGCAGAAAGAACTCCAGGGGCGCCTCGAACGCCTCAGCCACCTCGAAGGTATCGAGGATCAGCGACAACGGCGGGTCGATCAGTCCCACCACCGGCGTCACCTCGAAGCCGGTGCGGGTGACATAGGTATCGAGGGTGCCGATCAGGCGCACCTGTCGGCGCGGCAGGCCGATTTCCTCCTCGGTCTCGCGCAGGGCGGCGGCCGCCGGGCTGTCGTCGCCCGGTTCGATGCGCCCGCCGGGAAAGCTGATCTGGCCGGCGTGGGTATCCAGATGCGCGGTCCGCCGGGTCAGCAGCACGGTCAGCCCGGAGGCGTGGGTGACGATGGGCACCAGAACGGCCGCGGCGGTGAACGGCCGTCCGGGGTCATACATGTCCGGGTTCAGATCGTGGTCCCCGCGCGGCACGCCGGTATCGGCCGGCCCACGCGGCGCCGCCCGCGCCAGGCAGTCGCACACATCCCCGGCGCTTAGTCCGCGCCGCCCAGGGGAAAGAAGGTTCCGTGGCTCCATACACCCACCGTGTTGTGCCCATCCCGCCGCGCTTCGACGGCGGCATCTACCAGATGATAGTACACCGGTCGCAGAATCAGGGCCTCCAGCCCATCCCAGACTAAGATATAGGGCCTGGGCGCACCGCTGTCAGGCGCAACCGCGATCCGGATGGGATGGTCGGGGCCGGCCTCGACCCAGCGATCCACGTTGGTGCGAAAGCTGATGATCTGGGCCTCGCCGTGGCCTTCGACGCGCATCTCAACGGCGGTAAACGGCGCATCGTCGACGGTCACCCGACCGCGCTCGACCGGTGTAACCAGCCAATAGTCGCCCTCCGCATCGCGGCGCAAGACGGTGGCGAACAGCTTGACCAGCTCCTTCCGGCCGATGGGCGAGCCGCGGTAAAACCAGGTCCCGTCGGCAGCGATGCGGATATCGAAATCGCCGCAGGACGGCAATTCCGGGCGACCGAGCCGCTGGTCAGAGGCGTCCGGAATGCTTATCTTTCTCTTAACCTCGGCGGGCCGTGGCCTTTTGCCGGTCATCTGCTGCCGCCTTTCGCATCCGTAGTACGGGAGACCTGCCTCGTGTCAACCGCCCCCACAGTCCCACTGCATGGCGCCCCGGCCGATCTGGCCCGGGACATCGAAAAACTCGGCCACCGCCTCAACACGGTGCGCGAGAGCATCGGCCGGGTCATTTTCGGCCAAGAACGGGTGGTCGATCAAACCATTATCACTTTGCTCTCGGGCGGACATGCCCTGCTGATCGGTGTCCCCGGCCTGGCCAAGACCCGCCTGGTGGAAACCCTGGGCACGGTCTTCGGCCTGGACGACAAGCGGGTGCAGTGCACGCCGGATTTGATGCCGGCGGACATTCTCGGCTCCGAGGTCCTGGAGGAGGGCGACTCGGGGCGCCGGTCGTTCCGGTTCATTCCCGGGCCGGTGTTTTGCCAGGTGCTCATGGCCGACGAGATCAACCGGGCCAGCCCGCGCACCCAGTCGGCCCTGCTGCAAGCCATGCAGGAGCGGCGGGTCACCGTCGCCGGGCAGGCCCACGATTTGCCCCGGCCGTTCCACGTGCTGGCCACCCAGAACCCCCTGGAGCAGGAGGGGACCTATCCTCTGCCCGAGGCCCAGTTGGACCGGTTCCTGATGGAAATCGACGTCGGCTATCCGGATCTGGAGGCGGAACGGCACATGCTGATCGCCACCACCGGCGCCGAACAGGACGATGCGGTGCCGGTCATGACCGCAGAAGAGCTGATCGCGGCACAGCGCCTGGTGCGCCGCATACCCGTCGGCGAAAGCGTGGTCGAGGCCATCTTGAAGCTGGTTCGCCAGGGCCGGCCCGAGACCAGCGATATCCCGGAGGTTGGCGACCATGTGGCCTGGGGACCGGGCCCGCGCGCCAGCCAGTCCCTGATGCTGGCGATTCGCGCCCGCGCCTTGCTCGACGGCCGCCTGACCCCGTCGGTGGATGACGTGGTGGCCCTGGCCGGCCCCGTGCTGCGCCATCGCATGGCGTTGAATTTTGCCGCCCGCGCCGAAGGCATCACCATGGACCACATGATCGGCCGGCTGTGCGAGCCTTTCGCCTAAGCCAACCTCTCGTTCAGCAACCGAAAAGGGATTGATGGCCACAAGCCTGCCCCGCCTCAAGCATCGCGCGGAACAGCTTGCCGCGACGCTGCCACCCCTGTTGGTCGCCGCCGAGCGCGTGGCCGCCACCGTGGCGCAAGGCGTGCACGGCCGCCGCCGGGTCGGCCAGGGCGAGACATTCTGGCAGTTCCGCGACTACGACTATGGCGATCAGCCGCAATCCATCGACTGGCGGCAATCGGCGAAATCCGACCGGGTCTTCGTGCGCGAGATGGAATGGGAAGCGGCCCAGTCCATATGGCTGTGGCGGGATACGTCGCCCTCCATGGCCTGGCAGTCCACCGATCGGTATCCGGTCAAGCGCGAGCGGGCCGATCTGTTGACCTTGGCACTGGCCGCCATGCTGCTGCGCAGCGGCGAACGGGTTGCCTTGCTCGGCGGCGGCAGCAGACCGAGCAGTGGCCGCACCGCATTGAACAGGCTGGCCGCCGCCTTGGCCCATCACGACCAGAGCGGCGCCGGCCTGCCGGCGGTGCTGCCGTTGCCGCGCCATGCCCATGTCGTCCTGATGGGCGACTTCCTGTCGCCGCTCGCCGAGATTGACCGGGTTGTCCGCGGCTATGCCGAGGCGGGCATCAAAGGATATTTGTTGCAGATTCTCGACCCGGCGGAAGAATCCCTGCCCTATGACGGGCGGATCCGCTTCGAAGGAACGGAGGGAGAGGAACCGTGGCTGCTCTCCCGCGTCGAAGCCGTGCGTCCGGACTATACGGGCCGGTTGCACGCCCAACGCGCCGGCCTGGGCGCCATGGCGCGGACCGCCAACTGGATCTACGCCAGCCATCGCACCGATCAGTCGCCGCAGTCGGCGCTCTTGGCGCTGTACGCGGCGCTTTCGCGCGGCACCCGCCGCTAGGCCTGGCCCATGACAAGCCTGACCGCATTCGCCTTCACCCAACCTTGGCTGCTCATGGCGCTGGCCGGGCTGCCGGTGCTTTGGCTGCTGTTGCGGATCACCCCGCCGGCGCCGCGCGCCCTGCGCTTTCCCGCCATTGCCTTGCTGTTCGGCCTGCGGCCGCCGGAGGAGACACCGGCGCGCACGCCGTTGTGGCTGATTCTGCTGCGCATGCTCATCGCCGCGTTGATCATCATCGGCCTGGCTCAGCCGGTGTTCAATCCCGCCGCCAGCCTGTCGGGAAGCGGACCGCTGGTGCTGGTGGTCGACGATGGCTGGACGGCGGCCCGGAACTGGACCGCGCGCCAGGCGGCCATGGATGATCTGTTGGAACAGGCGCAACGCGAAGACAGATCCGTCATTCTGCTGAACACGGCGCCGGATTCCCTGGGCCAGGCACCGGCCCGCTCCAACCTGCTCTCGGCGGCGGAAGCCCGGCGGCTGGTCCGCGGGATGCAGCCCAAGCCATGGCCGGCCGACCGCGGCGCGGTGCTGGCCGCCGTTGACGGCATGACCGAGGCCGGCGCGGCGCACGTGATATGGCTGTCGGATGGCCTGGACGACGGCAACGTGACGGCGCTGGCGACACGGCTACAGCGCCTGGGCCGACTCGATGTGCTCGAGGACGGCCCCAATGGATCGGTCCGCCTGTTGCTGCCGCCGGACAGCGATGGAACCGCCCTGATCGCCCGCTTGCGGCGCGCCGGCAGCGCCGGCACCGACATCGCCACCATCGTGGCCAGCGGCGAGGACGGCGGCCTCATCGCCCGCGTCCCCATCACCTTCGAACCGGGACAGGACATCGCCACCGCCCGCATCGATCTGCCCATCGAGTTGCGCAACCGCATGGCCCGCCTGTCGGTGGAGAGCGAAGCCACCGCCGGGGCCGTGCTGCTGTTGGACGAACGCTGGCGGCGGCGGCCCGTCGGCCTGGTCGCCGCCGGCCCGTTGGAAGATGCGCAGCCGCTGCTCAGCGAACTTTACTATTTGCAGCGTGCCCTGGAGCCGTTCACCGAATTGCGCCGGGAGTCGGTCGATACGCTATTGCAGCGGGAGATGGCCGTGCTCGTCGTGCCCGACGCGGCGCCGTTGAGCGAGCCGGATCAAGCGCGGGTGCGCGCCTGGGTGGAAAACGGCGGCTTGCTGCTGCGCTTCGCCGGACCGCACCTGGCCGAGTCCGGCACGCAAGCCGGGCCCGAGGATCCGCTGCTGCCGGTACGCCTGCGCAGCGGCGGCCGCAATCTGGGCGGCGTCCTGACCTGGGACGAGCCGGCGCGGCTGGCGCCGTTTCCCGACACCCAGCCGCTGTCCGGGCTGCCGCTGCCCGCCGACGTGCTGATCCAGCGTCAGGTTCTGGCCGAGCCGGCATTCGATCTGGGCGAGAAGACCTGGGCCCGCCTGACCGATGGCACGCCGCTGGTGACGGCGGCACGCCGGGGCGAGGGCTGGGTGGTGCTGGTCCATACCACCGCCAACAACGATTGGTCGAACCTGCCGCTGTCCGGCCTGTTCGTCGACATGCTGCGCCGTATCGTCGCGGTCAGCCAAGGTGTCGCCGGCGGCAATCAGGCGGATACCGCCATGCCGCCGATCGAGACCCTGGACGGCTTGGGCCGCCTGGGCGCCCCGCCGCCGACGGCCTTGGCCCTGGATCAGGACACCCTGGAGGCCGGGCGCATCGAACCACGCCACCCGCCCGGATACTACGGCATGGGCGGCCAGCGCCGGGCGCACAACATGGCGGCGGCGAATCCGCTCCTGGTCCCCATGGGCGCCTTGCCGGGGGGTGTCGGCCGGGCGACCTATAGCCGCGAGCACGAGACGGATCTGAAGCCGTGGCTGCTCTCCGCTGCGTTGGTTCTGATCCTGGTCGATCTGGGAATCGCCCTGGTGATGCGCGGGCTGCTGGGCCGCGTGGCCTGGCGCGGCACGGCGGTCCTCTTGCTGGTTGCCGCCCTGCCCTGGGCCGAGGCGCGGGCGCAGACCAGCGTGCGATCGCCCGGCGACGACACACGCGCCCTGGAGGCCACCCTGCAATCGCACCTGGCCTATGTGGTCACCGGCGTGCCCGCTGTCGATGAGATCAGCCGCGCCGGCCTCGATGGTCTGACCCGGGTCTTGCAGCTGCGCACCTCGGTGGAGGCGGGCCGACCGCTGCCGGTGGATCTGGCCCTCGACGAGCTGGCATTCTTTCCGCTGCTCTATTGGCCGATCATCCCCGAGCAGCGCGATCTGAGCGAGATCGCCGTGCGCAAGGTGAATGCATTTTTGCGCACCGGCGGCACCATCCTCTTCGATCTGCGGGAACCGGGCGCCGGTACGCAGATGCCCGGACGGACCAGCCGCGCCGGCGAAGCTTTGCGCCGCCTGACCCGCGATCTGGATATTCCGCCGCTGGTTCCCGTGCCGCCGGACCATGTGCTGACCAAATCTTTCTATCTGATGCAGGATTTCCCCGGCCGCTTTGCCGACGGCGCCGTGTGGCTGGATGCGGCGGATACCCAGGTCAACGACGGTGTCGCCACGGTGCTGGTCGGCAGCAACGACTGGGCCGGCGCCTGGGCGGCCAACGAGTTCGGCCAGTTTCTGCTGCCCGTGGTGCCAGGCGGCGAACGGCAGCGTGAGTTGGCCTATCGCTTTGGCGTCAACCTGGCGATGTACGCCATGACCGGCAACTACAAGGCGGACCAGGTACACGTGCCGTTCATTCTGGAGCGTCTCGGCCAATGACCAGCGCCCTGACCATCGACTGGGCACCGCTGATCCCGCCAGCGATATTCGCCATGCTGGCCCTGGCGGCCTTGCCGGTGGTCGGCTTTGCCCTGTGGCGGCGGGCGCGGGGCGCCTGGTGGCGGACCTTGACCGCCGCCGCCCTGCTGCTGGCCCTGGCCAATCCGTCCCTGGTGGAGGAGCAGCGGGATCCGCTCGACGACATCGCCATGGTCGTGGTCGACGAAAGCCCGAGCCAAGGCATTGCCCCTCGCGGTGCGCAGACCGAGGCGGCGCTCGAACATGTGGTGCGTCAGCTTGGCACCCTGCCGAATACAGAGGTACGCGTGGTGCGCGCCGGCGCCGACGCCCTGGCCCTGGACAAGGATGGCACGCGGTTGTTCGCCGCCTTGCGCGAGGCCATGGCGAAAATTCCCCAGCAGCGCATTTCCGGCGTCGTCGTGATCAGCGACGGACAGGTGCATGACGTGCCGGACAACATCTCGGCCCTGGGTCTTGATGCACCGCTGCATCTCTTGCTCACTGGCGCCGAGGATGAAGGCGACCGGCGCCTGACCATCGCCCAAGCCCCCAGCTTCGGCATTGTCGGCAAGCCATTGTCGCTGACCCTGACGGTCGAGGATCTGCCGGCCGGCACCGGGCCGCGCCTGGCGCGGGTGACCGTGCGCCGCGACGGATCGCCGGATCAGATTCTGCAGGTTCCGGTCGGCACCGAGCAGACTGTCGAATTCACCCTCGACCATCGCGGGCCGAATGTCTTCGATATCGAGGTGGAGCCCGGCCCGCGCGAGTTGAGTCTCGCCAATAACCGGGCCGCCGTGGTGGTCAGCGGGGTGCGCGACCGGTTGCGCGTATTGCTGGTCTCCGGCGAGCCCCATGCGGGCGAGCGCGCCTGGCGCAACATTTTGAAGTCCGATCCGTCGGTCGATCTGGTGCATTTCACCATCCTGCGCCCGCCGGAGAAACAGGACGGCACGCCGATCCGCGAGCTTTCCCTGATCGCCTTTCCCACCCGCGAGCTGTTCGAGGTGAAGCTGGACGAGTTCGACCTGATCATCTTCGACCGCTATCGACGGCGCGGCGTTCTGCCCAGCATCTATCTGGACAACATCGCCACCTACGTGGAGAACGGCGGCGCCTTGCTGGAAGCGGTCGGCCCGACGTTCGCCACGCCGTTGTCCCTCTATCGCACGCCGCTGGGCCGCGTGTTGCCGGGGGAGCCGACCGGCGGCATTTTCGAGCAGGGTTTCCGCCCGGCAGTGACCGATCTCGGCACGCGTCATCCGGTCACCGCCGCCCTGGAGGGTTCGGGAACGGGTAAGGGCGAACCGACATGGGGCCGTTGGTTGCGCCAGGTGGATGCCGATTCGCGCCGCGGCGACGTGGTGATGAGCGGCATCGAAGAGCGGCCATTGCTTATCCTCGACCGGGTCGGCGAAGGCCGGGTCGCGCAATTGTTGAGCGACCACATGTGGCTGTGGTCGCGCGGCTTCGAAGGCGGCGGCCCGCAGGCGGAGCTTTTGCGCCGGGTGGCCCACTGGCTGATGCGCGAGCCGGATCTCGAGGAAGAAGACCTGCGCGCCACGGTGGTCGGCGGTCATCTGGAAATCGCCCGCCGGTCCCTCTCGCCGCAGGTGCCGGAGATCGAGGTGACCGCGCCGTCCGGCGCACAGCGGCAGATCGCATTGCAGCCGGGCGAGGGCGGACGGGCCAGCGCCACCATTCCCGTGACGGAAACCGGATTGTACCGGATCAGCGATGGCCAGCGCACGGCCATGGCCGCCGCCGGGCCGCTGAACCCGCGCGAGTTCCGCGACATGCGGGCCAGTGCGGCGCCGATGGCAGAGGTGCTGAAGGACAGCGGCGGCACGGCTCTTCGCCTGGCCGGCAACAGCCTGCCCGACGTGCGTAAGGTGCGGCCCAGCCGCGACCGCTTTGGCCGCGGCTGGATTGGCATGGTCGCCAACGAGAGCTATGTCGTCACCGGCGTCAGCCAGGCATCGCTGCTGCCGACGCCGATTCTGCTGCTTCTGATCTTGGGTGCCGGCCTGCTGGCCTGGTACCGGGAAGGGCGTTAGCGGCCGGTCCGCCGTTTTGCCGCCGAGCGGCCCCGGCTGAAGCCGACCGCGCGCGCATCGGCACGGCCGATCAGCCCGGTGACCGACGCCAGGGCGCCGGGCACGAGTTCTAGCACCTGGAACCGGGGCGCATCCACCGGCCCCGGCAGCTTCAGGCCGGCGGCCCCGGCGTTGGTGAAGCCATAGGGCTGGTAATAGTCGGGCGCGCCAACCACCACGCAAATGGTTTCCCCCAAGGCCCGCGCCCGATCCAAGCCGTGGCGCACCAGGGTGCGGCCGATGCCCAAGCCTTGCAAGACCGGCTCCACCGCCAGTGGCCCCAGGACGATGGCGCGTGTCGGGCCGATCAGAACCGGCCAGAAGCGCAATGATCCCAATAGCGCGCCCGCCTCGTCGATGGCGGAAAAAGCCAGGCCGGGCACCGGCGGCAGGCCCTCGCGCAAACGGTAGACGGTTTTCTTGTGCCGGTCGGACCCAAAGGTCCGGTCGAGAAGGGAATCGAGAAGGGCGGCATCCTGCGGCCGCTCGGCGACGATGTGAGTGGTCATGGTCTTTCGGGCCCCGGCCGTCCCCTGGAGCGTCAGGCCGGACGGCAATGTTGCGACAAAGGTGGTTGGCCGGTTGCCCGGCGCCAGGCCCCGTCGCCGGCTGGTCCGCTTGATGCCTGAGGATGACCCGGTCATGGATATCGCACGAATGACGCCGGGTCGGGCAGAAGGAAGGACGGCCGAAGGGGCCCGCTTACGCGCGGATCGCGCGCGTTGCGGTTCGTCGTCGTCGCCGTCCGCTGAGATCTGGCATATCCTGCCGTCCCAATTGCCCGGGGCCGCAGAAAAACCAAAGCCCCCGAAAAACGTGCTTCCGCATAACACAGGGTAAAGCGGCAAGCTAGTGATTTCGTTGGCTGGAATCAGAAACCCAGGCCGCGATCCCAGTACGGCACATCGCCGCCGAACTGCTCGACCAGGAAATCGATGAACACGCGGACCTTGGGCGACAGGTTGCGCCCGGCGGGATAAATGGCATTGATCACAGGTTCCTGAGGATCGACCCAGCCGGGCAGCAAGCGCACCAGCCGCCGATCCCGCAAGGCATCGCCGCAGATGAACGTGGGCAGGTGGGCGATGCCCGACCCGGCCAACGCCACAGCCAGCAAGGCTTCGCCGCTATTGGCACGCAAGCGTCCGCGGACCCGCATCGACTGCCGCCCGTTAGGGCCGTCGAACCGCCAAACCCCGCCCGTTGCCTGATAGCTGTAGAGCAGGCATTCGTGATCGGCCAAATCCTCCACCGTCTGTGGCACACCATGCGCGGCCAGATATTCCGGTGACGCACACACAACAGTACGGCTAGGTGCCAGCCGGCGCGCGACCAGGCTCGAATCCTTCATGTGGGCGATGCGGATGCCCACATCGAAGCCCTCCTCCACCATGTCTATGAAGCGGTCATTGAGTGACAGATCGATGGTCAACTCCGGACAGCGGTCGAGGAGCAACGGCAAGACCGGACCGACATGCCGCAAGCCGAAGGACATGGGCACGCTGATGGTCAGGCGGCCGCGCGGCGCCGCGCCCAGGTGGGTCACTGCCGATTCGGCCGCCGCCGCCTCGGCCACCACCCGCTGACAGCCTTGATAGAAGGTTTGCCCGGCCTCGGTCAGTGACAGGCGGCGGGTGGTCCGGTTCAACAACCGCACCCCCAACTCGTCCTCCAATCGGCTGATTTGCTTGGACACCGACGATTTGGCGAGGCCCAGCGCACGAGCCGCCGCCGAGAAGCTTTCGGCCTCCACCACCTGGGCGAAGACCGCCATGGCTCCTAATCGATCCATCGCCCCGGACACCCACTTATTGTTTCTTAAAAGAAACAGTCTTATTGCTAAATCGAATATTAACATTTTTTCGTCGCTACACCACCTTTCCCAATGAGCCGCGCCGTCACCGCGCCCCGCCGCGGGACACATCATGGGAAGGAAAAGCGAAACATGGCCAAGGTCCTGGTCCTTTATTACAGCAGCTACGGTCACATCGAGACCATGGCCGGCGCCATCGCCGATGGCGCCAGGCAGGTCGCCGGTACTGAGGTCACCGTCAAGCGGGCGCCCGAGCTGGTACCCGACGATGTGGCTCGCAAATCGGGGATGAAAATGGATCAGGCGGCGCCGGTGGCAACTCCCGCGGAGCTGGCCGACTACGATGCCGTCATCTTTGGCACTCCGACCCGGTTCGGCAACATGGCGGCACAGATGCGCAACTTCCTCGACCAGACCGGCGGCCTGTGGGCCAAAGGCGCGTTGGTCGGTAAGGTCGGCAGTGTCTTCGCCTCGACCGCCACCCAGCACGGTGGCCAGGAAACCACCATCACCTCGTTCCATAGCACCCTGTTGCATCATGGCATGGTGATTGTCGGCGTTCCCTACACGTGCCCTGGGCTGAGCGAGATGGGTGAGGTCAGCGGCGGCACGCCCTACGGCGCCACCACCCTGGCCAAGAGCGACGGTAGCCGACAACCGTCCGAGATCGAGCTGGCCATCGCCCGCTTCCAAGGCGAGCATGTGGCCCGCATTGCCGGAAAACTAGCCCAGCGGTAAACTGGCGGTTCAACGAAATAGGTTCCCATGATCGAGATCAGGCCGTTCGAGACCCTGGGGCGGTTCGACAACGATTGGCTGACCGCCCGCTATCATTTCAGTTTCGCGGGGTATCACGATCCGGCGCGCAGCGGTGTCGGCCCGCTATTGGTTTGGAATGACGATATGATCGAGCCCGGGCGTGGATTCGACCGGCACGGCCACCGCGATATGGAAATCATCACCTATGTGCGCAGCGGCGCCATCACCCACGAGGATCATCTCGGCAACCGCGGCCGCACCGAGGCCGGGGATGTGCAGGTGATGTCGGCCGGCCGGGGCATTCAACACGCCGAGTTCAACGAGGAGTCCGAGCCGACGCGGCTGTTTCAGATATGGATCCAACCCTCCGAGAAAGGCATCACGCCGCGATGGGAGCAAAGACGCTTTCCCAAAGCGGGCCGCAGCGGCCACCTGATTCCCCTGGCTTCCGGCCGGCCGGGAGATGAAGCGGCCCTGCGCATCACCCAGGATGCCGCCATTCTCGGCGCGACGTTACGGGCCGGGCAAAGCGTCGAGCACACGCTGCAACCCGGCCGAACGGCCTATCTGGTGCCGGCGCTGGGCCGGATCAGGGTCAATGGCCGCGAGATGAAGGCCCGCGATGGCGCCGCCATCGCCGAGGAAGACACCGTCCGGATCGAGGCCATCGAGGAGTCCGAAATTCTGCTGGCCGATCTGCCGTAAGCCAATTGTCCATGCCCGCAGCACAAGATCACCCAACATAAGGATCCAACGAAATGAACACCGATAGCCACGCGCCCCGCCCGATCATCGGGGCCCTAGCCCCGCTGTACGCACGGTTTTCGCCCTTGTCCTATCCGATGATTCGCTTTTTCGCCGGGCTCTTCCTGGTCCCGCACGGGGCGCAAAAACTGTTCGGTTGGTTCGGCGGCGGCGGCCTTGAGGGGACCGCCGGTTTTTTCGGCCAAGCCCTCGGCCTCGAACCGGCCATGTTCTGGGCCGTGCTGGTGGGCGGTGTCGAATTTTTCGGCGGCCTATGCCTGGCCATCGGCCTGCTGACGCGACCGGTCGCCGTGGCCGTTGTCATCCTGATGGTGGTCGCTGTTGTTACGGTCCATTTGGGCAACGGCTTCTTCGCCACGGCGGGCGGCTACGAGTATGCGCTGTTTTGGGGCTTGATCGCCCTGGCCATTGCCCTGCGCGGCGGCGGCAACATGTCCGTCGATCGGATGATCGGCCGCGAATTCTAACCCGCCCTCCGACCGCGATGAGGCTATGGGCCATGCTTGGCCCATAGCCAGCCCGGGTCTGCGCGATTACACTGCCATCGATCCCCATTGCCTTAGGACCGGTGTTCATGCGTTTTCGCGCCCTGGCCGGGTTGCTGTGCCTGTTCGCCGCCCTCGCCGTTCCCAGACTCGACGCCAGTGGGGCCGAGGATGCGCAACAATCGTTCGCCACCGCGGTTGCCGAGTGGACGGCCACGCTTGAGGAGGTATCCGCCGATATTGGCGCCCCGGTTCTCACCGCCCCGCACGCTCAGGACCTCAAGACACGGCTAACCCGGATCCTGGCGGCGGCCGGTCGGGCGCGGGATAGCGCGGCGACGCAAATCAAGCCGCTGAGTGCCGAACTGGGCACCCTCGGGCAGCCACCGGAGGCGGACAAGCCGCCGGAGTTGCCGGAAATCGCGGCCCAGCGCGCAAAGATCAACGATGCCATCGCCGCCCTGCAGGCCCGTATCAAGCAGGCCGAACTGACGATCGCCCGGACCAATGAGCTGACCCAGGCCATCGCGGCGCGCAGCCTGCGGCGATCCATCGAAACACTTCTGAAATCATATCCGATCCCCCTGGCCCCCGCGACGGTGCGGGCGGCGGCGCCCGAGTTCCTGAGCAACCTGGCCTTGCTGGCGCGCGCGCCCATGGATTGGTGGCGTGGACTGTCCGACGATCACCGCGAGCGCGTATTTATCCCCCGCTTTACTATTGTCGTCCTGCTCGCCATCGCCTTTGGCTGGGCCATCCGCCGCGGCCTTCTGCACTGGTTCGGGCGCGATACCACGGTCGAGCACCCCACCTACACGCGCCGCCTGACCGGAGCCATTGCCGCGGCACTGGCCTATGGCATCGTGCCGTCGCTGATCCTGGGCGGGTTTCTCTATCGGGCATTGAGCGACGCCAGCGTCATCACCGGGCTGTTTTCCGAAGCCTTCATCGCTTTCTGCATCGTCGCCATCATGTTTACCCTGGCCTGGTCCCTGCCGCGCGCCGTCTTGGCGCCGGATCTGCCGGCTTGGCGATTGCTGCCCGTATCGCCGGAACACGCGCGCATCATTAGCCGGCGCA
>Ga0326597_10007242_pt1 | contig 15104 bp, 14 predicted proteins | sample RVTome_12_FD_203789 | JGI IMG/M metagenome (GOLD analysis project Ga0326597, IMG submission 203789) | Soil microbial communities from uranium-contaminated site in the Upper Colorado River Basin, Wyoming, United States - RVT100D185 | ecosystem: Environmental > Terrestrial > Soil > Contaminated >... | reverse complement strand
TGAGCCGGAGCGTTTCGGCAGCCTAGCCCGCCCTTCGAGTTACTGACGATTCGAAGCTGCCGGCGAGTTGAAAGTTGCATGCCCGCTGACCCTTGCTCTGCGACGGTGTCCTACGGCAGTTGCCGAGTCTGGCACACCCGTTCCCATCATCGTCACCAGGTCGCGTGAGCGTGGCGTACATCTTCATCTCGTGGGCGGCGGACCGAACGCTTCTGTTGCGTCCCAGTCAATCGCATCCGCCGGCCGCTGCAGCCCACCGCAAGCAACATCCAGTCCCCAACCCTACTCCGCGGAAAAACCGCCGCGCCGAGCGGTCGTCTTCCGCGCCTCGCGATTAAACAGTCACCCACCAACTGCCAAGTGGCAGACGCCAAGCGATCGAAAATGGCTGGTTTAAGATGATCGGCAGCACAGCCCCTTTCTATCATTTTGTCCTCCATCATTTTGACGTTCCCTCCGGCAACAGGATGTAGACGCCCATGACATCCATCGGCAGAACAGGGTGAACGATCTGAAATCTCTTGCGATCCATCAACTTGCTGAAGCGTTCATGAGCGTCAACCAAGTGCTGGGACCGTTCTTCTGCGACTCGGTCAAACTGCTCGTGCAGGAGTTCCAACTGTTGGCACTCGTTTTCCAGGAAGCTGGATCGAGCCTGCGGCGTCAGATTGGAGGTGGGCTGTGCGGTCAACAGCAACTCCTTGGCCGCTGACGACGTCAGATAGTCGCCATCGCTGCCCGTGCCGCGATAACCCCACACCATCATCTCTTCCGCGACAATCTGATGATCCTGCTTTCGGGATTCGATGACGTTGCGGACCCGGAACAGCAGGATGGTGGTCTTGATCGTGACGGCATCCGTGCGGATGACAGCCGCGCGAGCCGCGTGTTTTCCGCGGCGGTCGATCGTGTTGGCGAGAACTAACTGGCAGAGTTGTTCGACGAAGGCGTGGTTGCGGCCGATGTACTGATAGCCGTCCGGCGTCGGAGAATCGAAGCTGACCAACAACTGCTCGTCGGTCGCAAGCGTCGAGCGTAGCGCCGGCGGCACGTTGTTGGTAAACAGCTTGTACCCGTCACGGAACTCCACGATCTGGGCGCCAAGCAGATTGTTGACGGTCGTGCAGACAAACTCCCGCACTGCCTGCGGATCGCCGATTGCTTCGTCGGTCTCTTTGAGATCCGCCTCGATTTCGTGGGCCTTGATTGCGTTTTGAGCGAAGATGCTGCGAGACGTCTTTTCCTGTTCCGCCATGCGATCCATTTTGTCGCTGGCTTCAAGTTTTGCAGCCTTCGCCTCGTCGAACTCGTCGAAGTCGAAACTGAGTTGGTTCTCGATCCGATGCGTCGAGATTCGTCGGTCAGGATTGACGAGCAGTGCCTGCGCAATGGTGTCGATGATGCTCTTGCTATCTTCCGGGAATGGCACGTTGATGCCGATGGCCCGCTTGATCTCACGCACCTTGCGGAGAATGACTTCCAACACGATGCCGTCAATTGGATTATCCGACCCGTACAGCAAATAGGCTTTCACGATGGGTGCGGTCTGGCCAAATCGGTCAACGCGACCTTCGCGTTGTTCAAGCCGGTTGGGATTCCAAGGCAAGTCGTAGTGCAGAACCGCCGTGAAATAGCTTTGGAGATTGATGCCCTCGCTCAAACAGTCCGTACAAACGAGGACACGCTGCTTGGAGCCTTCCATTGCATCGATGCGCTGCTTACGGACATCGTCCGGGTCTTCGCTGGTGATAACCTGCAAGTCGACTTTGGGGTACTTCTTTTTTAGTAGAGGGCGTAATTGCTCGCCAACGTAGTTCGCCGTGGCGATGTAGCGACAGAAAATCACGGTGTTGAAGCCGCCCTTCAACCAATCGTCAACGATCATGGCTGAGTAGGCCAGTTTCTGGTCGTCGTCTGGATTCGCCAATGCTTCGAGTTGACGAGCAAAACCGCGGAGTTGTTTCCGCTGGTACTCCGACCATTCGGCCTGATCGACCACGCGAGCGGGAGCCAAGTCGCTTTCATAGCCGTAATCGATGTCGTGAATCGGATCGTCTTCATCTTCCGTCGCCGAATCCCCGTCGACCAATTCAAGGTTGCTCATCCGATTCTGAAGCATGGCAATCCCCGCGGCAGGACTGGACATGACGCCCCGCAGGAGCCCGAGAGCGGTCCAGTAATGAAGCCGTTTCTGTCGAGCGCCCTCGATCTTGTCGGGTGTGACGAGCTTTCTGGCGAAGGCAAGGATTGAATCGAAGAGAAGTGCGTAGTCCTTGGACAGCTTGTAGTCGATTTAACCGGGGTCGCGCTTTGGAAAGGGCGTATCCTCGCCCATCCATTTCTCGACGTCCGCTCGCTTTCGCTGTATGAAGTATCGCGCCAGTTCCTGTCGCTCGGCCTGTCCCGATGTGGCGACATCCAGATTCTCGAACTCCGGTTTTAGTAAGCCGAGTTACGAATGAAATTCATCCGGTTTGCCGCTGTGGGGCGTCGCGGTGAGCATTACCAAATGTTGCCCCGGCTTGTTCGAGATATCCGAGATCAGCGCGTACCGTTGCTGCTGTCCCTTGGTCGCCCCAACCGGTCTGGCACAGGAATGGACCTCGTCAACAATGACCAGTTCAGGGCATTCATTGATACCGTCGACGTGTTTCTTTCAGACTTGAATGAGGCTCCGGAAATACAAAAGCTGCTGGCGGATGAGCGCGGATTCGGAACGTTCGTACCGCATCTGCGGAAGTCGTTTCGCCGAGACCGCGTTGAGCAATGCCAGCTAGAGCTCGCTGAATCGCTCGCCAAGGTAGAGGATTGATGTGAGGTACCCGATGTGACCAACCGGAAGAAAATGGGGGGATTCTGGTTTTCGAGGATAAGTAGAAAGTTCCCTTATTCGGTTCCCCCTTATTCTGTTCTAATTCTGTTCGCCGATCGCCCTTCGCTGACCGACGAGTTGAGCTGCGCGACATGAGCAAGCAAGGGCAAGCTTAATTGGACTTATCCCCTTTCATCCCACCCGTTGGCTGGATCTTGAACGACGGCGAGGAAAGCGTCCGCTGCAGATTGATTCAGATGAACGTCTTCCTCATCCGACGAATCACTATCGAGCACCTTGAGGTGCTTGAGGATGTCAGCGACTGGGACAGGTTCAGTCGCGAGGCCGTGAGATCCGCTGACGTCGTCGTTATTCAGTGTCAATTCTTCCGCTAGGTTACGCTTGCCCAATTGACGTTGGAGAGATCTTTGCGAAGCCACTCGTAGACCAAGTCTGTAACAGGAGTCTGACCAAAATCATCGAGAAGTTTATGCGATGCTCTCGCCGACCACCATTGGGCTCTTTCGCCCCGCACTGCGGCAATCTCGACGAGAATCTTGCTGCAGATGTCGTCACACTCAGTGCTCTCCACCGCTACTTTTGTTTGAACTTCTGTTGTTGAGTCCGAGTCTGCTGGCAATGGCCACAAATGCCACTCCATCCACGGTTGGTCACCTTCTTCGACCCTTGCGACGAAGCGAGCTGGGATCATCGCATACGTCCATAGGCGTGGAGCAAACTTTGGAAAGTACGTCTCGACCACGGCACAATATTCACTCATCGCAGCAAGATAGACTTGCGAGATCCGATTCAGTAGCTGCTGCGACGAGTAACCGCTCGACGGCCAAGGATGGAAAGCCTGCGATTCATCTAGTCTCGGCCATGGAGATCTCAGAGTTGTAATCCCGTCGGCGAGTAACCGGTCTGTCTCGTTCACTAGCTCTTGAGCGTTGACCGCTTGCTGACCAATGCGAAGGTAAGCATCTGAACCCAGAGAAGAGAACGAGGCGAGTTTGTCGCGGATCGAAGCGATGTTAAGTTCGTCGACGTTTCGCGTGAGAGCGAATTTCCTCGCACAGTCGAGCATTCGTTTCCAAACAGCTTCGGCGTGAAGAGGTCCATTCTTCGTCTTGAACATCCGCCCTTTGAGCATTGGCTCGATGTCAGCGACACACTCCTCGTGTGTCCACCTTAACGCCCAAGTCGACGAGTTTCCCGGTCTTGCCGACTTAGATCCGCCCCAAGTGGAAGATATGAATTGAGACGATCGCTCGACCGCTGACACAACTGCTGCTTCGTCTCTAGCGCCTTCGCTGGAGTGCCACGCAGCCGTCAACCACGGTCCATTCGTCGCGGCCTTGATTTCACGAAGTCCACCTTCGCCATTAGATGCACTCATACAGTCAGCGAGCGGCCCGAGTCCTGACATCCAAAGTTCCATCGCAGTACGGAGTTGTTCGGCGCACACATCAGCGGGTGGGGCATCAACATTCTCATCTCGGCCCCAATTTGCGACGGCGTCGTCCACAATCATCGCCGCTGAAGCTGGCATCGCACTTGCGACAGGGCGCATCAACTCAACGGCAATGTCGAAGGAAGTTGTGCCGAGCGCTATAGCAAGAGCGTGCTTCCATCGCTCCAGCCGCGACTGTGACTTAGCGAGCGTAGCGATTGAAACCTCATTTCTGATAATTGCCTGAGCAGCATACCACTCGGCTAATACGGGCAACGCGAAACGCCACCCAGTTCCGTTTCCGTCAATTTCGACGAACCCCGTCACTTGAATTGCATCCACCTCCGCGCCCGACAGTGGCATGTCACGTTTCAAGATCAGGTCTTTGCCTGTCGTCAGATTATGGCGCGCAAGCTTTCGCAGAGTTTCGTGGACAGCTTCATCAGGCCGGCCAGTGTTGTGAATCGCCGTTTCCGAAAGTGCAACAAACAAGTCCGCTTGACTCGCTGGAACAATGTTGTTTTGGGTTCTTCGATAGACGCCAAGCAAGATCGCGAACAGTGGCCGCACTACAGACTTACGCAAGACTTCGGGATATGCCTGCAGGATCGGAAGTCGGTCCTCTTCAGACATCATCGCGATCAGCGTCAGACTTGCATGTTTGCTCAATTCTGGCAGCCAGCTCTTCTCTGCGTTCGACAGAGGATATTGACGAAGGCGAGAAAACAGATGCACGCGAGAGTTGTTCCAAGTTCGCGATATCACTCTCGCTTGGCTGAGTGTGTCAATCGCAAGTTGCTGCGAGAGTCTGTCCAACTCATCCACAACAAGATCGACTCCACGTTCTTCAGGATCACCAAGCTCTGAAAGCCGTTCACGGACAGCGGCTTCAAGCGATTGGCCATCCAATCGGTTGCAGTCAACAAAGACTGGCAGCGGAGAGTCATCGCTTTCAAGGGCGCGATGGGCTGCTCTTTGAAAAAGCCGCTCCGCTGCAAGCGTCTTCCCCGTTCCCATCGGAGCCAGAACTACCTTAATGCCACCGACAGCCGCATGAAGTTCGTTTGGCAGTGTGCCTACTGCGTCATCGAGCGCCAACTCATTGGCCAGTGCGGCTGGCACCCGCAATGCTTCCCACCGACTTGCACATCGTTCTCGCGATGTGCGTTCTAAACGTTCTAACCTGTTTGTAGTTACAATCGACCCGCTCGATACCTTGCGATGCTTCGACGGTTCAAGGCCGTGCAGTGCGTTTGGATCGGTTAATACTGCTTTAACGAGAGAACACGCCGCGGCAGCAGCCATCGGTTGAAAATCACTGTGCTTCTTGCCATCTGCCCAATCAACGACAGCCTTGACGAGAATCCACTCAATGCGGGCACGCGTTGCGGCAGCCCAGATGCCAGGCCCTTCCATTTCACCAGCGATTGCATCTGGATGTCGATTAAACAGTTCTTTCTTAAACTTCGGATCGTCGACCAGTTTTTCACCAGAGAGCATCGGTCCTGACGTTACGGACACAGCTTCTCCATCTGGACGTAGGAACTGCCAACCATCTACGTTCTTGAAGCGATTCAACAGAGTAAGTCCCGGCTGCGGTTGTGGACCACGAGGAATGTTGACATGTGTCCCGGCGCGCAGATTCTCATATGGAATGATCTTATTTGCGACAATCAAATCGGCGGGCTTCTGCTTCTTTTGATCCCGTGCGAAGCAGATTCCCGGCATGATCATCGCAATCGGATTCCAAAGCTGAATCGCCGCCGTAGCCGTTGCCTGAGAGCTATCGGGTGCGACGCTGCCTTTCTCGCACATAACGAGTGCCGTGATACAGGCCCCACAGCTTCCTACGTAGTACGTGTCCATTCCGACAGCAACTTTGCTAACAGTGTCTTTTTGTGGAAGCGGTTCCAACGTTTTAAGCGCGGCTTTACGCTCTATGGGAGTTGCGACAACCAACAAAACGTCGACGTGATACATCTCTTGAATCGTCGCTAGTGGAACCGACGTGACGCTCGGAGTTTCTCGCTGGAACCACAGCTCATTGGTGTAGTCGTATGCAGACTCCGGAATTGCTTTTGCCATTTCCGTGCTTCACACCTCTTTGTCGAATAGAGTTGTTGGGCCAGTGGGTGCTGGTTTAGGCTTTTTTGCCGAACGCTCGTTCGGCGCGGAATTCGCCGACGATGCCTTGGCCTCCTTTGCACGCGATTGTTCCTCGGCGTGGCGGCGGTGGTTGAGGAGGAGGAGGCGTTTGAGGAGTTCGCGGCGGGCTTCGGGGTGGATGGTATTGCGTACTCGGTCGTTTTCGGGGTGGTAGTCGACTTCGTAAAAGTCGTGCCGCAAGTCGATGGGCGGGCCACCGTGTAAATAGGAGTTCGAGCATCATGTAGTTTGTCAGAAGTATGTCCGGCGGGTTCTCTCGAAGCGGTTCGCGGTCCTCTTCACGCAACTGTCCGGTGTAGGAGGCAAAGCGGATCGAAAATGGCCGACCGGTTTTCAACACGAACGCCTCAGCGTATCTCTCCAGCTCTTCAACCTGAGAATTGATGAGAGCATTCATCGGATAGACAAGCACTGCTTGAACGCCAGCGCCGATCGTTCCTGTTTTGAAGAGATGGCTGAACACACTTCCGATAAAAGTCAAAGACTTACCTGATCCAGTTCCGGAAGTGACGACAAAATCTTTGCTATCGGCCCCCAGGCGCAGGGCTCGGCGTTGGTGCTCATAGAGACGGTATGGCTCGCCCGAACGTGTATCCCAAAACACATCTTCCAGCTCGGGTGCGAGCCAGCCCTCCGAAATCGGCTTCGCAATGCTTGAGACGGACAAGTACGCCGGATTGAACTGAATCAGCGGCTCGGGCCACAATCGGCCGTCGGTCAGCGCACGTTCAACTTCCTGACGAATCTGCTCGTCCCGGATATTGATGAAGCTCTCGATGTATGACCGGTAGTCATCAACGATATTCTGGTGCAGTTCGAAGATGTTCATGGCTGCTCATCTGCCCTGAAGCGGAGATCTTGTTGACCGTCACTTTGATCGCTTGCGCATTGATGCTTTTGTCGCTGACTGCTCGATCTCCTCGAGGAGCTTCTCGAGATCCTTGATTTTGTAGAGGCGATAGCGATTCATTGGATTGCGATGGACAGCAATCTTCCCGCTGGCTTCCCAGTTCCTAAGCGTGTTGGGCGAAACCGCCAAGAACTCAGCCGCTTCCTTGATCGTTACGTATTCACTCAGCTTCGGCATGGATTAACCTTCGGTTCTCGATTCCGGGCCTGGGGCGTCTGGCAACACGCTTCAACCTTACCAAACCCCAGGCACGGGGGAAAGCATCCGGCAGGAACTTCTTTGTCCGGAAAGCCACTGCGTTTTTTTGGCAGGGTTCCAGTACGGGCGCAAGAAACAAGACAGTCTATTTGCCCGGCGTCGGAAGTTGATTGGATCGTGGGTTGCCAGATTTAGGCTAGTGTCTGTCGGGAAAAGGCCGTTCTGGCTTCTTGAAGCCGTTGGGAGAAGGTTTTCATGAACCTCGGGTGCATTGAAGTTCTGTTGCGATGATGTTCCTGTCGACGGATTTCCCATCTCCATCAAGTGTGTTGTGTCGGCCAGGTATCTCGCTGTGGCTGGATTAGCGAGGTTGATCGCGTTCATCACGTGATGGTAATTCGTTGGCGAGAACCTGTTCGTGGGCGTTGAGTCGCCGTCGAGAAGATGTCCCAGGCCCAAGAGATGCCCCAGTTCATGCGCGACGCCAAAGGCTACTTGGTTGGTGAAGTCAATCGGGCGCAGCTCATTCTGAGGCTTCCAGCCGAATCCGCCATTTGCCACGTACTCGGAAATAGCACCTGCGAACACGTAGCCATAGAATTCGTTGTTTTCTCCGGCAAACGCTTGAAACGCCATGCCGTATTTGCACGCGTTTGCCGATGGTCTCTTGTCACCGACATAAAGGACGTAGGAATTATCTTCAGCCGATGCCTGACCGGCAGCGAGACGCTTCTCACCTGCACCGGGATCGTCGGTGCTGTTTAGTTTGGTCGTGTGCATCACGATCAAATCAATCTCGGGATCGTTCTTGAACGGCGCGCGAATCCGATTGACGCGCGAAGCGATCTTGCCGACCGCAATCTGTGCATCTTCGGCACTGATCTTCGCGTCGCCGTTGTAATCCAAAAAACGGTTATTGACGTTCACTGATGCCGGTGCAAACACGTCGGCAAACTTGCCGACTACGTATTCATTGGCGATCGCATCCGGCGTGAAGTCGAGTACGACAAAATTCGTTAACAGCAAACATGTTTGGAACTTGAAAACGCTGGAATGAGTTCAAAACGCCTGAGATGGATGTTGATGTTGACAATTTCGTGCGGGTCTCAAGCAATTCGTACTCACTCATGCTAGTGTGAAACGCTCATCGCTTTTGGTTGTTTTTCGCCTCGCGAAGATGTTTACAGCAGTGGTCGGGAGACCCGCGCCGAGCAGTCGCTTTCTTTGGGCGGGGTGCCGTACTTCCACCGCACGTCCTCGTCGCCCCTGTGCCAGTCCGAATCGTTAAACGGCGGATTGGCCAGCACATAGTCGGCCTTGAGGTCCTTGTGCAGGTCGCGGCGGAAGGTGTCGGTGTGTTCGGGGCCGAGGTCCCCTTCGATGTCGTGAGTGGCCAGATTCATCAGGGCCAGCCGGCGCGTCGTCGGATTGGACTCTTGCCCGTACGCGGCAAGGTCGCCAATCCTCCCGCCGTGCTCCTCGACGAATTCTTCCGATTGCACGAACATGCCGGCCGAGCCACAACACGGATAACTATGTGAGCGCTTCGGCGCCGGCTCTTCAGGATTAATGTCGATTCGAAGAACCGGTGGCTAGCGCCATTCCGCTCAAAGGAAGTGGCATTGGGCGATAGCCGCGGGTTTCGGACGCAAACGCGGCACGCGCCGAGGCCCGACGCTAGCGCGTTCGGCTCAAGTTCGCGAGACGACCCGGTACGCGATACACTTCAAAGCACGAACTGCCTCGCCACGACGCCGGATAGACGCGCACGAACGAGAGCGGCCGAGTGCTTCGGCTCCGATCGATGACAACGTGACGAAAGCCATACTTGTCAGCCAATCGTTGCAGCTCTCGTTCGCCGTGGGCGGCCAGGTCGTAACCACCAATGCGTTCCGGAAAGATCTCGTCGATCCGCCGTTTCCACTGCACGATTCCCGCCGCATCTTGTGGAATGTCTTTCCAGGCGACGACCTCGCCTCGCTGGGCATACCACTTGAAAGTTTGTTGATTGCGCGGCGTCAGGAACAGCTCGTCCTCCGGCGTGTGTGTGGCGATCCAATCGCAGGCTGCCCGCCAATCTTGATAGCAGCGATCGGCCTGCTGCTTGTTCATATCGGCGGGCTGAGCTTGAACGACGGCAGCGGGCTTTGGATCATACCTGCGGCGGGCAAAGACATCAGAAGCATTCATCGTGACCAACACGATGCAGCCGGCCAGCGCCCATTGTGCCGCTACGGGGCGTGAACTTTTTAACTTCTGAAATGCCTGAGCCGACAACAACGCAACACTCAGCGGCACCATCGCATCGGACATCCGGAACCAGTAGTACCGCATCAGCTTGGCCGACAACGGCTCGTGGTACATCGTAGCCTGATCGATCAGGATGCCAATGCCAGCGATCGCGATCGCCCCCGCGGCAAAGTTGTACAACCGGATCGTTCCGTCGCTCGGCCGCACGTACATCCACAAGCCGACTCCGACCGCGATAAACGCCAGATGTCGCAGGAAGAAGAGATGCGAGTAGGGCAACGTGACTGGCGGCGCACCGAGATAGGCGAAGTCCAACGTAATCGGCTGCGAAAGAATGCGATGAAAGAGCAAGTGATGGGCGAGCCGCTGATGGACGTAGACCTCGTTGGCTTCTGTCACGGTGTCCGCATCGATGCCGGACGTCAGCATCAACCCAGGCAATAATCCCGCGAGCGAAATGACACCCCCGAGAGCCAGTGCCGGAAGCATCCTGAGCAAGCTCGGTCGGTCATTCTTCGCCATCAGCCATGCCATCACCCCGGCGATGACCGACCATCCACCGACGAGTACGTGAAATGCCGAAGCAGCGCCGAACAGCACCCACACCTTCGACCAACGATTCCGCACGAGCGCCTCAAGCCCAAGGAAGAAGAACACGAACGCGAAGCTTTTCGCCTCGATGCCGCCGACCACCCATTCGCCCGCCATGTGGCTGCAACGAAGCAGCATCGCGAACAGTGCCGCGGTCAGCAGCGACCAGAGCCTGTCCGGTACGACCGCGACGCTCAATCGTCTCCAAGACCACGCCAGCAACAACCACGTGATACAGCGCCCGATCCACGCGACGGCTTCCAGCGAGAGAAAACGGGTGAGCCAACCGAACGTCCAGTAGAAGACGAGATGTGCGTCTGTCGAGTCCAGGAACAGATCGCCGCGACACCAATCCGGATTCCAGTAGTGCTTCGCCTTGCACAAGTAATGAGCTTCGTTGACGTCGGGAGCCGCACCACCTGCCAAGACGAAGAAGAGTACGAAGATCAGCGACACCTCCGCCATCGCGACCGCGGACGCATAATAACTTGGAGCGGCTTTGGCGGTTGATTGCTGCTTGGCGTGCGACATGGGCGGCGCGTATCACGGACAGTCGGCGAAGCGATGAAGTCTAGAAGCGGAGGGTGCCTCCATCCTACTCAGAAACCGTGCCGGTCGCTGGATGGGTCGCGTGATGATTTGCGGCTAGCGCTGCGTCCGGTCACCTTCCAACCGAGCCACTTTGGCCGCAAACTCCTGGGCCTCGCCACTACGGCCTCCCGCGCGATGCATCTCGGCCAGGTTGGCGTAGGGGACGGCGAGCGATTGCCGATCGAGCAGTCCCGCCTTGGTTGCCCGCTCCATCAAGTCGAGACCACGCTCGGTGAGCGTCAACGCCTCGTCTGCCAGTTCGGCTTGCCAATGCGACACGCCCATACTCACGAATCGCTCGCCATGAATGCCCGTATCGTAAAGCTCCGACTTTGGCAGCCCGTCATCGAAATGGGGCAAGGCTCGCCCGTACCAACGAACGGCCTCCAGGTGATCCTTGTGATTGATCGCGTAGATTGTGCCCACATAGAAGTACAAGCGGCCGATCAGATAGCGGGCCTGCGAGTTCGCGACTCGATCTTGGGGCAGCGTTTCGACGATGCGAACCGCCTCGCCAGCGTACTTCAATGCCTGGGAGTAGTGAGCGCGAGTCTGTTCGACACGCAGCGCTGCAAAGTTCGCCTGCAACAACTCCCATTGAATATGCTGCTTGTAGAGTGCATCGTCCGAGCCCTCGATCAGCTCCTTGCCCGTTTGCTGAGCCGCTTCGACGACCGCCGCGGTATCGACCACCTCGCCATCCATCCCGGCATAGGCTTCCAACGTGCGCCGCCAGACCAGCAGCGGCAAAACCGGGTCGGCTCCGTCATTTTGCACAAAGCCCGTGGCGAGTTCCTCGGCGCTGCGAAGCCACTTCGGCACAACTTCGGGCTTGCGATCCCAATTGCCTCGAGCGATGTCGTTCGCCGCGCCAAGATACGCATCGATGAGGATTCGTTCGGCTTCGTGGCGGATCTGAGTGTCTTTGTCGCTGACCAGCGGCGTGGCGGCTTTGACGGCGGCGAGATGATGCTCGATGGCGGCTTGGTAATCGCGTTTCAAGCCGGTCGCCATCAAATCGCCAAGTTCGAGTTCGGCTCTCGCCCGGTTCACCGCTGTCACATCCGTGCGATCGAGCAGACGCTTCACGGCGACGACCGAGCCTTGATGGTCGCCTGCCCGCGCCGTGAACTTTGCCTGCGTCAATTGATACCGATCGTTCTTTGGAGACAGCTGCACCGCCTTCTTCACCAGCTTCAAGGCGTCGTCTTGATTGCCAGTGATCGCCAGAAGTTTCGCGCCGAGCCAGAGGGCTTCGGCATTTTGGGGGTCGAAGTCGAGAACTCGTTCGAGATCCGCCAGCCTTTGTGTGTATTGATCGCTCGGCGTTGCATCGACTCGCAGTAGAAACATCTCAGCGGACAAAGGTTCAAGCAAAAGCTGCTCGACACGGGGGCGCGGCGAGTCGGCTGCGTAACTGAACAACACGCCCCGTTCGGGATACGCGATTCCCAAGGTCTCGTCTTCGTTCTTCACCGCGACCGGCGTGAAGGAATCCAGGCCGAGTTCCGTTGCCAGGTCGGAGGGATCGCGTCGCTCGCCGAGCTGTGCGAGGACGGATACCACAACGTCGTTCGAGAGAAATACCTCGACTTTTGGGAACGGCCCGACCTGATACTCAAGCACGGCGTCGGTATCGCTCACGTGTTCGTTACGGGGCTCGCCCAACTTCTCTTTCACCTCGGCCAAGGTCGATTCGCCTGGAGTTACTCCGAGAAAACGTGTTGCCTTTAACTCGGCAGGTTTCGCTGCTTCCTCCGTCTTGCTGGTGTCAGCGACGGTCGGCTGCGACGATGCCGGACTTTGCGCTTCGTCGGCACCGGGTTGTTGCGCGAACACGACAACACTGCACCAGCATAAGACGCTTGGCAGTAACCAAGTTTGAACGAGAGCGCGAGACATGGAGCCACGCATGCTAAAGTGCTCCTCGGTGGAAAAACGAGTGTTCCCAGAGAGACTGGGGCCGGGAGTTTAGCGAATTGTGCAGGCTCGTCCAGATCGATTGAGCTTGGACGCGGTGATACTTTCGATGCGACACTGCGGGCTAGCGGGGCTGCCACGAGTGGCTACGCCAGTAGCCGGTTCAAGCGGAAGATCGAGACCACCTGCGAAAGCTGTTGCAAGTCACAAGGGTGGCGTTGTTCGCGGCTTGGGCGATGTAGCCGGCTTGGGATTGCTTATACTGCTCGCGGTTGAAAGTGTCACTTTTATGAAACTGTACGATGGCCTTCCTGGGCCCTCGTGAAGCAATCGACGCTTGGAAGGCCATCGTATAATATCGTGAACGCTACGCCAGACGTAATTTTCCCCGAGCTACTTCGCCAGCGGCTGGCTCGCCCGCTGCCTGGAATCGCCGCCTGCGTGGACTTCGAACCCGAGTTATGTTACGGGCGGCATCAAGGTCCGCCAGCTCATGATGCTCGGCAGGCGGCTGTCCTGTTGCTGCTGTATCCAGGACAGACATCGTGGCATGTTCCGCTGACGGTGCGACCGACATCGATGAGTTCACACGCCGGGCAAGTTAGTTTGCCCGGAGGTCTGATTGAACCGGGCGAGACGGTCGAGCGAGCTGCATTGCGAGAATGCTGTGAAGAGTTGGGAGAAGCTGGCTCCGAAGTACAGACGCTGGGCCACTTGTCTCAGATCTACGTGTTCGCCAGCAACTTTGTGGTGACTCCCTGTGTCGCCTGGTCACCGACTCGCCCTCGCTTCGAGCCGAATCCGACCGAAGTCGCGAACTTGCTCGAACCTTCGCTTGTCGACCTTCAGGATCCTGATTGCCGGGGGTCGCACCTGATCGATCGTCGCGGTGTCCGATTTCGCGTGCCGCATATTGTCTGTGACCAGCACGAGATTTGGGGCGCGACAAGCGTGATCCTCGCCGAGTTCTTGCAGATTGTGAAGGAGGTGGTTCGCTAGCGCGAGTCCCGCGCTCAGCGGTCTCCAACGGGGACGAGCCCGTTGGGGACAGGAATCACACGCATGCGGGAGTCACGTGCGGCGCGAGTCTCTCGGCTTGGCGGCCTTGTGGCGACAGCTATATTGAGAGCTGCGGTTTCGCAGACGCTTGAAACGATAAATGCACGCGAGGTTGTCAAATGGTTCGAGTCGGAATCCTAGGAGCAACAGGCTACACGGCGCTGGAACTGATGAAGATCTTGCTCCGGCATCCGAATGTCGAGATCACAACGCTCACCAGTCGCCAGGAAGGCAACCCTCATGTCTCGGCCATTCATCCGCAGCTGATGGGCCGGCTTGACGTCAGCCTCGAAGACCTCGCGCCGGAAACAGTTGCCTCTCGTACGGATTGCGTCTTCAGTTGCCTGCCGCATGCGACTTCCGCCGCGATGGTCATGAAGATGCTTGAGACGCACGTGCGAGTCGTCGATTTCAGCGCGGACTATCGCTTGCGAGATGCCGACACCTACGCCGAATGGTACGGGCACAAACACCCCGATCCCGATCGGCTTGGCAAGACGGTGTACGGACTGCCCGAGTTATTTGGACGCGACATTCCTGGCTCACAACTGATCGCAAACCCAGGCTGTTATACAAGCACTTCCATCCTGGCGTTGGCTCCGTTGTTGTCGGGCGGGTTCATCGAGTCGACTGACATCATCATCGATGCCAAGAGCGGCGTCTCCGGCGCGGGCCGATCGCCGAAGCTGACGACTCTGTATCCGGAGTGTAACGAAAGCCTTTCGGCATATGCCGTCGGGCGGCACCGGCACACTCCCGAGATCGAGCAGATTCTCACTCTTTTCAGCGGGCAGGGCGTCCAGGTCATCTTTACGCCACATCTGATCCCGATGGACCGCGGGATTCTCTGCACGATCTACGCGACGCCGACGAAAGACGCCACCGAGGATCAACTGATCGACGCGATGCGCGAGTTCTACGCCGACAAGCCGTTCATTCGGATCGTCGAACATCTTCCCGCGACGAAAGATGTGAGTGGCACCAACTTCTGCGACATCACCGTTCGTCGAGTGAAAGGTCGCCTGATCGTATTCTCTTGCACGGACAACTTGATCAAGGGAGCTTCGGGCGTGGCCGTCCAGAATTTCAACCTCCTGCACGGTTTCGACGAAACGACTGCGTTGCTGTAAAGTCGCCTTTCGCTCCGCGAAAGG
>Ga0326597_10007240_pt1 | contig 15106 bp, 12 predicted proteins | sample RVTome_12_FD_203789 | JGI IMG/M metagenome (GOLD analysis project Ga0326597, IMG submission 203789) | Soil microbial communities from uranium-contaminated site in the Upper Colorado River Basin, Wyoming, United States - RVT100D185 | ecosystem: Environmental > Terrestrial > Soil > Contaminated >... | reverse complement strand
CGCCCGGTCGTCGAGCCGTAGAGGACGACGAGGTTGCCCGGCCCCGGCGCCGCGGCCAGCGTGAGGAGACGCTCCTCCAGCAACCCGATGGCCATGACGTTGACCAGCGGGTTGCCGCCGTAACTCGGGTCGAACACGAGCTCGCCCCCGACCGTCGGCACGCCGACGCAGTTGCCGTAGCCACCGACCCCGCGGACGACCCCGTCGACGAGGTGTCGCGCCCTGGCATCCGCCGGATCGCCGAAGCGGAGCGCGTCTAGCACGGCGATCGGCCGGGCGCCCATCGTGAAGATATCGCGCAGGATCCCGCCGACGCCCGTCGCAGCACCCTGGTACGGCTCCACCGCGGACGGGTGGTTGTGCGACTCGATCTTGAACGCGACGGCGAGCCCGTCCCCGATCGAGATGACCCCGGCGTTCTCGCCCGGCCCGGCCACGACGCCCTCGCCCACGGTCGGGAGCGTCCGCAGGAGCCGCTTCGAGCTCTTGTACGAGCAGTGCTCGCTCCACATGACGCTGAACATCGCGAGCTCGAGGTCGTTTGGCTGGCGGCCACCGAGTCGATCGCGGATCGCGTCGAGCTCGTCGTCGGTCACCCCGAGCCGGCGGTGGAGCGGCTCGAGGGGACGATCGGTCACGGTCACCGGGTCCCCACCGGCGTGGCGGCGGTGCCGTGGGCTGCGCGCGCGGCGCTCTCCACGAGGGAGCGGATGATCCCCAGACCGTCGTCGGAGCCGAGGATCGCCTCCGACGCCCGCTCGGGATGCGGCATGAGCCCGGCGACGTTGCCGGCCGCATTCATGACCCCGGCGATCGCCCGCAGGGAGCCGTTCGGGTTGCCGGGGTCGTCCGGACCGGCTGCCGTGCCCGCCTCGTCGACGTAGCGGAAGAGGACCCGCCCGTCACGCTCGAGGGCGTCGAGCGTGGCGTCATCGGCGTAGTAGCGCCCCTCGCCGTGCGCCACGGGCATCCGCAGCGGCCGCCGCGCGTCAAGGGCGTGGGTGAACGGCGTGTCGAGCCGTTCAGCCGCGATGGCGATCTCCCGCCCGACGAACCGCAGTGAGGCGTTGCGCAGCAGGGCGCCCGGCACGAGGCCCGCCTCGGCGAGGACCTGGAAGCCGTTGCAGATGCCCAGGACCAGGCCGCCGTCCGCCGCGAACGCCGCTACCGAGCGCATGACCGGACTGAACCGGGCGATGACGCCGGCCCGGACGTAGTCGCCGTACGCGAACCCACCGGGCAGGACCACCGCCGCGACCCCGTCGAGCGACGCCTCCTCGTGCCACAGCGTGACCGGATCCGCTCCGGCCAGCGCGAGGGCGTGGACCGTGTCGCGATCGCAGTTGCTGCCCGGGAAGACGACGACGCCGATGCGCACCCCCACGGTCAGCCCTCCCCCACTCCGGCGCTGACCGTCGACGAGGCCGCCCCGAGCGGCTCGACCGCATGGACCTCGATGAGCGGGTTCGACAGGAGTTCGGACGCGAGCCGCTCGACGATCGCCCGGGCCGCCGGCTCGTCGGCCGCCTCGACGGTCAGTTCGGCGCGACGGCCGATACGCACGTCGTGGACGCCCTCGATCCCGAGGTGGCCGAGGCTGCCCTCGACCGCCCGGCCGCCCGGGTCGAGGATCCCGGGCTTGGGGGTCACGTTGACCGCGTAGCGAAAGCTCGTCATGGGGCGATCACGTCCTCCCGGAGATAGCGTTCGAAGCTGGCGCCGGTGATCCGTTCGTAGGCCTCGACGTAGCGCGCCCGAGTGCCGTCGACGACGTCCTCCGGCAGCGCGGGCCCGGGGGCCGTCTTGTCCCACGGCAGGGTCTCCAACCAGTCGCGCACGAACTGCTTGTCGAAGCTCGCCTGCGGGCGGCCCGGCGCGTATGTCGAAGCATCCCAGAAGCGCGAGGAATCGGGGGTCAGAACCTCGTCGATGAGGAGCAGCTCACCCCTCGTCGGCTCGATGCCGAATTCGAACTTCGTGTCGGCCAGCAGGATCCCGCTCGCAGCGGTGACCGCGGCCGCGTGGTCGTACAGGCGCAGCGCGATGGCGCGGACGCGTTCCGCCAGTTCACCGCCGACGAGCCCGGCCGTCGTCTCGAAGTCGATGTTCTCGTCGTGCTCACCAGGCTCCGCCTTGGACGCCGGCGTGAAGATCGGCTCGGGAAGTCGATCGCTCTCACGGAGACCGGCCGGCAGGTCCACCCCGCAGATGCTCCCGTGCTCGCGATACTCCTTCCAGCCCGAGCCGGCGAGGTAGCCCCGCACGACCGCCTCGATCGGCACGACCTCGGTCCGGCGGCAGATCATCACCCGGCCGCGCAGGTCGGCGGGGAGTTCGATGTCGATGGGCAGGAGGTGATTCGGCACGATCGCGGACGTTTCGGCGAACCAGAACCGCGACAGGCCGGTCAGGATGCGTCCCTTGTCCGGGATCGTCGTCGGCAGGACGACGTCGAAGGCCGAGATCCGGTCCGACGCGACGAGCGCGAGACGTCCATCGGGCAGCTGGTACAGGTCGCGAACCTTGCCGGAACGCAGGAACGAATCAGCCAGCATCGGCCGTCGCCTTGTGTGACCCCGTCCGCGCCGCAAGGCTGACAGCCAATGCATCGAGACGGGACATGACCTCCGGCACGTGGCGCAGGAAGAGCCCGTCGTCGAAACAAGCGTCGAGCTGCGTGAGCGACAGCCGTTGGGCGACCGCGGGATCGACGGCCAGCAGGTCGCGGAGCGGCGCGCGCTCGTCGGCCGCGCGCAGGGCGGCCCGCTGGACGATGCCGTACGCGTCCTCGCGGGCCATCCCGCCGTCGTCGACGAGCGCGACGAGGACGCGCGACGACGCATGCAGGCCGAGGCCGCGCGCGATGTTCTCGCGCATCCGCTCCGAACGGACGAGGAGCCCGTCGATCAGGGCCGCCATCCGGACGAGCATGTAGTCGAGGACGATCGTCGCGTCGGGCAGGATGACCCGCTCGGCGCTCGAGTGGCTGATGTCGCGCTCGTGCCACAGGGGCTGGTCCTCGAGCGCCGTGTGGGCATAGCCGCGCAGAAGCCGGGCGAGGCCGGCGATGCGTTCGGACAGGATGGGGTTGCGCTTGTGGGGCATCGCCGACGAGCCCTTCTGGCCGGCCTTGAACGGCTCCTGCAGCTCGCCGATCTCGGTGTGCTGGAGGTTTCGGATCTCCGTCGCGAAGCGCTCCAGGGAACCGCCGACGATCGCGATCGCCGTGAGGAGCGCGGCGTGCCGGTCGCGCTGGACGATCTGGGTGCTGACCGGGTCGGGGTGCAGGCCAAGACCGGCGAGCACCTCCGCCTCGATGTCCGGGCCGAGGTGGCTGTACGTCCCGACCGGCCCGGAGATCTTGCCGGTCCCGATCTCGTCGACGGCGGCGGCCAGACGGACGCGCCCGCGCTCGACCTCGAACGCCCAGCCTGCCAGCTTGAGCCCGAGGGTCGTCGGCTCTGCGTGGACGGAGTGGGTGCGGCCCATCATGACGGTCCCGGCTTCGGCCCTGGCACGAGCGATGAGCCCGGCCAGCAGCCGGTCCATGTCGAGGAGCAGCCGCTCACCGGCCGCGCGCAGCTGGAGCGCAAGGCCGGTATCGACGACGTCGCTGCTGGTCAGCCCGAGATGGAGGAAGCGACCCTCCGGCCCAACGGCCTCGGCGACCTGGCTGACGAAGGCGATGATGTCGTGGTCGGTCGTCCGCTCGATCTCGGCGATCCGTTCGACGTCCACGCGCGAGCGTGTCTCGAGCGCGGTGAGCGCCTCCGGCGGGATCTGTCCGCGGGCGGTCTGGGCACGAGCGACGGCGAGCTCGACGCGGAGCATCGCCTCGAACCGGGCGACATCCGACCAGATCGCGGCCATCTCGGGGAGCGTGTAGCGCGGGATCATCGGGCCGCCCCGCTCAGCACGGTCCGCCCGATGTCTCGGCGGCGCTGGATGCCCGGGACGTGGATGCGGTCGGCGGCGTCGGTGGCTACCGCGCGGGCGGCCTCGAGATCCGGGCCGCGGCCCACGACGGACACGACCCGCCCACCCGCCGTCCGGAACGCGCCATCGACGCCCCGTGACGTCCCCGCATGGAAGACGAGCGCTCCCGTCGCGGCGGCCTCCGCCAACCCGTCGATCGCGTCGCCACGCCGTGGCGCGTCGGGGTAGCCCGCCGCGGCCAGCACGAGCGCAACGGCCGCGCCCGGCAGCGTCGGCAGCCGTCCGTTCGCGAGGACGGGGCTCCCGGTCGCCACGGCGAGGTCGCCGCGGGCCGCCGCGAGGAGGATCGGCCCGAGCGCGACCGCGAGCCGGGGCAGGATGGCCTGGGTCTCGGGGTCGCCGAACCGCGCGTTGCATTCAAGCAGGACGGGTCCGTCCCCGGTCAGGATGAGGCCAGCGTAGAGCGCGCCACGGAACGGGGTCCCGCGCCGCGCCAGTTCGGCGAGGATGGGGCGATGGAACGCCGCGATCAGCGCCGGGATCGCGTCGTCGGGGAGATCCGGCAGCGGGCTGTACGCGCCCATCCCGCCGGTGTTCGGACCGGCGTCCCCGTCGTGCAGTCGCTTGTGGTCGCGAGCGAGCGGGAGAGCGATCGCGGTCCGCCCATCGCAGACGGCGATGAGACTCGCCTCCGGCCCACGGAGCCGCTCCTCGACGACGACCCACGGGGCGTCGAGGTCGCCCCCGGCCGCCGCCGCCAAGTCCCCGATCGCCCGCTCGGCGTCGGCCGCCGAGTCGCACACGGTCACGCCCTTGCCGGCCGCGAGCCCGTCGGCCTTGACGACGACGCCACGGCCCGCGGCGGCGAGGCCGGTCGCGAACGCGAGGGCCGCCGTGGGATCGGTGAAGGCCTCGGCCCGCGCCATCCGGACACCCGCCGCGGCCGCCACCTCGTGGCAGAAGGCCTTGCTCGCCTCGATGCGGGCGGCCGCCGCGGACGGACCGAAGACGGCGAACCCGGCGTCGGTCAGGGCGTCCGCGACTCCCGCGGCCAACGGCGCCTCCGGCCCGATGACGACCAGCTCGGCCGCCACGCGCCGGGCGATCGCGACGACCGCGCCTTGGTCGAGCGGATCCGCGCCCGGAACGCAGCGCACTCGCGGCTCGAGTTCGATCGCGTCGCTGCCGGGCGCGACCACGACCTCGTTGACGCCGGGTTCGGCGGCGAGCTTCCAGGCCAGCGCGTGCTCGCGACCACCACCGCCGACGACGACGATCCGGGTCGGCGTGATGAGGCTCACGCGGGCGACCCCGGCCGATGGCGCATCGGGCGCCAGGCTCGCTCGATCGTCTGGGTCCGTTCCGGCCCGACCGATACGAGCACGATCGGGACGCCCGCGTGCTCCTCGATCGCCGAGACGTAGCGCCGCGCGTTGTCCGGCAGGTCGGCCAGCGAGCGCACGTCGTGGATCGGTTCGGCCCAGCCGGGGAACTCCGCGTAGATCGGTGTCGCGCGCGACAGGGCCGCACCGCTCGACGGCCAGGTCTCCACGCGTCGTCCGTCGAGCTCGTAGGCGACGCACAGCCGGATGGTGTCGATACCGGACAGGATGTCGAGCTTGTTGAGCATGATGCTGCTGACGCTGTTGACGGCGACCGCGTAGCGCAGCGGGACCGCGTCGAACCAGCCGACCCGGCGCGGCCGGCCGGTGACGGTCCCGAATTCGCGTCCGCGCTCGGCGATCCCGACCCCGATCGCGTCGTGCAGCTCGGTCGGGTACGGCCCGGAGCCGACGCGAGTCGAGTAGGCCTTCATGACCCCGATGACCTCGTCCACCTGGAGCGGCCCGATCCCGCCCCCGGTGCACGCGCCGCCGGCGACCGGGTTGGACGACGTCACGAACGGATAGCTGCCGTGATCGAGGTCGAGCAGCGTGCCCTGTGCGCCCTCGAGCAGGACGTGCTCGCCCCGCGCGAGTGCCGCCTGGACGAGCCAGGTCGTGTCGTCGAGGTGGCCGCCCAGGCGGGCTCCCCAGGCCAGGGCCCCCTCGACGAGCGCTTCGACCTCGAAGGTCGGTCTGCCCATCGCCCCGAGGAGCAGGTTCTTGTCGGGGAGGGCGCGCTCGAGTCGCTCGCTGAGGACCTCGCGATCGAGGAGGTCCTCCATCCGGAGCCCCAGGCGCCAGGCACGGTCGCCGTAGGTCGGTCCGATCCCGCGGCCGGTCGTCCCGACCCTGGCCGAGGCGAGGCGGTCCTCGTTGCCCTGATCGAGGGCCACGTGATACGGCATGGTCACGTGCGCGCTGCGACTGACCCGCACACGCGAGACATCGATGCCGCGCTCGGCGAGCATGTCGAGTTCGGTGATGAGCGTGACCGGGTTGACGACGACCCCGTTCCCGATGACCGAGGTGATGTGCGGATAGAGCACGCCCGACGGCGTCAGCCGGAGCTTGAACACCTCGTCACCGCTGACGACCGTGTGGCCGGCGTTGTCGCCGCCCTGGTAGCGGACGACCATGGCGACCTGCTCAGCCAGGAAGTCGGTGGTCTTGCCCTTGCCCTCGTCGCCCCACTGCAATCCGACGATGACGGTGGCCGGCACTACAGCCGCCCCGTGCAAACGAAACGGCCCCCGGCCGGGTGGCCAGAGAGCCGGATAGACGTCTCCCGTGTCGCGCCGCCGACGCCTCGGCGGATCGCCATGGTCTGGTCGCCCGGACGCCTCTCGGGACGGCCGATGCGCCCTGCAAGCGCGATCGTTGACCTCCTGGTTCGCGGGCTCCGCCCGCTCGTGTGAGGACGGCCCGGAGTATAGCAGGGCTCGAGCGCCGCGAACCGGCCGCGGGTTGCGCCCCCGCACCGCCGTACTACCAGCCGGCCCCCTTGGTACGTCCGGTCGGTCCGGGTGGCCGGTGGCGACACGTAGCCTTGGCGTGTGATGCGCCTGCTGGGGGTCCTGGCGCTCGTGGCTCCGGTCATGGTCGGGATCCTGTTCCTCTCCGATCCGGAGCTCACGGCGTCGTGGGTCGACGATGGAAACCGCTCCGTCGTGGCTGCGATCACTGCAGTGGCGATCGGCGTGGCGCTCACCTCGCTCATCTCGTGGACCCTCGTGCGGATCCGCTACGGCCGCCTCGTGAAGGCCGCCGAGCGCATCGCCGATGGCGACTACACGGTGGCCGTCCCCGAGGCTGGCGGCGGGATCGAATCCCGCCTCGGGATCGCGATCAACCGGATCGCGGCATCGCTCGCCGACACCCACGACCGGGCGACGATCGATCGGCTCACCGGCGTCGCCAATCGACAGGTCCTCCTGGCGGCCCTGTTCGCCGAGGTCGAGCGCGCGTCGCGCTACGAGCGACCCCTGTGTGTCGCCTTCGTCGACATCGACCACTTCAAGGCGGTCAACGATTCATACGGTCACGCCGCGGGCGACATCGTCCTGCGCGGCGTTGCCCAGACGATCGCCGAGAACCTGCGCGCGAGCGACCTCGTCGGTCGGTACGGCGGCGAGGAATTCATGCTCATCCTGACGGAGACGACCGTCGAGGAGGGTGCGGCGCTGAGCGAGAAGCTGCGCGAACTCGTCGAGCGGGCGCGTCACGCCGTCGAGGGCAACGCGAACCTGTCCGTCACGATCTCGATCGGGATCGTCGGTGGCGTCGGGAAGCAGCTTCGGATGGAGCACCTCGTCCGCGATGCCGATGCCGCGATGTACTCGGCCAAGTCGCTCGGCCGCAACCAGACGTACATCTTCGAGGAGCCCGACGAGGACTCGCGCGTTCCCCGCGCCCCCATCTCCGACGCCGGGCGGGCGCGGGCCGTCGATATCGGCCGGCGTGCCCGCGAGGCGGCGACCGACATGCTCACCTCGTTCATCGCGCCGCTGCCGCACTACCGCGGCCAGCCGTCGGCACTGATCGCCGGCATCGTCGTCGAGATGGGGCAGCAGCTCGGGCTGGCCGACACCGAGATCGACCGGATCCGTATCGCGGCTCTCCTGCACGACGTGGGCAAGGTGGCCGTGCCCGCGTCGATCCTCGACAAGCCGGCGGCGCTGACCCCGGCGGAATGGCGAAGCGTCGTCCAGCATCCGCGCATCGGCCAGGTCATCCTCGAGCACGCCGCCGCCCTGCGCGACGCCGTCCCGATCATCCTCCACCACCACGAGCGCTTCGGTGGGCACGGCTACCCGTACGGGCTCCGCGCCAACGAGATCCCGCTCGGTGCCCGGATCGTGGCGATCGCCGACGCCTACGACGCGATGACGCACGATCGACCGTACCAGCGCGCGATCTCACACGACGCCGCGATCGGCGAACTCCGACTGCACGCCGGGACGCAGTTCGACCCCGAACTCGTGACGCTGTTCTGCGATCTCTACGCGGACCGGGCGCCGCGCCCGGACCCGACGGTCCTGGCCCTGGCGGACCCGCCGAGCCATCGTGGCCCGCGACGCGAACGACGGACGCGGCAGCCGAGCGCCCTGTCGGAGACGATGGCCGCCGAAGGCCATGGGCTGGTGGATCTCGGCGGGACCGACACCCCGACCGACTCAGGCGGCGACGGACCGGCCGGCACCCCCGACCAGCGCGGCATCGCCACCGGCTGACCGCCACGTCGAGGCGACCGGATCACACTGGGTCAAGTCGCGATGCAGTCGCAGCTACGTCGCAGTGCAGCGACCCCTGCTACGGTGAGCGGTGCCCGCCGGCGACAGCCGGCCCCGCCGACCCGCCGACCCGCCAGGGCCCGGACCGCCGGGGCCGGCGATCCATGCGTTATGGGAGCCGCGATCCGGTCAGAAGTCGCGGCGGCCCTCGAAGTGGCGGATGACCTCGGGGCGCGTTAGCTGGTAGAGCGCGATCCGGTGGCCGCCGGGTGAGCGGAACGAGCTGCACGGTCCGTGCGGGATCTCGAGCGACCGCGACGGCGTCCAGCCTCGCTCCCTCAGCTCGGCCACCGCGCGATGGTGGTCGGTAACGCGGTAGACGAGGATCGGGCGTTCACCCTCGACGTGGTCGGTCAGGAGGATCCGTGGCGGACCGTCCGTCAGCTCGATCATCGCGACCCTGATGCCGCCGTCCTCGATGGCGAAGATCAGGCGACCACCGAGCACGTCCACGAAGTCCGCGGTGTCGGCCGCCACGTCGCGACTCGGCGTGTACAGGAAGTCGAGACCCTCGAAACCCACGGGACCGTCCACGACGACAGAGTACGCCCCGGCTGTTTGACCGCGGATACGTCGGCGAAACGCGGCGGTGCAGGGCCCTTCGCTACGGTGCCCTCTCGGCGGCCAGGCACGAGAATGATTCGCCGTGTCAGGGTATCGCCCGACCCCACTACTTCAGCGTGTGGTACGACACTCCCTCGATCCGACCAGCATCCCCGTTGGGGTAGGTCCAGGTCTCGGTGAAGGTGCACCTCATCGGGTCCCCTTGCCCGACCCTTTCTCCAAATGACCTGTGGCCACTGTTCGTGTAGACGTCGTTCCGGTAGAAGTCCAGGAAGACCTCCTTGATCAGATGGTTCGGACCGGTGGTCACATCCTCCGTGGTGATGTCCCAGAGTGCGATGCCTGCACCCGGGTGCAGGAACACGATCACCTCGGTCGTGCCCTCGCATTGCTGATAGACCGGGGTCGCGTAGGGGTCCTGCGGATAGCCCAGGGCGGTTGCGGGGACCATGAGAAGCGTGAGCGCGGCCGTGCACGTCAACGCTACGGTGAGTCGCTTCATCGAGCGCCTACTCTCCTTCCATCGACGACACCGCCTCCACCACGCGGAGCGGTTCGAGACCGGCCCGCTGGGCGACGAGCGCGGCCTCCCGGCCGGACGGCGCCTCAAAGGTGAAGAAGCAGATCTCGTCCTCGGGAACGTGGATGGACCCAGCGAAGCGGACACGCGTTCCCTCTCGCGTCAGCGCCTCGGCAGCCGAGCTCGCCCGCCGTTCTCGCGCCTGGCGTTCGCCGGCGGCGCCGCGTGCGAGGAACGTTTCGACGAGGTAGCTCGGCATTCCTGCACCGTAGGCGCGCGCCGGTGCTGAGGAAACGTCAGGATGTCGGAACTTTGGTCGCAGCTCCGGCCGGTGGTTCGGCGTGCGGCAGCGGCCGCCGGGCAAGCTCTGTCCGCGATCGGATGCCGAGCTTGGCATAGATGTGCGTGAGATGGCTCGCCACCGTCCGTTCGCCGAGGAAGAGGGCCGCCGCGATCTCGCGGTTGGTCCGGCCCTCGGCGACGAGCTCGGCGACGCGCAGCTCGGACGGGCTCAGGCCCTCCATCCTGGTGCGACCACCGATGCGGGCCAGCTCGGTGCGGGCCACCACCACCCAGCTGGCCGCCCCGAGCGACTCGAAACCGGCCAACGCCGACTCCAGCGCCGCCCGGGCAGTGCGCTTCTGCCGCGCGCGGCGCCGGACCACGCCCAGGGCGAGGAGGGCCCGGGCCCGCCCGAACGGGTCGCCGACCGCCTCGTGTCGATCGGCCGCTTCCTCGAGGAGGTCGAGTGCCGTCGGGAGGTCGCCGCACGCGGCGGCGATGAGCCCGCGACAGCGCACCGCCTGCGCGAGCACCCGCTCGCGTCCGAGCCGCTCCGCCGCGGTCTCCCAGTCGTCGACGAGACGGGTGGCGTCGTCGGGGCGACCGAGCTGGAGGAGCGCCTCGACATACTCGGCGCGCCACCATCGCAGGTTCGGCTCATCCCAGCCCCGGGTGTCGCACGTCTGTTCGGCTTGGACGAGGTTCGAAAGCGCCGCCGCCGGGCTCCCGCTCCAAAGGTCGCACATGCCCAGGACGGCATGATGCTGGGGCAGCAGATGCCCATTGGCCAGCGACAGGGCGCGTCGCGAGTGATCCCTCGCGACCGCGAACTGGCCGCGGTGGAGCGCGATGAGGGCCGGCGAGAGATGATCCGTGGGAACCTCCCCGTACTGGACGCTGATCTCTCGCACCTGGTCGGCGTATTCGCTCGCGACGCTCCAGTTCCCCGACCAGAACTCCACCAGCGCAAGAAACCAGAGGAGCTCCGACCGCACCTGCTCGTCGCGATCGCGCCAGTACCTGAGCTGGGGCTCCAACCACTCGCGCGCCCGTTCGTTGTCGCCCGAGAACGTCAACGCGAACCCCACCGAAAAACCGGCCCAGTTCACCCGCTGGGGATCGTCGAGCGGCGTTGCGAGCCGATACGCCCGTATCGCCAGCTCGAGCGCGTCGGGGTCGCCGCGTTCGAAGCGAATACTCGCGACAATCGACAACGCGTTTGAGCGTAGCGCATCGTCGTCGAGCCGCTCCGCGAGCTGCAGCGATGTGCTGGCGTGGCGCTCCGCCCACACGCGTCCCTTCGTCGCACGTCCGGCCCCGGCAAGGCCGGCGTGAATGGCGGCCTCGAGTGCGGGCACCCCCGCGGCCTCGGCCAGAGCCTGCTCGAGGAGCGTGATGGCGGAAGCTGGGTCGGCCATGTCGGAGTCAAGGATCAGCACTTCCGCTCGACGCGGTCCCGCCGTTGCCTGGGCCAGCAGGTCGTCGACGATCGAACGCGCGTGACTCCCCTCGCCCGCCTCCAGGTGCGCGCGAGCGGTCGCGATGGCCCGGCGGTGGCGGTCTCCGGTCGAGTCGGGTGGCGTGAGGCGTAGCGCATGTTCTGCGAGCTCCGCGGCGGCGATCGACATCCCGCGGTCGCGCGCCGTGCTCGCCGCCGACTCGAGAGTCGCGGCGAGGTCGTCGTGGGGCCCGTCCGCGCCGAGGGCGAGGTGGCGTCCGCGATGCACCGGATCGCCAAGCGCCGCTGCCAACGTTCGGTGGGCCGCACGACGCTCCTCGCGGGCCGCCCCGTGGTAGACGGCGGACGCCAGCAACGGGTGGGTGAAGCGAACGACGCCGCTTTGGGTCTCGATCAGGTTCGCTGCCCCGGCCAGTTCGAGCGTCTCCGGCCCGACCTCGACGGCGCGAAGGAGATCGACCGCCATGCGGCCATGCGCTGCGACGAGGAGCAGCGCCCGCCGGGTCGGTCCATCAAGCCCTTCAAGCCGCGCACCGACGATCTGGTCCAGTTTGGCAGGAACCGTCAGTGGCACATTCGCGTCGCGCGCCGGGTCAGCCGATCGGGCGCGGGCGAGCTCGAGCGCGTAGAACGGGTTGCCGCCCGACAGCTCGTGGAGCTGCAGTAGGGTCGGCCTCGGCATGGTGACCCCCAGCCGCCGTCGAACGAGCAGCTGGATGGCACCAACGCTCAGTGGCCCGACGCGGAGCCGCTCGATGTCGGCCGGATCGATCGCCTCTTCCAGGGGCGCCTCCGGAGCACCGTCGGTGCGCCGGGAAAGGAGCAGCAGGACGGGCTGCTGGAGCGCCCGCCGCAGCGCGAAGCGAAGCGTGGCCGCCGAAGAGGAGTCCAGCCACTGATCGTCGTCGATGGCGAGCACGATCGGCCGGCCGTCCGCGATCGCGGGCAGGAGCGTGAGGATCGCGACGCCGAGCGCGCGGGGGTCGACCGGATCCCCAGGCTCTTCTCGGAGCAGCGCCGACTCGAACGCGTGACGCCTCGGAGCCGGTAGTGCGGCCAACACCTCGGGTCCGGCGTCAGCGAACAAGTCGCCCAGCACGACGTAGGCGAGCGTCCGTTCCGTCTCCGCCGGTCTGGAGGTCAGGACCCGGAAGGAGCGCTCGCGCGCGGCCGCGACGCCGGCCAGCCAAAGCGTCGACTTCCCGATCCCGGCATCACCCTCCAGCACGAGCACCCTCAGTCCCTCGGCCGGTCGGTCGAGGAAGGCCTCGATGACAGACAATTCAGCGTCCCGCCCGACGATCTGGAGATCCATGGGCGCGCGGGACTAGTGCCCCAGGATCCGGATGGTCTCGAAGAACGAGTGACCAGGGTCGAAACCGTCGAACGACATGACGGTCAGACCGGCAACGTACGGCTTGACCTCGTATGGCGTCACCAGGAAGTTGACAGGCAAGATCGGCGCGTCGCTCATGAGGAGGGTCTGAGCCTCGTTGTAGATCGCCAGCTGCCTGGCTTGATCCGGCTCGGCCGCCGCCCTCGCGATAAGGGCGTCGAAGTCTGGGTTGCAGTACTGCGCACTGTTGTTTCCGCCGCCGCACGTGAATGGGCCACTGAGCTGGTTGTTCGCGTGCGGGTAGTCGATGGCCCAGCCGGTGAACGAGAGATCGTACTTGCCGAGATCCCGCTCGGTGCTGAAGGTGATGCGTTCGCCGGAAATCTGGTCGATTTCGAGACCAAAGGCCTGCCGCCAGGCTTCGGCCAGGAAAGCGACCTGGGGCTCGCGGCCGAACCCGGAGGGGAACCCGAACTTCAGCTTGCCGAGTTCTGCCGCCGATGCGACGCCGAGCTCAGCGAGGGCCTTGGCCATGTGCTGCCTCGCCGAGTCGAGGTCGTATGGGTACGGATCCAGGTCGGGCTGGTGGCCCGGAATACCAGGCATGATGAAGCTGTTGGCGACCTCGCCGAGTCCAGCGAAGGTGGCATCGATGTAGGCCTGCTTGTCGATCGCCTGGGTCAACGCCATCCGGAAGTCCTTGTTCGCGGTCGGACCCGGTCTGGCGTACGAGACGGCGTTCGGATCCTGGAAATTGTTGAACGAGTAGTAGAGGATCGCGAGCTGGCTGACCTCACGGTACTCGGCGCTGAGCACCGGGTCGGTTCTGATCCGCTCGATGTCCGAGTCCGGGGCGACGACGATGTCGAGCTCGCCGGTCTCATAGGCGAGCTGGGCCTGAGCCGGTCCGGCATACATCGACATCCGGATCTCGGTCAGCGTGGGTTTGACGTCGCCCCACCAGTTTGGGTTGGGCTTGAGCACGATCTGGCTGTCGTGGTCCCAGGCGTCGAGGATGAACGGTCCGGAGCTCACATAGTTGGCGGGGTCGGTTGCCCGGGCACTCGTGATCCATTTCTCCTGGAGGGGCACGAAGACCCAGAGGGTCATGGCGCTCAGGAAATAGGTGGCCGGCCTGTTCAGGTGGACGATGAAGGTCTTGTCGTCCGGGGCCTCCACGCCAAGGCCACTGAGCGCGGCCTCGATGGCGGCGTCGCTCGGTAGGACGGCGCCGGGCATGGCGAGCAGGTCGGGGCCACCCACGACCTCGGCGATGGCGTAGGAGTACATGGCCGCTATCCGCGGGTCGGCCAGCCGCTTCCAGCTGTAGACGAAGTCGCCCGCGACGATCGGGTCGCCGTTGCTGTACCGCGCGTCGCGGAGACGGAAGGTCAGCGTCCTGGAATCGTGGGAGATGGTCCAGGACTCGGCCAGCGCGGGCACCACGTTGAAGTCCTGGTCGAAGTCGACCAGGCCTCGGTGAAGCGCGCGGAGCACAGTCGGGGTCTGCGCCTGCGTGGGATCGAGCGTCGGCGGCTCGCCGCGGATGTCGATCCGGAGGATCTGTTCCGTGGCGAGCGCCACATCGGGAGGCGCTGAGGCCTGTGCGGGCGGGCCCGGCTCGGTCGCAGCAGGCGGCGCCGAGCTGGGGGCGGAGCTCTGGCAGGATGCCGCGAAGACGGAGACGCACGCCAGGAGGCCAAGGAGTCGCCTTTGCATCATCAGTCCCGTCCACCGGTGACGCCCGTTCCGATCCCCGGTTACTGCAACCCTACGCCGCTGACGGGAAAGCGCAACGGGTGCGGGTCAATCATCCCGAGCTACGATGGCGGCCCAGTCATCGGTCGCACGCCCACGTCGGACGCGACGCAGGTCGCGGGTCTCAGTCATGGCCAGCAGGCTGAGCGAAAACGACCATCGGCATGGTGACCGCCGGCGCTCCACGGACCATCGTCACCAGCGATCCCAGTCCCGGGACGGTCCAGAAGACGCGGCCGTAGATGGCGTTGGCGCGCACCGGCAGCGGGTCGGGCTCCAAGTTGGCGTCCCCCTTCGTCCGCCACGCCGGGGGTTCACCCGGCAGCTGCCGGATCGCCCGACGCTCGATGGCGACACGCTGGTCGCAGCGCGATGGCGCTGCCCGAGACGGTACGCCGCGGGTAAGTCCAGGATACGTGCCGGTGCAGGGCTCCTTGCTAGCTTGACCAGCGTCATCCCGCCGGAGACGCAGGGTCGAGATCGGCGCAGCCGGCCGACCGGGAAGGAGATGGACCGTGAACAAGGTCCTCCTCACGGGGCGCCTCACGCGCGACCCGGAGATGCGCGGCCTCGCCT
>Ga0326597_10007239_pt1 | contig 15106 bp, 13 predicted proteins | sample RVTome_12_FD_203789 | JGI IMG/M metagenome (GOLD analysis project Ga0326597, IMG submission 203789) | Soil microbial communities from uranium-contaminated site in the Upper Colorado River Basin, Wyoming, United States - RVT100D185 | ecosystem: Environmental > Terrestrial > Soil > Contaminated >... | reverse complement strand
GTGCACTGGCTCACTCCCGCCGAGCTCGCGGCGCGGCGCGACGCGCACCGCTCGCCGCTGGTGGCGCGCTGCGTCGAGGATTTCCTCGCCGGCCGGCACTTCCCGCTCGAGGTGCTGTCGAAAGAATTTTCCTGAGCTCGGGTCATGGCGGAACGCGTCGTCGTCGGCATGTCGGGAGGGGTCGACTCCTCGGTCGCCGCGCTGCTGCTCAAGCAGCAGGGCTACGACGTGGTCGGCCTGTTCATGAAGAACTGGGAAGACGACGATGACGACGAGTACTGCTCGACGCGCCAGGACCTGATCGATGCCGCCGCCGCGGCCGATGTGATCGGCGTTCCGCTCGAGGCGGTCAGCTTCGCCGCCGAGTACAAGGAGCGCGTGTTCGCGAGCTTTCTCGCCGAGTACGCCGCCGGCCGCACGCCCAATCCGGACGTGCTGTGCAACGCCGAGATCAAGTTCAAGGCATTCCTCGATCACGCCATGCAGCTCGGCGCAACGCGCATCGCCACCGGCCATTACGCTCGGGTGCACGAGCGCGACGGCGCGTTCGAGCTCCTGCGCGGCACCGACGCGGCCAAGGACCAGAGCTATTTCCTGCACCGCCTGAACCAGGCACAGCTCGCGCGGGTGCTGTTTGCGGTCGGGCATCTGAAAAAACCTGAGGTGCGCCGGCTCGCCGCCGAGGCCGGACTGCCGAATCACGCCAAGAAGGATTCGACCGGGATCTGCTTCATCGGCGAGCGCCCGTTTCGCGAATTCCTCAATCGCTACCTGCCGCGCGAGCCCGGTCCGATCATCACGCCCGAGGGGCGCAGTGTCGGCGAGCACATCGGGCTTGCCTTCTACACCATCGGCCAGCGCAAGGGCATCGGCCTGGGTGGCGCGAAGGGCGGCTCGGGCGACGCCTGGTACGTTGCCGAGAAGAACCTCGATCGCAACGCCCTCACGGTGGTGCAGGGCCACGACCACCCGCTGCTCATGAAGCGCTCACTTACGGCGATCGCCCCGGCTTGGGTTGCGGGTGAGCCGCCCGCCGCGCCGAGCGCGCACAGCGCCAAGACCCGCTACCGGCAGGCCGATGCGGCCTGCACGCTGGAAGCGGCCGACGGGACAGGACTCGCGGTAGAATTCGCCCATCCGCAATGGGCCGTCACGCCGGGCCAGTCCGTGGTGCTTTATGACCGCGAGAGCTGCCTTGGAGGGGGCATCATTCGGTAAACAGATTCGCCCACGCGGAGCGGGGAGATGGGCGCAGATCCAGATTCCGACATGATGTTCGGACCGCCCGGCGCCTGGACCGGGGCGGCGTCCAGCGATGTCCCCGCCCACGAGGTGCTCGATCTGCTGCAGCTGCGCGAAAGCGCCGCGCTGCCGGGCTGGATGGCGCACTACCTTTGGCAGGTGCTCGACGCGACCGATGCGCGCGTGCTGCGCGTGTTTCCGATCGGCGCGACGCGTCAGCCCGAGCGCGCCGGCCCCGAGGACGGCCTGGCGGTCTCGGCCGACGACGACGACGCGCTGCCTACCCCGATCGACGCCGATGGCGAGCTTGCGAGGGCGATCCGCGCGCGGCGCATCGTCCGCTGCGAGGGACCCTCGGGCGCCGGACGCCTGCTCGTGCCGCTCGCGGCGCTCGGCGAGGTGCGCTATGTGGTCGAAGTGGTGGCACCTGTCGCGGACTCGCCGCGCAACGCCACGGTGAACTCGATGCTCGAGGTCGTGGGGCGCTACTTCGAGCGGCTGGTCGACGCCGAGACCGATCCGTTGACGCGGCTGTGGAATCGGCGCCTGCTGTTCCCGCAGTTGAGCCTCGCGCTGCGCCGGCTCGGGGATGGTTCTCGCCCGCATTTCCTGGCGGTCGCCGACATTGACCATTTCAAGAGCATCAACGACCGTTACGGCCACTTGCACGGCGACGAGACGCTGATCCAGTTCGCGCGTCTGCTGCGCCGCACTTTCCGCGCCAGCGACCAGCTGTACCGCTTCGGCGGCGAGGAGTTCGTGGTGGTGTTCGGCGGCGAGCACGAGGACGACGGCATCGCGGCGCTCGAGCGGCTGCGTTCGACCGTGCTCGAGCACGATTTCCCGAACGTCGGGCGCGTCACCGTGAGCATTGGCTTTACCCGCATCCAGAGCGCGCGCTTGCCGGCGACCACGCTTTTGCACCGCGCCGACCACGCCGTGTACTTTGCCAAGGCAAACGGGCGCAACCAGGTATGCCAGTACGAGGCGCTGGTCGAGCGCGGCGCGATCGGCGCGATCAGCGCAACCCCGGGACCCGGGCCGCTCAATTAGCCCAGGCCAGGTCTTCGGCGCGGTCTCGGCGAAGGCCGGGCGCGCGGAGAGCTTTCAGGAATGAGCCGGCTGATCGGCGAGGCGGCATCGAGGAACTCGACGATGACGCGCGAATCGTAGAGCGCCACGTTGTCGTCGAGCACCAGGGTCGGGACCTTGCCGAGCGGATTGACGGCGTCGACCGGGGAGACCTCTCCGGAGACGTCGACCTGCTCGATATCGCAGTCGATGCGCTTTTCGGCGAGGACGATGCGGACCTTGCGCCCGTAGGGGTTGGGCAGCCAGACGAGCAGTTTCATTCTGGTGGTTCTCGGAACGGCGGCGGATCATAACGGCCTCCCCGCCGCGTCAGCGCAACAGTTCGTCAACCCGGCGGCGCAGCGCCGGCAGCACCTGGCGCTCGAACCAGGGATTGTCGCGCAGCCAACGCCGGTTGCGCGGGCTCGGATGGGGCAGCGGCAGGAACTCGGGCAGGTACTCGCGGTGCGCGCGAACGGTCTGGGCGAGCGTGCGGGCGCGGCGCGCGCCGAGGTAATACGCCTGTGCGTACCGGCCCACGAGCAGGGTGAGCGCGATGCCCGGAAGCGCGGCGCGAAAGCGCGGTTGCCAGGTCGGTGCGCACTCGCCGCGCGGCGGCACGTCGCCGTTGGGGCCGGTACCCGGATAGCACAGGCCGGTGGGCACGATCGCGACGCGCGTCGTATCGTAGAAGGCCGCGCGATCCATGCCCAGCCAGGCGCGCAGGTTGTCGCCCGACGGATCGTTCCACGGAATGCCGCTCTCATGCACGCGCCGGCCAGGCGCCTGGCCGACGATCAGCAGGCGCGCGCCGCGCCCGACCATGAACACCGGCCTCGGGCCGAGCGGCAGATGCGGTGCGCACAGGCGACAGGCGCGCGCTTCGCGAGAGAGGCGCTCCAGGGCGCTCGTATCGGCCACAACGTATAATAACTGCGCGCAGCGGACGCTTCGCGCCGGGCGCGCTGCGCAGGATGGAGCCGACGCTTCGCGCGGCTCATCCCGCGCCGGAGAACGAACCGGGTTGCCTATGCCGACGCCGCTCACTGCGCTTTCGCCGCTCGATGGGCGGTATGCGAAGAGCCTCGATTCGCTGCGCGCGTATTTCAGCGAGCATGCGCTGATCCACTACCGGGTTCGCGTGGAGCTCGAATGGCTGCGAGCGCTCGCCGCCGAGCGCGGCGTGCGCGAGCTCAAGCCCTTCTCGAAGAAGACCGCGGCCGAGCTGACGCGGCTGGTGGCCGAATTCTCGGAGCGCGACGGCGAGCACATCAAGAACATCGAGGCCGAGACCAACCACGACGTCAAGGCGATCGAGTACTGGCTCAAGGGGCGGCTCGGCAAGAACCGGGAGATCGCCCGTTCGCTCGAGTTCGTGCATTTCGCCTGCACCTCTGAGGACATCAACAATCTCGCCTATGCACAGATGCTCTCGGAGTCGCGCAAGAGGGTGATGCTGCCGGCGCTGGATGCGCTCGTCAGCGCGTTGCGCGCGCTCGCGCGCCGGCATGCCGGGCTGGCGATGCTCTCTCGCACGCACGGCCAGCCCGCCTCGCCCACCACGCTGGGCAAGGAGCTGGCCAATTTCGTGCACCGCCTGCGCCGGGCCCGCACCGCCATCGCGCGCGTGAGCGTGCTGGGCAAGATCAACGGCGCGGTGGGCAACTACAACGCGCACCTCGCCGCCTATCCTGAGCTCGACTGGCCGCGCTTCGCAAAGCGTTTCGTGCGCTCGCTCGACCTGGAGTTCAACCCCTATACGATTCAGATCGAGCCGCACGACTCCTATGCCGAGCTGTTCGACGCGTACGCGCGCGCCAACACGGTGCTGCTCGACCTCGATCGCGACCTGTGGGGCTATGTCTCGCTGGGCTACTTCAGCCAGAAGCTGCGCGCGGGCGAGGTCGGCTCCTCGACCATGCCGCACAAGGTCAACCCGATCGACTTCGAGAACTCCGAGGGCAATGTCGGGCTGGCCAACGCGCTGCTGCGCCACCTCTCGGAAAAGCTGCCGGTATCGCGCTGGCAGCGCGACCTGTCGGACTCGACCGCGCTGCGCAACGTCGGCGCGGCGCTCGGTCACACGTTGCTTGGGTATCGGGCGTGCCTGCGGGGGCTGGGCAAGCTCGAGGCCGACCCGAGGCGCCTCGCCGAGGACCTCGAGGCGAACTGGGAGGTGCTCGCCGAACCGATCCAGCAGGTGATGCGCCGCTATGGCGTGCCCGAGGCCTACGAGAAGCTGAAGGCGCTCACGCGCGGCCGGCGCCTGGGCAAGGCCCAGCTTGCGGCTTTCGTCAGGAAACTGCCGGTCCCGGCGGCGGCGAAGAAGCGCCTGCTGGCGCTGACCCCGGCGACCTATACCGGCCTCGCCGAGGCACTCGCGAAGAGGATCTGAGGCGGCGCGTCGCCGGCGCGCTCAGACCACCGCGCCCTCGTGCTCGTCGCGGCGCTCTTTCTTCGGTTTGATGAACTGCGCGCGCGAGACGCGCAGCCATATCAGCAGCGAGCACGCCACAAGGGCGGCTGAGTAGATCCCGAACAGGATGCCGATGGTGAGCGCGAGCGCGAAGTTGTGCAGCGCCGGCCCACCGAAGACCAGCATGGTGACGACCATGAGCTGCGTGCTGCCATGCGTCATGATCGTGCGCGAGATGTTCGCGGTGATCGAGGCGTCGATCACCTCGATCAGATCGGCGCGGCGCATCTTGCGGAAGTTCTCGCGCACGCGATCGAAAATCACCACCGATTCGTTGACCGAGTAGCCGAGCACCGCCAGCACGGCGGCGAGCACCGGCAGCGAAAACTCCCACTGGAAGAAGGCGAAAAAGCCCAGGATGATCACCACGTCATGGAGGTTCGCGATGATCGCCGAGACGCCGAATTTCCACTCGAAGCGCAGCGCCAGGTAGGCGACGATGCCGACGATGGTCACCAGCAGCGCGAGCGCGCCGTACTCGGCGAGCTCCTCGCCGATCTGCGGGCCGACGAACTCGACGCGGCGCACCTCGGCGCTCGCGTCCGCCTGCTTGAGCAGCGTGTTGACCTTCTCCGAGAGATCGGCGCTCGACTGGCCCTTCTCGATCGGCATGCGGATCAGGATGTCGCGCGAGGAGCCGAAGGTCTGCACTTCGGCCTTGTAGCCGGCGCGCTCGAGCGTGCCGCGCACGCCCTGCACGTCGGCGGCCTGCTGGTAGCTGACCTCGACCAGCGTGCCGCCGGTGAACTCGATCGAGAGGTGCAGCCCCCTGGTGGCGAGGAACAACACCGCTGCGAGGAAGGTGACGACGGAGATCACGTTGAATACCAGCGCGTGCCGCATGAACGGCAAGGTGCGCCGGATCTTGAAGAACTCCATTCGCTACCTCCCGCTCACTTCCATGAGGTGTTGCCGATCGCGAGCCTGGCGACGCGCCGCCGATGCCCGTAGACCAGGTTGACGACGCCGCGTGAGACCACCACCGCCGAGAACATCGAGGTGAGGATGCCCAGGACGTGCACCACGGCGAAGCCGCGCACCGGCCCCTGCCCGAAGATGAGCAGTGCGAGGCCGGCGATCAGCGTGGTGACGTTCGAGTCGAGAATCGTGCCCCAGGCGCGCTCGTAGCCGGCGGCGATCGCCGCCTGAGGGGTGGCGCCGCCGCGGATCTCCTCGCGGATGCGCTCATTGATCAGCACGTTGGCGTCGATCGCCATGCCAAGGGTCAGCGCGATGGCTGCGATGCCCGGAAGGGTCAGCGTCGCCTGCAAGAGCGACAGCAGCGCGATCAGGAACAGCAGGTTGAACGACAGCGCGAGCGAGGAGATGACGCCGAACAGCGTGTAGTACACCGACATGAACACCACGATCCCGATGAAACCCCACTTGGTGGCATCGAATCCGCGATCGATGTTTTCGCGTCCGAGGCTCGGTCCGACGGTGCGCTCCTCGACGATCTCCATCGGCGCGGCGAGCGAGCCGGCGCGCAACAGCAGCGCCACGTCGTTCGCCTCGGTGGTGCTCATGCGGCCCGAGATCTGCACCCGCCCGCCGCCGATCTCGGTGCGGATCACCGGCGCCGTGATGACCTCCCCCTTGCCCTTCTCGATGAGCAGGATCGCCATGCGCTTGCCGACGTTCTCGCGCGTCACTTCCTGGAAGATGCGCGAGCCGGCGGCATCCAGGCGCAGGTTTACCGCGGGCTCGTTGGTTTGCGGGTCGAAACCGGGCTGGGCGTCGATCAGACGGTCGCCGGTGAGCACCACCTGCTTTTTCACCAGCAGCGGCCGGCCGTCGCGCTCGACGTAGTATTCGGTGCCGAAGGGCGGCTGGCCGGCGGCGGCCGCGGCAAGATTCGCCGCGGTCAACTTCTCGTCGTCGACCATGCGCACCTCGAGGGTGGCCGTGCGCCCCAGGATGTCCTTCGCCTTGGCGGTGTCCTGCACGCCGGGCAGCTGCACGACCACGCGGTCGGCGCCCTGCTGCTGGATGATCGGCTCGGCCACGCCAAGCTCGTTGATGCGGTTGTGCAGCGTCGTGATGTTCTGCTTGATGGCGTATTCCTGCGTCGCCTTGATCGCGCTGGGCTTGAGCGTCGCCACCAGCTGCAGCTCGTCGCCGGCGCCACGCTCCGTGAGCTGGAGGTCGGTCACGTCGGCAAGAATCGCCTCGCGCGCACGATCGCGTGTCGCGGCGTCGCGCAGCCGGATGCGCAGTGACTGGCCCTCGCGCGCAATGCCGCCGTGGCGGATGTTGCGGTCGCGCAAGAGCGAGCGCGCGTCGCCGGCCAGGCTATCCAGGCGCTTGGTGAGCGCCGCCGGCATGTCCACCTGCAGCAGGAAGTGCACGCCACCGCGCAGGTCCAGGCCCAGGTACATGGGCAGCGCCTTGATCGCGGAGAGCCAGCCGGGCGAGGACGACAGCAGGTTCAGCGCCACGACGTACGAGGGATTCGAGGGATCCGGATTGACCGTGCGGTCGATCAGGTCCTTCGCCTTGAGCTGCGTATCGGTGTCGGGGAAGCGTACGCGGACGCTGTTCGCGTCGAGCACGGTTCCGGTGACCGGGATCTGCGCCGACGTGAGCGACTGCTCGATCCGCGCGAGCAGCGCCGTGTCGACCTTGACGGTCGAGCGGGCGCTCGAGATCTGCACGGCGGGGGATTCGCCGAAGAAATTCGGCAGCGTGTAAAGCAGCGCGGCCAGGATCGTGATCGCGATCAGCGTGTACTTCCAGACCGGATAGCGGTTCATGATGCGGTTGTTAGGGTGTCCGCCTTTTCCGGGCGGGCGCTATTCGATGCTCTTGAGCGTGCCCTTGGGCAACAGCGTCTGCACCGAGCCCTTCTGTACGCTCACTTCGGTGTTTGGGGCGATCTCGACCAAGATGTAGGCGTCGCCAAGCTTGGTAATGCGCCCGAGCACGCCGCCTGAAGTAATCACCTCGTCGCCCTTTTGCAGCCCCTCGACCATCAGCTTGTGCTCCTTGGCCCGCTTCATCTGCGGCCGGATCATCAGGAAGTACAGCAGTACGAACATCAGGACGATCGGCAGCAGGCCGAGGAATCCCGAATCGCCGACGCCTCCGGAGGCTTGCGCGAACGCGGGGGAGATGAGCACGGAAAACTCCTTGCAGTGGCGTAAAAAGCGCGAAATTATAGCATCGCGGTCCGCGTGCTCAGTCGGGCGCTTCGGCCCGCTCGCGGCGCTCGGCCAGGATGCGCGCGGCGGCCTGCTCGAGCCGCCCGGATTCGATCGCGCCGCGCAGCTCGCCCATCAGCTCCTGGTAGTAATACAGGTTGTGCAGCGTGTTCAGCCTCGCCCCGAGGATCTCGTTGGCGCGCTGCAGGTGGTGCAGGTACGCTCTCGAGAAGCGGCGGCACGCATAGCAGCCGCAATGCTCATCGAGCGGCGCCGGGTCGTCACGGTGCCGGGCGTTGCGGATCTTGATATCACCGTGGCGCGTGAACAGCCAGCCGTTGCGCGCGTTTCGGGTGGGCAGCACGCAGTCGAACATATCCACGCCGGCGAGCACGCCTTCCACGAGATCCTCGGGCGTGCCCATGCCCATGAGGTAGCGCGGCTTATCGGCGGGCAGTTGCGGCACGATATGAGCGAGGACGCGCCGCCGGTCGGGCTTGGGCTCACCGACCGACAGGCCGCCGACGGCGTAGCCGTCGAAGCCGATCGCCGTGAGCCCGGCAAGCGACTCGTCGCGCAAGCGCTCGACCATGCTGCCCTGAACGATACCGAACAGCGCGCTTGGCGAACCTTGCCAGGCGCGCTTCGAGCGTTCCGCCCAGCGCAGGCTAAGGCGCATCGAGGATGCGGCCGCATCCTCGCTCGCCGGGTAGGGCGTGCACTCGTCGAACACCATCGCGATATCGGCGTCGAGCACGTGCTGGATGCGCATCGATTCCTCCGGCGTGAGCAGCATGCGATCGCCGTTGACCGGCGAGGCGAACTTGACGCCTTGCTCGCTCAATTCGCGCAGCGGCCCGAGGCTGAATACCTGGAAACCGCCCGAATCGGTGAGGATCGGGTGCTCCCAGCCCATGAAACGGTGCAGCCCGCCGAAGCGTTCGATGACTTCGAGCCCCGGGCGCAACCACAGGTGAAAGGTGTTGCCGAGCACGATCTGTGCGCCGATTTGCTCGAGCTCCTCGGGCGATATCGCCTTGACCGAGCCGTAGGTGCCCACCGGCATGAACACCGGCGTGTCGACGCGGCCGTGGGCCAGCTCGAGCACACCTCGGCGCGCCGCGCCGTCGCGATGCGTGAGCGTGAACCTCATGCCGGCCTTTCGATCAGCATGGCGTCGCCGTAGGAGAAGAACCGGTAGCGCTGCGCGATCGCGTGCGCGTAGGCGCGCCGGATGTTGTCCAGGCCGCCGAAGGCGGCGACCAGCATCAGCAGGCTCGACTTCGGCAGATGGAAGTTGGTCAGCAGCCGGTCGACCACGCGAAAGCGAAAGCCGGGGTACACGAACAAGTCGGTTTCGCCTGCCCCGGCCTGCAGCCGGCCGCCCAGCGCGGCGCTTTCGAGCGCGCGCAGCGCGGTGGTGCCGACGGCGAGCACGCGGCCGCCCGCGGCGCGGGCCGCATCAACCGCATCGACTACGGATTGCGGCACCTCGAACCATTCGCGGTGCATGCGGTGCTCCTCGACGTGCTCGACGCGTACCGGCTGGAAAGTCCCGGCCCCGACGTGCAGCGTGAGCTTGACGACGCGCACGCCCGCCGCGGCGATCCGCTCAAGCATCGGCGCGTCGAAATGCAGGCCTGCCGTGGGCGCGGCGACCGCCCCCGGCCGCTCGGCATAGACGGTTTGATAACGCTCCGCATCCTCGCGACGCGGCGCATGCCTGATATAGGGCGGCAGCGGCACCGCGCCATAGCGCTCGAGCGCCTCGGCGACCGGCTGGCCCGCGAAGCGCACACGATAAAGATCCCCTTCCCGGCCGAGCACCTCGACGCGCAGCGCCTCGCCGAGGACCAGATCGCTGCCGGGACGCGGAGGATGACCGGCCCGGATCAGTGCGAGCGCCTCGTGCTCGCCGAGCACCCGTTCGACGAGCAGCTCGATGCGCCCGCCGGTGCTCTTGCGCCCGAGCAGGCGCGCCTTGATGACGCGGGTGTCGTTCAGCACCAGGAGGTCGTTCGGCTCGATCAGGGAGGGCAGAGCAGCAAAGGCGCGATCCGCCAGCGCGCCGCTTGCGCCATCGAGGTGCAGCAGGCGGCTGCGCGAGCGTTCCGCCGCCGGATGCTGCGCGATGAGGTCCCCGGGAAGCGCATAGTCGAATTGCGCGATGCGCATGGCGCGGCATTATAGAGGGCCGCGCTTTGCGGACTGGTTCGACTCCGCGCGATAATGCGTGCCTGCCCGCCGCGGCGGCGTTATTGGACGCGCAAGGCGAAGTGCCGGAATGGCGGAATTGGTAGACGCGCCGGACTCAAAATCCGGTGCCAGCGATGGCGTGTGGGTTCGAGTCCCACTTCCGGCACCATGATCGCGGGGCAGCACCCCGGCGTCTGCCGTGGTCGTCTGGTGGTCGAATTTTTCCGGCTCTGCGGCCCGTGCGAAACGTCGTGCAAAAACAACGATCCTCGGCACAGGCTGGCAGCTTGGCATCGCGTATCGGGTGCCGGAAGGTCTTCAGGCCGATCGGCGCGTCGCAAAGACGTGAAATATTCCTGCTTCTTGCGGGCCCTGAGCCCACCCCGGAGCGCGCCGAGTGTGAGATTGAGTATTGAGTTGCGCGCGCCCCCCGTTCGCTTGCTAGACAGGGGCCCGGGCCGCAGCGTAGTCTTGCGCCGTCGTTCCCAGGGGAGTGTACATGGGCAAGGCGCAGATCAGGGTCCTGCCCTCCGCGCGCAATACGGTGATGGTGATCGACGACCAGTCGACCAGCCGCGCCATTCTCGAGCAGGTGGTTCGCAGCCTCGACGAGCGTGTCGTCGTCGAGGGCTTCGTGCGACCGATCGACGCCGTGGTCTGGGCCGCACGACATGTCGCCGATCTGGTGCTCGTCGACTACATGATGCCCGAGATGGACGGCATCGAGTTCGTCAAGCGCCTGCGCGCGCTGCCCGGCTATGAGCACGTGCCGATCATGATGGTCACGGTGCACGATGACCGCGCCGTTCGCTATTCGGCGCTCGACGCGGGCATCACCGATTTCCTCACCAAACCGGTGGATTCGCGCGAATGCCTGGCGCGCTGCCGCAACCTGCTCACGCTGCGCCGCCAGCAGCTTGCTCTCGAGGACCGCCGGCGGCTGCTCGAGGGCATGGTCGAGGAGGCGACGCGCGAGATTCGCGAGCGCGAGAAGGAAACGCTGCTGCGCCTTGCGCGTGCAGGGGAATTTCGCGACGCGGAGACAGGTTACCATCTGTTGCGCATGGCGCGCTATTCGCGGCTGATTGCCAATGCGCTCGGCCTGGAGCGCGACGAGGCCGAAACGATCGAGCTGGCGGCGCCGCTTCACGATATCGGCAAGATCGGCATCTCCGACCAGATTCTGCTCAAGGCGGGCAAGCTCGACGAGTCCGAGTGGAGCGTGATGCGGCGTCATCCCGTGATCGGGCATGAGATCCTCAAGGGCAGCGCCTCGAAGTACGTGCGCATGGGCGCCCTGATCGCGCTCGGGCACCACGAGAAGTACGACGGTTCGGGCTATCCGAACGGGCTGGAGGGCGACCATATCGCGCTGTGCGCACGCGTGGTGGCGGTGGCCGATGTCTACGACGCGCTCACTTCGGTGCGGCCCTACAAGAAGGCCTGGCCGAGCGGCGACGCCTTCGAGTACCTGCGCACGCAGCGCAGCAAGCACTTCGACCCGCAGCTGGTGGACGCCTTCCTCGGCAAGCGCGACGAAGTGCTGCGCATTCAGCGCGAGTGGCGCGATCCGCCCGACGAGGCGGGTACGCTCTGATGTCGACGCTGCCCGCCTCGCTCGCCGCGCTTCGCGCCCGGCTCGCCTCGCGGCCTGACACCGAGCACGAACAGGCGATCGTTCGCCTGATCGTCGGCGCCCTGATCGTGCTCTACCTCCTGCCCGACGCGCTCGCGCACCAGGCCGAGCCGACGATCTGGATCATGGGCGCCTATCTCGGTGTCGCGGCGCTGATCTTTGTGCGCATCCTCGCTTCGCCGGGGGAATCCCCGCTGCGTCGCCTGGGCGGCCTGATCGCCGACGTGTCGACGCTGACCTTCTGCATGGCGACGCTGGACGAGCGTGCCGCGCCGCTGTTCCTGGTTTACGTCTGGGTCACGCTCGCGAACGGCTTTCGCTTCGGTCCGCAGTTCCTCGCTGCGGCCCTCGGCCTGAGCGTGCTTGGCTTTTCAGTGGTGATCTGGACGAGCGATTTCTGGCGCGCCCACATGGGCATCGGCGCCGGCCTGATCATCGGTCTGGTGGCCCTGAGCCTCTACGTGCGCTCGCTGGTCACGCGCATGTTCGATGCGCTGGCGCGCGCGGAGGCGGCCAACCAGGCGAAACGCCGCTTCATTTCGGTGGTCAGTCACGAAATGCGCACGCCGCTCAACGCGATCATCGGCATGGCGGACCTGCTGCGCGATACCTCGCTCAACCGCGAGCAGGCCGACATGCTGCAGACGCTGCGCAGCTCCTCGCGCGTGATGCTCGGCTTGGTGGAGGACGTGCTCGACTTTTCCAAGATCGAGGCCGGCAAGCTGGTGCTCGACCGCACCGACTTCGACCTGCACGCGCTCGTGAACAGCACCTGCCGCATCCTCTCCGCCCAAGCGGCCGCCAAGGGCGTGGAGTTCGTGGTCTCGATCATGTCCGAGGTGCCGCCGGCGCTGCGCGGGGACCCGCACCATCTGCGCCAGGTGCTGATCAACCTTGCCGGCAACGCGGTGAAGTTCACCGAACGCGGCGGCGTCACGGTGCACGTTTCGGCGCAGGGTGAAACCGACGCGCAGGTGCGGCTCAAGTTCTCCGTGCGCGATACCGGCATCGGCATCGCGCCCGAGGCGCAGGCGCGCATCTTCGAGAGCTTTACGCAAGGCGAGCAGTCCACCGCGCGGCGCTTCGGCGGCACGGGACTGGGCACCACCATCGCCAAGCAACTGGTCGGCCTGATGGGGGGCAAGATCGGCCTGGAGAGCGCGGTCGGACTGGGCAGCACTTTCTGGTTCGAGCTCGATCTCGAGAAACAGCCCGAGCGCACCGGTGGCGCGGGCGAGCTGGCCGGCGCGCGCGTGCTGGTGGTCGGATTCCCGGCCGAGCAGCGCGAGCCGCTCGAGCTGGCGCTCGCGGGCTGGGGCGCGACACCGGTTGCGCTCGCCACGATCGAGGAGGGCGTGGCGCGCATGGTCGCCGAGATCAGCCTGGCGAAGCCATACCACAGCGCGCTGCTTTATGCGGACGGCGAGGACTTGCAGCTCGCGCAGCGCTTCCGGCGCGCGGCGCCCGATCCGGCGCCGCCCACGGTGCTGGCCGTGCCGCGCAAGGCGGACGTGCCGCGCTTCGAGGCGCTTTCGTCTGGATTCACGTCGGTGCTCGAGTTGCCCTTCGACAAGCGTCAGCTGTTCAACGTGCTCCATTCGGTGAGCGCCGGCGACGAGGTGCGCGAAGGCGTGGTGCGGCTGCAGGACTACGCGCGCCGCGGCAGCGCCGCGAGGAAGCTGAACGTGCTGCTTGCGGACGACAACCCGACCAACCGCGAAGTCGTCGGCAAGATTCTCGAACGAGGTGGTCACGCGGTAACCCTGGTATCGGACGGCGAGCAGGCACTCGATGCGATGGAGCAAGCGCGCTTCGACGTCGTGCTGCTCGATCGCAACATGCCCGGCATGGGAGGCATCGAGACGCTGCAGGCGATTCGCATGATGACGCGCGGGCGCGAGCGCGTACCGGTGATCGTGCTGTCGGCCGACGTGACGCCCGAGGCGCGCCGCGAATGCCTCGAGGCGGGCGCGGACACCTTCCTGCCCAAGCCGGTGGAGGCGCTGCGGCTGCTCGAGGAAATCCAGAACCTCGCGGGCGCAAAAGTGGCGGAAGCGACGCGGGCGATGGAAGCGCCGCCACGCAGCGCACGCGCCGCGTCGGCGCATGCTCCTGCTGTCAACCTCGAGACGCTGGCGCACCTCGAGGAACTCGGCTCCTCGCACAGCTTCCTGGAAAAGCTCATCGGCGTGTACCTGGAAGACAACGCGGCGCTGCTCGAGCGCATGGAGTCGGCAATCGCCGGGCGCAATCTGGCTGAGTTCCGATCGCTGCTGCATGCCATGAAGGGCTCCTCGGCCAGCATGGGCACGGACCGCTTGACTCGGGTTTGCGCGAACCTCGGGCAGCGCTCGGACGCGGAGCTGAGACTTCAGGCGCCGTCGCTCGTCAAGTCGCTGAGAGACGAGTTCACCACCGCGCGTGCCGAGCTCGAGCGTCATCTGCGCGAACGGCAGCGCTCCGCAGGCTGAGACGCCGGCGGTTTGCCGCAGCGCGCGCTCAGGGAGCGCGCTAGAATCGCGCTCGCTCGTCTATCTCCGGAGAATTATCCCGATGTCCTTCTTCATTACGCTCGTCGAGATGACGGACGCGAGCCGGCGCGATCTGGAAACGATCCCCAAGATCCACGCCATGATCAACCACGGGCTGACGCTCGCCGAGTATCGGGCGTTTCTGCACGACCTGTATCACATCGTGTGGCATTTCTGCCCCATCATGGCGGCAGCGGCGGCGCGCATGGACGACCGCTTCCGCGGCGTGCGCTACGAACTCTACGAGCGCATCGAGGAGGAAAAAGGCCACGAAGGCTGGGTGATGGAGGACATCGAGGCGATGGGGGGAGACCTCGCCGGTGCCGGCGCGCGTGCGCCGAGCGTGCCGGTGCAGGCCATGATCGCCTACAACTATTTCGCCGCCGAGCGCGTACACCCGTGCTCGGTGCTCGGCATGCTTTATATGCTCGAGGTGGTGTCCTCGGTGTACGGCGGGCGGGTGTCCGACTCGATCGCGCGGGCGCTAGCGCGCGACGTGGACGGGGGAGGCTTCAAATTCCTGTCGTCTCACGCCACCATGGACGTGGAGCACATGGCAAAACTCAACATCCTGGTGAAGACGATCGACGACCCGGCGGCCCAGGCGTCGATCGTCAATTCCACACGCGTCAACTTCTACCAGTTCAGCGGCATGTTCGGGGAAGGTGGGTTCATGTCCGCGGTTGGGAGCTAAGGCGGCGACAACGCTCAGCCGACCGCCGCCATCGCCTCGGCGGTAACGTCGGTGACATCGCCGTATTCCACGCGGCGCATCTGCGCGCGCACGATGCGGCCCATCATCTTGAGGTCGCGG